>Ga0209154_1001062_pt1 | contig 16530 bp, 7 predicted proteins | sample GraSoiAngelo_121_FD_185878 | JGI IMG/M metagenome (GOLD analysis project Ga0209154, IMG submission 185878) | Grasslands soil microbial communities from the Angelo Coastal Reserve, California, USA - 14_0919_12_20cm (SPAdes) (version 2) | ecosystem: Environmental > Terrestrial > Soil > Grasslands ... | reverse complement strand
GAGCCCACGGCCGCCCTTGGTCCTTTGGTCTTTCCCATTGTCCCGCTCGGGATTGGCCGACCCACAACCTGTTTTCAGTAATCCGTCCATCCTCATCTAGCAAGACTGCCTCTCCCCCGCAACCCCTTACCGTACTTCAATTCAGGTGTGAATGCTGTGAAACGTGAAGTCCTTTCCCTCGCCTTAAATGAGACCACGCACGCTTTGCGGTATGCAGAATCCGCAGAATCGACTCACTGACGCACAAGCGTCCCTCGTCGCCGCAGCAGCAGAAGAGATCCACCGCCTTATCCACGAACCTGACACTAAATAACCGCTCAAAGCTTGGCACGCGCACGCGCGGGTGAGGTTGTGAGATCTGATGGACGGCTCCTCCGCCCTCGGTTGCAGAGGCGAAATGCTGACAAAACCTCCAGCAATCGGCACGCTGACTGAATCGCACGTTCAGCAAGAGGGAATACTTTATTCGCGTTCGAGCCAATGAAGCTTCAGCGTGCCGACCGCGGTCACAAGAATGACCACGCCAGGCATCAAAGCGGATATCGCGAGATTGTGACGACAATCCTCGGCACCTAGCCTTCGCGGCGTCGAATGCCTCTGAACGCTGGGAATCGAAAAGGGCAGGGTGCCCTCCTATTGCCGACATTCACGCTCTGCCGCAGAATGACTGCAATGCTTCATGTTTTCAAATCCGGCTGCGCGGCCGAACGGCTCGATGCCGCTCGGGAATTCCTTTCGGGATCTCCCGCAAGCAAGAAAGGCAAATGTCGTCCATCGGCCTCGCCGTTCATCCGGCATTGTTCGAGACGGCGACTCAAGCGGCAAAAGCCGCACGGATGCTCTAGTCGGCGCACCCGCTCTCGTGCAGGATGTGGCAATCGATGCGCGTGCAGAACGCGACTTCATCGCGACCCTGTGTTCGTGTGTACCGCGTGCTCTGGCCACAGTGCCAGCCGGCAACGACAGAACGTTATGGGCGTGCATCGGCTAAGGGCCCTCGTGCGAGATCCACTGGCAGCCCGGCAAGAACGAAACCGCCCTCACAAGGCGGTTTCGTCATCAAGCCTGCAATTTCTAAAAGGTGAGCTTCGCTCCTAGCAGGATGCGCCGCGGCAGATTGGCTTGGCTGCTCAGAACGCCGAAGTTGCTCTTGCTGTTCAGGCTGAGCGACGGATCCGAGAAGGCCACCACGTTAAACAGGTTGAGGAATTCCGCCGAAAAGCTGAACTTCACCTGCTCCGTGATAGACAGATTCTTAATCATCGAGAAGTCGGTGTTCCAGTGTGGCAGAGCCCGCAAGCTGTCGAAGGGGATGCGGGAATCCACGCTCAGCAGGGGGCGAGAGCAGGAGTTGTACACCGTCGCTGGATCTCTGAACATATTCAGGTGCGCATTGCCCGAGGTGCCGATGCCGCCGGAACCTGTCACGTTCGCGTGCAGTCCCGCCAGTCCGCTCAGGTCAGCACTGCAAATGGCGGCGGTTCCGTTGCTCTCAAAGGCACCGTAATCTCCGTTGGCACTGACATGCAGCGGAGTGCCGGTAGAGTAGGTGAAAATCCCGGATGTTCCCCACCCGCCGATGAGGCGATTAAGCGCGTTCGACGAAGTGCGCATGGTTCTGCCGAAGGGCAGTTCGTAATACCACCAGAAGTTTACCGTGTGCCGGCGGTCGAATGTCTCCGAGGCTTTGTCGAGATTGAGGTTGTAAGGGCTGTTTGCAGAGGAGCCGCTCTGCTGGTCCACTCCCTGATTGCCGATGGCGTGGCTCCAGGTCCAGTTCGCCTGGAATTGCAGACCCCGTGAGAAGCTCTTGTTCAGGCTGAGAAACCCGGCATGGTAATCGGAAAAGCCGTGGTCGGTGATGCCGTAGGTCTGAAAGGATTGGATGTTATCTACCGGTACCGGAGTCCTTCGGTTGAATTCGTTGAGCGAGAAAAAGTTCAGCGAGCCGTTAATGAGATCGGTCTTGTCTTCGGCGGCGACCATGGCGGTGCAACTGGAGTAGCCGCGCGCCACGCAACTGGCAGTGCCGATCTGGTTTTCGAAGAACGGCTGCGGGATGGTGACGGTCCCGCCGGCGCGCAGCACTTGGGCAACCGCATCAAAGGACTGGGAGAAGGTCTGCCCGCTGACGGCGTCTTTCATCAGGTAGTCGGCCGCGTTGTAGGCGACGTCCTCGGGCAGGTTCCGGCTGATGCGCGCGATGTAGCCGATTTCGAAGATCATCTTGCCCGGCAACTCCCGTTGCACAGTCAAGTCAATCATGTGAGAGTGCGCCGGAACCGCATACGGATCTAAGCCACTCATCAGGAACAATCCGAACGGCTTTGCCGCCGTCCCGCTGACTACGTACGGGATGGGAACCGCGGTCGGCTGCGGCACCGGAACGTTGTTGCCATCCACGCCAATCCGAAATGCGTTACCGGGATTGGTCGCACCCTTGGTGCAGACCACTGACCCGCCCTGGAGCACTGGACCACCGCACACGTTTGCGTCCAGCAATCCGCCGGTAGTCAGCGGCAGAGAGACCTCGTTGATGTCGCTCATGCGGTCCCACACCAGCGAGTAGCCCGCCCGGACGACCGTCTTGTGGTCGCCAATGATACGGTTGTGGAACGGCACCTCCCACGCCGCCGCCATCCGCGGCGCAAACTGGTGCCAATTGGAAACCCGCAGCCGCCCCTTCCAATCGCCGGGCAGATAGTTGACTGGGGTTACTCCGAACAACGGATTAAAGGCTTGCCCCGGAAGCACGCCGTTGTTGAGCGACTTGGCTCGCGACTCGTAATACTGCCAGTAGTCCACCGGCGTGTTGCTGGCGGCATAGACCAGTACGTCGTATTTGCCAGTGGCTTCTTTCGGATTGGGCTGCGCGGACCAGTTCACGCCCAAGGTCAAGGTCAGCGATGGCTTCATTTTCCAGATGTCCTGGAGATAGCCACCCATGGCCATGATGCTGGTGCGCGAATAAGCCGGCGTGCCGAGCGGGTTGGGATGGAAGTTACCGTCGCGGGTGATCACTTGCGAGCTACGATCGACTAAGCCCAGCATTGAGCTGTAGAGTTCGTTCCAGCGCAGCACGTCCGAGGACTGCAGACAATTGGCTGTGAGCGTCGTGCTGCAGGTGGGCGGCTGATACGCCGACGACATCCCCATGTACAAGCCGCTGCCGTTGCCTGTGGACTCCACATACAGCATGGGACCCGCGGTCAGGCCGCCAGCAAAATTGTCACTTTTAAGGAAGTAATCGTGGCTCGTGTACCAGGAGCCGCCGAACTGGAGCAGGTGGCTGTTGTGCACCAGGCTGAGATCCTCGGCGATGTAGTACTTCTTGCCGTCGAACACACGGTAGCGGGCGGCCTGCGTGGATAGGTTCACCGGATCCGCCAGCAGCTTTCCGGTACCGTTATTATTGTTGCCGGTGCCTTCGCCCGCCAGCACCAGCGCCGTCTGCGTGCCAGAAACCAGCGGCGCGGGAGCCTGCCGATTCCACCCCCACCAGTTGCGCAGGAACGATCCATGGGTGACTGCGATGAGATTGGTGCTGAGCTGTCCCGTGACCTCAAAGGTGTAGAACTGGGGCTTGATGGGATCGGAGGAGACCGGCTTAGGTGTTCCCAGCAGAGTCACTTGGCTGGTGCTGACCCGATCGGTGGTCGAGTAGTGTCCTGTGAGGAAGGCGCTCCACCGGCTGTTTAAGTTGTAATCGAGCCGCAGCACCGCCAAGTCCTGGCGGATGGGCGTGCTGGCGTTGAAGGTGTACCCGATGGTGTTGAGGCCGTCGCCCAGGCTGGGACTGTTGCCCGCAGGGTAAAGCGCCAGTTGCGACAGGATCACGGGGCTGGCGCCGACGTTGCGGGGATCGCAGAACACGCCACCACAAGCGGTGGTGATGCTGCCCGGCTTGAACGAGTAAGGCACCACGTTGCCCCTGGCGTCGCGGAATTGAAGGATGCCTGACTTCATGGTGGCGGTGGGCACAATCAGGCTGAATATGCTGGGACTATGCAGCCGCCGGCCTTCGTAGTTGGCGAAAAACCAGAGCCGGTTCTTGCGAATGGGACCGCCGATAGTGCCGCCGAAGCGGTTGTCCACGGAGTGAGGTTTGCGGATGCTCAGCGAGTTGTTGGTCCAGCTGTTGGCGTTCAGCCCGTCGTTGTTGTTGTACTCGTAGGCGCTGCCGTGAAAGCTGTTCCCGCCGCGCTTAGTCACAAGCGAGACCTGCCCGCCCGAGGAGCGCCCGAAGTTGGCGCTCGGATTGCTCGTCGAAACCTGGAACTCCTGCGTGCTTTCAATGGGAATGGGCACAGTGGGCGAAGGGCTCGGCTCGCCAGGAGGAGCGGCATAGCTGTTGCTGCCTTCCAAGTCGCTAGTCACGTCGCCACCGTCGAAGGTAAAGGTGACCTGCTCGCGGCGAGCGCCGGAGATCATGCCATCGGGCGATATAGCGGGCTGATAAAACATCAGCGAGCTGGCGCTGCGGGTGAAGGTCGGCAGGTTCTCCAGGGACGTGCCGCCAAGCACGGCGCCCACAGTCGCACTCGTGGTCTGCAGGTCTGCCCCGCTGATCTCGGTGACCTGCACGGTTTCGGAGGACGTGCCCACCTGCATCATCATGTTGACGGTGTAGGCCTTTTGCACCTCGACGTGTACCTGAGGCACAACGGCATTCTGAAAGCCCTTGGCGGCAAAGGTGAGCGTATAGTCGCTCGGGTCGACCACCGGGAAGACATAATGTCCGAGCGAATCGGTGGTGACCTGCATCTTTGCGTTCGTCGTGTGTTGCTGCAGGATGACGCTTACGCCGGGAATCAACGCACCGGACAGATCCGTGACCACGCCGGACAGCAGTCCCGACGTCGCGGTTTGAGCAAGGGCTGGGATCAAGCTGAGCAGGAGGAGGCAAGCCGCGCCGAGCAGGCGCAGTGACGTTTTGCCGGACATGACCACCTCCGTGTCGGCCGGTCCCATCATCCGGATGGGCGCAGACTATAGGGTTACAGGCGGCGGATGTCAATAGAAAAACGGCCCTGGTTCCATTCATCTGATATGCCGCTGGCATATAACGGATATGTCAGTTTGACACACGGTCAGGACTGGAGACATGGTTCCGCCCGTCGCTGGCCTAGGGGCGAGAGAATGAAGCCAAACACAGTGCTGTACGCCGGACACGGAGAAGCGGCACCAGGCCCGGCGCCAGCGCCAGGGTGAGCGAGTCTTCGATCGAGGAAGTTCGCCCCTGTTTTCCGGCATTGCAGGCTTGCCGACCACTTCGTTGTCTTCGACAATGCCGCGGGAGCGCAAGCGCCGCGCGTGGTGCTCGACGCGATAGCCCGCCACTTTGCCGGAGCGCAACGTGCAGCGAGGCGGGCGGTATCGCCGCAGCGAAGAGGTGGATGCTGCCATCGCGCATGCGGCAGCGTCGCGGCCCTGCTCATTGCCAGCGATCCGGCGGAAATCTCATTCGGGATGAATGCGACTTCGTTCATCCGCCTGGTGGGCCTGGCAGTTAGAGAAGTTACAGCGCAGTCTTCGTAGTCGTCCAGAAGACCGGCGGGAAGAAGCCGATGGTGCAAGGGGTGGAGAAAAGATCAAGGAAATCCTTCGCGGTCGACATATGGCTGACTTCTTCTCCACACAAGTGCGGAAAACTCCCGACCAGGTCTCCCCCGCCTCCGGTTCCAGGTTCCGCGATGCCGCTTACCAAAAAGCTGTGCTCCACGCTGCCGGGCAAAACCATTCTGTTTACCGATCACGGGGAGGATGGGGTGGGACGAACCGATTGTGCTGGCTTACCGCGCAATGCCGACGCGGCGAGACAAGATTGTCGCGCGGCCAGAGCGATTCGGACCTACGAGGCGGCAGTTTCGCGCGAGATGCTATGCGTACTGGCGGAGTGCGGTGCGAGCGTCTACGGGATAACCGATCCAGGACGGGTTGAGGCGCGCGTTGCGACCTTCTTTTTCAGCCTGCAGGAGCGAGCTGCGCAAGAGGTGGTGGAGAGGCTGGCTGCGGCAGGCATCCGCACGCGCGACGGACACATGTACGATCCCCGCTGATGAGACGGCTGGGTCTTAGCCCGGAGTTCGGCGCGGTGCGCGCCTCGGCTGGTACATCAGAACACGAGATCCACGTGATGGGGAGCGTCTTGCGCGGCGTGAGGACATCGTGATTCGAGACCGCCTGACGCGGCGAGCGGATTATGGTCGAGTGGGCGATAACGATGACATACCCGATGTATGCAAAACAGCCAGTGGAGTGCCGGAGGCGTCTGTGATAATGTCCCGGCTTCTGCCTTCACAAGGAGTCGGCCCTCCCTTGACCACGTTGAACCAGGCCGCCGCGACCGCCTCCGTGTTAACAAAGGAATCTGGCTTGGCGCGCGAATTGAGCACGCGCCAGATGGCGATGATCGCTATTGGCGGAGCCATCGGCACCGGGCTGTTTCTCGGCAGCTCGCTGGCAGTCCATACCGCCGGCCCCGCTGTGCTGGTGTGCTACCTGCTGGGCGCCGGCATCGCGCTGCTGCTGATGGGCACGCTCTCGGAAATGGCGGTGGCGCACCCCACCGCCGGATCGTTCGGCGTCTATGCCGAGCTGTATTTGAACCGCTGGGCCGGTTTTGTGGTCCGCTACACCTACTGGGCGTGCCAGTGCATCGCTATCGGCGGCGAGGCAACCGCAGTCGCGATCTACTGCCGCTGGTGGTTTCCGCAGGTTCCGCCCTGGGCATGGATCGTGCTGTTCTCGCTGCTGCTGGTCGGCTTGAACGCCACCGGGGTGGGCAACTTCGGCGAGTTCGAATACTGGTTCGCAATGATCAAGGTGGTCGCGATCCTGGCGTTCATCGGGTTTGGCGCTATCGTCTTGTTCGGGCTGATTCCCGGCGAGCCCCATCCCGGCCTGAGTAATTTCACCTCGGGCAGTTTCTTTCCCAACGGCGCCTCCGGGATGTGGATGGCGATGTGTTTCGTGATCTTCAGCTATATCGGGACCGAGGTCGTGGCCGTCACCGCGGGCGAAGCGCAAAAGCCGGACCAGGCTATTCCTCGCGCCATGAAGTCGATGGTGTTCCGCCTCATCTTCTTCTACTTGGCGGCGATGGTGGTGTTGGTCGGCGTGGTGCCGTGGCAGAGCATCCAGCCGGGCGCGGACGTCACCGCCAGCCCGTTCGTCACCGTGTTTCGTCTCATGCGGGTTCCGGCCGCCACTCACCTGATGAATTTTGTGGTGCTGACCGCAGCGCTCTCCAGCATGAACTGCGATTTGTATCTTTCCACGCGCATGATGTTCTCCCTGGCACGGGGCGGCTACGCTCCCTCCGCACTGGGGAAGTTGACGCGCCTCGGGGTGCCGCTGCCGGCGCTGCTGAGTTCCACTATTGGGTTGGCAATTGCGACGGTGGCGGCGATCCGGTATCCAGCAAGCGCTTACGTGTACCTGTTCGGCATAGCGCTGTTCGGAGGATTGTTCGTGTGGATGATGATCTTCATCACCCACTTGTCGTTCCGGCGCGCATGGGAGGCGCGCGGCAACCGCCGCCTCCCGGTGCGGATGATGGGATATCCGTACACTTCGATTCTGGGTGCACTGGCCGTCGCCGCCATTATCACGACTACCTGGTGGGTGCCGGGGATGCGGCCGACGATCCTGGCCGGTCTGCCTTGGCTGGCATTGCTGACCATTGCGTATTGGCTGTTCGGCCGCGCCGGTGCAGGCCACAGTGAACCGCGATCACTACGCCGCCATCGCAAGTGCTGAAGCCGGCGAGGCTGTGGCCGCCGCAGCGGACGGCGGCCGTCGCGGCGGATGCGAAGCGCGCACTGCCTTCTGCACGTCATCGACATCCGCGCAGCGCAGAATCAGCGCCGGCGTACGCGGCACCATTCCGTTCCAGATCATGCGCGCCCGCGCCAAAGTCCGCATGCTGCGGAAGAAGCATGTTGCCCGGCGAAACTGGGTTCGTGGCACCGCGGCGACTGGCTCGACGCCTGGCCTCATTGCGCTGTGGCCGAGGAATGAACCCGGGCATGAAAGCCGGACAGATCGCGATTAAGCGTTACTCTCACCTGGGCGAGCACACGCTCCAGCTCGGAAGAGAGTTCAGCCAGTACCTGCTGGGCCTCGTCGGTCGGCGGATAGTCGCCGCCCACATAGCTCTCCAGCGCGGCGATGCGGTTGTTCAACTTCAGCGGATAAATGAGTGTCTGATCGTCGAAGCCGGTGAAGCGAGGCTCGTACAACGCGTGCAGTTCCCTCTCGATTTCGCCATTCAATTGGCGCCCACTTTCGGCGGCCGCCGAGTCAAGGCCGGTGTTTTTCAGCGCGGCCTGCACCTCTTCTTGCGCCTTGAGCAGACGATTGATGGCATGGTTTGCCGCAGAGAGCTTGTCGCGCACCGCGAGCAGGAACGACACCTGCTGCCGGTAATCTCGCAACGTGGTGGGAACGCGCGGTTCGCGGCGGATTTCAAAGGACTGCGTTTGGCTTTGCTCGCCCATGGTGACCCGCACGTGGTACTGACCGGGCGCGACTTCGGGGCCGCGCAGGCTGCCGCCGAACAGATAGGTTCCGCCGTCGATGCCCTCCGCGTCAGCATAGCGCATGTCCCAGATAAAGCGATTGAGGCCGGCTTTCGCGGAGACCGTTTCCCCACGGGACATTGACTCTCCGAAGCGGCTGCGCTGCGCCCGGTTGTTGTCTGGGCGAGAGTCGCTGCTGAACGAATTGATTACTGTGCCGTCTGCATCGAGGAAGGCTATCTTCACCGGCGCGCTCGGCGCAGCAGCGAGGTAGTAGTTAATAATCATTCCCGCGGTCGGGCTGCTGGATCCGAAGGAACGGCCGCGTGCCATCCGATACGCGGGCCGGGGCTTGAACACTTGCAGGGGGAACGCGGCGCGGCCGTCCGTCATCTGCTCCAGCGGGGTGATGTCGTCCAGAATCCAGAACGCCCGCCCCTGTGTAGACGCCACCAGGTCGCCGTCTTTGAGCGTCAGATCGGTGATTGGGACGATGGGCAGATTAAGCTGCAAGGGGTACCACTGCTCTCCATCGTCGAAGGATACGTACACGCCCGTCTCGGTGCCGGCGTACAGAAGCTTCGCGTTAGCCGGGTCTTGGCGCACGGTGCGCACGAAGGTGTCCTGGGGAATTCCGCCGACGATCAGGGTCCAGGTCTTGCCAAAGTCGTGGGTACGATAAATGTAGGGACGGAAGTCGTCGAGCTGATAGCGGTTCGCGGCCACATACGCGGTGGCGGGATCGTGCGACGATGCTTCGATGATGTTAATGCGCGTCCACGGCTCGAGCGCGGGAGGCGTGACATTCGCCCAATTCTTGCCGCCGTCGCGCGTCATGTGGATGAGCCCATCGTCGGAGCCGGCCCAGAGGAGGTTCTTATTGAGCGGGGAGGGCGCGAGAGTGAATACGGTGTCGTACACATCTTCGAGCCGGCCACCGTTTTCGTGTTGCTTGTCGTCACGCGTCAGGTCGGGAGAAATCGGGATCCAGCTTTGCCCGCCATTGACGGACTTGAACACCACGTTCGCGGCGACGTAGACGGTGCCGGGATCGGCCGGGGAAATCGCAATCGGATAAGTCCACTGAAAGCGGTATTTCTGCTGGGCGCCGGTGCGGCCGCCGGGAAAATCCGGCCAGACGGTGATGTTGCGTGCGAGGCCCGTACGGCGATCGTAGCGGGTGAGCAAACCCCAGTACGCCCCGGCGTACACGATGTTGGAGTCCCCGGGATCGGGAACCACGTAACCGGACTCGCCGCCGCCGACAGCACTGATTTCGTTGTCCGAGGGCCGACTGGCGCTGGAGACCATTACCGTCGTGTTGTCCTGCTGCGCTCCGTACACGTGGTAGGGAAAGTCGTTGTCTGTACGCACGGTGTAGAACTGCGCCGTCGCCTGGTTGTCTTCCGGGGTCCAACTGCGTCCGCCGTCGAAGGTGACGGTCGCGCCGCCGTCGTTGGCGTTCACCATGCGCTGGTTGTTTCTCGGATCGATCCAGAGGCCGTGATAGTCACTGTGCGGAGTGCGAATCTGCTCCCAGTGTTGTCCCGCGTCGGTGGACTTGTAAAAGCCTTTGGAGGAAAACGTGTATACCGTGTCGCGTTCCTCCGGGTCGGCGAAAATGTGGCCGTAATAATACTGGCGAGAGTGCATAGCAAAGCTCCCGTCCACGAGTTGCCATGTCTGACCTGCATCGTCGGAACGATAGACGCCGCCTTCGTCACCCCCAATGGTTGCCCACAGGCGGTGGGGATCGACGGGCGAAACCGCCAAACCGATCTTGCCCATCTCCGACTTGGGCAGTCCGTTCCTCAGTTGCGTCCAGGTGTCGCCTCCGTCCGTGGTCTTGTAGATGCCGGCGCCGGGTCCGAACTCGTAGATGTCCCACGGCCTGCGCAGGACCTGCCAGGTGGCGGCGTACATGATGCGGGTGTCGTGCGGATCGACCGCAAGGTCTACCGCGCCGGTCTTGTCGTTGATGAAGAGAATCTTCTGCCAGGTCCCACCGCCATCCTTGGAGCGGAAAGCGCCACGCTCCGGGTTGGCACCATAAGGATGTCCGACGGCCGCGACATAAACCAGCTTGGGATCGCGAGGATCGACCCATACCCGCCCAATCTGGCTGGTGTCGCGCAAGCCGACGTTCTGCCAGGTGCGACCCCCATCCGTGGATTTGTACACGCCATCTCCGTGCGAGAGATTCGAGCGCAAGCAGGCTTCGCCCATGCCCACGTAGACAATGTTCGGATCGGATTCGGAGACCGCGATCGAACCTACCGAGCCGGTGTTGAAGTAGCCATCCGAAACCGGCGTCCAGGTGAGCCCCGCGTTCACCGTCTTCCATACGCCTCCGCCAGTGGCACCCATGTAGTAAACCAAGGGATCATTCGGCAGACCGGTGACGGCGGTCGCGCGGCCGCCGCGGTTGGGACCGATGGAACGCCAGCGCAGCGCTTGGAGAAATTCCCTGTTAGCCTGCGCCAGGGCAAGCGTGCCGGTTAGCCATAGAACGATAATGATACCTGCGCGCCCACACAGGGAATGCCCCAGCCTCGGTAGATGGTTTTGAAGAATGGGAGACGACGCTGCCGCATTCGCTGCGGCATCGGCAGAGGCTGGCTTTGTGGTTGCCACGGTAGATCGCTACGAGCCGGCTGCGTGTTTGCGCGCGGATCCGGCGATGATTTGAATTACATCGATAAAACGCTCAATCTCTTCCATAGTGTTGTAGTGCGCGAGTGAGGCGCGAACCGCTCCAGTCTCGGGCGGTATCCCCATACGACGCAAAAGGCGCGGCGAGTACATGTTGCCATCGCGTACTCCGATGGCATTATGGGCGCACCGCTCTGCCACCGCGGCGGGGGACACCGCGTCAACATTGAAGCAGACCGTCGGAACCCTCTGGTCGAGACGGTCGCGCTCCTGGATACCATAGACAGTGACATTATCCATCTCGGCCAAGCGGCGTAGAATCTCGGCGACGAGGATTTTTTCGTACCGACGAATCCCTTCCATGGAATTCACCAACGTGGCACGTGGCGAATGGTTGTTGGAACCAGGGAGCACCCGCCGGCCCAGTTCCTGGAGATAGCGCAGGGCAGCATCCATGCCGGCCACGTTTTCGTAAACGTAAGTGCCGACTTCGATCTTGCCCGGAATCTCGTCGGGGATGAAGTCCTCGCGGAACGTGGGCAAGCGTTCCAGAAGCTCGCGCTTGCCCCAAAGAAAACCCATATGCGGGGCGAAGATTTTGTAACCGGAGCAGACCAGGTAATCGCAATCCCAATCCTGCACATCAATGGGGCCATGCGGCGCGTAATGGACGGCGTCCAGAAACACTTCAGCGCCGGCGGCATGCGCCATCCGTGCAACCTCTTCTACGTCCACGACTGAACCCAACGCGTTCGACGCGACCGCGCACGCCACCAGCCGGGTTCGATGACCCAACAGAGGCTGCAAATCGTCGGTGTGCAGAGTTCCGTCGGGACGCATTTTCCACCAGCGAATCTCGGCTCCGCGGCTGTGCAATGCAATCCAGGTGGCGATGTTTGCCTCGTGGTCCAGATCGGTAACGATGATTTCTTTGCGCTTACCAAGGATCTCGGCGATGGCCAGGCTGACCAGACGAATAAAAGACGTGGCGTTCATACCGAATGCCACTTCGCGGGGATCACGAGCATTCAGGAATGTGGCAACACTCTGGCGCGCGCTTTGCAGCGCGGCGTCCACATCTTGGCTTTTGGAGTAGCGGCCGCCACGCTGAACGTTGTGGTGCACAAGGTGCTGTTGAACAGCATCGAGCGCCACCTGCGGGATTTGAGCGCCAGCACCGTTGTCGAAGAAAGTGAAGTTATCGCCCGTGTTCAGGGCAGGAAACTGCTGCCGGACCCAGTCAATGGGGAAACTCGAATTGGCCATGTCTAGTGTGCCTGCAACTGCTGGTAAATCACGGCCGCGTTATCGGCAAAGCTCGCTTGATACTTCGGGTACTGGCGAAAATCAGCATATTTTTGCGTGTTGACTTCGTGCCGCACCTGGTCAAGAGTCGCACCGCGCTCTTTTATGGCACGAACCTGCTGAAAAAGATCGCTCAAATAGTTTCGAAATCTTCGCAGATCAGACTTGGTGCCAACTTCGAAATGGCCGGGCACAACATGGTCCACGGGAAGCTCCAAAACCTGATTCAAGGCTTGGATCCAGTTTTCGACGCTGCCGTTGTCCATGGCGGGGCACGACCGGTTTAGAAACAGGTCCCCGGTTGCAATTACGCGCTGTTGGGGGAAGTAGACGAGGGCGTCGCCGGAAGTATGCGCCTTGCCGGGGTAGTACGCATCGACAGAATAAGGATCGAGGTAGACGGTTACCCGTTTCTCAAAGGTGACATTCGCCGGTCGAAAGTGGAAGCCTTCCATCTCGGGTCTTTTGATCAGCGCCAGAGTGCGTTCGCGAGTGAAGGCCGTGGTGATGACAACCGCATTCGGACCGACCGCGGCATTTCCGCCTTGGTGGTCGGGGTGATAGTGGGTGTTGATGATGAATTTCACAGGCAGACTTGAGACTTGCCGGATCGCGCCGAGCAACTTCGTTCCTTCGGTGGCGTTGAGGCCGCTATCAACCACCAGGATTCCCCTCCGCCCGATCAGGAAGGTGGAGTTCGCACTGGCATCGTTTTCAGAGATGTACGCGTAAAGCCCGGCGCCAAGCTGTTGGACAGCTGGCTGGGCAGGCGCCAGCCCGCAACAGGCGAAGACCGCCGGGATCACAACGCGCAGACTGCATGTTCGTAAATGCGTTCTCATCAGAAGCTAAGTTTCAGCGCGAACTGGATGAGCCGAGGGCCGCCCGAACCCAGCCCCACATTGTTTTGAGCGGCATCCGGCGTGGTGAACAACGCTCCGAAATTGGGCGCGGCCAAAATATTGGCCGGCAAGGCAAAGCTGGGATGATTGAAGATGTTGAAAAGCTCGGCCCGGAACTGCGCGTTCATGCGCTCCCCGATTTTGGTGTTCTTCAGGAGAGAAAAATCAAAATCGCGATATCCAGGGCCACTAACGATGTTTCGTCCGGCGGTGCCAAAGGTCAACGGCTGGTTGTCGACGAAAGCGCTGGTGTTGAACCATTGCTGCACGGTGTGAGGTCCGGCATTGGGGTCGCCGACCAGGTTAGGCCGGTCATTCCCCAGTCCAGTTCCGCTCAATCCCTTGCCGGTGAGAGCTGAAAAAGGCTCCCCGGTTTGCAGGGTTAGAATGCCGCCGAGCTCCCATCCCGAGCCCACAAACTCGGGCAGGCGACGAAAGGATGGCACGGCATAGTTGAAACTCCAGCTCAGGCGATGGCGAATGTCAAAATCCGAACTGCCGCGCTCAGCCCTCAGGTTGTAGTTGTCCTGCGGGAAGATGGTGGTTGCGTTTGCGCCCGAGCCGAAGAAGACTGACGCTCCATCAATGGAGTGCGACCAGGTGTAGGAGGTCAGGAACGACAGCCCGTGGCTGAAGCGCTTGTCAAGTTTGGCCTGCAGACTGTTGTAATTGGAACTCACGGAGTCCTCCGCCTGGAACAACTGGGCGTATCCGAAATAGGGCGTTCGCACCACACTGGGCATCGCGCTCCAGAGCTGGTTGCCGTACAAGAATTGGGCAACGCGGGGTGGAATGCCGATGAGCTCCATGCGAGTGATCACATCGGGTGTCAATCGGTCGATTTGCTGCTTGGTGCTGTAGGCCTGATCAATCTGCCGGAAGCGTGGCAGCTTTGTGCCTGTGGTGCCGACGTAGGCGACATCTAACAGCATGCGTCCCGGCAGTTCATGTTGGACCCCGAAGTTGAACTGCTGGGCGTAGGGAGTGCGCAGGTTTTGTTGCGTGATGGTAAGGACGGGAAATCCGGAGGGAGCAAATGCGTTCGGCCATCCGGCAAAAGGAAAGGGCGTAAAGAAGTCAGGCAAGAACGGCGGGTTCAACATGACGTTGCCGGGAATGTTGCCGATGATGGTTTCGTAAAAGACACCGTAGGCGGAACGGAGTACCGTCTTGCCGTCGTTGAAAAGGTCCCAGGCGAGGCCAATGCGGGGGGCGAAATTGTTGTGATCGCCGTTATAAATGCCGCCCACCTGATCCTGCGTGACGATGCCCGAGGCTTCGAGCGCCGCCAGGTTGTTTTGGATAGTGGGGTCGGTTGGATTCAGGAAGGTAGTGAAATTCTGGGGGCGCCAGGAACTGAGCCGGCCATGCGCTTCGTGCAACACCGTATTTAGTTCATAGCGCAGACCATAGTTTAACGTGACGTTGTGGCGCACTTTGAAGCTATCCTGTGCGAACAATCCATAGCTGCTGGTACGAAAGTTACGATGAGAATCGCCAACGAATTGCAGGGCACCGTCGGGAATACCCAGTGCGAAGTCAATCAAGGCGTTGGGGACGTTGACAGGATTTCCGCTGGCATCGGTGCCGGCCAGGTTGTCGAGTCCGCTGAAGGTGATCTGGCCGTTGAATGCAAGGTCATAGAGGCGGTTCAGCTGGACATAGCGAATATCTCCGCCGACCTTGAAAGAGTGCCGGGCAGTTGTGTGGGAAAGATTATCAATCCACTGGAAAGTATTGGTGGCGGTACGGTTGGGCTGATCAATACCCCCTCCAAGATTGCTCACCGACGAACTTCCGCCAACGAATCCTCCCGCGAATGCGAGTTGTGGAATGTTGCCGAGACTCAATGGGGCGTTCGCTGCCCACCCGGTATTGAACCCGTAATCGGCGCCCTTGGGCCCCGGCTGGGTGACGAGCGAAATATCCGACCGGTTAAAACCAAACCGGGCTTCATTAAGGGTGCGGGGACTAATTACGCGAGTGTAGGAGAGCGCGACCAGATGGTTAGCGCCGTTTTGATTCACGCCATAACCGGGAACGTTGGTTCCAGCCTGTCCTGGGGTGAAAGGGAAGAAGGTGTCAATCCGGGTCCGGCTGTAGCGGGCGGAGAGCGTGTCAGTACTGCGGAGATGGTGATCCACTTTAACCAGAAATTGATCCGTCCCGTCGGTTTGATTGGGAGAGGAGATGAAGTTGCCCGAAGGGTCGCTCAGGTTTGGCTGGGGAAATAAATTGAACAGCCGCGCGCTGACCGGGTCTACCGTGATCTTGATGGGATTCCCATTGTTGTCGGTGAAATTGCCTGCGCGTTCGGCGAGCGTAGGCACGTTGGTGACACGATTGTTTCCCGCTTCGCGGCGGAAGCCCTCGTAGTTCAGGAAAAAGAAGGTGTTGTTCTTGATTATGGGCCCGCCGAGGGTGCCTCCGAACTGATTGAGACGCAGCGCCGACTTCGGAAAAGCAGAAGCGTTAAAGAAGTTGCGGGCATCCAGCGCATCGTGGCGGAAAAATTCATAAACCGACCCGTGCAGCTGGTTCGAGCCGGACTTAGTCACCAGGTTGACTACCGAACCGGAGTTTCTCCCGTATTCGGCTGAAAAGGTGTTGGTCTGGACTTCAAACTCCTGGATGGAGTCAATGGAAGGTATCTGAGCGGCGGCTCCGCCGAAGTAGTCATTATTGTCAATGCCGTCCACCATGAAATTGTTGGAAGTGGAGCGCAGTCCATTGGAGGAGAACCCCGAGACGCCGCCTTCGCCACCTTGTTGGCCGCCGCCGCCGCCGGAGGTGGCCACGCCTGGATTCAAACGCGCCAGTTGTGCAAAGTCGCGGCCGTTGAGCGGCAGTTCCTCCACTTTGCGATTGTCAATAATCTCGCCTCGCTTGGAGGTCTCGGTCTGGGTTAAGGCGGCATCGGCCTGCACTTCGACGATTTCGTTCCTGACACCAACGTGGAGCACGATCTCAACCCTGCGGATCTGATCCACGCCCACCTCGACGCCGGTTGTGGTAGCGGTCGCGAATCCTGGCGCTTCCGCCTTGAGCTGGTAGGTTCCTGTGGGCAGGGCCAGCAGGCGGAAAAGACCGTTGCCGGCCGTAGTTGTTTCCCGCTGCAGGCCAGTGGCGGCATTGCTGGCCGTGACCTT
>Ga0209154_1001055_pt1 | contig 16575 bp, 14 predicted proteins | sample GraSoiAngelo_121_FD_185878 | JGI IMG/M metagenome (GOLD analysis project Ga0209154, IMG submission 185878) | Grasslands soil microbial communities from the Angelo Coastal Reserve, California, USA - 14_0919_12_20cm (SPAdes) (version 2) | ecosystem: Environmental > Terrestrial > Soil > Grasslands ... | reverse complement strand
CAAGCTGGGCGAGAACCTCGCGGTACGCCGTTTCGCGCGTTTCAAAGTGGGGGATGTGGGCGAGACGATTGCGATCACCAAGCCTGGTGAAGGGAAAGCCGAGTAATCTGAGGGGCGCCACGGCGCCCCTTTTATTTGCTCGGCTGAAGCGAGAACCAACCGGTATCCGAGAACTTACAACTTAAATGTCCACAACTACGGTCTTCAAACGCATTCTGCTTAAGCTTTCAGGTGAAGCCTTGGCCGCGACGCAGGGATTCGGAGTGGACCCCTTTCGCATCCATGAAATCGCAGCCGAGTTGGCCGATGTGCACTCGCTGGGGGTGCAGATCGCAATCGTAGTCGGTGGCGGGAATTTCTTTCGCGGTGTGGCCGAGCAGGCCCGCAACATGGACCGCGTTTCGGCTGACCATATGGGCATGCTATCCACCGTAATCAACGCTCTCGCCCTCCAGGACGCGCTGGAGAAGCAGAATGTGTATACCCGCGTTATGTCTGCGATTGAGATGAACCAGGTGGCCGAGCCGTTCATACGCCGCCGCGCCATCCGTCACCTGGAGAAGGAGCGGATTGTGATATTCGCCGGCGGGACCGGGAATCCATATTTCTCAACCGATACCGCAGCTTCGCTGCGCGCCATGGAGATTAAGGCAGAGGCCATCCTCAAGGCCACCAAGGTCGATGGTATCTACGACGCCGATCCCCTGCTGGTGAAGGATGCCAAGAAGTTCACCCAGATCAGCTATATGGAAGTCCTCAAGCAAGGTCTCAAGGTGATGGATTCCACCGCCATTTCCATGTGTAAGGACAACAACCTTCCTATCATCATTTTTAACCTGAATCATCGTGGCAACATCCGAAAAGTAGTTATAGGCGAAAAAATCGGTTCGCTGGTAAGTGCTTGAACTACAAATCCCGTTCCGCTGAATTAACCCGGCAAAGATCCGGTTGGGGTCGCGTAAATCCCCACTAAACGTGCTTCGGTTTATAATGCACCGTTTTTGATTCTTAAAGTTTTGTGGAGCTGACAAATGGCTCAAAGCACCATGGCAGCCTTACCTGGTCTCAGAGAAATGAACATCCAATTAAAGACGCGCATGGATAAGGCGGTGGAGGATTTCCGCAAAGCGATGGCCGCCACCCGCACTGGTCGCGCCTCGGTACACATGCTGGACAGCGTGAATGTCGACTATTACGGCTCGCAGATGCCGCTGAACCAGATCGCGCAGGTGCATGCCCCGGAAGCGCAGTTGATCACGGTGCAGCCGTTTGATCCGTCGTCACTGGGAGCGATTGAGAAAGCGATTCGCGCGGCCGACCTGGGATTGAACCCGATGAATGATGGCAAGATCATCCGCGTGCCTGTTCCGCCGCTCACCGAGGAACGCCGAAAGGATATGGTCAAGCACCTGCACAAGGTGCTGGAGGAGCATCGGACCGCCATTCGAAACATTCGTCGGGATGGAAACGATGGGATTAAGAAGGCGCTAAAAGACAAGAAGATTACCGAAGATGAAGAAAAGCGGGCGCTAGACGAGATTCAACGGCTCACAGACGATGAGATCAAGAAGATGGAGGATATGAGCCAGGCAAAAGAAAAAGAAGTGTTGGAGATCAAGTAAAAGAGTGCGCGCTGGTTTAACCCTCCTGAAACCTGGTGCTTTTAAAGACAAGATCTGAATTCCTCTGTGCCTCCGTGTCTCTGTGGCATAAATGAATCTATAATCGCTAATCATGAAGAAGGTTGTCCACGCCGCGTGCCCGCACGACTGTCCTGATGCTTGCGGAGTTCTGATCACGGTTGAAAATGGGCTGGCCACGAAGATTCAGGGCGACCCTGCCCATCCCATCACGCGCGGCTTTCTCTGCGGCAAAGTGGCGAAGTATCTCGACCGGGTGTATTCGCCGGAACGTGTGTTGTATCCGATGCGGCGGGTGCTGCCGAAGGGACCCGAGGTCAAAGCAGGCAATTTCCCAGGCCCAGGATCGACACCAGCTTTCAAACGCATCACGTGGGACGAAGCTCTCGACGAAATCGCTTCTCGCTTTAGAACGATCGTCGCAGAATATGGCGCCGAGGCTATTCTGCCGTATTCCTACGGTGGCACGCTCGCGGTTTTGAACGGCGCTTCCATGGATCGGCGTTTCTTTCACCGCCTGGGCGCATCCCAACTCGACCGCACCATTTGCTCCATGGCGGGGGAAGAGGGACTGAAGTCGGTTATCGGCGTGAAGCTGGGCACCGAACCGGAGCAGTTCCGCGATTCTCGCTACATCATTGCGTGGGGCGCCAACATTCATGGCAACAACGTCCACCTGTGGCCGTTTATTGCGGAAGCGAGGCGCGTGGGTGCGAAGCTGGTCGTCATCGATCCCTATCGTACGCGCACCGCGCGATGCGCTGATTGGTATCTTCCGATTAATCCTGGCACGGATGCCGCCCTGGCGCTCGCCATGATGCACGTCATTATCAACGAGCATCTCCTTGATGCGGATTATGTCGCCAGATACACACTCGGCTTCGAACAACTTCGCGCCAAAGTGCAGGAGTATCCGCCGGAGCGTGCGGCACAATGGACTGGTATTCCAGCGACAGATATCGTCAAACTCGCGCGGGAGTACGCAACTACGCGGCCTGTGCGGTGGTCCGAGTGAATTATGGTGTGCAGCGCTCTGAGTGTGGCGGCATGTCAACTCGCACTATCGCTATGCTGCCTTGCATCACAGGATCGTGGCAGCAAGCCGGAGGCGGACTTCAACTATCCACCAGCGGTGCGTACGGATTGAACCGTGAGGCTTTGCAACGCGAGAACCTGATGCAGGAATCGCTAGGCCGTTCGGCGCGCACCGTGAACATGGTTGAACTCGGAAAGTCGCTGAACGCACTCGACAACCCGCCCGTCAAAGCGTTGTTTGTCTACAATTCAAACCCCGCGGCTGTTTGCCCCAATCACAACGATGTCGTCCGCGGCCTGCACCGTTCCGATCTATTCACCGTGGTCCACGAACAATTCTTAACCGATACCACCGATTACGCCGACATCGTTCTACCAGCGACCACATTTTTCGAGCATAAAGATCTGCAGACGGCCTATGGACATTATTACCTGCAGATTTCCGACCAGGCCATTGAACCGCTTGGCGAGTGCCGCTCGAATGTGGAAGTATTCCGGGCATTGGCTCAGCGAATGGGCTTCCAGGAGGATTGCTTCCGCGAAACTGTGGACGAGATGATCGACCTGGCGCTGGGTTCAGACGATCCCTGGCTGGCGGGGGTTGAGCGCGAGCGGCTAGCACGGGAAAAGCATGTGAGGCTGAATTTCGGCGCTGCCAGGCAATCTAACCCTGGCTTTGAAAAAGCAAACGGCGAGGGCGCCCGCGCCACACAACACAATCCTTTCCTTCCCTTCGCTCAAGGTAACTTCCGCACGCCAAGCGGTAAAGCTGAGCTTTACAACGAGCGCCTCAAGGCACAGGGCCTTGATCCCGTGGCGGCGTTTCTTCCGCCTGACGAATCGCGTCATGGCGAGCATGCGAAGGCGTTTCCGCTGGAGTTGCTGGCCCGCAAGGCGGACAATTTTCTAAACTCAACTTTCTCCAACCTGCCCTCGATACAGCAAATGGAGGAGCCAGGATTATTGGAACTCAATGGCGCCGACGCGCGAGCAAGAGGCATCGCGGATGGGGACAGGGTCCGGGTCTTCAACAAGCGTGGCGAAATCGTCCTAAAGGCGCGCGTGGACGGCGCAGTTCAACCGGGAGTCGTCTCCGCACACCTCAACTGGGCGAAGCTGACACCCGGAAACCGTAACATTAACGTCCTCACTTCGGAAAAACTTACCGACATGGGCAACTCGGCCACGTTTTATTCCGTCTTGGTTGAGGTGGAGCTAAAAAAGCCAGCCGCCTGAATCGAGCTGAAGGCTGCCTTCTTGGACGCTCCGTAGTGCTCTACCGTATAATTGCGGTTTTCCATCATCCCAGAGACTGAGGTAGTGGCGATTCTTCGTTCTCATCAGGATAGCCCTGTCGTCACGAAGAGCGGGCACGCCCGTTCCAGCTTGGTCCCAGGCTGGTTCTTCCTATTTTCTTTATTTACAAGAATTTGGCGCAAGCCGAACCGGTTCACTTGGATCGTCCCCACGATCTGTTTGTTCCTCGTCGTCGCGGTGCTTTCCGCTCGAGGTTGGGCACAACAGGACGTCATCTCCAAGATTGATGTCAGCGGCAACCGGCGCATTCCTGCGGACACCATCAGAGCCCGCATCTTTACAAAGCCGGGTGACATTTATGACGCCGCAGCGCTGGAGCGTGACTTCAATTCACTGTGGAATACAGGATACTTCGAGGACATCCGATTCGAACGTGAGCAGACGGCCAAAGGTTGGATCATTCACGTCTACGTCAAAGAACGGCCCACCATTCGCGAAATCAATTACGTGGGCCTGAGCTCGGTCTCGACCAGCGACGTTCTCGATCGCTTTAAGGAGCGCAAAGTCGGACTGTCGGTCGAAAGCCAGTATGACCCGACTCGAGTGAAAAAAGCGGAAGTCGCGATTAAAGATCTGCTGGCGGAACACGGGCGTCAGTTCGCCACCATTCGCACCGAGGTACGTCCCATTCCGCCGGCTGCGGTCGGCCTTACCTTCGTGGTCAGGGAGGGAGCTAAAGTCAAAGTCGGCAAGATTACTTTCGTAGGTAACAAGCACGTAAAGACCCGTACCCTTCGCGCAGCGATGAAGAACTTGCGGCCGATCGGAATCCCGCACTCGATTTTTCTGGAAAATCTGTTCTCAAAAACCTACGACGCAACCAAACTGGACGAAGATGTGGAGCGCGTCCGGGCTGAGTACCAGAATCGTGGATACTTCAAGGTGCTGGTGGAAAATCCAAAGACGGAAATTCACGATACCGGACATACCGGATTTCACATCCCACTGGTGCAGAAAGGACCCGGCAAAGCAGTTGATATCACCATTCCCATCGAGGAAGGAGATCGCTATCGCCTGGCCAGGATCACGTTCAAGCACAATAAAGCGGTATCGAACACCGCCGCCCTGCGCGGCCTGTTCCCCATAAAAGACGGCGAAATCTTCAGCCGCGAGAAAGTTGCAAAAGGCCTGGAAAACCTACGGAAGGTATACGGCGAACAGGGATACATCAACTTTACATCCGTTCCCGATACCAAATTTGATGATGAAAAGAAACTGATCACCCTCGATATCGATGTGGATGAGGGCAAGCAGTTCTACGTTCGCCGCATCGAATTTCAGGGCAACACGACTACGCGTGACAAAGTTATCCGCCGCGAAATTGCGTTGGAAGAGGGCCAGGTCTACAACTCGCGGTACTGGGAGCTCAGCTTGCTACGGCTCAACCAACTGGGGTACTTCGAGCCGCTGAAGCCTGACGATCCCAATACCACGGAACGCAAACTGGACGAAAAGAATGGCAGGGTTGACCTGACGCTCAAAGTCAAAGAAAAAGGAAAGAATCAGATTGGCCTTCAGGGAGGAGTCAGCGGCCTTTCCGGGGCGTTTGTGGGTATCAGCTATTCCACCAACAATTTTCTAGGTTTAGGCGAGACTCTGCAGGTACAAGCCAGCCTGGGTAACCGTCAGCGCGACTTGATGTTTGGCTTTACTGAGCCCTATATGTTTGATCGGCCGCTACAGCTCGGCTTCACTGTCTACACCCGAAGATTCAACTTCGATCAAGCGCAGCAACTTTCCATTTTGTCCGGTCAGAGGCTCAACCTTCCCTCTCCATTTTTACAGAACCTACAGAACTACACGCAGTCCAGCACCGGCTTCTCCACGTCTGTCAGCTACCCGCTGCATCACTCCTTCAAACGCGTGGGTATCAGTTACTCGCTTGATCGATCTTCGCTGGTGGCAGTGAGCGACGCGTCCAAGATTCTTTTCCAGAACCTGGCCTTTCGTGGAATCTCCGGTCCAAACTCGCTCACCGGTATCATCACCAGCAAGATTGTCCCCAGTTTTTCGTTTAGCTCAATTGATAGTCCATATGCCCCCAAGACCGGACACAGCCTCTTCCTCGGCGGCGAGATCAGCGGCATTGGGGGAACCGTGAAGTCACTGCGGCCCATCGTGCAGTACAAGCAGTTCATTCCGATGCAGAAGCGCCGCAATGCCATCGGTTTCAATGTTCAGGGTTCATTCATGACCGGGTACGGTGGCTTGGTAGCGCCACCTTTTGAACGTTTCTACTTGGGTGGCGAAAATGATCTGCGTGGCTTCGACATTCGCTCGGTTTCGCCGATCGCATTTTTGCCCGACAAGGCGGTCATTAGCTTGACGAATCCAGATGGCACGGTTGTCCCCAAGGATCCCAGTAACCCGCGCCGGGGTGCTTACACTATCCCCATTCCGACCGAAAGACTGGTCTTCCCCGGCGGCGATATGAGTCTCGTGGGCAACCTCGAATACCGCATCACTATCGTCGGGCCGGTCGCCTTAGCTCCGTTCCTGGACACGGGCATAAATCCGATCCTTCGGACTTCGCAATTGCGCATCAATTCAGGACAGTTGAGTGACATCAACAATACGATCTTCGGTTGTCCCACACTGGATGTCGGTCTGAACTGCGTTGGGGGCCAACGCATGAGTTTCTCGCAGTTTCTGAAGCCGGTTGCCGGCACCAATTGGACTCCGCGCATGTCTACCGGTCTGGAATTGCAGGTAATGTTGCCCATCATCAATGCGCCCTTCCGGATTTATTGGGCATACAATGCGCTGCGGCTGAATACCACCACATCTTCACCGGTTCCGATTACCCGCGACATGTTTCCGGCGGGTGCGGCTGGCGATTTTACCTTCCTGGAGGCCGTCCAGTCTTTAGCGGGGAACTTTACGTTACGCGAGCCGCGCAAGACATTCCGGTTTTCAGTTGCGACCACATTCTGAAGAATGCCTGTTAGCCGCCGTTTAAAGGAGGGTGGTTCGGGCGCGGCGGTTTGCGCTCAGCCAAAGCTATCCGTATAATGCGAGTATCTACACCCTGAAAACTGGAAAGCATAGGGGTGGTCTTCACGCCATCACGTTCGGCGTGCCGAGCTGGGAGATCCGGTTCACCTTCCTCGCTTGCAGCGAACGTCAGATTAACGGCCAGGTAGACCTTGTGGCAGGGCCCAGCGTTGCCTGGGGGACGACATTCTGTGTAATTTCTGGAAACATTCTCCAAGGAGTACAAACGATCCGATGACAAGTAAGTTTGCGCAAATTCTTCTGGCCACTTTCGCCGTTTCCCTGGGCGCATTGGCTCAAACCAACGCTGCGGCAGCTTCTCCGGCCCCGGCATCACCACCCGCGGCATCTCCGGCTGCGGTTCCTTCTGCACCTTCTGTAACCGGCACCACCGGTACCAAGGTGGGGACAATCAACATTGAGCAGGCCATCTTCGCCACCAATGAGGGTCGCCGAGATTTTGAAACTCTCAGCAAGAAGCTGGAGCCAAAGCAGGCCGAGTTGAAGGGCATGAACGACGAGCTCGAGAGCCTGCAAAAGCAACTCAACACTCAGAGTGATAAGCTGAACGATCAAACGCGGGCCAACCTGGTCAAGCAGATCGAGCAGAAGAAGAAAACATTCGAGCGCGTCCGCCAAGATGCCCAGGAAGAGGCGCAGGGGCAGCAGAACGAAATTGCGCAGCGCATCCTCCAGAAGATAGCGCCGGTGCTCGTAAAGTACGCGGGCGACAACGGCTTTGGCGTCATCATCGATACTTCGCAACCCTGGCCGCAGGGACCCGTGGTCTGGCAGAGCCAGGCCGTCGATGTGACCAAGCCGGTGGTCGATGCCTACATTGCGCAGTCCAATGTGCCCGCCTCAACAAGCTCCGGGGCAGCCAGACCCACCGGAACCGGAAGCACGAGGCCGGCTGGCAGCACGACCAAGCCTGCTACTCCGCCACCCAGCAAGCCCCAGACCACCTCGCCTCCGAAATAGATTGCTCGCGACACCTTAGGTGCCGCGAAAGTTCCCAAAGGCCACGCTCGCACGTGGCCTTTTTTATTTGCTGTTTCTTCGACGACCGCAGACTGGTGGTGTCTGTAGAGATATCCGCAGAAGAAATATCCGCGAGTAACTCAGGAGCACACCATGTTCTCCGACAGCCTGCTGGAATCTCACTGGGCCCCTGGTTCATGGGACAATCGTTCGCACCGGGGTTGGACTACGCTGTTCTCGTTCGCATTGCAAGCATTTGGCATCAGTTTGCTCCTCGTCTTGCCGCTGATCTACACGCAAGGACTTCCGCAACTTCGCAGTTTTGCACCCCTGGATGTTCCTCAACCACCTCCCGCGCCGGCTGTGCGTTCTCAGGCGCGGTACGCGAACGCGGCGCAGAGCAACTTGGATCATGGTGTGCTCATTCCGCCTCGTGAAATTCCTCACGACATAGGGATGATTGCCGAGGAGGTCGCTCCACCTCAAGTGAACCTCGATGACATGGGCGTGCCCGGCGGCACCGGCGATCCGAGGTCGCATGGAATAATTAATTCGATCGGGAACTCAATTGCTGTCGCGACCCCTCCACCGCCCGCTCCCCATCCGCTTCGCGTATCCCGCATGATGGAGGGCAACCTCATCCACAAAGTTCAGCCCGAATACCCGCTTGCTGCAAAGGCAGCGCGGATTCAGGGCGCGGTGGTGATCCGAGCCCTCATCAGCAAAAATGGCAGCATTGAAAATTTGCGAGTGCTCGGCGGACATCCCATGCTGGTCAAGGCTGCAATGGACGCAGTTTCCCAATGGCGCTACCGTCCGTACTACCTTAACGGTGAACCGGTTGAAGTAGAGACGCAGGTCACGGTCAATTTCATTCTGGCTGGAGGATAGACGGAAAGCTGATGACGTTGGCTGGAAGCGTGTCACACTCTCGTAACTCGGAGGCAAAATCATCAGCCGATATAATTGATAAACAATGATCGGCACAATTGCGGAACCAGTAATCCGCAGCGCGACGCGGCCAACCTGGGCCGAAGTCTCGCTAGCTCAGTTGCGGCAAAATTTCCGCACCCTTCAGCTGCATGTGGGTAGCGCGGTAAACGTCTGCGCCGTGGTAAAGGCTCATGCCTACGGACACGGCTCCCTGGAGTGTGCTCGTGCCCTCGAATCGGAAGGCGCGAAATGGTTTGGAGTGACCTCGCTGGATGAAGCGATTCCGCTGCGCGAGGCGGGCATAACCGGTCGCATGCTGCTGATGACCGGCTTCTGGAGAGGCGAAGAGGAAGAACTTATTCGCCTCCATCTGACCCCGATTATCTGGGAAGCATGGCAGGTCGAGTTGATGGAGAAAGCTGCATCTACTCTTGGCGTCTCCAGGCAGCCTGTCCATCTCAAAGTGGATACCGGCATGGGACGATTGGGCGTGGCGTTGTCCGACTTGCCGGCAATTTGTTCTGCCCTTCGTTCAGCCCAACACCTAAGGTTCGAAGGACTCTCCACTCATCTCGCTTCCTCCGAAGCACTGGACTCTGACTCTGTCGAAAAGCAACTCAAGGCTTTCGAGCAAGCCCGCAGCATTGTGCGGTCAGCCGGACTGGCGCCGGAATTTGTTCACGTGGCAAACACCGGATCGATCATCGCGCGTAGAGAAACCTGGAATAATATGGTGCGGCCCGGAATTGCGCTCTACGGTTACCACCTTCCGTTCCAGCGTCCGGCAAAGGAAGTGAACAATAACACCCATCTCGCCATCACGCCCGTGCTCACATGGAAGACTCGCATTCTTTCTCTTCGTGACGTGCAGGCCAACCAGCCCTTGGGGTACGGGGGAACCTATGTCACGAAGGCCCCGGCTCATATCGCGGTGCTTCCGGTAGGTTACGCCGACGGTCTCAACCGGCAACTTTCATCCCGGGGACGGGTAATCGTGCGGGGACACTACGCTCCGATTGTAGGCCGCATTTCGATGGACTTAACCCTGGTGGATGTAACCGGGATCAATGGTATCGCCGTCGGAGACGAGGTGATTCTGCTGGGGTCAGCGGGTGGTCTATCGGTTGATGCCGTTGAGCACGCCACTCTCGCTAACACTGTCCCGTACGAAATTCTCTGTAATATCTCGAAAAGAGTGCCGAGAAGATACAGCAGCTAATACTTGGCAGCCACGACTCGGCCTTCCGCTTGGTGGCCGAATGTTCAGTGCTGAATGCTCATAGCTGCATTTCGCTGTTGCCAACCTGAACTTCAGGCTGCGCCTTTGCTATATTTCAATAGACTCATGCGCACTCGTTACGCACAGTGGATGTACGACTGGGAAAGTCGCCTCACGTCGCTGGACAACAACCGCATCGTGCGTCCCTTGGAATGGGGAGTGGAGTGGGCTGCCGACTGGCCGTGTCGCAACGGACTTCCCGCAGGGCAGGTGCCGGGCAATCCGGAAAGATTCTTTTCTGAATATAACCAGAGAATCATCGCCGATAGCGACGAATTCTATTCCTACCGCGAGCCGTCGGACTTTCGTCTGGACCGGCGCGAGGTACGGGTGTTCAGCACGCGAGAAGTTCCCGATGCGAAGCTCGAAGCCAAGGTGCGTGGAACCAATTCCGAGTTCCTGCGTTTTACATCGCCGGTGCGCACTCCATTTCCAGAAAATAATCTAGCGAATGCCCGCTGGTTTCCAGCGCGCGGCCGCCGGGCCGTCGTGTTGTTGCCACACTGGAACTCCGACGCAATTGCCTACACAAGTCTCTGTCGCGTACTGAACTGGCTTGGCATCGCAGTGTTACGCCTGAGCTTGCCGTACCACGATATCCGCATGCCGGCTGAAATCAGGCGCGCGGATTACGCTGTGTCCGCAAACATCGGTCGCACGCTGGATGCCGTTCGCCAGGGCGTGGTGGATACCCGCTGCTGCCTGGATTGGCTGGAGCAGCAGGGATACAACCGGCTCGGGATCGTGGGTACCAGCCTGGGTTCCTGCTGTGCGTTCATCGCATCGGCGCACGATCCTCGTATTCAGGTTGCCGCATTCAATCATGCCTCTACATATTTTGCTGATGTGGCCTGGCACGGCCAGACGACGCGGCATGTCCGAGAAGGACTTGAACCACAAATTGACCTGGATCGATTGCGGGGCCTCTGGCTTGCGATCAGCCCCATGGTGTACTTCGATAAATTCGCACGCTTTCCAAAGAAGTCGCTTATCGTCTACGCCAAGTACGATATGACTTTCCTGCCGGAATTCTCAAGGCAGGTAGTAGCTGAATTCAAAAGCCGCAATCTTGGTCACAAAGTTGTTGTGCTGCCTTGTGGCCACTACACCACCGGTGAGACCCCTTACAAATATATGGACGGCTGGCAGCTCGCCTCGTTCTTCCGTATGACGTTTGAGAGTGTGTAGCAGCGCCGTCCCACCCCGCTGTACTATCAATACATGGCTATCACGACGGCAAAGCGGCCAGCAGATCTATACGAATGCCGCAAGGACGAGTTTCTGGTGAGTACAGATCGGTCCCGTTTAGATCTGAATCTAATCCACCACTTTCTAACTGACTGTTACTGGGCAAGAGGAATCCCCAAGAAAACCGTCGCGCGTTCCATCGAGCACTCTCTGTGCTTCGGCATGTACAACGCAGACAAACAGGCAGGCTTCGCTCGTATCATCTCTGACTATGCGACTTATGCCTATCTCGGCGATGTGTTTGTTCTGGAACCATACCGTGGCCAGGGCCTGGGCAAGTGGATGATGCAATGCATCATGGCGCATCCCCGGCTGCAGGGTCTGCGACGTTGGAGCCTGCTTACACGCGATGCCCACAGGCTCTACGCTCACTTTGGCTTCACGCCGCTTAAAGCGCCGGAGAGATATATGGAGATTCACGATCCTACGGTATACAGCCCGATTGCTGTGCAAGAATAAGGGTGAGAAAGATATGAAGCCTGCTGCCATGTATCGCCCGCTAGCGGAGATCGATCCACAGATTGCCACGGCCATTGACAACGAGGTTCGCCGCCAGCACGAGGGACTGGAATTGATCGCGTCAGAGAACTTCGTCAGCGAGGCCGTACTTGAAGCCATGGGTTCGGTTTTTACCAACAAATACGCCGAGGGCTACCCGGGCAAGCGCTACTACGGCGGATGCGAGTTCGCCGATATCGTGGAAGAATTGGCGCGCACGCGCGCTAAGCAGTTGTTTGGCGCCGAGCATGCCAATGTGCAGCCGCACGCTGGTTCGCAGGCCAACATGGAGGCCTACGCAGCCGTACTGCAGCCCGGGGACACGATCCTGGGATTGAACCTGGCGCATGGCGGTCATCTCACTCACGGACATCATCTGAATTTTTCAGGGAAAACGTATCACATCGTTCCCTACGGGGTGACCAAAGAAGCGGAAACGATTGATTACGACGATCTGGAAAAACTTGCCGAGCGCGAGCGCCCCAAGCTGATCATCGGCGGTGGTAGCGCCTATCCTCGAATCATTGACTTCGCTCGCATGCGTCAGATTGCTGACAAAGTCGGCGCACTTTACTTGGTGGACATGGCGCACTTCGCTGGACTGGTTGCAGGCGGCGTGCATCCATCTCCCGTGCCGCATGCTCAAATCGTGACTTCGACGACCCACAAGACGCTGCGCGGACCCCGTGCCGGAATGATTCTCTGCAAACAAGAACACGCCGCCGCCATCGACAAGGTAGTTTTTCCCGGAATGCAAGGTGGGCCGCTGGTTCACATCATCGCCGCCAAGGCCGTCTGCTTTCACGAAGCCATGCAGCCTTCGTTCCGTGATTACGCGCTGCAGATTGTGGCTAATGCCAAGGTTCTCGCCGAGACCCTTGCAACCGAGGGCTTCCGCATCATTTCCGGCGGCACCGATACGCATTTGATGCTAGTCGACGTTTTCTCCCAAGGGATGTTTGGCAGTGAAGCAGAAAAAGCTTTGGGTGAGGCTGCGATTACCGTCAATAAGAACGCCATTCCTTTCGATACTAACCCGCCAATGAAACCGAGTGGCATTCGCATCGGCACTCCTGCACTCACCACTCGAGGCATGAAGGAATCCGAAATGCGTCAAGTCGGACGCTGGATTTCCGAGGCACTCCACAATCCCACTGACGCTGTCGTGTTGTCCAGAATTCGTAAGCAGGTGCTGGAACTTGCTGAGACATTCCCGCTCTATTCAGAGCGCAGAGTAAGGGCACAGGCAGAAGTTCGCGCCTAGGCAACATGGAGTGCGGACATGATGCGGGTATACTCGTCACGTGAAAATTGGCATTGATATACGCCGGATGACCGAGTTCGGCGTGGGCACCTACATCCGCAACGTGGTGCGAGCCCTCGGGCGGCTCGATCACAACAACCAATACTTCCTTATGGGTTCGCCGGTGAAGGTAGAGGAGATAGGTCCCTTGCCGGCTAATTTTCATACTGTCCCGCTGCTTGATCCCGACACCGAGCCCAAGGGTTATTTTGAATTCCGGAAAATTCTGAAGCGACTGAGATGCGACCTGGTACACATCCCACACCTGTTTTGGTTGCCGCGAGCGCTGCCATGTCCCTACGTAATGACGGTTCATGACGTGCTAGAGCACTTGTACCGGGCACGGGATCATTCCAGTGTCCGTCGTGCTTTGCACTTGCATCTCACACGACGTGTACTGAAAAATGCGGACCGCATTTTCGCGGTCTCGCAATTCACCAAGAACGAGATTGAAAAACTATTCGGTATCGCTCCCGCGTGTATCGAGGTTGTTTATAACGCTATCGACGAGCGTTTTCTGCGAGGTCACGCTACCGACGCCGACCGTCAATTGATCGCCGAGCGCTACCTGGTGAATTATCCCTTTGTGCTCTATGCGGGGCGGATCAGTCCACATAAGAATCTGGTGCGCATCATTGAGGCTTTTTCGGCACTGAAGACCGAACTTGACAAAGAAAACAAGCTCCGCGATCTGAAGCTGATCATCATTGGAGACGACCTTTCCAGCCATCCTGACTTGCGTCGCACCGTGATCAGGAGCGGAGTGCAAAATGATGTGCGCTTTCTAGGGTTTGTGCCCATAGAAGTGTTGCGGATCTTCTACGATGCCGCCAAGGTTTTCGTATTTCCTTCACTGTACGAGGGATTTGGCCTGCCGCCACTGGAGGCGATGGCGCATGGAACGCCGGTCGTGACCTCGAATACATCTTCTTTGCCCGAAGTAACCGGCAACGCGGCAGTGCTGGTGAATCCAGAGAACGTGTTTGAGATTATGCGCGCCGTACACCGCGTGCTCGTCGATAAAGCACTGCGGGACAAGCTCAAAGAGCGTAGCTACGAGCAATCCAGCAGGTTTTCCTGGGATGGTTCGGTGCGGCGGATTCTTTCGGTGTATGAGCAGGTCGCGGGTAGTGCCAAGCTGTCTGATGATTCCAAAACCCGCCCTGGGGTCCACAGCATCCCCGCGTAACCCTGAGTTGCTTCAGTCCTGTTTCAATAGCGGAGTTCCAGGCGAGCTCAAACCGAGGCGATTGATCTTGCCGGTGATGCGGTTCCGATCGGTGTCCGAGGAGGCCGCAGCCAAGCGCTTCCGCAACTTTAGAATTTTTTCTTTACGTGCGCGCCGACGACGAATCTCCGGCCGGCGGCTAGGTGCTGACATAAGCATGACTCCTGACTTGAAATTAAAGGTTGCAGGCAATTCTATCTGCTGGGGAGAGATCCCGGAAATATTTGTTGCGCGGATGTAGAGGATTCCCCGAAGCTAGGCTTAATGTGTTCGGACAATAGAGCGGGCTGGAGCCCGCGCCATTGTCCGAACTAGCCAGTTCGCAGGAGCTACGGGTTATGCCACTTTTGAACCTTTTCCGGCTGCTTTCGCCGCGGCCTTGGGAGTCAACGCCGAAAGTAACCTGGTTCCATCTGGAGTTCCCCAACCGGTGCAGGGATCCCACCCGATGCCTGCCGTATACGTGCCATTGTTGCCTTGGGTGATGTCATGGAGGGCGCCGGATTGGGAAAGTGGGCCGTAGAGTAGCGGGTTGAGATAACCCAAAGTATTTCCCAGTTGCTGATTGATCCTTGCAATCAGTCCGGCCCAGAGTGGTGCTACGGCACTGGTTCCTCCGATGACCTCTTGTTGTCCGTCCACGATTACCGCGTAGCCAGTGTTGGGGTCGGCGTCTCCCGCGATATCGGGCAAGCCTCTTCCTTTGTGGTGATCAGGGTTGGCCGATGAGGGCACGTTGGTTCCGGATTGCCAGCTCGGTAGCGGGAAGAAGTCACTAATTCCACCGCCGGTGGCGCTAGTAGGAGCATCGTCCCAGACGGTTTCTGAAGAAATCGTCTTCCCAGAGGCTTGCAGACTTGTCCCACCACAGGCCAGAGCAAAAGGACTGGACGCAGGAAAATCCACGTGCTGCAATCCATCGTTCACACCATCGGTTGAGCCATTGTCGCCAGCGGCGCAGCACACGGTTACGCCGACGGCTGCGGCATCCTGAAATGCCTGGTCGAAAGCCTGTAAGGCCTGCGTGGTCCAGGCGGATTCTGGCCCACCCCAACTGATGGAAATGACGGAGGGATTGTGCTGCTTATCGTGAACCGCCTTGATGATCGCGTCCAGGAATCCCTGGTCCGTATTGGGAGCAAAGTACACGATCACCTTGCTCTTGGGCGCCACGCCAGCAGCCACTTCTATATCCAGCATGACCTCACCGTCGGCATCCGAGCCGGGATGATTGTGACCGCCATCCACAGATACCGCCCTTACAGTGGGATGTGGCAGTCCAAGCTGATCGAAATATGTTTTCAGATCGCGAGGACGGTAACCGCCGCCCAATTCAATCAGCGCAATGCATTGTCCGGTTCCGTCTCCAGAGGGGAAGTTGTACAGATCTGCGATTTGAGTGGGAGTAAAGGACGTTCCGGCAGTGCGCGCGCCTAAGCCTCTTGGCCGTCGGGTCCTCTGAAAATGCGCTTTCGCCTGCGGGCGATTGTCCAGTCCAAAAACACCTTGCACGATGTCCGCAATATCGGCAGGTATGTGCACTGGGCCGGTGCGTCCACGATAGGAACCTTGGGGATGTTCGAACCGCTGCAGGTCGACATCGAAGGCCTGGTTAAAGCTGGCGACTGTGCCTGAGAGCACAACTCGTCGCTCAGCCGGGTTCGCTTCAACCACGGCGAGGCGATGGTCGTGGGCGAACGCTTCTATTTTGGCAATATCCTGAGGATCAGCGCCGCGATTCTTGCCGAGATCTTCGCGGGTCATGTGTTGACGTTCTTGTGGCATACGTGAAGCTAGCAGTTCGATGTTGGGCGCATCCTTTGCAGCACGCGGACGGAGAAGTACGGTGACTTGAATGGATTCGTCTGGATTGGCCGCGCCCACGGCACGCGCGCCCGGGAGCGGAGCCCGCTCACTGCCTGGTACAGGAATGCGATCTTTCGGAGATGACATATATCCTCTCTGTTCCGGGGAGAGGTGAGAATGCACAGCTACGGAACACCAACAGCCAAGATCCGCTAAGGTAACGGGTCTACTGAAGGCAAACTAGGGGAAGAGAGGGTTCGGCCTGAAAGCCTCTGTACATTGAAAGATGTCCCCGGAAACTGCGGGCCAGCTT
>Ga0209154_1001051_pt1 | contig 16640 bp, 11 predicted proteins | sample GraSoiAngelo_121_FD_185878 | JGI IMG/M metagenome (GOLD analysis project Ga0209154, IMG submission 185878) | Grasslands soil microbial communities from the Angelo Coastal Reserve, California, USA - 14_0919_12_20cm (SPAdes) (version 2) | ecosystem: Environmental > Terrestrial > Soil > Grasslands ... | reverse complement strand
CGGCTGCACCGCGAGGCGGGCGCGCACGCCGAGGTGCTCGCGGCCGACCTCACCGATCCCGGCGCGCTCGCGCAGGTGGAAGCGCGCGCCGCCGGCGATGAGTCGCCTGCGCTGCTGGTCAACAACGCCGGCTTCGGCGGTTACGGCCCCTTCGTGCAGGTCGACCGGGAGGTCGTGGACGGCCTCATCGACATCCACATCCGGGCCGTTGCCCGCCTCACCCGCGCCGCGCTCCCCAGCATGGTCCGCCGGCGCGCCGGGGGCGTCATCAACGTCGCATCCCTGCTCGCGGTCAGCGGTCCCGTGCCGCCGGACCCGCTCCCGCACCGCGCCACGTACGCCGGCGCGAAGGCGTTCATGTTGACCTTTACGCAGGCCCTCGCGGGCGAGCTCACCGGCACAGGGGTCAGGGTGCAGGTGGTGCTGCCGGGGCTCGTCGCGACCGAGTTCCACACCGTGCTGGGGATGGACCTGAGCGCGAGGCCGCGGATGACGGCGGCCGATGTGGTCACAGCATCGCTCGCGGCATTCGCGCGGGGCGAAGTCACGTGCGTCCCCGCCCTCGAGGATGCGTCGCTGCTCGAACGCCTCGCGGAGGTACAGCGCTCGGTGCTGAAGGCCGCGACCACGCCGACGCTTGCGGGCCGCTATCGGTCCGGCTGATCTCGCGGTGCGGCCCGAGGACACAGGGCTCCAATCTATGCAGGCGCGCCCTGCGGGCTCAACGCATGGCGGAGGGGCGGGGAGGAAGGCCTTCCAGGACCATGGAACCCTAGGCGTGTCACCGTGGATGCGCGCCCGCGAGGCACCGAGGGCGCGGGGGGAGGGGGACATCGTGGACGAGATGCGCGTGCCAAACTCTCGGCAGGGACGGTTGAGCCGTCGGGGCTTCGTCGCCGGCGGGCTGGCGGTGGGTGGCGGGCTGGCCGGGGTGCGCGCGTTGGGAGGCCCCGGAGGGCTTCTGGCTCCTGCCGCGGCGGCCGCGGCCGCCCAGCCGAAGCGCGGCGGGATCCTGATCGCCGCCCAGGAGATCGACCCGGTCAGCCTGGATCCGCACACGAACTCCAACTTCTCGGCGCTTCAGGCGTACGAGCACATCTACGAGAGCCTGACCGGCTACGACGAGAAGACGAACATCGTGCCGGCGCTCGCGGAGCGGTGGGAGACGTCGAACGCGGGGAAGACGTACGTGTTCCACCTGCGCCCCAACGTCAAGTTCCATAATGGCCAGACGATGACCGCCGAGGACGTGAAGTACAGCATCGACCGGGTGCTCGATCCGAAGACGGCGTCTCCCTGGCGGAACTGGTTCGACCTGGTCCAGGAGGTCAGGATCGTCGACCCGCTGACCATTCAAATGAACCTGAAGGGTCCCTATCCGGGGCTCCTCGGATCGTTCGCCGGCATGCGCGCATCGGGGATCATGCCCAAGGGGCTCGCGGAGCGCGAGAACCTCAAGATCAAGGCGATCGGGACGGGCCCCTTCAAGCTCGTCGAATTCGTCTCCCAGGACCACATCACGTACGCCCGCAACCCGGACTATTGGAACGCGCCGCAGCCGTACCTGGACGGCATCACCTTCAAGATCCTCACCGAAGAGAACGCCCGGCTCGCCGCGCTCCACGCCGGTCAGATCCAGTACGCGGTGGTCACCGCCCAGGGGGAAGCGCAACTCAAAGGCAGCCCGGGAATCACCGTCTTCAAGAGCCCCAATGCCTGGGTCTCGCTCCACTACATCAACGTCTCCAAGAAACCGCTCAGCGACGCGCGGGTGCGCAGGGCGATTCGGATGGCGGTCGACACGAACGAGGTCATCCAGAAGGCGGTCTTCGGCGCCGGCGTCCCTTCGGGCCCGGTGCCGACGGGCTACGGCGACTGGTACCTCGACCCCAAGACCCTGCCGTATCAACGGGCGGACGTGGACGGGGCCAAGAAGCTCCTCGCCGAGGCCGGGTACCCGAACGGCGGCTTTCGGATCGAGATGAAGTGCTCGCCCCAATACCCCGAGTTCGTCGCCTCGACCCTGGTGGTCCAGGACTCGCTCCGGAAACTCGGCATCGACGTCCAGGTGGTGCAACAGGAGTGGGGGACCTTCGTCAACGACCACAACACCGAGTTGAAGACCGGCGGCAGAGAGGGAGGAGAGATCTTCGCCTCCGCCAATACCTTCCGTCCCGATCCGGATGGGTACATCTACCCGTACTTCCACTCGGCCGGAGCGCTCAACGACGGGGGCTATCGAAACGCGAAGATCGATCCTCTGATGCAGCAGGCCCGGTCGATCTTCAACCACGACCAGCGCAAGAGCCTGTACCGTGAGATCCAGCGGACCCTGCTCGACGAGTCGCCCAACTGGTGGTGGTACGCCCGGTTCAACATCGAGGCGATCAGCAACAAGGTGCAGGGTTACGCCCAGTCCTTCACCGGGCGGCGCATCTTTCTCAAGAAGGCCTGGCTCGGCTGAGGCCGGGGGCGCTCCCGGACGGCGGTTCCGCCGGGACCCCTGCGCTGCCTGAGGCCGGGACCGCGACATCCGGATGCGCTACCTCGTCCGGCGCCTCCTGTGGACGCTCGCCGCCCTGCTCGGCGTGTCGCTGCTGATCTTCGTGCTGGTCAGGCTGATCCCGGGCACGATCATCGAGGTCATCACCGGCACCGAGGGACAGCTGAGCCCGCAGCAGCGGCTCGACCTGCTGCGCAGCTTTGGCCTCGACCGGCCGCTGCCGGTCCAGTACGCGCTCTGGCTCTGGAACATGCTCCAGGGAAACCTCGGCTGGTCGTTCCGAACCAGCCAGCCCGTCGCCGGGCTCCTCGTCTCCCGGCTGCCCATCACGGTCGAGCTCGCCGTCCTCACCGTAATCTGCGTCACCCTGATCGGGCTGCCCCTGGGCGTCGCCGCCAGCATCACCCGCAGCGTCCGCCTCAAGACGTTCGTCCAGATCATCGGGCTGGTGGGCCTGTCCGTCCCGAACTTCTGGGCCGGCATTGTCCTGATCATCGTCGCGTCGTTTGCGTTTCACTGGTTCCCGGCGCTGATCTTCGTCACGCCCTGGCAGGACCTGCCGGTGAACCTGGAGCAGATGTCCCTCCCGGTGTTGTCGCTGGCGCTCGGGCTGGCGGCCGTCGTGCTGCGGATGACCCGGTCCTCGATGCTGGAGGTGCTGGGCCAGGACTACGTCCGGGTCGCCCAGGCCAAGGGGCTGAGCCACTCGATCGTCCTGCTGCGGCACGCCCTCCGCAACGCGCTCATCCCGATCGTCACCGTGCTGGGCCTGCAGATGGGCACGCTGCTCGGCGGGGTCGTCATCACCGAGCAGATCTTCGGGCTCCCCGGGCTGGGGTGGACGCTGCTGAACGGCGTCTACCAGCGGGACTACCCGGTCGTGCAGGGGGCGGTGATGCTGTTCGCGGTCCTGTTCGTCCTGACCAACCTCTTCGTCGACCTGACGTACACGTACCTGGATCCGAGGATCAGGTATCAGTGATGCGTCGAGTGGAGCGCGCGGCGCCGCGATGAGCCGGGTCGAGGCCGAGCTGCGGGACGCCCCGCGCCAATCCGCCTGGCCGGTGAGACGGCCGGGGTACAGGCGGTTCGTGCGCCGGAGCCCGGTGACCGTGATCGGCGCCGGGCTCGTCCTCGCGGTCGTGCTCGTCGCCATTGTGGCGCAGATCATCGCGCCGTACGGCCCGAACTCCCAGGACGCTCAACCGCTCCTCCGCCCCGACCGCCGGCACCTCGCCGGCACCGACGAGCTCGGACGGGATGAGTTGAGCCGGCTGATCTACGGGGCCAGGGTCTCGCTGTACGTGGGCGGCCTCGCGGTCTCGATCGCGCTGGCCTGCGGCGCCACGTCGGGCGTCCTGGCGGGGTTCTACGGGGGCTGGGTCGACAACGTCACAATGCGGATCATGGACGTGCTGTTCTCGTTCCCGGCGATCGTGCTGGCGATCGCGATCACCAGCATCCTGAGGCCGAGCCTGACCAACGCGATGATCGCGATCGGGATCGTCTACGCGCCGATCTTCGCCCGGATCGCGCGGGGGCCCACCCTCGCGGTGGTCACCCTCGCCTACATCGAAGCCGCGCGGGCCGTCGGCCTGCCCAACTGGAAGATCATGCTGCGGCACGTCGTGCCGAATGTCTCGGCGCCCTTGATCGTGCAGACGACCGTGTCCCTCTCGACCGCCATCCTCACCGAGGCCGCGCTGAGCTTCCTCGGCCTGGGCACCCAGCCGCCGACCGCCTCCTGGGGGTTGATGCTGAGCGCGGCGCGGCAGTACATGCTGCTCGATCCGTGGATCGCCGTCCTGCCGGGCGCGGCGATCGCGCTGACCGTCCTCGGGTTCAATCTCCTCGGAGACGGCCTCCGGGATCTGCTGGACCCGCGCATCCGGACGCTGTAACGGCCATCGGGAGCGTGGACGGCCGGCCGGAGCGTGCGGCTTATGCGCTCCTGGAGCGCCGCGGCGTGGAGGGGCGTCCGCTCTGGTCCCCCCGTCCGCCGTTGGTGCGCGCCCGCCTCGAGAGAGGCACCGTCTTGTCGTTCCAGGGGGGACCCATTTCCGCTTCACGAATCCTGAGCGAGAAGATCAACCCCCACCCCGAGAGTCCCAGCAGGCCGATCGCCAGGGCCGTCGTGATCCACTTCGCGGCGGCGCCGGGGGCCCTGTTGGCGAGCGCCGTCAGCAGGGCCAAGGCGATCACGATCGTGGTCATCTTCTTCACGTACGCCTGCGTCAGTCCTTGTCCTCGCATCTCGACTCCTCTGCGTGTGCGCCGGGGCGCCACATCTAGTTTTCGATCGACTGGAGGGAGGGCGCCCCTGTCTGCGAGGAGCCGTGCTGCGCCTCCGGATCCCGCTGCAGCATGCCTTCCAGGATCCTCGAGAGGCGCCGGTTGAGCGCGTCCAGGACCGCCCGGGAAACGGCGAGGTGCGCGTCGGCCGCCCGGGCGCTGCCGACGAGCCGCTCCGGTTGGCCGGGCGCGCCGGCCAGGATGGCCACCGCGACCGTCTCGTTCTCGGACGGCATCAGGGAAAGATCTTCGAGGAGGAATCCGGACGAACTGGCGATCACCTGCGCGATGGCCGCGAGCGTCGCGTCCGCGACCAGGAGCGGCACCGCGCGTCCGGAGATCCGCGCGGCCGCCGTCCCGTGCACGACCCGGTCGCCCAGGCCGAGCGCCACCGTCGCCACGCTCTGGTGGGGCTCGGCCGACACGACGGCGTGGTCCAGCCGCAGGCGGATCTCTCTCCGCCGGTAGCGCCCGCCGGGCTGGCGCAGGTCCCGCTCCTCGTCCCGCCGGGTGTGATGAACGATCCCCTGGCCGGACTCCTTGGCGAGGGTCGACCCGCGGCTGGCCAGCGTCAGCAAGTCGTCCACGGTCGAGGCGATGTGCGCCGCGGTCCGCGGCTCCACGCGGCGGCCGCCGGCGAATCCGACGCTCGCCGTCACCCGCTCCTGCGTCCCTTCGATTTCCACCGGCAGGTTCACGGTCTCGCGCAGCCGCTGTGCCAGCGCGGTCGCGTCCTCGATGCGGCGGGTCGTCGCGATCGCAAACTCGTCGCCGCCGTAGCGGCAGATGACGTCGGTGGACGGATCGAGGGCGGCGGAGAGGAGATACCCCACCGAGCGCAGGATGTCGTCCCCCACCACGTGGCCGAGGGCTTTGTTGACGATCCCGAAGTTGTCCAGGTCGACGAACAGGATCACGACCTCTTCGCCGCGCCCGAGCGCGCCCATGGCCCAGTTGCGCAGGGAGGCGGCCCAGGGGAGGCCGGTGAGCGGATCGCGTTCCTGATGCCGGGCCTCGAGGACGGCCGTCAGCGAGATCAGCCCGACGAGCCGCCCGCGGTCGACGACGGGAAGCACCTCGGCCTGCTGGCGCGCGAGCAGGTCGTAGGCGTACGAGAGTGGAAGATCGGGGGTGGCGGGGATGACATCCTTCGACATCGCCTCCGCAACCGTTCGATACAGAGGCTTGCGCAGCAGTTGAATCGGCGTGATAAACCCGATCAGGTGATCATTCTCCACCACCGGCAGCCCGGGCGCGCCCAAGGCGCTGATGAGATCGATCGCGGCGGCCACCGTGGTCAGGCCGTGAATCGCCTCGGGGGCCGGGGTCATCAGGTCGGCGACGGTGCTGGGGGAATTTCTCATGCGCGTCGGCAGATGGTGGCCGGCCGGGGGGTGCTGGTCGGAGACCCGAGGCTCGAAGGAGGGATCATACGCCAAAGATATTATCCGGCTTTGGACGGATGGCTGCCACCCCCCGAACGGATGGATTCACCTCTCAAACACACGATCGGTCGGTCTCCCCCGGGGGGGCGCCCGCCGTGGTCTCGGCGCCAGCCTCCGGGGGTACTAAGAGGAAGGAAAGACATCCCGCCGCGGGCTAGGGTGGGGAGCGTGCCCGCCCGCCGGTCACACGGCAGACGTCGAAGGGGTGTCACATCGAACTGATTACTCCGAACGGACGACTCCTCCAGGGGACGAACGATGGGCCTCGCCCGCAGTAAGAGTGCCACCAAACGCGCGCCGAAGGGGCGCGCCAAGGCCGGGTCCCCGGTCGCCAAGCCGGCCGACGGCAGTACGGCCGGTCCCCGCGGGAGAGTCACCGACGCGGACCGGCGTCGGCTGGCGGAAGTGCTTCACGATGGTCCTCTGCGGATTGCCACGGCGGCCAATATCCGCCTGCAGGCGCTCCGCCGGTTCATCAACGATCCGGAGGCGTCGGAGGCCCTCGACGAGGCGATCCTGCTGATCCGGGAGGTGATCACCTCGATGCGCGACCTGCTGCGCGCAGGCAGCGGGGCTGTCGGGGATGATCCGCTGTCGACGCGCCTTCAACGGGCCGCCGCGCGCTGGAGCGAGATGACCGGCCTGCGCGTGCACCTCAACGTGCCCGACGGCGCATCGGACGACCCGTCGGGATTTTCCCCCGAGGCGCTCGATGTCGCCGAACAGGTCATCGGCGAGGGCATCGTCAACGCCTGGAAGCATGGGGGCGCGCGGCAGATGTCGGTTGACGTTTACCCGCGCAAGGGGGGGGTGATGCTGACCCTGCGCGACGACGGATCCGGGCTCCGGCCGGCGACCGGCACCGACACGCTGAGCGGCACGAAACTGGGCCTCCGTCTGCTCCGCTCCAGGATCAGCGAGCTCGGTGGCTGGTTTCACGTGCGCTCGCCCCAGGGCGGCGGGACCACCGTGAAGGCCTGGATCCCCTCCGGCCAGCCGCCCACAAGCGGGGAAGCGTAGACACCGCCGCTCTCGCCGGCCCTCCCGCGCCGGATCAGGCACCGACCGCCACCCACCCGAAGCCGCGATCACGACCGCCATCCCCCCGATGCACGGCAGGGGGGGCCGCGCCGCCGGTCGAACACGTCTGCATCGACATCTTCCACAGGGCGGTGTGATTCCTATGGCGGTCTCGCAGTACGTCGGGGCGCGGATAAAGCGGATCGAAGACCCCAAGCTGATCCGGGGAGAAGGGGCCTTCCTCGACGACCTCGTGCTCGGCGGGCTGCTGCATGCGGTCTTCATCCGAAGTCCCCACGGGCACGCCAAGATCCGCAAAGTCGACCTTCGCCGCGCCCGGGCCCATTCCGGGGTCGTGGCCGCGGTCGCGGCGGGAGACGTCCAGGAGATCCAGCGCCCGCTCCCGGTCATCCCCGTCCAGGGGATGCGCGGCGCGGACCACCTCCCGCTCGCCGCCCAGGAAGTGTGCTACGTGGGCGAATGCGTCGCCGTCGTGGTGGCTGAGGATCTGTACGCCGCCCGGGATGCCGCCGACCTCGTCGAGGTCGAGTACGATCCGCTCCCGGCCGTGGTGGATTTGGAGCGGGCGGCGCGCGGCGCGCCGTTTACGCACGCCGGCTGGGACACCAACGTCGCCTACACGAGCACGGTCGAGCGGGGGGACCTCGACGCTGCCTTCCGAAGCGCCCCCGTGGTGGTGCGCCAGCGGATGGAGAACCAGCGGGTCGCGCCGGTCTCCATGGAGCCCCGCGGCACCATGGCTATGTACGATGGAAGCCTCGGGCAGGGGCTGGTGACGGTCTGGACGTCCACCCAGGAGGCCCACGCGATCCGCGACGGGCTGAGCGGGGTGCTGGGGCTCGACGCCAGGCGGATCCGGGTCGTGACCCCGGATGTCGGAGGCGGGTTTGGCGCCAAGTTGAACACGTATCCCGAGGATGTGCTCGTGACCTACCTGGCGCGCCGGCTGCGGCGGCCGGTGAAATGGGTGGAAACCCGCCAGGAAAACCTTCAGACGACCACCCACGGCCGCGGCCAGGTGGTCGAGGTCGAGGTGGCGGCCGAACGGGACGGGCGCATCCGCGGGATGCGCAGCCGCGTCCTGGCGGATCTCGGCGCGTCCCTCGTCTACACGACCGCGATCGTCCCCACGCTGACGCCGCTGATGATCCAGGGGCCGTACGAGATCCCGGCGCTCCGCTGCGAGCTCACCGCGCTCTACACGAACACCTGCCCCACCGGCGCCTACCGGGGGGCCGGCCGGCCGGAGGCCTCCTACTACCTGGAGCGGGTGATGGACCTGGTGGCCGACGAGGCGGAGGTCGATCCGGCCGAGGTGCGCCGGCGGAACTTTATCCCGTCGTCCCGGTTCCCGTACAAAGCGGCCAGCGGAGCGATGTATGACTCGGGCGATTACGCCAAGCCCCTCGACGAGGTGCTGCGGATCGCCGACTACAAGGCGCTGCGGACGGAGCAGGCGGCGCAGCGGCGCAATGGGAAGCTCATCGGCGTCGGTCTGGCGAGCTACGTGGAGATCTGCGGCTTCGGCCCCTGGGAGCTCGGGACCGTGCGCGTGAACAAGGACGCCTCGGCGACGGTGGTCACCGGCACCTCCCCCCACGGGCAGGGCGACGCGACGGGATTTGCGCAGATCGTCGCGGACGCTCTGACGATCCCGATCGAGCAGATCTCCGTGGTGTTCGGGGACACCCTGCTGGTCCAATACGGCGGCGGCACCAGCGGGAGCCGCAGCATGTCGCTCGGAGGATCGGCGGTCTACCTGGCGTCCCAGGAGGTGCGCAGGCAGATCCTCGGGGTCGCGGCGAATTTGCTCGAGGCCGCGCCGGCGGACCTGGCGCTCGCGGAGGCCCGGGTCTCGGTGCGGGGCGCGCCGGGCCGGTCGGTGTCGATCGCGGAGGTGGCCGAGGCCGCCTACGACGGCAAGCACGTCCCGAAGGATCAGGCGCCCGGGCTCGAGGCCACCAGCCGCTTCAAATCCGAAGGGACGACCTTCCCCTTCGGGAGCCACCTCTGTGTGGTCGAGATCGATCCCGAGACGGGGCAGGTCCGGATCGTCCGGTACGTGGCGGTGGACGACTGCGGGCGGGTGATCAACCCGCTGCTCGTGGACGGCCAGGTCCACGGCGGCATCGCCCAGGGCGCGAGCCAGGCCCTGCTGGAGGCGGTCAAGTACGATGATCAGGGGCAGCTCATCACGGCGACGCTCTCGGAGTACGGCATCCCCTTCGCGCATTTCCTCCCGCGCATGGAGCGCGGGATCTCGGTCACCCCCACGCCCCGCAACCCGCTCGGGGCCAAGGGGATCGGGGAGGCCGCCACGATCGGCTCGACGCCCGCGGTGGTCAACGCGGTCGTGGACGCCCTGAGCCATCTCGGGGTGCGCCACCTGGACATGCCGCTCCGGCCCGAGCGGATCGCGTCGGTGCTCCGCAAGGATTCCATCACGGCCGTCCGGGGAGGACGCTGATGTCTCGGATGCTCGAACCTCAGCAGCGGGCGGCGACCCCGCAGGCGGTCGACGCGCTCGATACCCCGGTCCTGATCGTGGATCTCGACCGGCTCGACGCCAACATCGCCCGGTGGGCGGCGTTCGCGCGGCAGGCCGGGGTCAAGCTCCGGCCGCACGGAAAGACGCACAAGTGCGTGGAGATCGCCCGGCGGCAGATCGAGGCGGGTGCCGTCGGCCTCACGCTGGCCAAGATCGGCGAGGCCGAGGTGATGGCCCGGGCGGGCGTGGGCGACATCTTCCTCGCCTACGAAGTGATCGGCAGCCCCAAGCTCCCCCGCCTGATCGCGCTGGCCAGACAGGTTCGCGTTCGGGTCGGTGTGGACTCCGCCGAGGGGGCGGAACCGCTGGCGCGCGCGGCGCAGGCCGCCGGGATGACCCTGGATGTCCTCATCGAGGTGGACAGCGGCCTTGGGAGGTGCGGGGTCCGCCCCGGCCAGGAGCTGGCGGCGCTGGCCCAGTCGCTGGCCCGGATGAAGGGACTGCGGATCGCCGGCATCTTCACCTACCGAGGCTACCGGCCGGACCTCGAGGCGGCCGGCCGCGAAGAAGGCGAGATCATGGTCGCGGAGGCGGACCGGCTGCGGCGCGCGGGAATCGAGGTCGAAGAGATCAGCGTCGGCTCGACCCCCACAGGACGCAGCGCCGGGCGGGTCTCGGGGGTCACGGAGATTCGCCCCGGCACCTATGTCTTCAACGACGCGATGCAGGTCCGCTGGGGATCCGCCACCCCGGACGACTGCGCGCTGGCCGTCCTGGCCCGGGTGATCAGCCGTCCGTCCCGCGACGTCGCGGTGCTGGACGCCGGGAGCAAGGCGCTCACGGCGGAGCGAGGACCGTACAGCAGCCGCGGCGACAGCCACGGGGTGATCCGCAACTATCCCGACTGCCAGATCGACCGGCTCTGGGAGGAGCACGGCCGGGTCCAGCTCACCGACGAGGCGCGGCGCCTTCGGGTGGGGGACCTCGTCGAGGTGATCCCCGCCCACGTCTGCCCCACCGTCAACCTGGCCGAGCGTCTCGTCTGCACGCGGCAGGGCCGGGTGGTGGATACCTGGGCCGTGGCCGCGCGCGCGCAGGTGCAGTAAGCCCATGCCCGCCTCCAGCTCTGAGCTCGCCTCCCTGACCCCAAATCCCCTGATGCCCACCCGGTAATCACAGGGCAGGAACGCCGCCCCCTGGCATCGAACATACGTTTGCAGGGCTGAACGAACCCTGGAGGCGTATGACCCTCGAGCAGATCCTGGAGGCGCTGCGGACCCGCCCTCGGTTTGCGCCGCAGTTCACGGCGTGGCGGGCCGTCCCGGCCGTCCCGGCCACGTTCGCGGAGCTGCCTCCCGGGCTCGATCCCCGACTGGAAGCCGCCCTCATGGGGCGGGGGATCAGCCGGCTGTACTCGCACCAGGCCCAGGCCTACCACGAGGTGACCCGGGGCGGGGATATCGTCGTGGTGACCCCGACGGCCTCAGGGAAAACCCTCTGCTATAACCTGCCTGTTCTCGACGCCATCCTCAAACAGGACGACACGCGGGCGCTGTACCTGTTCCCGACCAAGGCGCTGTCGAGCGATCAGGTAGACGAGCTGCACGGGCTGGTCCGCGCGCTCGGCGTGGATGTGCGGACCTCCACGTACGACGGCGACACGCCCGCCGATGCCCGGCGGACGATCCGCGCGGCCGGCCACATCGTGGTCACGAACCCGGACATGCTGCACACGGCGATCCTTCCGCATCACACGAAGTGGCTCCGCCTCTTCGAGCACCTCCGGTACATCGTCCTCGACGAACTCCATCACTACCGGGGCGTGTTCGGCTCGCACCTCGCCAACGTGATCCGCCGGCTGCTGCGGATCTGCCAATTCTACGGGAGCGCCCCGCAGTTCATCTGCTGCTCCGCGACGATCGGGAACCCGCGGGAGCACGCCGAGCGGCTGATCGGCCGGCCGGTCACCGTGATCGACCGGAGCGGAGCGCCGTCGGGTCCGCGGGTGATCGGTCTCTACAACCCCCCGGTCGTGAACCAGGCCCTCGGCATCCGGCGCGACGCCGTGCGGGAAGCGGTGGCCCTCGCGGGCGAGCTGCTGGCCGGCCGCGTGCAGACGATCTTCTTTGCGCGCACGCGCCTCAGCGCGGAACTGCTGACCACGTATTTGCAGGAGGACGCCCGCCGGCGCGGGGGGGACCCCGGGGCGATCACCGGGTACCGGGCCGGGTATCTCCCGAGCGAGCGGCGGCGGATCGAGGCGGGCCTGCGCAGCGGCGCGGTGCGCGCCGTCGCGGCGACGAACGCCCTCGAGCTCGGCATCGATATCGGCCAGCTCGCGGCGTCGATCCTGGTGGGATACCCCGGCACGATCGCCAGCACCCGGCAGCAGATGGGGCGGGCTGGGAGGCGGGGCGACCTGTCGCTCGCCGTCCTCGTGGGGACCAGCGCCGCGCTGGATCAGTTCATCGTGACGCATCCGGAGTATCTGTTCGGGCACCCCGTCGAAGAGGCTCGAACGAACCCGGACAACCTGTTGATCCTCACCAGCCATCTCAAGTGCGCCGCGTTCGAGCTGCCGGTGCGCGACGGAGAGACCTTCGGCCCGAGCACGCTGCCGGAGATCCTCGCGTACCTCCAGGAGGAGCGCGTGCTGCACCACGACGGCGACGCCTGGCACTACATCGCCGAGGCCTACCCGGCGGAGGAAATCAGCCTGCGCAGCGCCGGCACCGAGAACGTCGTGATCATCGACACCACCGACCCCGCCCCCCGGGTGATCGGCGAGGTCGACCTGGCAGCGGCCCCGGCGTTCGTGCACGAGGATGCGATCTACCTCCACCTCGGCCAGCAGCACCACGTCGAGCGCCTCGACTGGGAGGAGCGCAAGGCCTATGTCCGGCGGGTGGACGTCGACTATTACACGGACGCCCAGATCGCGGTCGATGTGCGCGTGCTCGAGGAGTTCGCGCAGGCCGCCGGCGCGGCGCACGGAGAAGTGGTCGTCACCTTCCGCCCCACGATCTTCAAGAAACTGAAGCTGGCCACGCACGAGAATGTCGGGTTCGGCCCGATCCGCCTGCCGGAGACGACGCTCCACACGACCGGGGCGTGGTGGGTGTGCCCCCGCGCCCAGACGCCGGGGCTGCGCCCCGACGAGCTTCAGGGGGCGCTCCTGGGGCTCGCCCACGCGCTCGCGAACGTGGCGCCCCTGTACCTCATGTCCGATCCCCGGGATCTCGGCGCGGTGGTCGAGGTCAGATCCCCGCACACCGGCGAGCCGACGGTGACGCTGTTCGAGCGGGTCCCCGGCGGCGTCGGACAGGCGGAGCGCCTGTTTGCGCTCGGCGGCGACCTCCTGGCCGCCGCGCGCGCGCTCGTCGAGGCCTGCGGATGCGCCGAGGGGTGCCCCTCGTGCGTCGGACCGATCCTGGAGGTCGGACCCCAGGGCAAGCAGCACACCCTCCGCCTGCTCAAAGACGCCCGTGTCCCCGCCTGAGGCCCCCGACAGATCCACGGCCTCTCCAATCCCGGCCGGCATGGACGCCGGGATCCGGATGAGGCTCAGGCAGCTCGGGGCGGCCGGGACGGCGCGCCGCCCGGCCGCCACCCCGGTCTCGGATCGTCCGCCCGCCCCCCAGGTCCCGCGCGCTGCGCCAGCTCGGCCTGTGCCTGCCGTCGGAGACGGCGTCGAGGTCGTCCGCGCGCGCTATTCGCTCGCGCACCGTCACGGGCATAGCGCGCTGGGAGAGTCCCTGGACGCCATCGCGGCGCACGGGGAACAGTTCGACCCTGGGCGGACCGTTTGGCTCGACACCGAGACCACAGGGCTCGCCGGCGGCACAGGGACCTACGTGTTTCTGGTGGGGCTGGCCTCGCTGGGAGAGGGAGGGATCGTCATCGAGCAGTTCCTCCTCCGGCGGTTGAGCGCGGAGGGCCGGTTCCTCGCGATGCTGCAGGAGCGGCTCGCCCGAGCCCGCCGCCTCGTCACCTTCAACGGCCAGCGATTCGACTGGCCAATCCTGGAAGCCCGATTCGTGCTCTCGCGGCTTCGCCCGGCGCCGGTCGATGACCACACCGACCTCATCCATCCCGCCCGCCGCCTCTGGCACCGGGTCCTCGGCACGCACCGCCTCAGCGCCATCGAGACCGCGGTCCTCGGCGCGCCCAGGACCGGCGATATCGAGGGATGGGAGATCCCCGCGGTCTACGTGCACTACCTCCGCACCGCCGACCGAGGCGCCCTCGAGCCGGTGCTGGCGCACAACCGCACGGACCTCGTCGCGCTCCTGGGCCTTCACGCGGCCGTGGTGCGCGTCCTGCGCGACCCTCCCGGCCCGCACGGGCCGATCGACTGGGAGGGGGCGGGCGTGCTCCTGGGGCGGCGGGGGGATCACGCGCAGGGGGCCCGATGCTTCGAGCACGCGCTCAAAGACGATCGAATGCCGCCGCTCGACGGGCGGGACCGGTGGAGAATCCTGCGGCGGTGCGTACGCGAGTACACGCAAATGGGCGACGCGCGGCGGGTCCGCGAGCGGTGGGAGGAAGAGGTCTCCCGCCCACCCCAGCGCGACCGGTACCACGCCCAGATGCTCGTGGAAGTCTCGCGGATCCGGGAAGCCGAAGGAGATGACCGCGGCGCGCGCGCGGCGGCGGCGGAGGCGCTCGAGATCACGCAGAGCCTCGAAGGCAGCCGGACCCCGTGCCCGCCGATCTTCGTGGAGCGCCTCAGGCGCAGAGCGGCGCGGCTTGCCGGCAGGCAGCCGGCGGTGGCTAGGGGTAAACCTCTTCCCAGCGCGTGATCAGGACTTTGGTGGGCTGCTGGAAGGGCGTGGCCCCGGACCCGCCGTAGTGGATCTCCACGACCGCCCGGATGGCGCGGCTCTGCAGAACCGCGGGGCCCCCCGTTTGATGGATCTCCCCGGTGGCGACGATCTGCCAGGTCCGGGTCTCGAAGTTGGTCGCGCAGTTGAGCAGACACGTCAGGGCCGTGCTGTACCAGTACTCCTGCCCGGGCGTGACGGGGTAGTTGGTGAGCGCGATCGCCCCCGCATTCTTGTTCGCCTTCAGATTATAAATCTGATGCTCGAGGGCGGCCTGGGCGAGGTAGATCGACCGGACGTCCCGGTGCGCCGGAAGGGCAAGGCTCAGGTCCGACGTGGTGGTCTCGGCGAGCCCGAGCGTCAGGGCCGAGAGGATCAGGATCACGATCATCGCGAGCGGGAGCGCCAGCCCGTCCTCGCGGCGGAGACCAGAGGCGCGCAGCCGCGCGGCTCGGGCGGGAGCGGCGGTTGCGGGCGGCCGCGTGGGCAGGGAGGACTTCATGGGCGCTCCCGGAGCGCCTCGCCGGTCAGGGTCAGGTCGGGGACGCTGCCCGAGGCATCCATCACGACCAGCGTGACCTGGACCGCCTTGACGGAAGGCATGGGCGAGCACGATGGGATGGACGCGCCCGTCGCGTCGAAGCACGCGACCGTGAGCGATCGGAACGGCCCGGCCAGGGGCGTGAGCGCGTCGGTACGGGCGCCTGAGGCCTCGACCCCGAGGGAGGTCGCCGGCTCCGGGTCCGCGACCCTCGGCCGCACAATCATCGTGGAGTGGAGGTGGTTCATCGAGACGGTGGTCGCGTCGATCTGGCCATAGTGGGTGCCGCTCGACGCGCTGATATCCGTGATCACGCCCGTATCAGCCCACGTTCCGCTGGATCCCGGCAGGACCTGCCAGGCTGGCTCCGTGATGCTGGCCTGCCAGTACTTCCCATGAATCTTGGAGCCGACGAGGTCGAACCGGCCGTAGTAGTTGACGCTGGTGGTGATGCCCGCGTTTACGCTGCCGATCTGCGAACCGATGCTCCCCCACGCGGTCGTGTAGTAGATGCGGAACCTGTTGTTGTTGCCGTCCCCGGGCACGAGGAGGTACCCGCACCCGCCGCTCGGGCACGCCACGCTGGCGTCGCTCAACCGGGCGCCGACACCCGCCTCGTTCCCTCTTGAGTTATTGCTGGTGGTCCAGAACCCCCAGAAGATCTCCACATCGCTGTTCGCGACGTTCTTGGTGAGCTCATAGAGGCCGCTGTTCGACGTCACGGGCTCCGTGAAGACGAACCCGCCGGCGGAGGTGGAGTAGGGAGTCCCCCCCAGACTGTCCCGGCGGGTCCACCCATCGAGCGCCGTGCCGGGGGCGGGCGAACCGTCCTGGTAGTCGAGGAAGACGTTGGGGCCGTACGCCGGCGGGTTGGCGTCGTTCAGGTTGCCGTAGTAGAGGTAGTAGTTGTTGTCGGTCCCGGCAGCAGCGATCGCCTTCTGGAGCGGGAACCAGATCTTGGTGGTCGTATTGTTCCAAACCGAGGGTGGGGTGACAACGGGGTCGAGGACGCGGTCGAGCTCGACCATCGAACTGCCATTCCAATAGCGCACCCGGACATCGTCGCCGCTTGCCAGGCTCTTGCCGGCCGTCACGAGCGCCGCGTGGTTGAAGGTGAGCGCCACGGCATACGGGAGGGAAGTGGTGGGCACCGCGCTTCCGGCGGTCACCGTGATCTGCTCCCGGTAGTCGTAGTCGGCGCTCCACCGGTACTCGAGGTTGTGCGTGGCGCCGTTGAGCGAGTACTGGACGGTCGGGGCGGCGCCCGTGCCGTCTCCGTAGTTGAAGGTGAGGACGACCGATCCGGAGGCGAGCGTGCGGAAGGACTCGGCCGCCCGCAGTTCGCGGATGAGCTTGTCGAGGGCGACCCGGCCGGTCTGGGTCATCGTCTGGCGACGGCGGGCGTAATCGGACCCCTGCTGCCCGATGGTCAGGATGGGGAAGAGCGCCCCCACCACCAACGCGAGGAGCAGGGTCGTGACCAGCACCTCGATGAGCGTGGAGCCCG
>Ga0209154_1001050_pt1 | contig 16641 bp, 15 predicted proteins | sample GraSoiAngelo_121_FD_185878 | JGI IMG/M metagenome (GOLD analysis project Ga0209154, IMG submission 185878) | Grasslands soil microbial communities from the Angelo Coastal Reserve, California, USA - 14_0919_12_20cm (SPAdes) (version 2) | ecosystem: Environmental > Terrestrial > Soil > Grasslands ... | reverse complement strand
AAATAAGCAACGCTCGCGCTGAAGGCCTGGACATCGCGGAATTGCAGTGCTTCAGCACCCGGCACGACGCCGGCTGTCCACGTCTGTCCACCGTCAGTGGTGACGGTGAACGTGCCGGCGCGACCGCATGCCCAAATCACTTGCGGGTTTACTGGCCACACCGCGATCAGGCCGTTGGTGGTGCCGCTATTTTGCGGAGTCAGAGTGGGTTGATGCAAATGCGTTGGCGAGAGCTCCTGCGCGATGACAGTTGCACAGGCGAGCGCCGGAATGAAGAGAGCAGTCAATGATCGTTTCAACATGGAAATTCCTCCAAGAGTAGGTTCGTGGCTGGCAGCATAAGTGCGCTGCAAAATATCCCTTATACTCGCCGTGCTGGCCGGCATTTACAAGATTTCGAGAACTTCACTCGATCGTTACCGTAGAACGAGGTGACAATGAACACACGCGTTGATCGCACGCCACTGCTGGCAAGACATGTAAGGAAACTCAATTGGATCGCGACCAATCGAAAAAGGAAGCCGCCAATGAAAGTGAAAAGCTCACGTTTTGATAGTTTTGTCGCTCGTTATTACCCCGCTGTTTATAACTTCGCTTCTCGACTCACCGATGACCCTCGGGAAGCAGTGGTGTTAACGCATGACGCCTTCAAGAGCATACGAAAACAACTCCGGAACCGTCGCGACGAGTCCGCTCTTGCGTCAATCCTTATATCCGCTGTAATTCGCGCAGGCCTTACGACCGCATAAAGCCAGGCTTACTGTTGAACCGAATCAGGGCGGTGAGATAGGAGATTGCGCGGCGCGAAAATTCCCTCCGAGAAGTGAGATGTGATTGGTGAGAGGTTTGCTCCGACCGGATCTCATCAAACATTGTCTCACCTCTCACTTTCTCCTAAAATGCGCTCGGCATGGTCGAATTTTGAATTCTAAAGCGAGATTGTAAGCTCAATTACACAGCTCTAAACTTCCAACTTTATTATGCTGCAATCATCGGTCCGCGCGCTTCCTCAGGGAGTGGAAATCACGGGCGCGATTGCAACGGGGTACGACGAAATTCTCACGCCGGACGCGTTGTCGTTTATCGCGAAATTGCATCGCGCGTTTGAATCGCGCCGCCGTGAATGTCTCCAACGCCGACAAGATCGACAACAGGCATTCGACTGTGGCGAGTCGCTGGATTTCCTAACGGAAACTAAACACATTCGCGAAGCTGATTGGAGCTGCGCGCCGATTCCGCGCGATTTGCAGGACCGTCGAGTAGAAATCACCGGACCGACGGACCGCAAAATGGTGATCAACGCGCTCAATTCCGGCGCGAAAGTGTTCATGGCCGATTTCGAGGACGCCAACGCGCCGACCTGGGCCAACATGGTGGAAGGTCAAATCAATTTGCGCGACGCCATCAGACGCACGATCACGTTCACCAATCCGGAGGGAAAAGAATATCGGCTCAACGAGCGCACCGCCGTCTTATTCGTTAGGCCACGTGGTTGGCATCTCGACGAGAAACATCTGCTCGTTGATGGCAAGCCGGTCGCCGGCGCGTTCTTTGATTTCGGTCTCTTCTTTTTTCACAACGCCAAGGAACTGATCGCGCGCGGGAGCGGCTCATATTTTTACCTGCCGAAAATGGAGAGCCACCTCGAAGCGCGCATTTGGAACGATGCTTTCAAGCTGGCTCAGGATGAGCTTGGCATTCAACAAGGCACGGTTCGTGCGACGGTTCTAATCGAGACCATTCCGGCCGCATTCGAGATGGACGAGATTCTTTACGAGCTGAGCGAGCATTCTGCCGGGCTCAACTGCGGCCGCTGGGATTATATTTTTTCCTGCATCAAAAAATTTCGCCACAAACCGGATTTCCTTCTGGCCGATCGCGCGGTCATTACGATGACGACGCATTTCATGCATTCATATTCATTGCTCTGCATCCAGACCTGTCATCGTCGGAAGACTTTCGCGATGGGCGGAATGGCGGCGCAGATTCCGGTGAAGAATAATCCGCGCGCGAACGAAGAAGCGTTTGCCAAAGTGCGGAGCGACAAGGAACGCGAAGCCGGCGATGGTCACGATGGAACGTGGGTGGCGCATCCCGGAATGGTCCAGCTCGCGACCGAAGCATTCGATCGCCTGATGCCGCAGCCTAACCAAATCGCGCGCCAGCGTGACGATGTCGATCTTTGCGCGAAAGACCTGCTCGATTTCGGTCCGCGCGGCCCGATCACCGAACAAGGTTTGCGCACGAATGTGAGCGTGGGCGTGCAATATCTCGAGGCGTGGCTGCGGGGCAGCGGTGCCGTTCCGATTTTCAATTTGATGGAAGACGCCGCCACGGCGGAAATCTCGCGCGCCCAAGTCTGGCAATGGATTCGGCATCCCGATGGAAAACTGAGCGATGGCCGCAAAGTGACGAAGGAACTATTTCGCGAAGTGCTGACGGAAGAACTAACGAAAATCAAACAAGCGATCGGTGTCGATCGTTTCGCCAGCGGGAAATTCGAAATTGCCCGCGATTTGTTCGACAAGATGACCACTGACGATGAGTTCGCCGAATTTTTAACGTTGCCCGGTTATGACAAACTCGAATGAAGCCGATGTGCGCTGGCGCGGCATAACAAGACCATACTCCTCGACAGACGTGGAGCGCGTGCGTGGCAGCCTGCGCATCGAGCACACGCTCGCGCGACGCGGCGCGGAAAAACTTTGGCAACTATTGCAGAACGAGGATTACGTCGCGGCTCTCGGCGCGCTGACCGGCAATCAAGCGATGCAACAGGTCAAAGCGGGCTTGAAAGCAATTTACGTGAGCGGGTGGCAGGTGGCGGCAGACGCAAATCTCGCCGGCCAAATGTATCCCGATCAAAGTTTGTATCCCGCAAACAGCGTGCCGGCACTCGTTAGGCGAATCAATCAAGCCTTACAGCGCGCCGATCAAATTTACCACGCCGAAGGTAACGCCGATATCGACTGGTTCGCGCCCATAGTAGCCGATGGCGAGGCCGGTTTCGGTGGACCGCTTAATGTTTTCGAACTAACCAAGGCAATGCTCGAAGCCGGCGCGGCCGGCGTACACTTCGAAGATCAACTCGCAAGCGAGAAAAAATGCGGCCACATGGGCGGGAAGGTGTTGGTGCCGACGCTCACTGCCATCAAGCATCTCATCGCGGCGCGTTTGGCAGCGGATGTTTGCGACGTGCCGATGATTCTGATCGCGCGAACGGATGCAAACGCCGCCGCCCTCCTGACAAACGACGTGGATGAGCGCGATCGCGAATTTCTCACAGGCGAACGGACGCCAGAAGGTTTCTTTCGGGTGCGCGCCGGACTGGATCAGGCGATCGCGCGTGCGCAAAGTTACGCGCCGTTTGCCGACATGATCTGGTGCGAAACGAGCGAACCGAACTTGGCGGAAGCAAAGCGATTCGCCGAGAACGTGCGCGTAAAATTCCCTGACAAGTTACTGGCTTACAATTGTTCGCCATCATTCAACTGGAAACGGCAACTCGACAGCGCCAGCATCGCGAAATTTCAGCGCGAGCTTGGCGCGATGGGTTACAAATTTCAATTCGTTACGCTTGCTGGATTTCATGCGCTTAATGCCAGCATGTTCAATCTGGCGCGCGATTATCGCGACCACGGCATGGCGGCGTATGCGGTATTGCAGGAGGCGGAATTCGCGGCCGAACGCGATGGATATTCGGCGACGAAACATCAGCGCGAAGTCGGCACAGGTTACTTTGATCTCGTCGCGCAAATCATCGCCGACGGTAAGAGCTCGACCGCGGCATTGGACGGCTCGACCGAAGCGGAGCAGTTCCGTTGACTGTAAGATCGACGATCGCCAACGAAAATGTTGCGCAAGACTCTTCCGCGCTGACCAACAGTCGTCTCGCCGCGTGTTGCGCCGAAACCGCGCTCGAAGCTTTTTTCGACTACGAAACGCGTTTCAACGCCATCACCCGGCGTGCGCGTGAGCGTTTTTTGGCGCGCGATTGGGCCGGCAGTTTCGATGACGCTGCCGAGCGTCTGCGTTTTTACAATGATGTTCTCGACGGCCTGACAAATCGCATCCGCAAATTGATGGGCGCGCGTTTGTCGGAACACAGCATCTGGACGGGCATCAAAGCTGTGTACTCATCGCTCATTGCGCGCTCGCCGGCGTGGGAAATCGCCGAGACATTTTTCAATTCGTTAACGCGCCGCGTTTTTGCCACCGCCGGCGTGGACCAGGCAATCGAATTTGTCGATACCGATTTCGACGCGCCGCCGCCGAACGCCCTGATCAATATCGCGAAAACCTATCGCGGCCAAAACCTGCCCGAACTGCTGTGTTCGGCGTTGACAGATGCTTTTGACGAAACCTGCTGGGGCGATCTGCGGGAGACAGCGAAGCTGGCTTCGGCGCGAATTGAAGCCGTGCACGAGGCGAAAAATTCGCAGCCCGAACTGGAGATTGTCTCGAGTGTCTTTTATCGCGGACGCGGCGCCTATTTGGTGGGACGCGTCTTGTGCGAAGGACAGTTGCCCTTGCCCATCGCGCTTTGCCTTCGTCACGAAAATGAGCGCGGCATCAGCCTCGATGCGCTGCTCCACGGAGATGTCGATCTCGCGATTTTGTTTTCGTTTACCCGCTCCTATTTTCGGGTCGCGGTTGAATGTCCCTATCGACTGGTGCGTTATCTTCAGCAGTTGATGCCGCGCAAACGGCTGATCGATCTTTACAACGCCATCGGTTTTCATCGGCACGGTAAAACGGAGTTTTACCGCGATTTCATCGCCCACCTGCGCAGGTCGAGCGATCGTTTCGTCGTGGCCGAAGGAGCTCGCGGAATGGTGATGAGCGTTTTTACGCTGCCGAGCTACGATGTCGTTTTTAAACTGATCAAAGATCAATTTGACTTGCCGAAAGATAGCACCCCCGAGGATGTGCGACGGCGCTACCGACTGGTTTTCGAACATGACCGCGCGGGACGACTGGTCGAAGCGCACGAATTCGAGCATCTTCGCATCCCGGCTGACCGCTTCGACTCTGAGCTGCTGGCGGAACTTTTGCGCGATGCCGATTCAATTGTGAAAATGGAAGGCAGCGACGTCGTCATCGCGCACGCCTATGTCGAGCGTCGTCTTCGTCCGCTCAACCTCTTTTTCCGGGAAAACGAGACGGACGCAATTGCGGCCGCCGGGCGCGATTACGGACAATCGATCAAAGACCTTGCTGCCTCCAATATCTTTCCGGGGGACTTGCTCACGAAAAATTTTGGCGTGACCCGGCATGGCCGCGTGGTCTTTTACGATTACGATGAGCTTTGTTTCCTTACGGACTGCAATTTTCGCAAACTGCCCGAAGCGCGCACTCCGGAGGAAGAAGTCGCCGCCGAGCCGTGGTTCTCCGTGCGTGAGAACGACATTTTCCCCGAGGAATTTTTGCAATTCCTGGCTTTCCCAAAGCCGGCCCTGGCCGCGCTGCTGGAGCATCATCGCGAGATATTTAGGGCCGACTTCTGGCGCTCCATCCAGCACCAAATCCGAGCAGGCGAGATTCCAGAAGTATTCCCTTACGGAGCCGAGCGACGGCTGGCGAATAATTAGGCATTTTCCTTCGCGCCGGTAAGGAAGCCTTATCCCGTAGTTCTGCGCACCGAAGGTCTGGAAAACAGAGCCTGGTGCGGCGCCCTATGCGATTTCACAGGGAATGAGTTTTCTTGTGGATTGAATGTGCAGAGGCAATCGGTCCGCGTCCAACTAAAAACCGTGTTGCGAATCGTACACCACTGCGATTTTGTACGTGCGCAATGATGTTTATTTGAACGTAAACTAAGGTTTAATATCGCGAACCCCCCCCTTAAAGAAGTATTCTCGGCGAGATTCGATTGGCAAGGGGGTGTTCCCCCTCCTGATAGCTCCCTTTTCTTTCGGAAGTGGAGACCTACTATGAGAAGCGTAATAACCGGTAGTGGCGCGGAGCTGGCTCAGCCGTTGCAGCTGGCAAGTAAGCGCAATAGAGACGAGTCGAGATGCATCAAAACCCTTCATCAAGCGTTGCTGGTGTCTCCGCCCCTGAAACAGTTTCTGGCTGCATTTTCGTCCACGACTGGAATCGTTCTGCGTTTTCTGCATGTGGGAAGCGGCCAGAGAGAGCTATTGCAGGCGTTGCGCCGACACGCATTTTGCGCCGCGCTGGTGAATACAGAGCAGGAGCGGCTGCGTTGCATAGAGCGCTTGAGAGACTTGCTTGCCAGAGTAACCGGAAGCGGCATCCCCGAAAAATCCGCTTCGATCTGTGGCTTTAGTTATTTTGGAGTCACCCTCCGAGCTCGCGGGTCAACCGTGGGGACCCTGCTGGCGGGACCGGTCTTTTATCGAACTCCAGCGCCTAAGGATTGGATGCGAGTATTGCATCGTCTCTCAAACGCGGATCCGTCCATGCGCGATGCGAGAAATGCTTATTTTGGAATACCGATGGTTTCCCACGGCAGGCTGAAGGGAGTGATCAGTCTGCTATCGATGTTTTCAGAGCACCTGTCCGAATCCGCCGGGCGCTTATTGATCTCAACCGCGGACGCCGAACCTGTATGCGTGACGTTTGCGAAGAAGTTTATCCTAGAGAAATGTGAAGAGCGGCTCACGGTGGCCCAGGTCGCTCGCTGCGTGTCACTGCACCCCGATTATTTCGGCAAGATATTTAGAAACGCCACCGGAATGACGCTCACAGAATACACGGCGAGGGTACGGGTCGAGAAGGTAAAAGACCGCCTCCCCGAGCGTTCGTTCCGTATTGGGGAAGTGGCTTTCGCGGCGGGTTTCCATTCGCTGGCCCAGTTCAACCGGGATTTTAAAAAATATGCCGGTCTGTCTCCGAGCCAGTACCGCGTGTCCCTCCTGGCGGGCCAACATTAGGTTTGAGCTGTTTTACAGCTTTTCTCGGTTAATGCGGAAAGAATGTCGCCAGATGAGTAGACCGATTCTGCATTGTTGTGACATTATTTTTGCGTTCCTAAGAAAACCAAATCAAAACGAAAGGACCATCTATAATGAAAATACTAAACAAACCAATACTTGCCGCGGTAGTTGCCCTTGCACCTATCATGTGGTGCGGCCAAGCTGTAGCGCAGTCTCTTGCCCCCCAGTTTACCCTTGATTCGGGGCCGGCTGCCGAAATACAGGCTGAGGAGAACTTTGTCATGCAGCAGCCGGCGGCTGCCTATGCCATACCATTCCGGCCAACCATAGATGCCAACGCTTACGCGGCGGCAAAACAGGCGGCGGCTGCGAATTACTCGCCCCAGGCAGTAAAACCAGGTGCGCTTAGCGCAGTGCCAGCCGGGCCGCCCACGAGTGTGTTTAAAAACTTCGACGCCGCTAGTGACGTCGATGGATTGCGGCCGCCCGATACCCACGGTGCTGTCGGCAAAACGCATTTTGTTGAGGTAACGAATAGTCATATCAGGATGTACAATAAGGCCACTCCGCCAGCGCTCGTTAAAAACGTCAGTCTTGCAACCTTCTTTGGCTATACCACGGAGGTCATTTTTGATCCGCGTGTGGTTTACGATTCGGTTTGGAATCGCTGGATTGTGACCGCAGAGGCTTTTCAGGAGAGCAACACTGTCCAGAGATTTTTTATCGGCATATCGAAGACGGCGAATCCGGCAGGGGCCTTCTTCATCTACAGTGTAAATGTCACCTTTTTCTCCGGTGACTTCTTTGACTTCCCGCAGTTGGGTTTCGATCAGGATGCAGTCATATTCACGGCGAATATTTTCCACGGCGGGTTCGTGGGAGCTGACGAGTTCTCAATCGCCAAGGCGCGATTGTATAACGGGCTTGGTTTCAGTGTTCCTGTCTTTACCGGACTGGCTGGAACTCTGGCGCCTCCCATCGTGCTGGATCAGAATGCAAACAGCTTCCTGCTCGCGGCTCCTCCGTCAGGCACCACGTTTACGAAGTACACGCTGACCAACTCGAGCCGTCCCAACGGTACCGCTTTGGTGTCATCGGCCGCCACCGTTCCTTCTTACTCCGTGCCCCCGGATGCGCATCAGTCCGGGACAACCAATTTGCTCGACACATCGGACAGCCGATTTGTTAACGCCAGCACACAAAATGGCGATGATCTGTGGCAGACGCACACGATTGCGCTTGGTAGTTTTCCAGCTCCAAAGTTCTACCGGATAAATACCTCGAGCAATACGGTCGCGCAGAGCGGGTTCTTCTTCCAGACTGGCACTTCGGACGACTGGAATGCCTCCATCACTACAAACACATCGAATAACACGTTCGTAACGTGGAGTTCGACCGACGCAAATGTTGGTGTGAATGCACAGGTCGTCTTCTCCGGTAAGCTGAACGGCGATCCTGGGATCCCGGCCGGCATAGTCGGAGTTACCAGCCCGACGTTCTACAATCCTAGCGCAGATACTACAGAGCGTTGGGGCGATTATTCAGCCGTCACCATCGACCCGAGCGCCATATCCAAAGCATGGCTGGTGAACGAGAAGATCAACACGACCAGCCTCTGGGGCAGTCAAATCATGCAGGTAGGCTTCTAACTCCAAGGCCTCTGGGCATTGGCAGAAGCCAAATAACAATAAGAAAGATAACCGGAAGAGGCCGTCGCAAGGCGGCCTCTCTCTTTTCCGTGAAGAACGATTTGGATCGCAAGCGCTAGATCCTCCGCATTGCTTGGATCGCTGATTTTCTGATTCGCTAATCCCTTAATCTCGTTCACGCCGGCGGGCGCGTTTCTGACTGGAAATTTCGCGTAATCAAGCGCGCGCCTTTGTTGAAGGTAAAATACGCCCACGCCCATTGAAAAAGGACAAGCAAGCGGTTTCGAAAACCGACCAGGAAGACGATATGCACGAACAACCACGCCACCCACGCGAGAAGACCGCTCAAGTGCATGAATTTTAAATCCGCGACCGCTTTGTTCCGCCCAATTGTCGCGATGCTTCCCTTGTCCCAATAATGGAACCGCTGAGGTTTCCGCCCTTCAATCATCGCCAGAATGGTCTTTATATGTTCGAATGAGTATGATCGGAAAATGGTCAAAAATCCGCAATTTTACCTGGGAAAGCCACCTTTTCAGAGGTGGTGCGCCCGGCGCGGCTCGAACGCGCAACCTACGGCTCCGGAGGCCGTCGCTCTATCCAGTTGAGCTACGGGCGCGAATGGATCCCGAACATAACGCAATTTGATGAGTTAGCGATTCAAGGATTTTGCGGTTACCCAGTCGGCGAACCTCCAACTTGTGAAATTGGTAAATGACCCTGTGAACGGTTGCAATTTTTCCCATCCTGCTGGAAACTGTTCGCCCGCCCGGACGGGAAAGGGGAATTTTCATGAATCAGATCATCGATGCTATTGAGAAAGAACAGCATAAAGGCGAAGTAACGCAGTTTTCTGTCGGGGATAGCGTGCGCGTTCATACCCGTGTGGTGGAAGGGGACAAGGAACGGGTCCAGATATTCGCTGGCATTGTCATTGGCCGTAAGGGCCGGGGACTCAACGAAACATTCACCGTGCGGCGAATCTCCTACGGCGAAGGCGTGGAGCGTGTATTTCCGCTGCACTCGCCCCGCATTGCAAAAGTAGAGGTGGAGCAAAAAGGTCGCGCACGTCGCGCCAGATTAAATTATCTTCGCACTCGCAAAGGTAAGGAAGCGACGGCGGTAAGAGAGTGATCAGCGTGTGAAGCGTGAAAAGCTTCGCGGCTTTGATCTTTTTCTCGTCACGTATCACATGTCACTTGTCACTCGCGCAAATCTGCCAATGATTTGCACAGATGTATCGGCGATGCGGATTTCGTTACGAGAAAAAACTGCGCGGCACCGGTGTCGCGCGTATTGCCGGGATTGATGAAGCTGGCCGGGGGGCGTTGGCTGGCCCGGTTGTGGCCGCTGCAGTAGTTCTTCCTGAAAAATTTCGTCACCGTCGTCTAAACGATTCCAAGCAGCTTGCACCGGAATTGCGCGAGGAGATCCATTCAGATCTGGTGTCTAATCCCGAAGTCAGATGGACGGTTGGCGCTGTCGATTCCGTTGAGATTGATCGCATCAACATTCTGCGCGCGAGCCATCGAGCGATGCGCCTGGCAATCACAGCACTGATCGACCCGCCCGATCATGTTTTGATCGATGGACTGCCAGTCATTCCTTTTCCGCTTCCGCAGACTGCGATTATTGACGGCGACTGCATCAGTCTGAGCATCGCTGCAGCGAGCGTGATCGCCAAGGTAACGCGGGACCGAATGATGCGTGACTTTTGCGCCCAGTTCCCGCAGTATTGCTTCCACCAACACAAAGGTTACGGAACCGAACTGCATCTGCTGAAACTCCATGAATTCGGCCCTTGCCCAATCCATCGCCGATCTTTCGAACCGGTGGCACAACCGCTTCTCGCATTGGAGGAAGTCGTCCAAGTCCGGTCATCTTCGGCGAGGCGTTCTCGGCGAGAAGTTGGCGTGTCGCTATCTCAAGCGTAACGGATACAAAATCCTCTTCTGCAATTTCCGCGGTCGCAGCGGCGGTGAGATCGATGTTGTGTGTCGTGACAATGACACACTGGTGTTTGTTGAAGTAAAGACTCGCGGCCGCGAAGATTTTGGGCGGCCTTTCGAAGCAGTTGATCGAGAAAAACGAAAGCGCATTTCTCGTGGGGCTCTGGCCTGGCTGCGAATGCTGGATAATCCCGATATTCTCTTCCGATTCGACGTTGTTGAAGTGATCATCGCGGACGACGGGAAAGCGCGTGTCGAACTAATCAAAAACGCATTTCCTCTCTCCAAACCGTATCTTTACTGAGTTACGCTTGCAATCGCATCCTCGACGGAGACCTATTCATTCGCTCAGCGCTGGACAATCGCGCCGTCGTTAGCAAAATCTTACTGTCCAATCATGTCCGATCCCATCCTCGTTGCCGAATCGAAGGAACAAATCTTTTTGCTCCCCAAAATGGCGAACCGCCACGGATTGATCGCCGGCGCCACCGGCACGGGGAAAACGGTCACACTACAGACACTCGCTGAGAATTTCAGCGCCCGCGGCGTGCCGGTCTTCATGGCGGACGTGAAAGGCGACCTCGCGGGCCTCAGTCAGCCGGGCGGAAACAATCCCAAAATCCTCGAGCGCGCGAAGGAGCTTAAGATCGACAATTTCACTGGCGAAGCCTCTCCGGTGGTGTTTTGGGACGTGTTCGGCGGGCAAGGCCACCCAGTGCGCGCGACCATTTCGGAAATGGGCCCACTGCTGCTTGGGCGCTTGCTTGAGTTGAACGACACCCAGGAAGGCGTGCTCAACATCGTTTTCAAAATCGCCGACGAAAATGGATTGCTTCTGCTGGACCTCAAGGACCTGCGTTCGATGTTGCAGTACGTCGCGGACAACGCCGACCAGTTTAAAACTCACTACGGGAACATTTCGGCCGCCAGCGCCGGAGCGATCCAGCGCAATCTGCTCGCACTCGAATCGCAAGGCGCGGACAAATTTTTCGGCGAACCCGCACTCAATCTCGATGACTTGATCCAAACACAAGGCGGCAAAGGAGTGATTAACATCCTTGCTGCCGATAAATTGATGCAAAAATCGCCAAAGGTTTACGCGACATTTTTGCTTTGGATGCTCTCGGAGTTATTCGAGAATCTTCCGGAAATTGGTGACCCGGAAAAACCGACGCTGGTTTTCTTTTTTGACGAAGCGCATCTGCTCTTCGCGGACATCGCACCGACGGTCCAACAAAAGATTGAGCAGGTGGTGCGACTGATTCGCTCCAAAGGCGTCGGCGTTTATTTCGTGAGCCAAAATCCGCTCGATATCCCTGATGTTGTGCTGGGTCAGTTGGGGAATCGCGTGCAGCATGCATTGCGGGCGTTTACCCCGCGTGATCAAAAAGCGGTGAAAGCCGCTGCGGAAACCTTCCGGCAAAATCCGAAACTGAAAGTCGAGGCGGTGCTTACCCAACTTGCGGTTGGCGAAGCGCTCGTCTCGATGCTGGACGAAAACGGCAGTCCACAAATTGTCGAGCGCGCAAAGATTGTGCCTCCGCGTAGTCAGGTCGGTGCGATCACGCCAGATCAACGAAAACAGATCGTAAATTCCTCGGTGCTTGCCGGCCACTACGAGAAGGCAATTGATCGCGAATCGGCTTACGAAATACTGCAGGCTCGAGCAGGGGAAAAAGTTCAAACGGCCGGGGCTCCACCTGTGGCAGCGGGCGCCCCAGCGGGCGAACAAACCAAACCATCGATTCTTGCGGAGGCTTTGGGAACGGTCACAGCGGCCTTTCAACCAACAATTGGGCCCCGTGGCGCGGTTCGCGATTCACTTGCGACGTCAGTGGCAAAAAGTGCAATGCGCTCGGCAAGCAGCCAGCTTGGGCGCCAGCTTATTCGCGGAATCCTCGGAGGAATTCTCGGTGGCAGCGGCAGCCGCCGGCGATAGCTGCCCTCTAGCCACGGCCCTGTGGGCCGTATCAGAAGGTCGGACAGCCACGTGGCTGCAAAAAAAATCGCCGGGCGCTAAAAACCCGGCGATCTTGTTTGCGTTTGATTATTTCTTTTTCGGCTCACCGGCGGGGCTGGCGCCTTCTTTCTTTCCGCCGCCCTTGCCTGCCTTCACTTCCACTTCCGTCGCTGACATCGTGTAGGTGATCGTCACTTTTTCGCCGACCTTAAGGTCGCCCGTGACCTTGGTATTCGCGTCTCGATTGATTTCCCAACGGTCCTTTCCCTTCTGGACGGCAATTATCGTGTCCGTCACTTCCAGAACTGGCCCGGTAACCTGATAGGTCTTCGCTCCCGCGGCGAAAGCCGCATTGGTGAGCGCCAGACTGGCAGCTGCTAATAAACTAAACGCTGTTTTTATATTCATAGTGACCGATTAGACCCATTCCTGTTGTCTCTATTCAAGCGTTTTTAAGGAGAATCCTGCTAAGTCTGGTGGCGCTGTTGCAGTCGAGGTCGTTGACCGTGGACATCAGTCGTTCGGATTTTCTTCCCTCGTTGCTCTCCTATCTTTTTCTCGATTTCGGCGCTGCTGTCTTTGGACACGAGCCTTCTTTCCTTTGATTATCGATGGACTGGCACTGTACCGTGACTGGCTGTCCGGCCGAACACGTGCCGGTAATGATTGTACTCCCGGTGCGCTGGATTATATCGTAGTACTTTCCATCTGCTTCCTGAACCGTAACCTGAGTGTTCGTACACGAGCACACCGTCCCTTTAATTGTCAGCGTTCCTTGTTGTGTGAGTGAAGCACAGCCCAACACGCATCCGACGGCCACTGCGACGGTTAACATTTTTATTTTCATGCCACCATTAAACCGCGGTATATCGTTTGAGTGCAAGCTTTTTACTCGCTTGTCGTTAGGCAAAATTCTTCCTAAAGGGCATACTCCGCCTACCGTTACACGAATTGTGGCTGGGGTCGCTGACTGCAGTTCCGGCGGCATTGGATGTTTGATGTAGAGCATTGTGCCGTTTGGCCGCTAGCCAGTTAGCGGTTCCGACATCTTATTCACGCCAATTCGTAAGGTTAGTGGCCCGACAGCCTTCCGTATTTGCTCCGGTGGTCCCCACGCATCGCGAAGCTGATCACTGATTTCTTGCAATGGATCGGCGCCTGTCGCGGCAATGGATCGCTGCGTTGCAGACCACGTTCCAAGATAGCCGAGTAAATGATCGAGACTCCACTGTGCTTTCATTTCGAATTTCGGCGGGGCAATCTCGTGAAATGGGAACGGGAGATCGGCGAAGTTCTCAAAGAGCTTTCGCTCCGGCGGCGAGAAAGGCCCAACCACGTCGTAATAGTATCGATTCACAACTTCATCGATCGCAGGCTCGATCTTTAGCAAGTTGTAAGCCGACGCAGCGAGAATGCCGTCATGTTTTAACATTCGCCGCGCTTCGGCGTAAAAACGATCCAGATTTAACCAGTGCAATGCCTGCGCAACCATGACCAGATCAATCGTCTCTGATTGGATGCCGCTGTTTTCTGCCGGTGCGACGCCATATTCGACACGCTCGTGTTGTTGGGCATTCGCAATTTGTTTCTCGCTCGCATCGGTTGCCATCACGCGGTCGAACACCGCTGCCAATCCAACTGCCGCTTGTCCGTTTCCCGTGGCGCAATCCCACGCGAGCTGACGACTTGGCGCGACGCTTCCCAGGTAAACGAACAGCTCCTGCGGGTAACCTGGTCGAAAGATCGCGTAATCAGCAGCCTGTTTCGAAAAATGATCTTTGAACGTCATACCAGCCTCCGCTTTGCGGCCGCACGCCTTGGTGAGCCGCTTCCTCTCATCCACGTCATCATCGGCCCTTTGTCATTCCGAGGGGAATCGAGGAATCTCTCGCTCTTAGGGTTGGCCTTTTCGCCGATCATAAGCAGCTTGCGGTGGGTGAGACCGTCGTTTGGGAGGGGTCCGCTCAGTCGCGTCCCATCGTTTGGGACGATAATGACATCGTCCCTCCACGTGGTCTATTCACCTAAGGCGTAGGACTAACAGCCGGCACCTCTTTTTTCTGCGAACCGGGCGCTGCGCTCGAAGTGACCGGAGCTACAGCTTCTTCGGCGGCGGCTTTGAGTTTTGTAAGGGCACCGGCATCAACCTTTGCCGCGCTCATCGTGTATGTGATCGTGACCTTTGCTCCCACTTTCAGTTCGCCTCTGACCTTGGTTTGCGGGTCGAGATCAATTTCCCATCGCTCCGCGCCTTTCTGAACGACGATCTTCGTGGGCGTGGTCTCGAGAACAGTTCCGGTGACTTCGTATGTCTTAGCGCCAGCGGCAAAGGCTATACCGCAAAGAATAAAATTCGCAGCTGCGATTAAACTAACTGCTGTCTTCGTTTTCATTAGATAAGAACGCCTTCTTGTATGAGGAACGCAAGATTTAACGAAGATTCGGCTGTAGAGCGGCCATACTGACGGCAGCGAACATCGCCGCCTTACATTAATCCGCGAACCCGCTTCACTCTTTGGGCGGCTCGGGCATCGTTCTCAGCCCGACCCGCGCGAGATATTCATCCGCTTGGAGCAAATCTGTTCCAGCGCGTTCGATGATCTTCAGCAGATTATCCATCGACGAAACTTCCTCGAGCTGTTCAGTTAGGAACCATTGCAAAAAATTAATCGTGATGTAATCACTCTGTTTTCGCGCAAGCTCGACAAGACCGTTGATCTGATTGGTGACATGAATCTCCTGATCAAGCGAAAGTTTCACCGCGTCGCGCGCCGTCTTAAATTTTGATTTCGGCGCATCGATCGCCGGAATCGCCACCCGTCCGCCGGCGTCGACCACATATTTTATGAAGCGCAGTGCATGACCTTTTTCCTCTTCCGCTTGTCGGAAAAAATGCTGCGCAAGTTGGGGCAATGCTTCCGTCGCAAAATGCGCCGCAATCGCATAATACTGCAACTCCGCGCTGAATTCGTACCCGATTTGCTCGTTTATCGCATTGATGACTTTTTGACTGGTTAGCATGAAAACCTTTCGGTTGATGTAATCCTTGTCTTAGCGCATGTATTGGCGGTGATCAATGAGAGGAATGACGCGTCGCGTCAGACGCGATTCTTCCCCAATCGAAGCACTCGATAGGATGGAAAGAGGCGCACATTGGATGTCGAGTGTCGAAAGGGAGATTCGTTCCGTTCCTGCTTATGCCGACTTCTATTATCTAATCCGTCGATTTCTCACTACGAAACCTTCCGGTAATTTCGCGTAGGGATTGATTCTGTTGTTCCCAGCGCGACTTGAGCATCCCCCCGAAAGCATTCGGGGTTCAAAATAGTCGACGACCGTTCACGGTCGCATGAAGAAAAACGACATTCGTGTTGTTTCCGCCCCGCTTAATTCGTTTTATGGCGAACGGCGTTCCGCCGCGCCGTGTTCGAGTAGGACGTAGAATGCAGGAATGTAAAAACCCCACTGAGATAACCCAGTGGGGTTTTTAGTTCTGGCGACGTCCTACTCTCGCACGGCCTGTCGCCGTACTACCATCGGGGCTGCAGCGTTTCACTTCCGTGTTCGGAATGGGAACGGGTGGAGCCACTGCGCTAGGGTCACCAGAGTGCGATGCCGGACTGGCGGCGTCGCCGCTTCGCGGCCAGCAAGCCGGTACCGAACTCTGGAGACGATGTCGATCTTGGAAAGAACTATCAGCTATCAACAATCAACTGCTGCCGATCCGCTGACATCTACATACAGGAGTTCATTTCGGCTGAGACAGCCGACGGTACAACCGAGCTTCGTTTTGTTTTTTAGATCATTTGATCTTCTCTGTATGCCGTCGTTCGCCGAGGCGAACGACGGGTTAACAGAAAAGTAAATGATCAAGCCGAACGGGTTATTAGTACTTCTGAGCTGAACACATTACTGTGCTTACACCCGAAGCCTATCAACGTGGTGGTCTACCACGACCCTTCAGGGAGATCTCATCTTGGGATAGGCTTGGCGCTTAGATGCTTTCAGCGCTTATCCTTTCCGAACATAGCTACCCAGCACTGCCGTTGACACGACAACTGGAACACCAGCGGTTCGTCAGACCCGGTCCTCTCGTACTAAGGTCTGAACCCCTCAAATCTCCTGCGCCCACAGTGGATAAGGACCGAACTGTCTCGCGACGTTCTGAACCCAGCTCGCGT
>Ga0209154_1001048_pt1 | contig 16645 bp, 15 predicted proteins | sample GraSoiAngelo_121_FD_185878 | JGI IMG/M metagenome (GOLD analysis project Ga0209154, IMG submission 185878) | Grasslands soil microbial communities from the Angelo Coastal Reserve, California, USA - 14_0919_12_20cm (SPAdes) (version 2) | ecosystem: Environmental > Terrestrial > Soil > Grasslands ... | reverse complement strand
GTGGGAAGAGGACGGCTGGGAGCGTAGGAAAATGAGCGAGCCTTCTCCACTCTCAGGTTAATTCACTTGACGTCTATTTTTCTCAGGGATAAACACTGTCTCACGCTTAAGGGGTGATACGCAAGGGGGGGGAGCTTTACCTACCAAAAACTCCGTTCTGATTGAACTGGTTGAATTTAGGCAGCCGTCGCTGTAGCTTTTCGGCGACATGCTCACAATCATTCTCTCGCTGTTTTCTTCTGCTCGCCAAGCCTTTCAAACTCGGCCGACGCTGAGAAGCCAGTGCGCACAGCAAGAACGTTCGCGTAACTTCGGAGAAGCAGACCTGTTCCGATGAGCAGCAACAGCACGAGAGCAACCTGCGCTACCACCAAGCCCTTTCCCGCCCTTTTTCCGTGTCCTGCGATTCCCCGCATTCCACCGGTCTTTAGAAGTTCCCCAAGATTAATTAATTCGGGTTGTCGAGAGCGCGGGTAATGTTCCAAAGAGGATGCTCGTCAGCACGGTCACTAAAACAAGGAAAGCCAGGACGCTGCTATCCAATCTGGCATCCTGCATTCGAGGGATATCTCCGGGATCAAGTTTCAGAATTTGCGCGCAAAAAAAGAAAGGCCAACCCGATGCCAACGATGCCCGAGGTAGTGCTCAGCATCAAGCATTCCGTGAACATCTGACGTACGAGACGCATTCTAAGGGCGCCTAGTGAGGCACGCACGCCCAATTCGTGCGCCCGGTCAGCGGCGCGCGTCAAAAGAAGACTTGCTGCATTCGCACATGCGATGAGCAGAACGAAGCAAACTGCTCCCAGTAGAAGCCGCATCAGCGGTCTCACTGGACCAAGAGCAGTGTCAACAAACGGTTTGACTAGCGCACTCCACCCACGCATGTCTTCGGAATGCACCGAGTCTAGCCGCGACATGATCGTACTCATTTCCGTTTGCGCCTGTTCTAAGGTCGCACCTGGCTTCAAGCGAGCGATCGCAATGCCACCGAAATCCTCCCGATCTGCACTTTGTTCTGGAGTCAACGCGGAAGGCAACCAAACATCGGTCGTCTGGATGTGCCCGTTCCCGTGCGCAAGATCACTCTTGTGCGGGAATCCAAAGTCCGCGGGCGTTACGCCGATCACCTGGTATGGCTTTCCATTCAGCCGCAGCGTGCGCCTTAGAATTTCGCGCGTTCCTCCAAACATGGACTGCCAAAGAGCATGGCTGACCACGACGACGCGCTCACTTCCGGGTTGCTCATCTCTTTTGTCTATCTCACGACCGACTTCAGGGGCCGAATGCAAGGTCCTGAAGAAGTCCGCATCGAACTTTGCCGCGCCAATTCTTTCCACCCGATCGTCCACACCAAGGTTATAGATCGCTTGTTGGAAGTGGGTCATCTCCGCAAAGGAATGGTTCAAGCTTTTCAAATCAGAGAAATCCGCATTGGTTGGCCCAAAGACCCCTACGGGAAGATCAACATGTGCAAGGGGAGTGAATATGTAAACCAACCGACTCGGTTCTCCATACAGCAAGGAACGGAATAGAACCGCGTTCACCAAACTGAAGACTGCCGTACATCCTGCTATTCCCAAAGCAAGCGTAACGACAGTCACGACCGTAAAGGATCGATATTTAAAGAGCGTCCTCAAACCGAAACGAAAGTCTTGTAAGAGGTCTGCGGTCCAAGCTGCCCCGCGCTCCTTGTTGTGACCGTCAGCAACCTGACGCATGTAAATCTCCTACGAAGTTATCGACGCTCCGCCGCCGTATGGTACACGAGCACGACGGCCTAAGTCCCGGGAAACAGCGTTCCCGTCGATGTGGAAACCGCCAAAACCACGTGGACGGTTTCGCGACTTATCGGGGACTTGAACTTGGATTCGCGGGATACTTTCCGAAGAAGCTGACGACGCGCGTCTCGTACTCTGCCGGTACTGCACCCAGCGCGGCGGCGTGGCCCGCTCCCCGCAATATCCAGAATTCTTTCGGACCGGTGGCTGCTTTATAGATTCGCCGGGAGTGCCGGCAGGGGATCGTGGAATCGCGGGTGCCGCAGATCAATAGAACCGGAAATGGCCTCTCGGCCACCGCTTTTTCCGGCGAGACGTCTTCTGGCTTGAACCCGCCTTCTTTCTCGACGGAATGCATTGCTGCCATGGATGCGGGACGGAAGAGAGATTTTCCGAGCCAGGAGCCGGCGTGCAGACCGGCGTAGTCGTAACTGACCTCTCGCAGATTTGCAAACGGGGCTTCGGCAACAACGGCTTCGATTCGTGGCTCGATGGCGGCGGACTGCAACGCGATGGCAGCGCCCATGGAGACACCGAGCGCGTAAAGATGCCGGACCTTCTCGCTGGAAAAGAGAGCGTTGGTGACGGCGACCGTGTCATGGCGCTCCTTCCAGCCGTACGTGGCCATATCGCCGCCGCTCTCGCCGTGGGCGCGCGCGTCCATCATCACGAGGCTGTATCCATGACGAAGAAGGAATTCCGCATGGCCGATGTCGCCGGTGCGATTGTCTGAAACGCCGTGGTAGAGGAACACCCAGTCGCCATTGGGCGCCGGCGCACGGACTTTCCAACCGCGCAACTGGACGCCGTCGATCGCCGCCACAGTGAAATCCTCTTTCCTCGCGCCGGTGCGAGCAAGCATCGCCTGAGTCTCTTCCAGCCGCATCCGATTCAAGCGCATCGAGTGGAGAATTCCTCCGCCGATGGAGGCTCCCACGTATGCGGCGAGGAGAGGCGAGACCGCCAGAAGTCCCACCGCAGCGAATTGGTATCTCCTCATATCGAAGTGAAATTTCCGACTTGGGAGAGCACTCCTGGTCAACACTCCCAAAATCGTCTAGGTCTCCCCTAAGCTAAAATCTATCACGCGCTAACGGCCAATGTCCCCAAAGCGATTGTGTTTTTAGGCACCGAGAGCGTCGAGATGCCGATAAATGCTTACTAGGATTTGACCAAGGATTCTAGGGAATCAATCTGGCTCCGATAGAATCGCCTTGGAGAGGTGGACTAAATGCGATATTACCGGCGCCATGGCTTAAGGTCTTTTTCTTGGCCTCTGTAAGTCCGCGCTCGGCAGCATTCGAAATGGTTTGTTTTTGCCCCAGCGGTAGATTGCGAAATCCTGGTCCAGCGTCAAAATATCTGCGGTCCCAAACTCGTCCGCCAAGCGAATCAAGCAGGCATCCGCAAGATCAATTTCCCGGTCTTTGTATTTTCGAAGCACTTGCTTGACACCAGCAGTCTCTCGAGAAAGCTGAAAAGGAACCTGGAAGATCCCGGCGGCGATGTTCAACTAGCCTTTTGTGTGACATATGGAATGACTCGCTTCCAAAACACGCAGGCCCTTGACACAGGTTTCATCGTTGCGCTGTTGGACCGCAGCGAGAGTTTTCACAAGATGTGCGCGTTTTTGTTCGATCCCAGGTCCGGCACACCAGATTTGAACGCTAGCCGGTCCTAACTTCGAACTCGGCGCGAGAAGATCCGGCGGCTCGAGGCGGCTTGACATCATCAAATCTCGGGGGAGTAGGCCCGCGGAATGTCACCGCGAGCCTCTCGCAGAACCGGACATGAACCTCTCGGCGCATCCGGCTCCCATCAATCAAACACTCCGGTCATGCCGATATCCCAATGTACGAAGAGAGCCCGTTGTTCCGTGGCAAGCCTTTGTAGGAACTGGCTCGCCCGGACTTTATGGCCTTTAAAGCGCTTGTACTTTCGCATCACCCAGGCCACCAGCATCTGATTGATGTGCCGGAGCAAGGGGTACAGCGCCGATGAGGCATATCGCCCGTAATACCCGATCCAACCCCGCAGGAGTGGATTGAGTTGCCGGGCGATGTCCTGCAACGATAGCTGTGTTTGATGGTTAAGTTTCAATTCCCGAATCGCCGACCGCATGGCTTTCATCGCCGAGGAGCTAACTGCGGGATTGAATCCGCAGAATAGCGTGTTATCCCGGAAACGTTTTACCAGACGTGGCCGAAAGCAGTATCCAAGAAAGTCAAATTTGACGTTCGGATACGTGCCTTTGCGCTTTCTGTCTTTGCAGTAGGCGATTTTGGTCTTGGTTGGATGCATCTCCAGGCGGCACTCCGCCAGGCGAGCTTGAAGCTCAGACTTGAGCGCCTGTGCCTCTTGCTCGTTACGGCAGTGCACCAGTCCATCGTCTGCATACCGACACCACGGGAGATCCGGGTGTTTCCGCGCCATCCAGAGATCGAACGCGTAGTGGAGAAAAATGTTCGCCAAGATTGGGCTGACCACACCACCTTGAGGGGTGCCGCGGTCTCGCTCAATTGTGGTTCCATCTTCCTGCATCATCGGCGCTGTAAGCCATCTTTCGATGTATAGCAGCGCCCACTTACACGTCACATGCTTCCGTACGGCTCGTAGCAAAAGTTCGTGGTCAATGTTGTCAAACAGGCCTTTGATGTCAAACTCTAACACCCAGTCGTACTTCCAGCACCGCTCGCGCGTAACTCCCACAGCGTCGAGTGCTGATTTTCTCGGTCTGTAGCCATAGGAGTCTGCCAGAAATACCGGGTCCAGAATCGGCTCAATGACTTGTTTAACCACCATCTGCGCCACGCGATCGGCTACTGTGGGCACACCCAAAATCCTTTGGCCTCCAGACTTCTTGGGAATGGAGACGGCGCGTACCGGCGGAGGAAAGTAGGTTCCTGAGCTCATCCTGTTCCAGATCTTGTAGAGATTACTCTTCAAGTCGGCTTCGAATTGCTCGATCGTCTGCCCGTCCACGCCAGCCGCTCCTCCATTGGATTGGACCGCTTTGTACGCTTCATACACCAGCTTCTTATCGATGTTGAACGGCTTGTCTGTCGCACGCATCGAGGTCCTCCTGTTTCCAGTTGCTTCGGTCATGCGACCACTTGACCCGACCCCTTTGCTCCAGCCCCATTACGAGCCTTCATCGCTCTTACGAGTCGGTCCGCCCCAGTGCTCCGCATCGGTACGCTCGCCTCGCGGTTTTGGCCGCTTGGGCTTCTCCCTTCGCATCAGAGCGACTGGTTCCTGCAGTTCCACGCGATAGCCTGCATCCGCTTCACGCCCTCTCTACGCCGGTCGCCGTCCGCTCAGTCATCAGGCGCCCAGCGGACTTGTCCCAGGAAAACCATACGCCCCTGGTTTCGACGACTCTTGAGTTTTTAACGACGCGTCTTCGAAGGGTTCACTTTCGTTCGTCTCTCGGATGCATACCTGCACAGTTTTTCCCGCGCTTTTGCTCCAACGCTCACCACCACGGCTCTTTACCGCAGCAGCTTGGAGTGGTTTGAGACCTGCTCCTGAAAGCCGATCCCGAGGGGCCTTCCCTCATCTCTCGCGCAGCTCATCCACACGGTTTATTAGTTCATGATTGAACTCCTTATCCGTATGCTTCCTGCAGCACACTATGGTCAAAAATCTCAAACGCATTGAAAAGGCTTGGTTTCCGGTCTCATAATTTCCTCACACAGCTGCTTTCTGAAACCTCAAGAGCATGTACAATCCGGGTTCGACGATCAAGTTTACGGAGGCTCTGGAATGATTTGGGATTCTGGCCGTGCTCGGGGAGATTCGAGGTGGTGGTCCTGTTTGGGATGTTGAGTCTGGTGGCACCGTTTGTGTACTGGTCGCGGATTGTCAGCGGCCTCAATCAAGAGCACGCCTGAAACCCTGAAACCATGACGGTGACCTTTGACTTCAGCCCTACGCACGACTTTTTTGACCATAAGGGGTTGGTGAGTTGGGCTTCCCGCCGGCGTCTGGATCACCTTCAGTTTTTCCCGGGTGATCGTCGAACTCCCGCAGTGGGCCAAGAGTTGGGACTGTTCCATTTTGTCGTTCTCCTTTCCATTCAGAGGTTCAACTCCGAGATCCGCGAAGCGAGGCAATCCTCAAGACCCGGACTTCGGATTTCGCTAGGAAAGTAAGCAGGTGTTCAATTAAGGTTCGCGGCGAGCATCGATCGTGAGAATCAAGATGGGAGGGACACTAGACAGAGGACGCGCTCGTTCTCTGAGCGTGAAGCGGGGCACAACGCGTACACTGATTAACAGGGCTTCTCTAAAGAAGATTATTCCGGGTTAAGCCTAGAACCTAAGCCAGCAGGCTCATATAAAAGGAGGGATTCCTATTTTGATTCAGCGCCAAAGAGGATCGATTGCGCCCGCAATTCATCGGGAGGAACTTCCACGACTCTGCCATCACGCCAGACGTAGATTGGCAGCCCTTCTCGCGCGTGCTCCTCAATCGCCTTTTTGACGGCCACCTTGAGCGCCATCAGGCCGCGCTCGGGCATTGGCAATTCGACGACATTGGGAGGCTCTTTAATCATGGCTTTCCGTAGCGAATGACTAAATCATTGTACAACGTTGTCTCGCCTATCCGAAGCTGGCCCCGTTCCTCAGATGCAATGATCTTAGGCACCGCAGCTGTATTGTCATAGAGAGTCCACGAATCGGCCAGCGGCCGATAATGAACCAGGAAGTTTCGGATGGACCGGTCGAATCGGCGGCGCACATCAACTGCAGGCACATCATGGCCTCCTAGCGAGACCCGCCCTCTGATTCTCGAAAGCGCGAGTTCAACACTCGGCACCCACAGATAGAAAAAGTGCACTTGATACCCGCGTCTCTTGAGACGACGAATCACCCTCAGATAACTCCGACCCGAAAGAGTTGTCTCGAAGCCAAAGCTCTCGCCGCGCTTTGCATGGAGATCGATCTCTTCCAGCATCAGCCGCCCGGCATGGAAGGCGGCAGCTTCCGGCGAGAACGGTGACACACCTTGTGCAATCAAATCTGCGTTGATGAAATTCTTGCAGTCTGCATAATTCGGCAAGAATTCCCGCGCGAAGGTCGTCTTACCCGCCCCATTCGGTCCCGCTATGATGTAAACACTCGAATTCAAATCTTCCTCTCACATTGCGGTCAAATCATACTGTAACAGCGACGCCAGCCTGACGAATCTCCGTTAACCCAATCCCTTTTTAGGAGCAGCCGCTGGTGCTACCGCAGTTGAGGCACTTGTAGCAGCTTCCGTTGGGCATCATGAGCATCCCGCAAGTTGAGCACGAAGGGGCATCTCCGGTCGCGCCGCCGTTATTGCTTGACTGAATTGGATTGCGGTTTGCCACACTTACCGCTGGCGAACTAATGGCTGAGCGAATCATGTCCTGGTCGCTCGATGCGGCTCTCGGCTTCAGATATTCCGATGAAAGGAACTTGCCACCAAGCCAGCGGGCAATGTAGTCCAGCACGGAACTGGCGTATCGAATGCTCGGGTTCTCTGTGAACCCCGAAGGCTCAAAGCGCGTATTGGTCAGCTTGTCCACCAGCGCTTTGAGTGGCACGCCGTAGTGGAGGCCGATCGATATCGAAAGCGCTAAGCCGTCCATGAAGCCAGAAAGCGTGGACCCTTCCTTGGCCATCCTGATGAAGATCTCGCCCGGCGCTCCGTCCTCGTACATTCCGACAATGATGTAGCCCTCGTGACCGCTAACCGAGAACTTGTGCGTGATAGACTTCCTTTCATCAGGCAGCTTACGCCGCTGGGCACGTGCGAACAGGTCCTGCTGTTCGGGCGCTTCAGCGGCGGATGCGTGCTCCTTCGCTCAGGCGAAAGTACATCGCAGGAAATCCAACTTCCGATGTGAAGCATTTCAATGAGCGCCAAGAAAGGCCATCCAAGAGAATGCTCACTGTTGACGAAGAACATCGAATTCTCGAAGCGGCGCCAGCGCACCTCCGGGTTGCGATTGTGTTGCTGGTTCAGACCGGTGGTCGGACCTACAGTGAGGGACTGTCGCTCAGGTGGGACCAAGTGGATTTGGTTCACAGCGTAATCCACCCTGGCAGCAGCGTGAAGACTACCGACTCAGCTCAGCCTTTACCGTTGAGCCGGTTGGCTTGCGAGGTTCTCAAGGAGTGGAAGAAGGAACAGAACTCGGATAGCCCGTTCGTGTTTCCGAGTCCTCGCAAGGCTGGCAAGCCAATTCGGAGTGTCAAACGAGCTGTCGTTCGCCAAAACTCCAGCCGAGACCCAAAACGGGGCGGTTCTTGGTGGAGTAGGCAGGCGGTTATCGGTTCGATAGAGCAAGAAGACTCTGGAGGGGGCCAACCCGCGTGCGCGTAGAGCGCACATATATACAAAGGACCGGTCGAGAATCGATCCGGACTATGCCGCTCGATTATAACGATGGTGCAGCCCTCCGAGTCGCTCCTGTGAAAGGACTCGACCCGAAGCTTGGGAACGAATTCTGCCCTCGGGTGTCCCCTTCCCAAGTCCGAGATGCGTGCGGTCCTCATGATGGTAACGAACGTACTCGGAGAGCAAGCGCTTCAGATGGCGTTCATTGAGCGCAACGATGTGGTCCAGGAGGTCTCGTCTACAGCTTCCCACCCACCGCTCCGCGACACCATTGGCATGAGTGTTCAACTGCGCCGCAAGGCGATGTTGAAATTCGACGTTTCCGAGTAGTCCTGGGCGCGGATCGTCGCGATAAGTTGCCAATCCTTCGACCCGCCGAGACCGAGATAATTGACATGATCCGCTACGTGACCCGCAGCATGAGCCAGGTTAACTAAGGATGTGTGTAGGCATTCATCGATCAAAAGCTTCACTATCACCCCGCAATGGCGCGGCCATGCCGGGTTGCCAGAATCGGCTTTCGTTTTGCCCACGGGCGAGAAGCTGGACGCCCTCGCCGCGGAAAGGCTTGAACGTAGAGCGGGGCGAGCTCGACCTTCTCTCTATCCAGAGCAGGATAACCTTCCAGAATCTCCTCGGAGTTGGCGCCCTGGCTCAACATATCTGCAATGAGTTCGACTGGAATGCGCGTTCCACGATACACAGGAGTACCCCGCATAATCTCAGGGTCGGAGACAATCATATTCTGCGCGCGCTCAAGTCTCTTCAGATCCTGGTCGAGTTCCAACCGCACGGATTTCACCTCAATTACCAAGGCTGAACCTTCCGTAAGACTTACGAAATCAATTTCGGGAGACGACTCAATTTTCTTGGCGATCGCACGACGAGTGAGGATCGGCAAAAGCCGCACGCCCTCGGCTTCAAGGCGCAGATATAGCACCTGCTCCCGGCTGAGCATTCGTTGAATGGAACGGCCTGTACGGAGCCGCCGCGGTCGAATGAGGCGGCGTTCGATGAGTTTGTGAACGGCCGGAAGCGGGAGATTTGCGACGGCGGAAGCCTGCGCCGGAGTATATTCTGTAGTGTCCATTGGCTTATTCTACCCCAAAAGGGATAGAATTAACAGTGCAATGTGAATTCGACGTTTGGGCACAAGGCGCAAGAATTCGACGCTCGATTTGGAGGCCCACACTGCTTTCGCTTAATCTTCGCTATGGTGAAAAGTCGGGGGACTTCATGCATGTGGAGCCACATGTCCGTACATCGTGCCACTACCAAATATTTTTCTAACTCATTTGTTTTCAAAACTGAGATTGAAAGGGAAGGACTTCCCAGAGATAGTACGCCTGCCTTGGGCGCAGGAGGTCTCCGGTTCAAATCCGGACGCCCCGACCAATTCGTTCTCTTGAACGAATGCCTTGCGCCAAAGCGCGCTGTCGCGGGTCGTGTTCTCTAAGACGGGGGGCCGAATGCGTTAAAGCCCTTTACCCCAGCGCAAGGCGTTCGTCCGCCACAAGAAGTGGCTGCCACTAGTCAACTATCCGTTCACATGCGGAGCCCGTCCTGTCCGTTTTCTGTCCGGGTTCTAGGTACAAGACCGGACAAAAAGGAGCAACTGAAACGAGTGATTTCCCTTTGCTTTCTTGCATTTCGTTGCACGGCTTTGTACCACGTGTAGGCAGGAATTGCGCTCATAACCCGACGACCCTGTGCTTCGACTCGCGTTCGAGCCAAACAGCACTCGACTCGCTACGCATCAAAGCGTCTCCGCAGTTCCGGCAACAGAACCGGACACAAGTCCACGCGAGTCCCAAAAAACTCCTTTCGAGCAGCCGCGATTCGGCATAGGAGTTTGGTTACAACCAGTGTCGGTTACATTCGGCGCTGGGCTATTGTTCGCCCCAAGAGTTTGAACATCAGGCCCAAGCAGATTCGCGAGCCTCTCCGGGGGCGATGATGACCTTCTTTGGTAGGTAAATGCAAAGGAGGGGGACGAGCGACGTCCTTCGAACAAGGCTGTGATTCACACCTTTGTCTCAATGAAGGATTCAGTTTGTGAGTGAGCCCTGGAGTGAGACAGTATCGTAGGGCATACTTTGAGCGGAAGGAATTATATTTCTCAACCCTGCCCCAAAAGCAGGTGCGCTACTGTGCTACGAAGTGTGCAAGAATCCAACGTTTTCATGGCATTTGGGGTTACGTTTGAGCGAAAAGCAGATTCCCCGAATTGTTGAAAACATTGGAAGCCAAGAGAGAGGAAGGAGCTATTAGAAAGGACTCCCATGCTTTGCAAGCACGGGAATTCATTCTAAGCATTCCATTTCCTGCTTGAGTCTCTATTGTTTCCAACAAACTGGGGAATCTGCTTCTCGTTCAGAGCTAACTCCAAGGGCCTCAACATCACTCTCAAATGCACGGTCCGAGCACGGTAGTGCACCTGCTTCGGCTAGTTCAATGGCGAACTTATTTTATAAGTGGGGCACTTGCTTCTACGAGGATCACGAAAAGTCCGCTGTTCTCGCTTTGCACCATTCTCCCCTAGCAAGAAGTCGCTGTAGTCGGTACACAGTTCGTTAGGACGTTGGCCCGCCTATAAAGGGGTTCCCTGAGCACGACAACGCACGCACCGCGGTACTCCACGAGGCCGTAGCGATCCAGCACCGCCAGCATCGTGCTTTTTCGTGCTTTTGGCAGGGATTGCCGTGCAGATGGTTGTGGAGTCGATAAAGAAGCTTTTGGCAGCCACCGATCGCGCGGCACGCCGGACCAAACGAAATCGTTCAGCATTGGTACGCGACGCCTTGCGGGAGCACCTCCGGAAACTGGAGATTCGCGCCAGAGAAGAACGCGACCGCGAAGGCTACGCGAAAGACCCGCCAGACACACCAGGAATCACAGCTTTGGGAAGCGGAGGCAGCATGGCCGCGAGAATAGCCCCGAGGAGATGTCCGCCTGTACCAGTTTGCTCCGCCTGACAAGAACAAACCAGCGGTTGTGCTTACTCGCGACAGCTCTATTGCTTATCTATCGACCGTCACCGTAGCGCCGATCACCTCTACGATCCGTGGTGTCCCGTCGGAGGTGGTCCTGAACGAAGAAGATGGCATGAAAGCACCCTGTGCAGTCACTCTGCACAACGCGGTTACGGTCTCGCAACAGCGGTTGAGGAGGCGCGTGGCTCAGCTAAGTTCCACGCGGATGCAGGAAATCTGTGCCGCACTGCGCCTCTCCCTCGGTTGCGATAGCAGCGAACAATAAGAACCATGTCATTGCCACCGTCGAACACGGTGTAGCCGCGAACTTGGTGATTCAGGTTCAGAATGATTCGGATGATGAAATCACCATGAAGGCCCTGGTTCGATGTGTGATTCGCCAGAACTTCAGCCGAGACCCAAAACGGGGCGGTTCTTGGTGGAGTAGGCGTGAATACGATTTCGGCTCGATACGGCAAGAAGGCTTTGAGGGGGCGAACCCGCGTGCACGTGGAGCGCACATATATGCATACATATATTATAAAGGACCGGTCGAAAATCGATCCGGACTATGCCGCTCGATTGTAACGATGGTGCAGCCCTCCGAGTCGCTCCTGTGCATGCAATCTGGGCGCTAGGGTAATTCCCCGAGCGGAGAATAAGGTCTTTCCCCTATTCTCGGCTTACTAGATCGATGATATCGAACTGCGGAAATTAGGCGCATGGAGTAACTCTGCAGACGAATAGCCGCCTCCAGTGGAGCGAGTAAATCGCGAGCAGAGACTTCAGCCCGGCCCAACCATTGGGCAGGAGGGTGTCATGCATAAGATTGCTCTGCGGTCCGGGAACTTCATGTGCCTTGTTTCCATGGCCATCGCCCTTCCGGCGGTGTTCCTTCTCACCCCCTCTGCCGATCAGCTCCTTCGTGCAAGGGTAGCGTTCGCGTCGGACTTGGCCGGCTTTCGGCAGCAGGTTTCGCCGAGCAGTCAAAGCAATGCGACGGAGCCCTCAGTCGCGGTAGATCGGTCTGACGGCACGGTCTACGTGGCATGGCAGGCCAGCGGAAGTCACGTGGCCCGCTCGGATGACGGCGGACGAACTTTCTTGCAAACAGCGTTTCCTAGCGGGGATGTGGGCGACGTAGCGATAAGGGTCGGAGGGCCAACACCTTGCACCGCGCCCACGTCCAACTCACTCCCCTAACCCTGCAGACTCGACTGGCCTTTACCGACGACCGCGGAGCGCACTGGGCGGTCAACTCGCTCGCCGCGTTCAATCCCTCGTTTATTGACCGCCCATGGCTGGCTGTGTACGCGAGCCAAGTCTCGGCGAATCAGGACCAGGTGTACGTGGCGTACCACGATTTCTCAGCCAGCCAGATCAACGTGGCGGCTTCGAACGATGGCGGCCAGGACTTCGGACCCTCGGTGGACGTTCTCGCGCAGAACGCACTGGCGGAAACTCAGTCCTTCTGCAACACCGTGCCGAGCGGCATCGAAGTGGATCCGGAGACCGGCGAAGTTTATGTCGAATGGATCACCGCTGACCCAGTCCAGAACACGTCTATGGGTTGCAATATTACCCAGATCGAGAATTTCCATCAGGTGTGGATGGCCCATTCGCCGCCGGCGCTAGGCATGAGCTTTGCAACAGTCACCACCACCTGGGATGCTCACATGGTCTTCGACGGCAATATCGGCCGGTCGTGGCAGACGAACACCGATCGGATCTTCGCTACTCTTGCCGTCGATGATTCCGGTGTTTCTGGCGTGCCGGGTAACGTCTATTCCGTCTTTCCTGACAACTTGGCCGCTTCCGGCGTTAACGATATCTGGTTCTCACACTCGCCCGACAAGGGCGCGCACTGGTCATTGCCCGTAAAAGTTAACCAGGATCTTGGGACTCATTATTTCCCATGGGTCGCGGCCGGGAGCACGGGCCGCGTCGACTTTATCTGGCTGACGACGCCAGATCTCAGCCCTTCTGATAGCGCGCTGTCGCCCTGGACTGTTACGTTTGCGCAGACCACGAGCGGCACCTCGGCCACGCCGAAGTTCAATCAGACCACGGTAAGCAATGTGATGCACGTCGGTGGCATTTGCACGAGCGGAATTTTTTGTTCCGTCACCGGCGGCAACCGCGACTTGGCTGACTCCATTTCCATCGCCATCGACCGGGGCGGAAGCGCGGGCCTGGTGTGGACTGACCAGGGATCTATTCTCCACGGCCCCACGCACATCTCATTTGGATGTGTAACTTCCGGACAGTCGGCCATAGTGGGCGCTGATCGAGGCCAGAGCTGCAAGGGGCCGGCAGGGACTTGATGTCCAATGAAAATAACGAGAACTGAGGAGAGTACGAAAGTTCAGAAAGCTCGATTAACACTTTCGGATCACCGTCGTGGTACTACGATTTTGATTCTCGCGAGACCCGGATGGGCCGAAGCGCCCTACTCCCTAACAAACTCACCAACGAGGAGGAACCTTCCATGCATTTTCAACTTTCTCGGACTTCAACGGGATTTGTTCTATTTGTTCTAGCGGTGGCCGTATTTTTGGCCGTGGCCCCGGCGGTCTTTACACCAACGGGGGCAGACGAGAGCGGGACAGCGCCCACCTTCGGGCAGCCGACGATCAGCGGTATTCAGGGCGTCGGCTTCGAGCAGGATATCCGGCTGGACCCGACGAACGCGCATCGCGTCTACACAAGCGTCCCCGGCGCGCTTTCCTCGGACACCAGCTGGATTTGGCACTCCGAAGATGGCGGCAAGACCTTCAAGTGGGTGACAGCGGCGACGGCCAAGGAGGGGAAACCAAATCCGTGCGCCGGCGGCGGCGATACGGAGCTCGCCGTGGACACCTCAGGGAATTTGTACTTCAACGACCTGACACTCGCCAACTTCAGCACAGCCCGCTCCGGGGACCACGGCACGAGCTTCGTTTGCAGCAACACGGGAGTGCCCGACACGGCAGTCGATCGCCAGTGGTACTCGACAGACGGCGACCCCACCAACGGCGGCAACATCTACCTCTCGAACGACGAAATTGGCCCGGGCGCCGTCACGTGCCCCGTTTCGGGTCTCGTGAATAACGTGCTCGCGATGTACCGGTCACCATTACCTGGTGCGTCAACAACCGCAGGGATCCAATTCGGACCCGGCTTCAAGATCACGCGTGTTCTGAGCTGTGATGAGGGCATCATGGGCAATGACGAGGTCAGCCCGGTGGCGACCGCAACCGGGCAGCCGTTGTTGGGGGGCCGATTCGCAACGCTGCCGTCGCCCGTCAAGCACATCTACGTCGTGCACGACGACGCAACCTTCTCGAAGATTGCGATCGGTCGCTGCTTCCCGGTGGCATTCGGGGGGGCCATCGCGAACGTCAGCGACCCGAGCGGCCTGAACTGTGTGGATTTGCCGGTCGCCGACCTTGGCGCACCAGGCACGGTCAAGACTGGCGGCAACTTTCCATCGCTGGCCATCGACAAGGCAGGGAACCTATATGTCGTCTGGGAGCAAGCTCCAGCGACGGGCGGCAAGATAGGCAACACGTCGCTCGAGTATGCTTTCTCGATGGACGAGGGCAACCACTGGTCGATGCCTATTACGATCCCGACGCTGGGGCTCTTGAACAACGTCTTTGCCTGGGCTGCCGCCGGCGATAGTGGCCGGGTTGACATCGCCTTCTACGGAACGAGCGCTCCTGTGGACACTACCATCGGCGGCCCTAGCAACTGCCCGAACGGTGGGCCGGACTCCGTGAACGGTATCTGGAGTCTGTACATGGTTCAGACATTGAACGGGCACGCAGCCTCGCCGACGTTTTCGGCGCCAATTCTCGCCGGCGAACACTACATCCACAAGGGCGACATCCAGACCGTCATCGGAGGTCAGTGTGGGGACCGTACGCTCGGTGACTTCCTGCAGGTGCGGGTAGGGAACCAAGGCGAAGCGCATATCTCCTACGCCGACTCGAACAACGCAGATGAGCCGTTTGCTCCGCACGGGATGTACGTGAAGCAGAATGGGGGCACCGGCCTGTTCGCGAGCAGTTCGGCCGTAAGCGGCGATCCGATCCTGCTGAACTCGGCCGGTGACCCGGCCGGCGACGCAAAGCGCGAGACGGATGGGCTCACCAGCGCCAACATCCCGAACCTCGACATCCTTCAATCGAGTTTCTCGCGGCCAAAGCCGGCGAACTGCCACCCTGCCGGGACGCCATGCTACCGGGTGCAGATGATCATCAACAACCTCAGCCCAACGCCGCCAGCGCCGGACACGGTAGCGGTCTGGCTAACGCAGTGGCTCGTGCCTGCGGACCCGGCATGCACCTCCTCGGCCGCCTCATGCACGAATGGCGGCAAGAACCCGTTCGTCTATTTCGAGTCGAACGGAACGTCGACAAGCTGTTGGTCCGGCCAGAATGCGGCGCTCCTGCTCGGCGGCGGTGTGACGCTGACGTACCCGGGGACGAAGCAGATCAGCGCGCCCGGCGCTTGCTCTTTCGTGCTCGGGCCGTTTGGCACGATCACAATCGACGTCCCGATCTCAGACGTGAGCCTCGACAGCAGCGTCGCGCCGCTTTCGAAGAGGCTCTTCAGCGTCACCGCAAGCACAATGACGCTGAATGCGCCGCCGGAGAGCGTTCCGCCGAACCCGGGCAACCTCCAGATCTTCACGGGCCCGATCGGTGGGGTCCTCTTCGACGTGATCGACGTCGTGCGCGCCTACGACGTGGAGTTTTAATCTCAGCGAGGGCCGTGGTGAGGGCTGGCACGAGGCAGACGGGGACACGGCCACATCCAGGGTGAGAACTCCGGCTAGGCGAGCTTCAATAGCGGCAGCTTGCCCGACGGCAGCATCCAACTGCAATAACTCCGGTATCTCTGGTTGTTCGGAAACCGAGTCAGTACAAGCGAGCGGCATAAGGAGTGCCGCGTTGTCCGACCAAAGTCGGCAATCGTGCTAAATCCCGACAAGTACAGCTAGAGCTGCTAGAGCTGCGTACAAAAGCGAATTCATGAAAGTGCTGGAGGGAACCATAGAAGTGACCCGAAACCGCTTGGCGGTATAGTTGGCATCTGACATGTGGCTCACCCAGGGTCCACAAATGTTAAGGGAACTGGCGGGGCACCGGTTCGGCATAACTAAACACACCGCCCGAAGGTGTGGCAACTCGGATGTCCGATGGTCGTCCCTACCGCGACAACTATTCGAAGACGGCGCTCTGGGAAATTGCCTGTCTTGATTTCTGTCACTTCCAGTATCCGCAGGTTGGCTTGCCACTGGTGAAACCGATAAAGCGGATCGTTGTCGGAGCTAAGGTACTTCGGCAACCAGTATTGCCCTCGAATGGCGCGGTTGAACATCCGGCAGAGTGCTACACCATCGACGGCGCCCGCATGAACGCCGAACCCAATGATCCGGCGCGTGTATTGATCCATGACCACCAGGACCCAATGGGTCCGCAGCGTGGCCGACTCGCACCGGAATAGATCCATGCTCCAGAGACTGTCTTTCATG
>Ga0209154_1001040_pt1 | contig 16743 bp, 12 predicted proteins | sample GraSoiAngelo_121_FD_185878 | JGI IMG/M metagenome (GOLD analysis project Ga0209154, IMG submission 185878) | Grasslands soil microbial communities from the Angelo Coastal Reserve, California, USA - 14_0919_12_20cm (SPAdes) (version 2) | ecosystem: Environmental > Terrestrial > Soil > Grasslands ... | reverse complement strand
TTCCGGCTCCTCTGGCTGCGACGTCGGATAACGCACAGCCAGCGCTTACGTACCTCGAGCCGAAAGCTCCGGAGGCTGGGGAGATTCCCGGGTACAGCATGATAGTTGAAGTAGCCTTGTACCACGCTCCGCAACCATCTCCCTACCTCCGCCAGCGGCTGATGCATGCGCCTCCGTAAAGCGGCTTTTACCTGATTCAACTTGGCAATGAGCCGCTTGCGGATGGTCTTGCGCATCACGATGAACTTGCCGTTCTTCCAGGTTTTCCCACAAATGTGTGTGAGCCCCAAGAAGTGGAACGTCTCCGGCTTGCCCTCGCCCCGTCGCTTCCGGTTTTCGGCCGCAAACCGCCCGAACTCAATCAGGCGCGTCTTATCCGGATGTAATTCCAGCTCGAACTTCCGCAGCCGCTCTCGCCAATCTTGGAGAAATCGTTCTGCCTCCGCTCGGTGCTGAAACCCCAGTACCATGTCGTCCGCATAGCGAACCACGATGACCTCGCCCGTAGCTCGATGCGTCCGCCAGTGCTGTACCCAAAGGTCGAAGACGTAATGTAAGTAGACGTTGCAAAGCAGCGGTGAAATCACCGAGCCTTGCGGAGTCCCCTTTTTCGTTTCCGACCACACTCCATCCTCGAGTACGCCGGCCCTCAGCCATTTCTTGACCAGGCGGAGGATCCGTCGGTCCCCGATCCGATGCTGGAGAAACTTGACCATCCATTCGTGAGAGAAAGATCCATAACAGTCACGGATGTCGGCATCCAGCACCCAATTCACCTTCTTCCGTATGATCCCTACCCAGAGCGCATCCAACGCATCATGCGTGCCGCGCCCCGGTCGGAAACCATATGAGAACCCCAAGAAGTCCTCTTCGTAAATCTGATTGAGGACCGTTCCCACCGCATGTTGGACGATTTTGGTTGGGATAGAGCTCCGGCGCGCCGGCGGTAGGTGGAGGGTTACCGTCCTCGCTCTTTCGATTGCGAGGCGGGGTCACAATTCCGCCATAGCCACGTTTCCGGAGGCCCCCCAATAATCCCGGACGGCCGAATTTCTCAGGTCCGGTTCGGAGTCTTGGCCATAATTCTTCCTTGGACCTTCCCTGACTCAGTGAGGTTTAAGCGCTGATTCGCATACGCCCCAACTTTGTCTGGTTTGCCCATGGCCTAGTTTCATCTTCTTCCACGAAGGCCTTGACCGGCACAGAGTCCGGCTGCCCGTGGATCAATGAAACGACCAAGTACCCAGAGTCCCTTTGCCCAATGTCGGCGTTACCTTCATTGGGGAGACGTGGACCGTCTCCTCAGAGGGCATTACCCCTCCTTCATCGCTCCTACGGACTCATGCGCCGATCCTGTTACCTCTCCTTGACTTCGGCCTAGCCTAGTTCGCGGAGTCTTTGCCGGTTGCTATCAGCCCCGGCTGCTAACAGGACCTTCTCGACGTTATTCTGCGAATCTTTCCTCAGATGCCTGAGCCCCTACCCCGGCGGTCCCGCTGAGTGCATTTGCCTGGTTCTTCCCCAGCGTCATCGGCCTTCCCCTAAATGGAGGAACTGGGTCGGCTTCCGCTATTGTCCCGCGAACGCGACTTTTCGCGGAGCAGCATTTCGTGGCTGCAGCTAGTCCTTTATGTTCAGGCCTCCGAGTTTGCTTGCCTCCCGGGTCGCTCCTACCGCTGCAAGTTCCCTTGCAGGGCAGCTGAGGCGTTTACGTCCGAGCTGAACGTGCATCGTTACCTCTGCACGCATCGGATATGCTATCCGCCCGACTACAGGCAATTGGCGGAGCGAGGACTCTCACCTCGCAAGATTCACAGCATTGTCGACTGCTCCTCCTCCAGGGCTGCTATGCCCAGGGGTCGCTGTCGTCCATCCTGCTTGAGAATGTAGGCTCTCTTGGAAGGTAGCGCTCGATACGTGCCCCGGTGCACTCGACTGTGCAAATCCTCCAGCCGCTTGTCCAGGTCCGTCTCGTATTCCTGCCACGTCAGTCCGTCCACTCCTGGAGCAGCTTCCCGCTTCAGGGCGTAGAAGCTGTTTGACAGAAGCGCCTCGGACACGTGGTGCAGTAGCGCGGTGAATCGTAGCCGCTTATCCCTCTTTGCTGCTTCCCGCACACGGCGCAGCCCAGCTGACGCGTCTCCCCAGCTTTGCATCTGGGACGCGGCCATCTGCCCCGTGTTCTCCTTGGTCAGTGGTCTTCCCTCCATGCCCTCCGCCGGTGACGAACTTCCACCCTTGTTCGGGCACTTCGCAGGTAGTACACCACTGTCCGACTCCCTACCAACGTTCATGTCGAGATTGTGGCTCATCACCTTCCTCGACCGGTCCGCCCACAGCTTCGTGTCGGGCATTGGTAGGGTCTCCCGGTTCTCGCGCGTGGAGGTTCCATGCATGTCGGAGGTCTTTGACCTCGCAGGTCCAGTGGGTGCTCGCGATGTCGCGCCCACCAGTGTTGCCTTCCCGCCGAATAGACAGCGTCGGCATCCTGATTTCCAGATATTTCGCGGCTCAATGCTCCGCCTGCATGTGCCCCTGTCAACGCTTCATGGCCAGCCTTTCGACTGACCACACATGACTCGGGGTCGGTGTGGCTCGCTGGGCCTTCACCGTACAGCTCTTTCATCTGCTCCTCCACGCCGGTTTATCCCGGCGCTAACCTATTCGTATCTCAAAGCGACCATCGGATCGACGTGGGCGGCGCGCCGCGCGGGAATGTAGCACGCGGTGAACACGACTAAGGAGAAAGCAAGCGCGACGCCAGCAAATGTAACAGGGTCGGTCGGCTTCACCCCAAAAAGAAGACTGGTCAAGACCCGCGTGAGCATCCAGGCGCTTAGCAGCCCTAAAGTTATGCCGGTCAAGGCAAGACACGCTCCTTGACCAATAACTTGATGCATCACGTCCCGTCTTTGTGCTCCGAGCGCCATGCGGATTCCGATTTCCGCCGTTCTTTGACGGACAGAATAGGTCAGCAGCGCGTATAGTCCAACGAGAGACAAAGCAAGCGCCATGCCCGAGAATACCGACAAGAGCAACGTCTGAAAACGACGTTCCTCCGTGGCCTCAGAAACAAGCTGGTCCATGGTTCGAATATCGGCGACTGCTAGTGCGGAATCCAGGATGCTCAGTTCTCTGCGAACAACAGCGGCAATTGTTCCCGCGTTCGTGCTCGTTCGAAGGACGACCGAGGCAGTTGGGACGCTCGATTGCCAGAACGGCAAGTAGGCTTGCAACCGCGGCCTCTCTTCCAGACTCTCGTTGCGTACATCATCGACAACCCCAACAATGGTCCACCAAGTGGGCTGTGGGGCGCCATCAATGAAGTGGAATCGCTTCCGTAGTGGATTGTGGCCTGCAAAATACGTTTGTGCGAACGTTCGGCCAACAATTGCCACATTCGGATGGCCCGTCGAATCCTCATCGGTGAAGAATCGCCCCGCCAGAAGCCGAATACCCATGGCCGTGAAGTAGCGCGGCGTTACGGACCTCGTCTGGAAAAACACCTTCTCGTCAAAGTTGTGGCCTTCCACTGTCAGCCAGCTGATCATCTCGCCATGTCCAAGAGGCAAGTTCGTCACGGCACCGGCTGCTTGTACGCCCGGCAATGCGCCGAGTCTGTCGAGCAGGTTTCGGTAAAAGGCGACTTGCCGTTCGGGTTGGGCGTATCGTTCGTCCAAGGAAAGACTCATGGTGACCGTTGAGTGTGGGTCAAAGCCTTTTTCGACAGACAGGACTCTGATCAAACTCCGAATGAGCAACCCGGACCCAGTCAGCAACACAACGGTCAGTGCAACTTGGGCAACGATCAGTCCCTGACGAAACCTGTTTCGAGTGCCCCTCACGCTCCTGCTTCCAGATTGACCGAAAACTTCGGATGGATCGCAACGGGAAGCGGAGAATGCCGGGAACAACCCGCATAGCGCGCTTGTCAACAGCGAAATGCCCAGCGCGAAGAGCAGCACTCGCACATCAACGGATGCCTCCTCCAGTCGCGGAATGGTCCCAGAATCGAGCCGCAAGAGAAGCCGAATCGAGGCAAATGCCAAGCAAACTCCCAAGGCGCCGCCAGCGATGCCTAAAAGGAGGGATTCGGTAAGAAGCTGGCGAAGCAAACGCGCGGGCCCCGCACCAAGGGCCGTTCTCACACCCATTTCACGAATCCTGCTGCTTGCGCGAGCCATCGCCAGGCTAGAAACATTGCTGCAGACAATGAACAACAACAATCCGACAGCTCCCATCAGGAGCAGGAGCGCATGCCGGGAGCCCCCGGTCACGGAATCGAACAGAGGCTGGACTTGCGCGCCAAACCCCCGATCCTTTGGTGGGCGCAGCAAATCGATGCTCGCCATGAGTGTGCTCATCTCTGCCTGCGCCTGCTCCAGGGAAACGTCCGGACGCAATCGGCCAATGGTGTCGCCCGCGCTGTCTTCACGGTTGGCTCTTTGCTCAGGCGGCATTGCCCAAGGAATCCAGAGGTCCGTCACTTTAGCGGTGGACATTACGTCGGTTGCGCGCGGAAACGCAAACCCAGCGGGCATGACTCCAATGATGCGATACGGCTTCGCGTCGAGGAGCAATGTCTTGCCCAATACCTCCCTTTGCGCGCCAAACCGTTCTCGCCACAAACTATGACTAATTACTGCGACCCGCTCTCGTCCTTGCTGATCGTCCTCTTGATTCACCGTCCGTCCTAACTCTGGTCCGACTCCCATCGTCTCAAAGAAACTCCCTGTGACCCGCGCCCCGCTTAAGGCGTCCGAGCGCCCGTCCACCGCAACATTGAATTTTGCGACGCCGAACAAAGCAAGGCTGGTAAAGGAATGGTTCTGCATCTGCAAATCGAAAAAGTCGGCGTTCATCGGCGTGAGGTATTCGATAGGCAGTTGAAACCGCGGATTGGGAGACCACACGTACACAAGGCGATCAGGATGTGGGTACGGCAGCGCTCGTATCAACACCGCGTTGATCACGCTGAAGACGGACGTGCTAGCCCCGATGCCAAGACCGAGCGTGAGGATGGCGACGGAAGCGAAGCCAGAGGATTTGCGCACCGCGCGAACGCCATAGTGCAAATCCTGCACAAAGTCTTGAATCCAGTTTACACTGCGTGCGTCGCGGCTCTCCTCCTTTACCTTCTCCACACTGCCCAGGTCTAACCGCGCCCGCCGCCGTGCCTCCTCCGGTGCCATCCCTTTTGCAACGTATTCCTCGGTTTTTCGTTCGAGGTGGTCGCCCAGCTCGTCGTCCAGTTCCTGGTCCGCCTGCGCCCAGCGAAACAACGACCGCAGCCGCAGTGGAATCGTGTACAGCCAATGCTCCGGTCGCATTCCTCGACCCTCCTTACTCCTATGAAAATAGCTGCCTATCGCGTTGAAAACAAAGCATAGGTGCCTGGGTCCATTTTCATCCTTCGTTGTGGCTCTCCGAGAGCCATGAGTTACTCGTACCTCAGCGCTATCATGGGATCCACATTTGCCGCGTGCCGCGCCGGCAGGTAACACGCGAGCAAAGCCACACCCGCCCACAGCAGCGCCGTTCCTGCAAAAGTCAGCGGGTCGGTGGGGCTGAGACCGGAGAGGAATCGTGCCAATAAACGCGTAAGTCCCACGGCAGCGAATATGCCGAAGACCACGCCCAGCAAAGCGATCTTCATTCCTTCACGCAAAACGAGCCGGTAAACTGCGCCGGAACGAGCGCCTAAAGCCATGCGTAAGCCGATTTCCTGTGTGCGCTGAGTAACGTGGAATGCCATGACGCCGTAGAGGCCAACCGCAGCAAGCACGAGCGCCAGCATGCCAAACAGAATCAGTACGGACGATTCCCAGCGTACCATCCAATAGGAGCGCTCCACCTGCGAAGCCAGCGGCTCCAGCGCGTAAATGCGGGCCCCAGCGCTCTCTGCGCGGATCGCGGCGCGAATCGCAGGCGCCACGGTTGCGGCGTCGGCGAAACTTTCCACGGTCAGCGTGGCAAGGCCGGTGTATCTCTGTGCGAAGGGCCGGTAGAAATGAGGCTGGGGAGCTTCGCCTAGAGTTCGTATGTTCGTGTCGCGGACTACGCCTACAACCTCAGCGGTAGTGCCATCTTCGCAACCGAACCGCACATGCTTGCCCACGGCGCTTCTTCCTGGCCACAACCTCCTGGCAAGATTTTGGCTGACCAGGACGACTGGAGGCGAAGACGCCGTGTCCGTGACGCTAAAGTCACGCCCTTCGAGCAACGGAATCTGCATGGTGGACAAGAAACCTGGAGAGATCACACCGAGAGTGGCGGTAAATGGCGAGGAATCGTCAGCGGATACGCAATCGTTTTCCTGACCGGTGGCCATCAGCGGCAGAAAGCGGGTGAGCGCGGCGCTGCGGACCCCGGTGAGGTTCCGGAGACGCTCTAAGGTCTGCTGGTAGAACTGCAAGCCAGTCGCCTTGGTAAATTCCGGGGCCGAAACAAAAGTGAGCACATAGAAACGATTCCTGACCGCGAATCCGGGGTCCGAGGCTCGCATCCGGTAAATCGAGCGGAGAAAGAGCCCGGCGCATAGCAGCAAAATGAGCGACAGAGCCACCTGGGCGACAAGCGACGCATGCCGCAGCCTCGCACGTTGTCTTGGCGCACGTCCGCCCTTGAGAACGGGATAGACATCCCGGCGAACAGTACGCCAGGCCGGGAGTAGGCCACAGAGCAGAGTGCAGACAAAGGACAAGCCAAGCGCAAACGAGAACACGCGAGAATTGAGAGAAAGATCCAAGTGCAGCGCGACTTGTGCCTCTACCGGTAATGATCCAAAAAGGACATTCAGCAAGTGATTGGTCCAGTCGCCAAGAAGGAGTCCGCCTCCGGTGCCAAGCAGGGAAAGCAGCATGGTCTCAAGCAGAAGTTGACGCAGAAGCCGCTCCTTGCTCGCTCCTAGCGCTGCGCGTACGGAGAGTTCTCGTTCGCGTGCCACGCCGCGAGCCAGCAACAAGTTGCCGACATTCACGCAGGCAATCAGAAGAACGATGCCAACAACCAGGAAGAGTAAGGTCACGAAAGGAACGGCACCACGGCGGGTAACGGGGCTCGGCGCCCCACGAATGATTTCCAGGGTTAGGGGAGCCGTTGCGGCTTTCGAAAAGTTAGGATTTTCTCGCTTGATCAGCCCATCAATGGCATTGAGATTCGCTGCGGCCTCAGACGAAGCAATATGCGCTCTTAAGCGCCCGAAGACCATCACCCTCGGCCACGGATTTGCCCGATCAAGGAGATGAGCTTGGGCGTCAGGATATTGCTGGGTCCAGATGTGCAAGGGGACCCAGATCTCGGTCTCAATCGGAGTATAGATGCCGGTGAACTTCGGAGACGCAACGCCGATCACCGTATACCATTGCGTTTCTGAACGCACGCGCTTGCCAAGGACGCGCGGGTCACTGTCAAAAAAACGGCGCCACGCATCGTAGCTCAAGACTGCGACCGGCTCATTTTCATCGGTGAACCAGCGGCCCAGAGTGGTTGGCAATCCCATGGTCTCGCTGTAATTGCCAGAAACCGCCTCCGCGGTCGCTAGATGAGTCTCGTCATTTACCTCCAGACTGGATTCTGTCGGCAAACTGGCAGCCAGCCCCGCAAAAGCTTGGCTGCGGTCTCGGTATTCTGCGTAATCGGGATAAGAAATTTCAGGGTTGCCAGCGCGACTCAAGATGGTCATCTGGTCCGGCTCCCTGACAGGGAGCGGCCGCAAAAGGGTAAAGTCCAGGACAGTGAAAATCGACGTGTTGACTCCGATTCCGAGCGCCAAGCAGAGCACCGCAAGAAGGGTGAATCCCGGGCTCTTACGCAACATACGGAGTCCGAAGCGCAAATCCTGAATCAGGTCTTGAATCCAATTCACTCGGCGCGTGTCACGACATTCTTCTTTGCGTTTTTCCATTCCACCCATTTCGAGGAGTGCTTGGCGGCGCGCTTCGTTCAAGGGCAGACCTTTGGCGACATACTCCTCAGTCTTCCGCTCGACGTGATCCCGCAATTCATCTTCGAGTTCTCGGTCTGCCTGTCTTCGGCGAAATAAAGATCGCAAGCGCAAAGGAATCGTGTACCGCCAATGCTCCGCTCGCATCTCCGACTCTCCTTTACTCGTACCTCAGAGAGACCATGGGATCGGCGCGCGTTGCGCGTCGAACTGGGAAACAGCACGCCATAAGGACTACGCCTAAGAGCAAGGTGGTCCCGCATACAAATGCCACAGGATCAGCACTGCTGATGCCGTAGAGAAGAGAGCGGATCAATCGCGTGGCAACAACGGCCACGGTAATACCCACGCAGGAGCCCAGTAGTGCGAGGCGCATGCCCTGGCCGAGAACGAAGCGCATCACGTCCCTGCGCCCAGCCCCTAGGGCCATACGAATCCCGATTTCATGAGTCCGCTGTGCCACGAACTGTGCCATGACGCCATAGATCCCGACCGCAGCCAAAAGCAGCGCCAGGCTGGCAAACGCCGCGAGCAATGCCGTGCTGAAACGGTGCGGGATAAAGGTGTCGTTGAGGCGCTGCTGCATGGTCTGCGGCCCCAGCAGAGCCATTTGATTGTTGATGGACGCCATGACGCGGCGGACCGAGGGCAAAAAGGCTAGGGGTTCGCCGGCTGTGCGCAGGATGATAGCGGCATCGTAGTCCGGCGCCTCGTCGCCCAGGATGTGCAGAACCTGCAAGAAGGGCAGATACGCGGTTGGAGTACGGTCGCTGTCCCAGCCGAAGTACTTTTCATCGGTAACCACGCCGACGACGATCCACCACGAGGCCAGATTATCCACGCCGAGCTTTAGCCGTTGCCCTACCGCATTCTTTCCTGGAAAGAGTGCGCGCGCCGCCGCTTCGTTCAAGATCACCGCTAGAGGCGCGCCAGCGACGTCAGCACTCGAGAACTCACGCCCGTCGAGCAACGGCAAACGCATGGTGTGAAAATATCCGGGACTGATCGGGTTGAAGATGATGTCCGGGGCACGGTTGGGGTCCATGTCGGGGCGGTCAGAAGTGATGACAGGTCCGTCGACCTCGAAGCCGCTCGGAGGAATAGAGCGAGACATCGCGACGGAAACGACGCCCGGAATTGTGTTCATGCCCTCCATTACCTGGCGGTAGAACTCGGCCGCCTGCGGCGCTTTACGTACCTGTGGACTGAGATAAAAGGTAAGAAGGTTGTGTGCGTCATAGCCTGGGTCGGCAGAAATGAGTTTCAGCAAACTGCGCCTCGCTAAAGCTGCGCCGGTCAGCAGTACGAGGGAAAGCGCAATCTCCGCGACCACAAAGGTTTGCCGCGCGAGTCCGCGTTCTACTCCCGAGCTTGCCCGGCTGCCTTCTTTTAGGGCATCAGCCAGGTTCATGCGCGAGATGCGGAACGCAGGAGCCAGTCCAAAGAAAATACTGGCACCAATCGAAATGGCGGAGGCGAAGAGAAGTACGCGGGCGTTGATTTGAACTTCTTCTAAGCGCGGAATGTTTGCGGGACTGAGAGCACGAAATGTCAGCAATCCCCAATAGCCGAGCGCAAGCCCCAGCGCACCTCCGATGAGACCGAGCAGCACGCTTTCTGTAAGGCACTGGCGAACCAGCCGGGTGCTTCCGGCTCCAAGCGCTTTCCGTACAGTGATCTCTCCGTGACGGCGCACCGACTGCGCAAGCGTCAGGTTGCCAATGTTCGCGCAGGCGATGAGCAAAACGAGCCCCACAGCCGCAAGCATGATCAAAAGTGCCTCGCGGGTCGAAATTGCAACTCTGCTAAGCATAGGGATGACCACCGCTCCCTGTTCCGCGTTGTCAGCTGGATATTCCTTCTCCAAGGCGAATGCGATTGAATCCATTTCGCTTTCCGCCTGGCGCAAGGAGACTCCGGGCTTGAGGCGACCAACCACGGAGAGGAAATTGTCACCGCGACTAGTTTTGTCCAAATTTAACGGGACGAAAATCTGTGCGTCGCCCATCAATACGTAGCGGAAACCTGGAGGGAGTACACCAACAAGCGCGAACGGCTGCCCGTTTAGAATCAGCGTTTGTCCCACCGCGTCAGGGCTGCCGCCAAATCGTTTTTTCCAAAAGCCGTTGGTAACTAGCGCAACGTGATCACTGCCGGCATGCTCTTCCTGCTGCAGAAAATCGCGTCCAAGGGCTGGGGCCACCTGCAACACCTGAAGAAAATTGAACGAAACCGCCGCGCCTAAGACGTGTTCCGGTTGATTACCGGCCATGAACGTGAATCCGCGTCCATCGAAACCAGCAAGAGACTGAAATCCCTTGGCGCGGGCTCGCCAGTCGAGGAAATTCGGCCCTGAGAGCGGCACGGGGTAGTCGAACCGGGGCTCCGTTCGAGCGACCACGATAAGCTGTTCCGAGTGTAGATAAGGAAGAGGCTGCAGCAGCACGCCATTCACAACTGAAAAAATTGCCGTATTCGCGCCAATGCCTAGCGCGAGCGTCAGGACAGCGACAGTGGTGAAGCCTAGCGACTTCCGAAACATGCGCAGACCAAAGCGCAAATCCTGAACTAGGTCCTGAATCCAGTTCACGCGGCGTGCCTCCCGGCATTTCTCTTTGGTCTGCTCGATACCGTCCAGATCGATTCGCGCACGGCGGTGCGCTTCTTCTTGCGTCATCCCTCGCGCGACATATTCCTCGGTTCTTCGTTCCAGGTGGTCGCGCAACTCGTCGCCCAATTCCTGGTCCGCCTGCGCCCGGCGAAACAACGACCGCAGCCGCAGTGGAATCGTGTATAGCCAATGCTCCGGTCGCATTTTCCTGCCCTCCTTCACTCGTATCTCAGGGCAACCATGGGATCGACACGCGAAGCTTTGCGCGATGGCAAATAACTGGCCAGCAGCGCAACGAAGACTAGAAGTCCTGCCGCCGCCCCAAACGTTGCCGGGTCGAAGGGGCGAACGCCGAACAAATAGGAAGCGAGCAAGCGCGTAGCGCCGAGCGCCAAGCCTAGCCCGGCGACACTCCCAGCGAAAACAAGAAAAACGCCTTGCTTCAGGAACAGCTTCAAGACCTGGCCTGGTTTTGCGCCAAGCGCCATCCGTACGCCGATTTCCCCCGTCCGCCTTTTCACATCATAGGCGATCACCCCGTAGAGACCCATCGCACACAGGAGCATTGCCAGCGCAGACACAGCGGTGAGCGCGGCGCTCGCGACACGGAGGTCCACGTACGTGCCCCGGACTTGATCGATGAGGGGAAGTGTTTCTGTAATGGGAACATCCGGATCGATGCGTGCGACGGTTTTACGAATCGCGGGCAGAGCCGCAGCCAGATCTCCTGCAACACGGATGCACATCCGCGCGTCAACTTCGTTTTCGTTCTGCCAGTAAGCTACATAAGCCACAGGCACCGGACCTTGGAGGGCGCTGTGAAACTGTGCATCCTTCACGATTCCGATAATTTGATACGAAGCGCCGTCGAGGCTGATCGTACGGCCCAAAGGCAGCCCGGAGGGGAGAATCTCGTTTGCAAGTGTCTCGTTCACGATGGCGACTCGAGGAGAGGCTGGGACATCGTGTGCGTTGAAATCGCGGCCGGCGACAAAGGGGATATGGAGCGTTGCGAAGTAGTCCGCGAAATGGGGCTCGAAAGCCTGCCAAAGTTATCTGCTTCTTTTTCGAGCTGTCGGCGCCCGAGGCGTGTGAGGGAATAGTATTTCGCCCGCCGGCCATACTCGGATGTTTTCCACTCGGCTGTAATCCAGCCCTCTTGTTCCAACTTGTGCAAAGCCGGGTAGAGCGATCCGTCGCTCACCTGCAACACGTCGCCGGACACTTGCTTTAACCGCTGACTGACGGCGAATCCGTTCATCGGCTCAAGCGCCAGAATTTTCAATAGCAACATGTCCAACGTGCCCTGCACGAGATCCGAAGGTTTGCTCATGTCTATGTCCTCGGTAACCGAGGCTAGCACCTCTGACCTCGGTAAGCAAGGGGAGATGCTTTTCGGACTGCCGGTTTCCGTTCCATCCAAGGTGCCTTGAGCATAGGTGGATGTGGCAGTCGGTCATTCGGCGGCTTCGGGCAAGAACTCTTCGATGTTCTTGTATCCGTTGTTGCCCTGACCGACTTTCACCACGCAGGGAAGATGGAGTTCCATCCCGGCTTCGATCTCACCTTGAGAAAAAGAGAATCGCCCTGACGGGTTTTCATGCGATCAATCTTAGTGATGACCGCGTGAACAGGACTCCCTTCCTTGGCAGATGTCGCGCGAGACTTGATCGGCGGTTTTGCCGTGCTCGGTGAGATAGCTTCCCGAGCGTATTTGTTTTCTGAGGGTGCGGTGCTCTTACCAGCAAGAGAAGCCAGGCGTTCGAGCAACTCGTAGGCATAAGACGCGGTTTCCCGGTCTTGTACCTCGTCGTTCGTTACGCGCCTGAACCTCAACCAGCGTGCCGTTCTTTCCGTCGGTCTGGACGTTGCGTCGGATGCGAAAGATGAGCGGAGACACTTCCGCAGTCGCGGTCTCAATCGCCCGAACGGACCCGTTTCCGTCCGCGGGCGATGAGGCTTCGCTCTGCGGTGCCAACGTGGTGACTTCTCCCGTATGGACGGACATCCGCACTACAAGCCGTTGACCGTGACCGCATACACCAGACCTGGCGGAATTCTGGTGTTTTCGGTCAAGAAGCCCATACCGCCTCTAATGAACATCGTGGACCTGGCCGCCTATCCCTGCTCTCGAGCTGAATCTTTCCCAACCCAAGAAATTCTTGAGAATGGAGTAATTGCCAGTTGGCCTCCCAACGGCATCCAAAAGGCCGACCATTGGTGCACTCCCGATCCGCACGTCACCGAACCGCAGAAAAGACCAGGAGAGGTACTGTTCTTCGTCCATCCACTGAACGTTTGGCAGAATTTTTGGTACACGCTCTTGAAGTAGTGACGGCCCACATACGCCCACTACCTTGATTCAAACGGCATAACCGGTGAGTCAAGTACTCGCCCGAACCTTACCGGTAAGGTGACATTAGCGGCCAATCTGTGCCCATTTTCAGGGTGAAGCGAGCTTTCGCGCTTCGCGGAGAATTTTGCTGAGTCGGTTGGAGAGTCGATCGAGGCGACGGCGAGAGACTCCGTTTGGAAGGGTGCGACGAAACATCTCGAGCACATGTTGAGCAGTGCGCAGAGAATCGAGCACTCCGTTGAGACCGGAACGAAGTGGGGCGGATGGCGCTTTAGGTTGCGGAACCAGATGGCGAGGTTTGGAGCGCGCCAGCTCGAATTCCCGCTGGAGATCCGTCAAGACCACATCGAGATATTGCATGGTCATCTCGGGGGAGAGGTGACCGAGTAACTTCATCACCGCGGGAAAGCTAACGCCAGCCCGAAGCATTTCTGTGGCATAGCTATGCCTCAGCTGATGAGGGACGATGCGAGTGGAAAGGCCGAGCGAATGACAGACCTGATGTAAGTAATCACGAAAGTTACGAAGGAGTGTGTCTTTGGCGCCTGGACGGGCCAGGAGCCGTCCATCGGCGGGCAGCGGATCCAGCGAACGAAAGAAACGGAGACGTTGGACGAGTTCACGCACGAACGAATCTACAGGGACCATCCGTTCTGTTTTGAGTTTGCCGAGCGGCACATGAATCGCCCATTGATTCGGGCCGGTGGAGCGCAGGCAATCGACGGAGAGATCGGCACATTCCCCGATGCGCATGCCGGTGTGGCGCATCAGCAAGAAGACATTGCCACCCAGATCGTTGCGGCGAAGGAATTCCTGCTGCAGGAGTTGATCCTGCTCGGCCGTGAGTGGCCGTGGAAGTCTTTGCGGGGCACGCGGAATGTCTTCGCGGCGGAGGAGATGAGCGAGTTCAGGAAGCTGTTCGGTCCAAGCCAGTTCGTTCAAGATGGGGCGCAGAGTGATGAGGCGGATGATATAGGACGTCGTCCGAGCGGCGGCACTTGTGAGTGCAGAATACCGCTTCTCGGCTATCGCTTTTCAGGGGTGTGATTCAAAAGATTGGCCGCTAATAAAGGACTAACCACTGACACTTGCGAAAAACGGTGCTAGAGTCATGTTTTCCGTGGCACCCAATTCACAGGCACGTGATGAGAGTGAGAGAAGGTTGGGATGAGAGAACTTCAAAGGACCAACACTAGGGAGGAATCATGAAGGCATGGTTAATTGCAGTCACCTTAACGATCTTGGGCACTCTCGCGGGTTGCGGCGGAGGCGGTAACGGCAACTCCAACGCCAACAATTTGACGCAGGCTCAGGCCCGGCAAGTCGGGACCACGGTTTCTAATAATGTAAGCAAGGCTCTGGCAAGCGCACTGGGCAACGCAGCAGTGCCGCTAGATATCACCACCAGAGACAACATGCTCGTTGCGCTCCAGAGAGACAACGGCCAGGCCGACGCCGTATCAAAGCCGGAGGACGTCACCTGTAATGGATCGAATTGCGCCGTTTCCGGTAGCTACAATTGTCCGGACGGTGGTTCGATTCTGGTGTCGGGAAACTTCAGTGGGAGCGGCACCTCTGCCAGTGGGACATTTACCGAGACCCCTAGCGGGAGTTTACAAGATGTAGCTGGCTTTTGGGATTAGCCTCGTCTTTTAGTCCGCCTATCCGTCCGTATCACCTTGCAGTTTAAGAAGTTGGCCGCTTGCCTGTTTTCTTTAAGTTCCGCGGAGACTTGTATGACCTAGATATTGGCGAGCGGGACCGCTCCGCGGAAGTTCCCGGACCGGCCCCCGGCTCTTGCTGGATTGCCCCTATAGTGCAACTCTATTTCGCCACTACAACATTTTGTGGACCTCTTGCTCTTTGGACTTGACGTCGGCATCACCTTGTTGTATGACCTAGAACATGCCAAGCCTCACCCCCAAGAAAATCGACGGCCACACCTATTACTACGCCCGCTACTGTCAACGCGTCGACGGCAAACCCAAAATCGTCCGTACCGTCTATCTCGGCCGTATCGAGGACTTGGTCGCCACCACCGAGGCCGGCCACCAGCCCCCACAGCCCCAGCAGACCGTGGTGGCCGCCTTCGGCGATGTGGCTGCCCTCTGGCATATCGCCGGGCGCCTGCAGGTGCTCCCCCTGCTCGATTCCACGCTCCCCGCCAAGCGCCATCAGGGCCTCTCTTGCGGCCAGTACATGCTCTTGGCGGCCATCAACCGCGTCGTCGCCCCCACCAGCAAGTTGCACTTCGCCGACTGGTATCGCCAGACGGCGCTCACCCGCCTGCTCCCCGCCGACCCGACCTGGCTCTCCTCGCAAAACTTCTGGAACCATATGGACCAGATCACCGCCAAGCACATGGCTGCCTTTGAGAAGCAAATGAATCAACGGCTGATCGAGCGTCTCCACCTCGACCTGCGGGCCCTGGTCTACGACGGTACGAATTTCTTCACCTACATCAACACCCGCACCCCGTCTGAACTCCCCCAACGCGGCCACAACAAGCAAAAGCGCGGCGACCTCCGGCAAGTGAGCCTGGGCCTACTGGTCAGCACGGATTTCCACATTCCCCTCTTGCACTGGGTTTATGCGGGCAATGTCGCTGACAGTGTCCAGTTCCGCTCCGTTACCGAGGAGCTGTCGGCTCATTACAAGGAACTGGCCCAGACTTGCCAGCACATCACGCTGATCTTCGACAAGGGCAACAACAGCGAGGACAGCTTCGAGACTCTGGCCCACAGCCCGTTCCACTTTGTCGGTTCGCTGGTTCCCAGCCAACACCAGGACCTGCTGGCGGTGCCCCGGCGTCGCTTCCAGAAATTAACCAACCCGCAGTTGGACAGCGTCGAGGTCTTCCGCACCCAGAAGAAAGTATTCGGCCGGACGCACACGATCGTGGTCAGCTTCAATCAAAATCTCTTCGACGGCCAGATACAAGGGCTGACGGTGAACCTGAACAAGGCGCGCGGCAAACTCCGGGAACTGCAGCAGCAGCTCCGTCGCTGGCGAGAAGGGAAACTAAAAGGCAAGAAGCCCACGCTCGCGGGGGCGCAAAACCAGGTCCGCTCGATCTGCTCAGCCCAGTACCTCAAGTCCCTGTTAAAAACCGAGGTCCAAGAAGTTCGCCGCGGCCTGGAACTCACCTTCTCGACCGACCAAGCGGCGCTGGACCGGCTCTGCCGCAGGCAACTGGGCAAGACCATCTTGTTCACAGACAACGCCGATTGGTCCGACGAGGAAATCGTGCTGGCCTACCGCTCCCAATATCACATCGAGGAGGCCTTCAAGCAGATGAAGGATCCGCATTTCCTCCGTTGGAGCCCCATCCATCACTGGACCGATCAGAAGATCCGCGTCCACGCCTTCTACTGTGTGCTGGCGTTGCTGCTGAGTTCGGTGCTGCATCGGGAAGTCTGGAAGAAGGGGGAGGAACTAAGCCTCCCTCGGCTGCTCGAGGAACTGGGCCAGCTCCGAGAAACGCTGGTCATCTACCCGCGCCAGAGAGGCCAGCACCAGGCCCGCACCGCCACTTGCTTAACCCGCATGGATCCGCTTCAGCAGCGGCTCTTTTCTCTGCTTGAACTACAACGCTACGCAACGGGTGTGCTGAGCCAGTCCAGTTAGGACATACACGCTCTGGCTGCTAACCCACTCTATTGCCAACACTTGCCTCTGTCGGCACATGTATCTTGTAAACTTCCGCTAGCGGAGAGGCAGCGCGGCGCGCACCTGGGCGCGCACGCGACTAGCGCCCCTCAAACGGGTAGCGGTCCTGCGCTTGGACGGCCGCCGCAACGCGGCGCCCGAGCGCGATCGTGTCCACCGGAG
>Ga0209154_1001033_pt1 | contig 16816 bp, 26 predicted proteins | sample GraSoiAngelo_121_FD_185878 | JGI IMG/M metagenome (GOLD analysis project Ga0209154, IMG submission 185878) | Grasslands soil microbial communities from the Angelo Coastal Reserve, California, USA - 14_0919_12_20cm (SPAdes) (version 2) | ecosystem: Environmental > Terrestrial > Soil > Grasslands ... | reverse complement strand
GCCATGTCGGAGATGAGAAGAAGCCAAGAAAGTCTTTTCCAATGATTGACCCAGCGTTCAAACTCTGGATGAGTTGTCCGATAGTGGACTCTTACCTGAGTGGACTCGACCTCGATCCCACAAATCCCGCATTTGTGCCGGGGCAACCACAGCTTCACACCGTCCGAGGCGGTGGATCGAGACGGGAACATTCGAGAACAGAGTAGCCAGATCCGGCTAATCAAGAAAGCGGTGCCCGAGCCGTTTTCGGTCTCCGCAGTCTATGTCGCGAAGAGCAACCACTATTGACATTTCCCGACTGGTAACGGGTCTGGTAACCGCAAATGCTAACAGCGGCTCCGGGGTCGCTCTTTTCCAATAGTCTCTGGCTGACCCTCCCCGTCTAATTCGTCCCTGGTAAAGCGAAAGCTATATTGTAAAGCGCGTACAAGATTGTAAGGCGGGAAGAAGATTGGGCTCTGTTGTTAGAGTGAGCCGGAAGCATCAGGTTGTCGTGCCCCGAGAGGCTAGAGAAGCGCTAGGAGTGGGAGCTGGCGACGAACTGGTGGTAGAGGTCGAGAATGGTAGGGTCTTGATGAAACCCAAGCCTCGAAACTACTCGAAACATATGCTTGGATTGCACAAGAGTGTCTGGAAGGGCGTAAAGACTGAGAGCTATGTTAGGACGGAGAGGGAAGCCTGGAAGAAGCAAACTTCCTCAAAGCCCTGAGCAAGCACCGCATCCTCGGAATTGACACTTCTCCCTTCATCCATCATCTGGAAAAGCACCCGGTCTTCTCAGGGCTTACTCTCAGACTGTTCGAGCTGGTGGAGAAGGGCGGCGTTAGGGCCGTCACGTCAACTCTTACCCTGATGGAGGTCCTAGTCAGGCCAAAACAGTTGAACCAGCAGAAGGTGGTTGACGACTATGGATTCTTGCTGAGAACCTTCCCCAATCTTACGTTGAGGAGTATCGATGATAGCTGTGCCGAGAGAGCTGCGGATCTGAGAGCCGCCTATGGGATTAGGCCTCCCGACGCCTTACAGATCGGGACTGCGATCGTATCCAGCGCCGGATGCTTTGTCACGAACGATGAGAAGCTGAAGAAGGTGAAGGAGATCGAGGTTATTCTGCTGAAAGATTACGCATAACACGACTCACGCCCCTAGGCAAGATCGCGGGTCGAAGGAAGAACAGAGGCCGGCGCGAGAATCCGTCAGGCGTGTTCGGCCCTCCGCTTTCAAGACCCTCAATAGTCGGAAAGAGGAATTTCCGGTCAAATGACCCATAGCCCAAGCGAATAGTTCTAGACACCACTGCATTCGTGAACCAGCCTAGAGCCAAGAGTGGACCTTACTGGCTCGGTCATCACTCGGGGAATGTAGGAGGAATCTGTCTATGTCGGATATGAAGGTGAACAACCAACTTCGCGATCTCCCGCTTTACCTTGTCTGCGTCGGACGCCGATTCGAAGGTCAACGTGATCTCTCCATAGCTCCATTGTCCCGTGTCGATGCTGAGGGTCTTGTCGCTTGCCCGGAGGATCTTCTTTGGCTCGATGAGGTCTAGCTCTTTTCCTGGTTGTCCTAGAAACATGAAGCCATCGTCGAACTCTACATAGCACCTTTGGCCCGGTGTAAGCTTCCATCCCGTGCTCCCAGGCCTGTCAACGGTGATGGTCGCCCAGATCTCTCCCTCTTGTCGGGTCTCGGGTCCGGTCTGTTTCCATTGCGGTTTATGGCCTCTGAATGGGGTGAGCCATGGGTCGAGCCAATTGTTTGGGGGCGAGATCTTGTTCCCAATGAGGAGTAGCGCGATGCTTAGACCTGTGAGAGGGAAGATCAGACCCACGTTCGATATGGTCGGAGGCGGAGGTTGACTAGCCCATGCAAAGCCCAAGCCAAGAGTAAGCAATGTGAGTTGAGCGACGACCGCGAAGAATATGGCTAGGCTAGTCAGCCGGAGAATTCTTGCAAACCAGAGCCTGAACCCACCCGTCTAAGAGACCCCCAGGTTCAGCGTAATGATTGAGTTAGCGATCATTGTTAGAAGAGTTCCGTAGACGTGTGGCAGATCTCGGAGAACCTCCAGATCTATGAGGAGAACGATCCTTTAACCCGAGCGAAACTCAGTCTGCTCGAAAAGGAAAGTATCTCCAGCAAACCATTCTGCGTTTTCATACCTAATCTTCGATCCGTAAAGCCTTAAGCATATTCTGTCAAGAACCAGTAGAATTAAGGAAAATATCTGTTGATTGAGTTCGAGAAGCTGACGAAAATCTTCAAGACTGTCACAGCAGTGTCAGAACTCAGTCTGAAGGTGGACGACGCTGAAATATTCGGCCTTCTCTGGCCCAACGGTGCTGGCAAGACAACAACCCTGATGATGCTGTGCTCGATTCTCAGACCGACCAGTGGGACCATCCGCGTCGACCAACTAGATGTGAGGAACGACCCCGAAAAAGTCCGGGGCAGGCTTGGAATCGCGTTCCAGGAGCCTGTTCTCGATTCAAGACTGACCGTGGAGAGGAATCTCGAATTCCACGCGGACGCTTGCAGGATCCCACACGATCTGAAGAAACAGCGCATCAAAGAGGTTCTGACGTACATGGATATGTGGGATTCGAGAAATCAGAAAGCAGGCAAGCTTAGCGGCGGCATGAAGAAGAAAGTGGAGGATTCGAAACTCTTCGTCCAAGAACCTCCTGTGGCAATCTTTGACGAGCCTACTGCCTATCTCGACGTGACCAGCCGGCTCAGAGTCTGGAAGCGAATCGAGTCGCTCAAGGACCAGGGTTCCACTGTAATCCTGGCGACGAACATGATGGATGAGGCGGAGCGGCTGTCCAACCGGTTTGGGATATTGTCCAAAGGCAAGCTTGTGGCGGAGGGAACCCCGGCTAGCTTGAAGGATGAGCTTCCGAGGGGTGACGTGATCGAAATGCTGCTAACTGGAGACACTCAAGCTGCCATTGACGATTTGACACAGATCGCAGTGGTGAAGCAGGTCATTCCATTGAAGCCTCCGAACAAGCTACGCCTTTACGTCGACCACGCAGAAACAAACCTACCTGTGATAATGGACACCCTGGTGAAGAACGGTCTTAGGGTTGACAGTGTGGTCGTAAAAGAGCCTAGCCTCGACGATGTATTCCTCCACTTTACAGGTGAAACGCTATGATTCGAGGAGCGAAAGTCGTACTGGCGCGTGACGTCCGCACGTTCTTCACAAATTTCTACGGGATAGGATTCAGAAACATGGTCGTGGTTCTCGACACCGTCATCTTCGCATTCATTCTTTCGGCTGCGGTGCGTCCCGGAGCGGTCGGTAGCATGACATATCTCCAATATTTTGCGCTGGGCTCTATCGTTGTCTCGATCTTCTGGGCGTCCTACAACATCGGCAGAGACGTCTACTGGGACCGCGAGAGCGGTTTCCTCAACTACCTAATGTCGCTGCCCATCTCAAGGACCGAGATCATCGTCGGAAGGAGCCTAGGCGGCTCTTTCAGAGCCATCTTGACCGCCCTGCCGCTGTACGTCTTGGCTGCGATCCTTGTTCCCACAACAGCACTGAACATACTGGCGAGTCTTGGTGTACTCTTCATCTTCGCCTTGGGACTGTGCGGGCTCGGAATCATCGCAGCGCTTTCGGTTCGAGACGAGACAAGGGCGAGACTCTTGAACACATTCATCTCCCTGGCATTGATCCGTTCAAGCACCGCACTATATCCGTTAGTTGCGATGCCTGTTTGGTTGCAGGTTGGAACAACACTGAACCCGGTTACGTATGCTTCCAATTCGATCAGATCAGTTACCGTCTTCAGCCCTCAAGCTATCTTTCCGGGATTCGACATTTCTATAGTACTGATCTTCGCAGCTGTTGCAGGCGTGCTCGGGTCGTGGATCTTCTCAAGGATGATTGAAGGAGGACCAGCGGATTGAACCGGAAACTTTTCATCAGTTCAATGCTCCTTATCGCGAAGCGCGACTTTTACGTACACTTCAGCAGTTTCTCCAACAATCTGTGGCTTTTCATGTTCTTCATAACCGGGGCAGTCTTCTGGGCGGTGACTCTAGGCCGACTTGTCCTAGTGCCGAACTATTTTGAGTTCCTGATTGTTGGACTGATGGTGCTGGGCGTCTACAATACCGCGTTCAACTACATGAACATCGTCAGCACCGAAGTGCGGAGGGGCTACGTGAAGTACCTGCTCGCCTTGCCCGTGAGTAGGGGAGGACTGACCATTGGACGGGTACTGGCCGGTGCTTCTGAGGGAATCGTCTATGTTGCGATACTGTTCGGGTTTGCAGTGGCCATGGTCGGATTCCCCACGCTGGTCGGCGCTTTGATTATCATTGGGACGATTATCATCATTTCATTCTGCTTGTCGAGCCTCGGACTAGCGATCGCAACTCATTTCAGTCCCGGAGTGATAGATCCTATGAGCGACGCTCTGGGAGTTCTCCTGATATTTTTCAGCACGCTTTACTACCCGATTAGTCTTATGCCTCAACCCATGAGACTTCTCGCTAGTGGAAACTTGCTTTCCGCCGGGGCGAACCTGATGAGAGCTGGGTTCGGACTACAACAGGCCTCGTTGGTGGATGTGGTTGTTCTGCTTCTCTGGGGTCTGGTTTTCGGATTCCTGAGCATTCGAGGATACTATAGACAGCTGAAGGAATTATCCTAAGTTCGGGTGTTAAAGCTTCTCGATGATTGCTTCATAGATCCCGGAGGGTGAAGACCCGTATATGACACGCCTTCGGGTCTATCCAGTTCCTCTCAGCGACCACTCGTTAATTCCCTCCCCGAGTCGAGTTTCGTGTCGTGAGCACCCAGTGCAATTGAGATTTATTGAATGGTGACGGGTCTGGCCCGTAAACGGTAACAGCCGGCCTGCCAACGGCGAGAACACAAAGAGAAGACAAAGCTCAACATACACCTATGGCCCATACCCTACATAACCAAGAGGATCGCGAACCTGACAGTCAGTAGCTAGGAACGACTCAGGATCATCCCTGAGGACGAATAGCCTCAACATCACGCATATAGGTCGTGGATGAGAGCATCATCTCTCCAGGCTGAGAACCTTTGAAAGCTCGTCGAGCATTCCGGAAGTTCACGCTTCGCGACGGCAGAAGCGTCGTCTTGCGCGAAGCAGACTCTGGGGATCTGGACAAGCTTCTGGCTTACATCAATGGCCTTGTGCATGAGAAGAAACGGGACGAGAGTTCTCAACTATTCACTGGTTTCGAGTCGCGGCTGACAAGAAGACAGGAGGCTGAGTGGCTGAACGAACTATCCAGAAGGGTCAAGAAGGGAGACAAGATAAGCGTTCTAGCGGAGGTTGACGGTGTGGTTGCGGGTAATGGCGACATAACGCGAGGGACGTACAGTGAGACGAGGCATCACGGTCATCTCGGGCTTACTGTCAGAGAAGCGTACAGGGGTTTAGGCATAGGACGAGAAATGGTGAGAGTTCTCTTGGCAGAGGCCAGGAGGCAAGGTCTGAAAACAGTGGACGTCGAGTTTCTCTCCACAAACAAGGCCACGATCCATGTCTACGAGAAGGCTGGTTTCAAGAGAGTGGGAACTATTCCTGAGAAGGTATGCAGGAATGGAACATTTGTCGACTCTCTAATCATGGCGCGCAGACTCTGACTACACCCGAACAGACTCCGGATGACTAGCTGACCAGCTGCTGTACTATGATAAAGGAAGGGTCCGATTCCGAGACTGGAAGAAGCCTGAACTCTTTGAGGTGTTCCGCAAAAGAATTGGGTAGGGGGAGCCCGGCCAGTTGACTCGTCCTCTGATTAGCGAGGGCTACGCCAAGAATGGCACCGTTAGACTCCACTACACTGAAAGCGCGCCAGACACCCCGTCAGGGCTTACCCCGCTAGTCTACATACACGGCGCCTACGGGAGCACTGAGGGCTTTCTGCCAGAGATGGAGGCCCTTGCCCCGAGGAGGTGCGTCTCGGTAAGGCTCCGGGGCCGAGGCCAGAGCGACATCCCTGAATCCGGCTACACATTCAACGACAACGTCTCAGATATTGAAGCACTAGTTGATCATCTGCGCCTGACGAATTTCTGTCTCGTGGGTTGGTCCATGGGGGTACCCTACTCCATCGGATTTGCGTCTCGACACCCTGAGAAACTCTCTGGGCTAATACTCCTCGACTATCAAGCTCGTCATCCAGAATATTCCGCCGGTTGGGCGGAGCGGTGGGCGTCCGACCCGTCAATAATGGACAGGCCAGACAGGATCACGGCCCTCCGGGGGCTGGAAAAGGAATCCTCAGAAGTTCTACTCTGGGAAGACTTGGACAGGATAGACTGTCCCGTTCTAGTGATTGGAGGAGGACAGCCAGACGCTCTCCTCAAGAGAGAGCACGTCGACAAGTACCATCAACATCTGCGGAACCTGAAGGTAATCATATTCAGCGATTCGGGGCACAATGTTTCCCAGCCTGATTTTGGCCGGTTCATCAATGCCTTGAGGACGTTCCTGGGAGGGATTGATCAGACCGGAGCCGGAAACAGGAACCGGTCAAATTCCGCCACTGTCTGAAATTCGAAATCAGGCCTTGCCTGCGAGGCTATAGGGCCCCACAAGTCCCTCATCGCCTTCGAACCCCAGAGGGCTGCGCCAGTGACTACTCCCGCGTTCCTCCCGGCTTGAATATCGGAGGCCGAATCGCCAACCATGATCACCCTGCTCGGCCGAACCTCCATTCTCTTAAGGACCATCTGAATGCCTTCAGGGTCCGGCTTGTTCCTCGTCACATCCTCCCCCGTCACCACCGCTGCAAAGTAGCGCTTCAAGGTTAGACCCTCCAAAGCTTCACAGACTAGCGTTCTGTTCGGAACCGATGTCACCAAGCCAACCTGCTTGCCGGATTCTCCGAGCCTCTCTAATAGTCCTGGGATTCCTGGGAACACCTCCCACATCTTCAGATTAGTCTTCAGGCAATCAGCGTATGCGTCGAGTGCTCGTTCGGAACGATCCCGCGAGAGTTGACGCGTGAGTCTTCGAATCGTATCTGTTTCGTGGAGGCCCCAAGAGATTTGGTCAGGCTTCAGGGCCTTACCGAGCAGCCCCTTGGCAACTTCAAGGGTGCAATGAACAACAAGACGGTCTCTGTCCACAATGGTCCCGTCTAGGTCGAAGATTACCCCCTCGATGGGATCAGGGATGGACTCGGGAAACGGCCACTACCCGGAAGGTACCCAAGGTCCAGGTGCGATATGAATATTTTTTGAGGCTACACATCCAGAAACTGGATTCGTAGAGCTCGAAAATTACTATTCGAGAACTGCACATTTTCCTAGGCTTGCTGCTTCACGCGCGTCGGATTTCCGGATTATCCATCGATCCCGAAAATTGCTGGAAGAGGAGGGGTTGCCCCAACCGAAACTGTATCGCAATCATTGCTCGGATTTCCAATAGCGAGGTTGTCGTGGCGTAAACGCTGGTCTTGCGACTTTTGAGAGATAGTCGATCCTTTCCTCTGCGAACCGTATAACTCTGTTCTGAGGAATAACCTCGAGCACTCTTGGCCTGTGTTCCTTCCAAACTGAGAGGACATCAGCTGGAAGCTTCGCGCGACCTGCGGGAGTCATCTTCTTCTCTCCCAGCAACTTCCAGGCCCGCGCTATGTTGTAGTCTGACCAGCTAGATCCCTTGCGTCTCGGAGTATATCGTTGGACCTTGCGTTCGGAATCTAGAGGTCTAAACCAGCCATCGATCCACCCGAAACAAAGTGCTTCTTCGATCGCGTCAAGATTCGAGAACGTTCCAGTCTTCGGCTCTCTCTTGTAGAGGATCAGCAAGACCTCCTTCTTCGAAGCATGGTTCCGTTCTAGCCACCTACGCCACGCTTTCCGCGTAGTAAACTGAAGCGCTTTTGACACGCTCTTATCCATGATAGGATAACGCTCCTATCGATCGTCTATATCCGCCGATTTCAAGAATTGTGATCAAGGCTTGTTTTGTTACGAATGATGAGAAGCTCAAGAGGGTCAAGGAGATTGAGGTAGTCGTTCTGAACCATTTTGCATAATAGACTCTCAAACTATCAGAGTGCCAAGAACGCCTATAGCAGTAGAACACCCGGCCTAGGAACGTATGCTAAGAAGGGTCTCGCTGCTGGGGGGTTACCAGGAGTCGAGAACGCAAGACGACGACAAGGCTCAACCGTACGCCTATGGCCCATACCCAACATAACCGAACGAACCAAAAACCTAACAGGCAAATCACCACCCTGTCGAAAGAGCAAAGGAGACGTCGAAAGCGCACTGATAAACAGCGCTATTTTGCGGGACGATATCTGGCCGATCAATGAGTCGTGAGTCGTTTGCTGTCTCGGTCCAGGGAATGAGGATAAGACTGACCGCTGAGCGTTGGAGTCACATCGGGGTTTAGACATCCTGAGCTTAGAGGACTAAGAGACGAAGTCTTGAGGACGATAGGTAATCCCAGACTTGTCGTGAAGGGGGAAGCATGACGAAATTATTGCTGTGAGACCGATCGAGAGACCAACCATTTCCGTAATAGTTGTCTATCGAGAGTCGGGTAAGGACGGGGTTTATTATAACGGCCTACCTAACATCAGATGTTGGGGAGCTGGAGCGAAGGGAGAAGCTTTGGCCAAGTCTGTCTTGACTGTTTCCAAGGTGGAAAAACTGGACGTAGACTACGACGAGGAGGCTGACGTTCTCTACATAAGCTTCGGACCCCCCGTAGCTGCGTCAGACAGCAGAACCTTGGAAAACGACATCATAGTGCGCTACAAGGGCGAACGGATTATCGGAATCACAGTGCCCAGTCTAAGAAAGAGACTCAAACACACGTAAGATTGACGATTTCCAGAACCAGCCCCGTTCCTTGCGTCCGAGCAATAACCAGTTGATAGCTCGGCAAGAAAGATGTCGGGTCAGTGGAGCGACTGGCGCGAACAACTACGCGCCAACCCCTCACGAACGGAACAAGAACTGGCAATCAACCTGGAACATGATCGAATAACGTACTTGTATGACCATCGCTCTTTTGCTACTCTTTTATCTGGTTGGAGGTCGTTGGGGCTCCCAGGGACCCTTTGGCCAGCATGGACTTGGCGATCCTGGGTTGGGCCCATGAGACGTTCTTGCGAACCGTTGGTGTGGGTAGTTTCGGTCTTGCGTCGTTGACTCTGCTATCCGGTGGGGGGGGCTTTGGTATGTGAGCGGCGAGTCGGGCCAAACATGGTTGTTTGGTTTACTCTCTTGCTTTAGTCAATGGTCTCGACATCTTGCTTGGTTGAGATGTCTAAGCAGCAGACGGGTCTTAGAATAGACGGGATCCTCTTCAAACAGTTTCAACAGCTCTGCGTCTTGGAGAAGCTACGCCCGGGTGAGGCAGTCGAATCACTAGTCCGGCTGGCAGTCGACAGCGGGAGTCTAGCGAACCTTCACGCCAACGTTGCTAGAGGGGGAGGTAAAGGACGCGTGTTGGATGAGGCGCTCTTCAAGTCACGATTGTCGAGATTGAAGACCTGTCTTGAGACGGAGCGCCGATGCTGCAAGGAGACCGGTGAGGGAATGGAAGAACCGGAGTCTGAGGGGTTTGTGAAGGAGTTGGTAGAGCTTGGCAAGAGATCGATAAGTGAAGAACTCGTCAAGGAGTTCGAAACGGTCCTAGCGGAGGCGGACAAGCTCTACGACGAGATCGAGAAAGACACAACCGAAAACTGGATCAGCCGAAGAAAAGAGACACTCGCCTTGCGATGATCGATATTGCGTGGGTCGTTCTTTTCACGGAATAGGCCTATGGAAGAGGATACCAAGGTACATCATACGTCTAGGGCGGACTTATATGACCGAACGGCCCTTTATCCAATTGTTTGTGAGTGCACGGTTTGGCAACAAATAGTATCAGCCAGACTCGATTGAACTTTAGAGCCCAGGAGCATCGATTTCTTTGATTCGAAGTAGGCTCTTTTTTGTAATGGGCTGTCTCCTCATTACAAGTCTTCTTGCCACCCCAACAATGGGTGCGCTTGGCACCTTGGGAGTGATGTCGCCCTCGTCTCCAAGAGACTTCAAGATATTCTCGGCTCAAAGCTTTCTAATCGTTCAGCCTGGATCAAAAGTCTCCACGTCGTTAAGCCTTGTCAGTGTGAACGGGTTTTCTGGAATGGTCAAGCTGTCTGCGAGCATCGCTCCGGTAATTAATGGGACTCTAGGCGTTAGCCTTAGCCTAAACCCAAACTCTGTCAGATTGAAACCTTCGGGAAACGCCAGCTCTACTCTGACGGTCTCAACAACACCCACAACTCCTAGGCTCAATTTTACTGTAACAGTCCTGGCACAGGCAGCGAACCTTAGCCATTCTATCACGGTGCTCGTGATCATGCCTCAGCCTAACTTCAGCGTGTCTCTGTCTCCCAATACCTTGACCATAGCTACAGGTTCTTCAGGAACCTCAATCGCCAAACTGACCAGTCTAAACGGGTTCGCGGGGCAGGTTACAATTTCCCCCCTGAACATTCCTTTGAACGTTGGAATCGGGATAAGCCCCCCACAAATAAGTCTCTCACCCGGAGGTACTTCGACCTCACAAGTTTTTGTGAACGTAGGGAGTAACGCCGTTCCCGGAACATATTCCGTCATAATATCCGGAACTGCGCCATTCGCGGGTGGATTCCTGACCCAAACTGCCACTTTGACGCTCACTATATCTCAAACCATCTTCCCCGATTTCAGTATTGTCGCAAATCCAAACTCTGTTACAATCCTTCGGGGCTCTCTGGGACTCGTCAATGTTACTCTCTCCAGTATGGGTGGTTTCAACGGAACCATTTCGATGACAGGCTCTATCACCCCCACAGTTCCCGGTGGTCCTACCATCATCCTCTCTCCGTCCACGGTCTTGCTCGCCTCCGGTGGAACGGCGGTGTCAGTATTGCAGATCCTAACGAACAGCACCACTGCCTTGGGTGCCTACAATTTCACAGTCACTGCAACGAGTGGTTCTCTCTTCCACATCACTGTCGGCTCGCTATCGATCACTACAGGGTCTTCCGGTGACTTTAGTCTATTCACATCGCCAAGTTCAATCATAACGGCTCAAAACTCGACGCGGAGCTTTGGCGTGGTTGCCCTGAGTCTAAACGGATTCGCCGGAAATGTTAGCATTTCGACCTCAAACGTCCCATCTGGCGTGGGAGTGCAGTTCTTGGGACCCTCCCCGCCCACCTTGATTGTTCCGTCGGGCGGGAACGCAACTATTATCGCAGTTCTGAATATAGGCATCAATTCGGTTGCAGGAAACTATTCCATCCATGTAACTGGGACCAGCGGCATCCTCTCCCATACAACCACTCTCCTTCTGACCATATCCTCGACAGTCGGACCCGATTTTTCCATCACGATCAATCCTAGCGTTCTGACCCTCACCCCAGACTCCGCCGGCTCATTCAGTATTACAGTAACAAGCATCGGAGGGTTCTCCGGCAGCGTTTCAATATCGGACGGTATCATTCCAACAGTTCCCCAAGGTGTAACATTCTCGACTTCGCCTGCAACCGTATTCCTTAGCGCGGGTGGGACAGCAAATACAGCGATGATGATCTTCACGAACGCCACAGCCGCGTTTGGCACCTACAATGTCACCATTGGAGGAATAAGTGGCTCTCTAGTCCACCAAGTTTTCGGATCCTTGAGAGTGACGAACGTGATCATTGAATCTCTCACTCTCATCAACTACTCATTCTCATTGAATTCCACGACCGCTGTCACCCTTGACCTCGAGAACAGTGGCAACGTCTCCATTAGTTTCATCGCTTACTCCGTTCGCGACTCATCAGGAAATCAATACACACTGACGCCATGGTCGGGCCCAACCATCTCCCCTCAAACGAGCGCCCCCACTCTGATTCTGATCGGTTCCAGTTGCCCAAGCTGCGTACTTTCAGGGTCAGCATTCACATTTACCCCAGGGAATAGCTACACGATAACCCTGGTGACTTCCAGGAACAACCAGTTCACTTTTACTTTAGTTCGATAGAAAGACCAGGCCGCCACTTGACGTAGAACTCTTTGGCGCGGCGGCCGGGATTTGAACTCCCGGACCCAAGCACGTCAGCGCCGCTCTTAGGGTCGTCTGATGTTTGTTACTCGAAGCTTGAACTGCAATGTCTTCCCGGCCATCGGGTGATTCCCACTCCTCCCGTAAGCCTTCTCGGGTGGGATAACGACCTCTTTCTCCTCGTTCACCTTCATACCCATCAAGGCCTCGTCGAAACCCTGAATCACCTTGCCCGTTCCCAGCACCACCATCAGAGGCCTGTACTCTCGAGCCGCATTGTACAGCCCCGCGCTCTTGGCCTCCTTCTCCATCGACGTGTCGAAGATCTTTCCGCCAGGGAATTTTCCGATATAATGCACCGAGACAGTGTCTCCTTTCTGCGCTTTCAGCTCTAAGCTCATGATTTGTCGCTCATCGAGTCTAGTTTTGGGTCTAAATACCTGACGGTCAGACGGCGTGATAAGCCAATGCCGACTTTGTTCATGGGTTAATTTATACGCATCAACGGGTCTTCCTACGGTTATGATGGCTGAGAAGCAGACCCCGAAAGCTCGCTTCTCCACAAAACTCCCGAATGGAGACTTTCTAGGTATCACCATATGGCCAGGAAAAACAGAACCATCCGCAGAGGTCGTTACTGTTCAGATCCGACATCCAACCGGTGATAACTGGGAAACTACAGCTCGAATAGCGCTCTATCGCACACCAGATGGCAAGTATTCCCTACTTCCGGAAAGGCCGGTAACAAAGTCTTCAGAAAAGACGGAAGCAGTAGCGATAGGTGCAACGCAGGGAGATTAGGAAAAATGTCGACCAGCGAGTTAGTGTTGGAAGAGACCCCATACCTGAACCTCACCACGAGAGGCAGGAAGACAGGGCTGAGACATGACGTTGAGCTCTGGTTCGCGTTCGAAGACGGAAGACTGTACTTCCTCGCACACGAATCCTCTCACTGGTGGAAGAACGTCGTCAAGACTCCGAGAGTCGAGGTGGAAGTCTCAGAGATCCTCTTCGAGGGAACCGGCAGAGTCGTCCCACAGAAACTCGAACACACCTTCGAACTCTTCCGCCGCAAGTACGGAAGAGACCAGGTAGAGAGATGGTACGGCGGCGAGAGGTCAAAGCGGAAAGCAGTCGAGATACAGCTGGGACGGGTCCTTGGAAAGAAGCCGAGCGGCAAGGGCAGTCTAATCGAGATAGCCATATAACAAGTCAACACACGACGGTCAGGCCAGACTAGGCATGGCATATGGTCTAGCTGAAGGATTCAGAAAGACAGCTGTCCGGCTAGGTAGAAAGAAGAAGAACCAAGCAGTGGTCCTCGCAACTTTCGGCAACCACTTCACACTGAACGACGCGCTCGAAAAATTCCGGAAAGAAGGACTAACTTTCGAGACGGAGAAAGGCCACATCGTCAAGATCTTCCTCGACAAGAATACGAAGGAGAGAGCGGAACAAGTCCGAAGTATTATTCGAGAAAACTTCGGTTACGTTGAGCCTCTCTAGACAGACATCATGATCAGCTAAGCGATTCTTGCCTGACCTCCCTAGCGGAATGAAGACTCCGAAGTTCGTAGTGGTATCGTTCGATGTAGACAAGACCCTCTTCCGCCAGCCTGCGCTTACTCAAGCGGCCCGAGGTTTAGGGATCGGCAAGAAGTGGGACGCGATTGACGCGATGTATCACAAGCAACGGATAACTCTTAGACAGGCCCTCTTGCAACAGTTTCAGCTTCTCGTCGGGATGAAACTGGTAGACGTTCTCGCTGAAGTCTCCAGGGTCCCGATGATGCGGAACATCCGAGAGGCCGTTGACAAGCTCCTGGGCCTCGGGCTGTCTGTCATCCTCTGCACGGACAATCCGGACTTTCTCTGTCAATATCTTGTAGAACAATTTGGATTCCGCGGGTTTGTCTCGTCGAAGGTTGTAGTCAAGAACGGCGTGATCATCGACGATATTGAGCCTCTACCGGACAAAAGGCTTGGCATCAGAAAGTATTGTGCCTGGATGAGTATTCCATTGAGCAAGACGGTTCATGTGGGAGATGGGCTGAATGACGTTCCCGTCTTTCGAGTAGTCGGCTATTCTATCGCCTTGAACACTAGCCTTGAGAAGGTGAAGAGAGCGGCTTCCCATCAGATGACGACCGACGACCTTCTCGACGTCTACAAACACATTCAGTCGGAAATGTCCAGTACGAAGTCAGTAAATTAGTCGGCTACTGAGTGCGAGCCTCTTCTTGTCTGTTAGGAACGCGCATTCTTGGAGCCCTATCTTTCTCCCGAGATAGAGAGCCAGGTGTTGCAGACAGAACGTGACTTGGAGAGTTGCGAGAATGGGATCGAGTATCTCGCTCTTCAGCAGATAGGCATGGAAACCATTCTTCGAGAGAACTTGAAACACTTCGCTCGTCTTCTTGTCTGAACTCGTCGATAAGAGCAGGAGATTGTCTGATTTCTCTTGGAGTGAGAAAAGCTGGGAATGCCCGAGCTGCTCTGTATGCTGGTATTGAGCCGATAACCCCAGAACCTCGTGAATCTTGAAAGCTGCATACATTGCGAGAGCGTAGCCCGTCCCGGATCCGACGAAAAGGAACCCTCTGCGAGGATGGACCCGCAAGCCTCCGGCCCATTCAGCCGCTCGCCTTTCTACAACGGGCAGGGAACCGAGTTTCGGTAATCGACGGATTAGTGAGGCTACCGCAAGGAGGGAGGCCGAGAAACTCGCGGTTCCGGAAGTAAGGATTCCCAGGCTCCTATATCGTAACCGAATTACATCGTCGCATTCTTTCGCGAGAGGGCTCTCCGGGTTCGCGGTTATTGCAACGCGCTTCTTAGCTAGCCCTCTGACCCTCTTAGCGAGGTGTATGTTCGTTCTGGTCTTCCCGCTGACTGATGTGATGAAGATGGTCTTGTTCTTGGCCACCTTCGGATAGAGCTGGAGCTCGAAAGGGTCTGCCGCAAACGTCTTCATCTGGGACAAGTAATGGGCGAAGAATGAGCTTGCGAGGGAGTCTCCTGAGCCGGTGAAAATCATACTCGAAGGGTCAAGATTGCGAAAACGGTCATACTTTCCGAGTGCGCGAGCGAATCCTGGAAGGTCCTCGACTTGGTTATGGATTTCTTGCTCCATCGCATCGAGCGAGGATGTCTTATCCGGGGTTCTCTGCTGACTCTTGCCTATAGATGCCACCAGAATAGGTCCATTTCTTCCCGCATTGCTTGCATTGGAGGTTGAATCCGGCCCGCCAACCGTCCGGGCTTCGTATCTCGCCGGTTATGGCGAGTTCTCCATGGCATGAGCACCGCGGGACAATCCTTGACAAGACACTATCGGTCGCTCAATGGCGGAATAAATGCAATTGGCGATCCGAAGGTTTCAAGCGTAATGCGAGGAGAATTTTCGGTGCGGCTTCAGTTATTCTTATATGCTTTGCCCCGTCATACGTAGACTATAGGTATTTCGAATGGTCCGGCTGGATATTCGAAAACTGAGAGCGTGAAGAAAAAACGTCGTATAAGGTCATGGTGGCCTTCGGCGAACAGACCTACACTCTTCTTAGCGATGAGGCTCGTGCCCGAGGAATAACAATCCAGGAGCTTCTCCGTGCGGTCGTCATACCTGACTGGTTCAAGGTAAAGTACGAGCCCGTTCCGAGACAGAATCCTATCATCGAGCGGAGGACGGGAGAGGAAGAGGCTGTAGTGCACTCGTTCTCAAACAAGCTCAGATACTAGCTTCACTGAACCGAACTCCTCTTTTTCATTCGATCAAGAGGGGTAGCGCTCCCAAGAACATCACCGAGGGTTTGAGACGCATGCAGGCTCTGAAGACCGCGGGCCTGGGTGCTGTGATGCCGCTTGAGCCTAAGGTCAAAGTCGCCCCTCAAAGCGTTTTCTACGCTTTGCACACTCGTGACGGGACTTGCGCATCGGGTTGCGGGGTTTCTCAAACCGGCGTCGCCGAAATAGTTTTCGGAGTCGAAATTGTCGAATGGGACCTCTGTTCTGCCTGTCTTTCTCGGACTGGTTTCCTCGGATACTTCAACTCCCTGCCTTTGGCGACCCCGCGAGAAGCGGAGGAAATCAAAATACTCCTGGGAATCTCGAATGAGACGTTTGAAAGGCAGAACCGAGCTGCCCCGCCCATAAACTAATTTCGAGAATTCAGGTTGGTGCTAGACCAGCTCATCCAATAGAGGCAAAGACCAGCTTTGAGCTTTTTCGAAGGCGCAGCGATTATCAATATCTCCATGGCTCAACATTATGACTCTCCTTCTTCTCGTCGGATAGACAGCATATGAGCATGGACAATATTACGAAGCGGTTCTGCCCAAAGTGCCATTCTGAAAACATTATTCTCTGGATGGGTGGCTACACTGGGGCAATGTACCGGTGTCCGGACTGCGGCTACACCGGACCAATAGTCATCGAGACCAACGACCCTATTCCGTCTGGGCAATCCGAAGAGCATCAGACCGAATAGATCGCATTGGATTCGAAGATTAGGAGTTACTCATACGGTGCACTCGGTTTCTTCACGAATTCACTAATTGTCGAGTTTCAGTTCTGCTGTCTTATGCCGACCCTTGAGATTGCTGAGCCGGGCAGGATTCTTTGAGGCGGTCTGAAAGCTGGTTTTTCCGTTCCAAGGATCGATATCTCGAAATTGGATATTCTCGACCCTGGATATGTCTTGATTCAGATATATCTGTGGATAGCGCCGGATGTGTTCAGATGTGTACGTGGACGCTTTAACTATG
>Ga0209154_1001031_pt1 | contig 16822 bp, 14 predicted proteins | sample GraSoiAngelo_121_FD_185878 | JGI IMG/M metagenome (GOLD analysis project Ga0209154, IMG submission 185878) | Grasslands soil microbial communities from the Angelo Coastal Reserve, California, USA - 14_0919_12_20cm (SPAdes) (version 2) | ecosystem: Environmental > Terrestrial > Soil > Grasslands ... | reverse complement strand
TGCCCGCCGCTCCCGCGAAATCAGCGGAAGTTTCCCCGGAGAAAGAGGAAAAGGCAGAAGCAACCCCCATGTCGCCACCAAAGAAACCGAAATCCCGCGCGAAGAAGAAAGAAGGATCGCCAAAGAAACCTTCCGCAAGCACGTCTCGCAAGCGGGCTAAGATGGGATCCGAAAACCAAAGATAGATAGCCGGCTGCGCGCCCGAGGCTATCATGAGCTTTAGGGGCATCATCACTAAGAAAGAGGGACGAGAAATGCTGGCCAAGGAAACGCTATACCACAGAACAGTCCCAGTCAAAGCAGTCCAAATAACCAGACGGCTCTCAGTAGAATCCCGCAACGGAGTCATAGAAGCAGGAAGCACAGGCGATTACTTGCTAGAAGATACGTTGCGTCCTGATCATCTCTGGATCGTGAAAAGGAACGTCTTCGAAGAAGAATTCGAACAAGTCAACACACAAGAGTTGGAACCGATCAGCCAGTCCTGAGCAAGAAACCAAGACCAGTCTTAGCCAAGAGACTTCATGAACTATACGGTTTCCTAGCTAATGAGGAGCAGCAGGCGGAAGCAGCCCAAAGTCAGTCCGCAAGAATACGAAGTCTCCTGCGAAGCGATTTACCAGAAAAATTGCTTCTTGACGCAGCTACTTGAGCCGTCCCGAGAGCCAGCATGTGGAACCTCCGGTTACACGATGATTGAATACGAAGCTGACGAGCCAGAAATGGAACGAACCTGAATACCAAGGTAATTGCAATACTCGTAGGTGTAATCGCGGTAGGGGCAATCGCATTCTTCTCAACCGGATCACCCAGCAGTCAGCAAACCTCCGCGTCCTCTTGCACTACCGAAAGCGCGAGTCTACTGGGCGGAAGTTTCACACCAAGCCAAAGCGTACCGTATGCCTACACAGTCACTGTCAGCAACTCACAAACACAAACGGTGAGACTCACATCTTACACACTTGGGACACAGTCGCATAGCATCGACGTAGAAATCGCTGCAGGACAGAACGGAACATTCACGACAGTCCAAGATGCCAACTCCGAGACCTGGATTCCAGTCAAGACATCGTGCGGAAACCAGTTCACGACCACGTTTGCCGAACCGGCGGCTTACGTGGAAAACATAGTTCCGACTTCCACTGCATTCCAAGATTCCACGCAGGTAGCTGTCGATCTACAGAACAATGGCACCGGAACTGCAACGCTAACAACCTACTATGTCACGGACTCGAGCGGCAACGAATACGCATTCGCGAACTGGAGCGGCCCTTCAATAGCTCCGAATAGCACTACGACTACAACTTTCAGTATCGGTTCGAGTTGTCCACAATGCACCCTCCATGGTTCATCGTTCGCTTTCACGAGCGGAAGTCAATACATAATTGAAGTCGTAACGGGACGCGGCAACATCTTCACGTTCACGGTAACCTGGACTTCCGGTCACCACTACTCAATAGATCTTCAGATTGGATTCGGGAGCACTGCTCACTAAGTCAGAACTGGCTGTTCATGGGCCAAGTATGCAGTCATTGACTCCTGCTTGGAATCGATTCGCCCGAAGCTAAATCTGACCATCCGATGTTAGCGCATCTGTAGCCTGTCTGGGTTGGTGGAAGGATTCTTCGTGATGACCGACGAAATAGTTGATCAGCGTCCGCAAGAACGAATCAAGTGATTGATAGTTTACGACGAAAATGTTCAGATGACTCAACCGGTGCAGGCCCTCCGGCTCTGGAAGATCGAAGTCTATCTGCAAGTACCGGTTCAGTGGAAAACTGTAGATTAGATATGGTACGACATGAGACTTGGCGTTCGCTGCCGGTTCTATCTTGGAATCTGCGGAGTCAAACTCGACAAGGTGAAGGTTCGCCGCCGTCACAACTAGAGGTATGTGAATGGAATTGGCAGCCAAGACAGAGTAGAGAGCATCCTCCTTTACAAGGTCCTCGTCAGAACGACGGCTCTCAGCAATTACTGACTTAACAGAGAACGCAGCCTCCCTGCGTGCATCGTACACAGCGTCCCTTCCCTGCCGTCCGAACTCAATCGTGGTCGGATCAGTCGAGTCATCCCTCAACTCCCGTCCTATCGTGCAGACCGGAACATCTGGACCGGGCCACTTCGAAAGCTGAATCTCGCCGAAATCAGAAACAACAAAAGGCTTCGATTCTAACCGGCTCACCTGATTAAACCGAACAATACTCTTGCCCATCTCAGGGAGAAAGAACCAGTCCTCCGAGGATCGTTGCTTGGACTGGGTAAGAAGAACCAGCTCATAATCAGTTTCTCGATGGTGACGTCGAGCTAATACGTCCACCGAGCTCTCGTAAACGCAGGTCTGTGGCCCCAATGAGTACCCGAGCGTGATCGGATACTCTTCCTCGACATGAAACCCCGCATGCTTGATCACTGTCGCCGAGTATCTCTGCAGGAAATATCCGTACACTCCCACCCTGTTAACTAGATTTTTCTCATCCCGAGAAACCTTGGAAGCATTTGCGACATTGACCGTTTCGGAGCTAGAACTTTGGCTCAAGTCAAGACGCCTGATGAATAATGGTCAACTTAGAGCTTACGGCTCGTATCAACTCCACTTTCACTAGTGGACCTACTCACGGGCAAAGTAGACGGTCAGCGGCTCTTCTTTGGAGTAGATTCTTCCAAAGCTGAGTCTAACCATCTGAATGATTCTCCCCGCGTACTCAGCTCGCAAGTTCGTCTCTCCGATCCCTCTGGTCCTTGCAACATCAGGCATAACCACTCATCAAGAAATGTGTTGATCGTCGGGAACGGATTTTTGAAATAACGCCTGATAGGTTCAACGTAGGGTACCAATGCTTGAGACGGAGAGTTCGCTGGGTTGAAGACCGTTACTTTTTATGGCATCCTCAGCGTTCCGCTCGTAGCCTTTTGCGTCTGCGGGTACATCCTTTGGCGCTGGGGAAGTGCGGAGGTCTATGGCGTGGTCCTCTTCGTCGATGCCCCGATTGCTTTCGGTGCCGTCCTCAGACTCCGGAACGACAGTAAGTCTTGGTATCGAAGAAGTACCCCTATTCCGCGCGAAAATCCGCTCTACCCAAGAACCAATGATCTAGCGGACAAAGTGGGCGTTCCTCACCACGACTTGTATGTCGCCGACTCAACTCTGCTGGTGAAGAGAAAAGCCGTAGGTGCAATAACTATGGGAATCAGAAGACACAGCATCATGTTCTCCGATTATTTCCTGAGAGCCCTAAACCAAGAGGAGCAGGATGCTGTCATAGCTCACGAACTTGCTCATGCGAAGCAATCCCATATCCTCAAATCCGCCGTAACCAGCCTCAGCTATTACTTTGCAGGATGGAATGTGTTCTTCTTTTCCGCGATTCCCAATTTCCAAACTTCGAATCTCTCGAAATATTGGGTTAGCGGTATCGCCGGAGCGGGGGTTTTCCTGTTCTTTGCAGGGATAATCATAGTGCGGCCTTACCTCGCGATGAAAAGCCAGACAGAAGCCGATGAGATCGCCGTCAATGTTCTGGGCAGCGGAGACTCCCTGATAACTGGGATGAAAAAACTCGTCGAGTCCCCCGAAATCAAGGCCGACCAGAAAAAGTACCGTATGGCTCATCTAAGTCTTTATGACAGAATGGTTAGAATCCAAAATCTCAGCCGAAGCTTGGCCCTGCGAACCCTTGCGCAAAAGGACACCGCGTAGGGTTTTGCGACTTGCTCGAACCTACTTGTGGGCAAAGTAGACGGTCATTGGCTCTTCTTTCGAGTCGATTCTTCCGAAGCCGAATAGGCAGACAAATCCGACGGGAATACTCTTATTGCAACGGCATTAGGGAGCGTTGAAAAGAGCCATGCAGTCCCAGTCGAAGCCCAAGAGGCCAGTTGGAGTCGTAGTAATAGCGGCGATCGCCTTTGCGGGAGGCTTGTTGTCACTTTTCGGGGCAGCGTCCGTCTTTTCCGGCAACGCGACGGGTCCTACCTGGCTGGCAATCGTAGTGACCATCTTCGGCCTCCTAGGCCTAATACTGGGCGTCGGATTCTACACTGGAGCACGCTGGGCCTGGATGGCAGGAATCGTGATCTACATCGTCTCGATCCTGCTCGGGATCTTAGAGATACTCTATGGTGGTACTGTCGGAGGAGTAGGCGGAGTCATCAGAATAATCGCCGGAGTGGTCATCCCGCTCTACTTGACTCGGGCCGGACCAAAGACCTTCTACGGCAAAACACCAGCCTCCCACAGCCCATAGTCGCTAACATCCTTCAGCAACTCTTAACTCGACGAGCGATCGAAGATAACGCATCATGCAGTCTGTCACCAGTAAGGTCGAGATTCGCGACATAGCACCCGGGTTGTGGATCTGGCGTGCGGAACATCATCACTGGAAGCCTGGCGACGACTGGCAGCCGGTTGTGACATCGACCTATGTCGAATCGGGAGCCGAGAGGCTAGTTATCGATCCACTCGTCCCGAAAACGGGCAGCGAGGAATTGTGGAAGCGTCTAGACAACCGACCGCCAACGATGGCCGCTGTCATTATCCCTGACCATGTGCGGGACATCGATGAGTTTGTCCGTCGCTACCGGGTCCGTGCTTTTGGTCCGAGGCTCTTCTGGCCCGACGACTTGCCGGTGTACAAGCTGCAGATGATCGAATCGGATATGGTGCTCCCCGGGGGCTTCGTCGCTCTTTACGATGGTAGAGGGCGCCTTGAGACGCCTCTCTGGCTGCCTGAGCAGCGGGTGATAGTCTTTGGCGATGGAATGACGGAGCGAGGAGGCGATCTTCGGATATGGGGTTCGCCGTGGCATGAGAAGCGAGCGCTGCCGGCGATGCGAGAGTTGCTGAAGCTTCCGTTTGAGAAAGTCATCATTTCACATGCCGATCGCGAGCCAGTGCACGACCGCGCCGCCTTTGAGCGTGCGTTGGAACTCCCCGCTTGGCGGGGCTAGCATTTCTCAATCGAGGGGTATTAGGCCTACATTGACGAAAGCTTAATCCTCGGTTAGCCGTTACTTCGCAACGAGAATCTTGTCAGAGTCGACCTCTCAAACAAGTCTTGCCACAAATTGTCCAAGCTGCAACACGGCCATGGCGGACATGGGCGACATTCCATTCAGGACAGGAGGATCCAGCGGTGCTGCACATCTCCTCTTCGGGAACTGGGCAGAACTCGGAGAAGGTCTACTCCGCCTTGACGCGTTCGTCTGTCAGAGCTGTGGAAGGGTCCAGCTCTTCGCAGACTCACAGACCAGAGATTCTATCCGCTAAACGCTAATTCCAAACATAGAACAAGGGCAGGCCAGTACAGTTAGCGCATCGACCGTTCCGTTGAAATGAGAATGCTACTTGGGGTTTCCAGCCTTGAGCCAGTCAACATAGTGCCGAATGGCCGACTGAGTATCGAACTTGGGCGTGAAACCGGTGTCTTGTTGTAACCGCTTGGTCTCCATGAGAGGTAATGGTGGAAATGGGAAGTGTCCTGGGGGAAGGTCTACTTTGAAATTCGGGACAACTCTCTTGACCGCTTCCACGACTTCCCTATTCGGAGTGAGCTTGCCTGAGCCTATGTTGTAAACGTCATACTGCAGCTTCTCGGCGGTGTGAACTAGGGCGATGGCGCGTGCCAAGTCCTTGATGTAGCACAGATCTCCCGTATCTTCAGCGTTACCGAAAAACACGTTCTCAAGGTTGGGTGGTTTCCCGCTTACGGCCGCATGAACTAGTCGTGCCTCGAGGCCGAGCTGATTACCGTCAAATGGGCCGTACATTCCCATTAATCGAGCGCAGATGGTGCTGATGCCGGTCTTCTTTGCGAACTGGTCCGCGGCCACTTCGACAATCTTCTGGTATGCTAGAATGGGGAACATGCTTGGGAGAGAAATGGGAGCCTCCTCGTTTACTGTTCCTTGAAGCCCGAGGTACATTCCGCCTGTACTGGAAAATGTCACCCTCTTGACTTTCCAGTCCTGGGCCACTCGGAAGGTGGCGTCGAGCATGTCGAAGTATCCTTTGAGACCGCGCACCGGACCCTCTCCTGAGGCAAAACCTCCCCCAACGTTGACGATACCATCGATCTTGTGCTTCTCGCCGATCCTACGCAAGTCCCCAACTGAGGTCGAGTCGGTAGGCTCGACGATCACACGCCGATGATCGATATGCTTCTGAAGGAAGCCAGGGACCTCTTTGTTCTCGTGGCGTGTGACCACGCAGTCTTTACCCAGGTCCACTAAGGCTTCTGTTGTGTTTGAGCCTATGAAACCGTTCAAACCACCGACGACAAGAATCATCGCCATTTCTCCGTCCCGGAAGAAACGCTTGTGTCGTCATGATCCATGGTGATGACTATTTTTCCTCGGGTATGTCCCTCTTCAAAGTAACGGATTGCTTGCGCAGTTTCATCAAGCGGGTATCGTCTGTCGATCACAGGCATAATCTTTCCTGCTTCCATCAGCTCCTTCAATGTTACTAGATCCTCCGAGTTTGATTTTGCCACGAAGAACCGGAATTTCTTGTCTCCCCTTGACAATCGTGCGCGGATAACGAAAGAGAGTAACCGCCTGATGATCACATCCCTCATACCGACGAGGACGAAGATACCGTTGGGATTCATTACGCGTTTGTATTCAGAGATGGAGTGACTCGCACCAATATCGCAGATCAAATCGTAACGTTGCCCCTTCTTGGTGTAATCCTCCTTGGTATAGTCAATGACGTGGTCTGCACCGAGAGAGCGGACCATGTCCAGGTTCCCTGTATTGGTCACCGCGGTAACTTCGGCTCCGAAGGATTTTGCTATCTGCACCGCAAATGATCCGACACCTCCACCTGCACCATTAACCAGCACCTTCTGTCCGGGCTTGATGTGTCCATGGTCCCGGAGAGCCTGTAGCGCCGTGAATCCAGCGATGGGAACGGCGGCAGACTCCTCAAAAGAGCGATTTGTGGGTTTCAGCGCTATTCTGTTTTCTTTGGCAGTCCCGTACTCTGCGTAACCAGCCATGCATACCCCGTATACCTCATCGCCTGGCTTGAACCGAGTCACGCTATTACCGACGGCTTCTACTCTGCCGGCGATGTCGGTGCCAACTCCTGGCTCCCTTGGCTTGCGAACTCCCATATTCATTCGGAACAGGGGCAGGACAAGTCGCAACATGAAAGGTGGTCCCCTCATGTTATGCCTATCTGCAGCATTTACGGAGGACGCATAGATCTTCACCAATACTCCACGAACATCGTCCGCAGCAGGTTTCTCCAACTCCTTCACCTGGAGAACGTCCGGTGATCCAAAACCTTCGCGAACAATCGCTTTCATGCGTCCCGTCTCAACTTGTTTTGGTTCTACAATCATTGCAGATTCCTCAGTCATATTTCGCGAGAACCTCCTCTGTAGTGTTGAGCATCTCGACTAGGTCGATAGGGGTCTCCTCCATCACATCCCTCACCTGTTTCTTCGCTGTCTCGGTAAGCAAGGCCCGCAGATCGTTCGCCAGAGCCTTCGACTCGGTTCTGCTAGTCTTGTTTTCAGTCCTGAAGACGACGGTGTCTCCTGAAACCTTCAGTGTGAACTTCCGCGTGTCGAGTGTAATCTTGTCCTCGGTGACTTGGAGCGAGTGAAGCGGCGATGCTGTCTTCACCTCTCTAGGAGAGTAGGAGAAGCTGTCGGATCCAGCCGCGAGCTCCATCGACCCATCCCCTAGCGAGAGGCTGCTTCCATTCCATTTTGCAGTTGCTCGGTGACCGTTTGTAGTGACGTAGGCTGTGCCGGTTCCCTTCGCCAGCCACCTTTCTTGTGGGTGATGCTCGCCATCTCCATCCCAGTCGAAGATGAGTGGGCCGATCTTCCATCGGTCTCCCATGCAGCCGTCGCGGAGCCGTATCCGTCCAACATCCAACTCGTCTCCTCGCGAACTTGTCTCTTCAAGCAGTTGGTTTGCCGACTTTCCAGTCATCCTCACCACCTCGTCGTTTGTCGTCGTTTTCCCTTGGAATGGGATTCCTACTGTCGTGACTGGAGCTGGGAGTGATGCGCTCACGGTCCCCATCGGGGTCTTGAAGGTGGTTGAGACCTCACCCATCAGCACGCATCCGATGGTTCGTCCCTCTCGCCGGATCGGCATCCCCACCGTGTCCTGTTTCACCGTCAGCTTGGTTCCTTCCATTGTCGGCCCTTTGCCTTCGGCGACGATGAAAGGGGTTGCTCGCCACTTTCGCGCAAGGCCGAGTCTTTGCGCGGCGTACGCGCCTAGACCCGCCGCGATCGCCGCAACCACAAAACTGGGGGTCCAGCTTGAAATGGCAGTTGGAAAGACATCAGACTGCAGAGAAGCCACCCAACCGAGGATCCAGATCCCCAGTATGATTCCAACAAATGCCCAGGTGACGTTCCAGAGGAAGCTGACAAGCGCTCTACCCGCTCCCGAGATGGTCTCTGTGCGGAAGACTCGGCCCAGGAAACCCAAGCTGAAACCAGCGAGAAGTAAGGAAACGGAGTACTGTTGGATTCCTAGGGGTCCCCTAATGATCCAGACTAGAGCGAGGATCGCTGAAACGCCGGTCAACGTGCCAGCGATTCGTCTCGTCCCTATCGACAGTCCCGAGTCTCGTCCTATCTCAATCAATTTGCTCTCCTCCGAGCGCCTCGCTCATCAGCGCTAAAGTCCTGACGAGTATTCTCCCCCTCTTGGTGAGCTCGTAGCCTCCCTCGTCGCTGTGGGAAACTAGGCCCATGTTTAGGAGGCTCTTCAGGTGATTGTTGACAGAAGCCGCTTCAAGGCCTATGACTGTCTTGAAGTCTGAGAAGGTTTTCCTTGTAGAATAGAGCATCTTGACCATCTTGAGTCTGTCAGTGTTCGCCAATGACTTCAGGAGGTCAGCTGCCGTGGTTTCGGGCATGTTGTCGACAAGTTCGTCTACGGCGATCTCTCCTCGCGTTGCCAGGCTTGATTTTACGTTCTCGCGGATCTGTCTGACAAGGTCTTTGACGACGACGAATGATGGCTCGGATTGGGCCACATCGTCTTTGTGGAGATCAACCCTGATTGAACCGGTTCCGGAGCTCTCGAGGGCTTGGGATACCTGGTGCCGGATCTCGTCCTTTAGGGACCTGATTTCCTCCCTGAGTTCTTCTCTTATGTCGTCTTTGGGTTCAGTCAAGTAAACGTCACTATACTTCGTCAAGCGTAGAAGTATATATAATTTTACCTCGGAGCGTAGATTAGGTAAAGGATAGTTTTCCTACTTCTTCGCCAACGATTACTCTCGTCCAATCGCTGAGATGGAGAAACCGAAAAGGAGAGGACCACTTAGGGGTTAGCAGAAGCCCCGCGTATCTAGCTATATTATTCCAGCGACAGTTACCATGACGGTCACGGTCGTGCTGTGCGACACCCCACCGCTGAAACCGGTGACGGTGACCGTGTAAGTCCCAGGCGTCGTGAGCAACGAGGCGGAGACGGTCAGAACGGCGGAACCACTGCCTCCAGAGGTGAGAAACACGTCGGACGGGCTGAGAGTTGCAGTAGGCTGTGAAAGGGAAATGCTCGCCGGGCTAACCTGAGAGGTCAGACTCACATCACCTGCGAAACCGTTGATGCTCGCGAGCATTATCGTGGACTGGCCTGAGGACCCGATCGGTACGCTCAGGGAACTCGGATTAGCTTGGATACTGAAATCGACAACATAAACCGCCACACTGACGCTCCGAGTCGCATTTCCATTGGCACCTGTCACCGTGACAGTATAGTCCCCGACATCAGAAGAGACAGTCGTAACAGTCAGAGTAGCGCTACCTCCCCCGCCAGACTGGAGGGAGATAGATGAAGGACTCACGACTGCCGTCGGGGTTGGCCCGCTGGAGCCGGGCCCCGAGGACACTGTTGATGTGAAGGATACGCTACCTGAGAACTGGCTGGAAGCGCTGACACTGACTGTCGATGAGCTCGATTGCCCAGGCATTACGGGTAGAGGGTTCGGGTTCGCGGAGAGGTAGAAGCTCGATATCCTCCATGCGGTGAGCGGGTGGAGCTCCCATCCGGTGAAGCCGTGCGCGTTATCGTTGAGATCGTTCGGGTTCCAGAAGACAAATCCTTGCACATCAACCAGTGTCGTGTAAGGAGCAGTCTCCGCTACCAGTGTACTGTTGTCGCAGGATGTGGAGGGTCCGCAGTAGCCTGCACCCTTCCAGTCACGATCTATCTGTACATGGATCATATGCATGCAATTGGTAGTGTTTGTAGAGGTGCATAGACTATAGCCGGGGGTGAGAACGTTGAAGGCGGTGTCTGACTGCAGACCGTTAGTATAGTTACCCCCACCATTTATCGGCGCGAATGCTTGATTCCAGTTAAAATCACCAGGATAGGACCGCTCGACACCGTTGATCTGGACAAAAGCAGACACCACCTGGCCCTGCGCATTAGTAATGGTACAAGGGGGTCCAGGCGGCACCCAGCCCGGTGGAGTCATCGATGATGGCGTAAGCCATCTCTTAGTGTTGTCGGGTCCATACGAAGACGTTATTCCCGGATTGAAAATACTCCCGTTCTCCGTGGCACCACCCTGTGAGTTGGTCTGACTCCCCAACACCTGCTCGACAGTCACAACGATCGGTGTACAGTTGACGTTTGGATTCCAAGACGAGAGACCGGTTGCCGAGGGAGAGCTAGCTATCGCGCTAGGGAGAATGACCCCTGGATGACTTGGCAAGAATGAGGTTAATACAAGTAGAGAGGAGATAGCTACTAGAAGCCAACTTCTGTTCCTGTGGCTGGACCTAGACCGGTTCTGCGCAGGCATGATAGATGTAATGAAACCCAATCCGATATTTAGGAGGCATGTCCACACTGTGTTGGAACCGAACACGATTAGGGGCAATAGTGTACGTATCCAGCAAATCTGCCAGAATCAGCCCTGATCTCGAATCTGGGAACCTCCTGGGCAACTCTCCGGAAAATCGTTCAGGAAAACCACGATTTTTCCCATTGCCATCCAAGCGCGGATTGTGCCCTGAATCGGCTGTCTCGCCCGAAATCAGTACCAGATGGAAAATGTTTTTTGGAAAATAGGGGTCTCAGCGACCGAGTCCCGCCTACTTGTGGGCAAAGTAGACAGTTAGCGGCTCTTCCTTAGAGTCTATTCTTCCGAAGCCAAATCTAACCATCTGAATAATACTCCCCACCTGTTCACCAAGCAAGTTAGTCTCGCCAAACCCTTTGGTCCTTGTCGCATCCGGCATAACCACTTCACACGAGATATATTGTTCATCCGGGACCCACTGGATCAGAGGTGCTTTGAGCTCCCTGGCCTTCGCGTACTCCTGACTGTGAAAAGTTGCCTTGACCAAGTCTGGATTGGTTGAATTAATCTCTACGTTGAACAGCTCCATAAGCCGTACAACCTTCGCCTTCTCAAACAGCTGAAGATCCGATCTTGCAAGCCAAACGCGCGCTACACCCTCGCGTGGTACCACTTTCAACGTCCGGTTTCCAAGCGAAGGAAGTTCGGGGTGAAGAGCCAGATGCGCTTCGAACGCTTGCGAGACGTTGTCCACGTCCATCGGGACAGGATTAGGGATGAAATTGTACCTATGAGCTAGCTTGTCAATTTCCTTACGATTAGCAGCGTTGATATTATCCCAGCTCAACGTCGCATCAACCGGACGAGCACCCATCTCGTGGACGATCTTTCGCAACGCCTCAGGCGAGTATCCCCTCCTCCTGAGCGACGCAACCGTCGGGATTCTGGGATCATCGAATCCTTCGACCAATCCCTCCTCAAGCTCTTTCACCATCTCCGACTTGCTAAGCTTGAAACCAATCATCTTCAACCGACCGTACTCGATCGCCTCAGGATACGACCAACCCATGTGCTTGTAGAGGTACGTTTGCCTGACCGCATTGGTCAAATGCTCCTTACCCCGAATGATATGAGTAACTCCCATGAGATGATCGTCTACCGCAGCGGAGAAGTTGTACAGCGGCCAGACCCGGAACTTGGACCCGACCCGAGGATGCGGATACTTCTCAGGATCTATAATTCGAAAAGCGGGCCAATCTCGAACCGCTGGATTCGGGTGAGTCGTCTCCGTCTTCACTCGAACTACTGCCTGTCCTTCCTTCAGCTGTCCACCGAGCATCTTGTGCCACTGTTCAAGATTCTCAGGCGGACTCTTCGACCTGTGCGGACAAGCCCGGCCCGACTCGATTATCGCCTTGAACTGGTCAGGCTCACACGCGCAGACGAACGCGATTCCTTGACCAAGCGCCTTCTCGGCATACTCATAATAAATCGGGACTCTATCGCTCATAACATACTCCTCATCCCACCGGCACCCAAGCCACTTCACGTCCTTCTCGATCTGTCCATAATACTCGAGAACAGACTTCTTCAGTCTAGGGTCCGTGTCTTCGAAGCGTAGTATGAATTTGCCCTTGTACATTCTCGCGTAGTCATGAGAAAGAAATACGGCCCGAAGAGATCCAACGTGGAGTACGAAGTCGGGGTTTGGTGCGAACCGAGTTACGATCTGCGAGTACTTGTTCGCGTTTGGAAGAGGAGCCAGAACCTTTGCGTCGGCCGGTCCGGCAGTGGATCCTTTCTGCGATGACATTCGAGTATCTAGTTCTCGCGAACTCAAACCGATTGAGTGGTTAGAAAAGGTGCTTGTCGATGATCTCGGCGGGTCCACCTGGGTCCGAGACCAAGACGTTGTCCGTAATCTTGCTGAGACTCCTTCGAACTGACCGGGCAGCGTCTCGCGTAGTGTTGACAAAAACCGATGGACCTGTGTCCAAAGAGAACCATGCCGGAAGATCCTCTTCAGCTCGGAGCCTTCTTACTTCTCTGATGATTTCGATCGAGAGTGGACTGAAAAGAATCAATCCCTCCTTGCCTGTCATAGTAACTGCATGCAGGTTGAGAGTATCCTCCTCGGCTAACCGTCCAATGGACTCCACGTCCTTTCGTGAGATAGCCCGTTTCATCCGTGGAAGAATACTTCTAAGGTAAACTAGGCGCGACTTGAAAAATGGAGACCTGACAGCGTCAGCGTGGGCTCTATCCGTCTTGATCTCTGACTCTATCGGAACAATTACCGTTCTTAGTTTGATTGAACTGGCAGACGCAAGCTCCTCGGCATAAGACCCACCGTTTCTGTTCGCGTACCAAATTGAGAACGCCCCGGCCAAGCTGCGTGAAGCAGACCCAGCGCCCAATCTAACAACTTCAGACAACTCGGGCGTCTTGATGTCCAGCTCCAACGCTCTTGCTGTTGCGAGTCCCAGCGCTGCAAACCCGGAAGCAGAGAAGCCCAATCCCTTGCCCTTGACATCAGGGTTCCTAGATTCGATTCTTGCTTTCAGGGACCCCAGACGAGACAAGTGCCGGAGATGGTTAACGACCGCCAACACTCTATCCTGTTCCTTTTTTGATGGCGACTTACCGTTTATCCGGATACGATCATCCGCGAACTCTCGGCTAAACGCCACTGTCGTGATGGTGGGAAGTGATTTCATGCATACAGATATGCTGTCATGAAATGGTAGCCGGAGTCTCTCGTTTCGAAGACCGTGGTATTTCACTAGCCCTTGAATCGCGTAGGCCCGAGCGGAGACCTTCAATGCCCTATCCAATAACGCCGGTAGTCCGAGCGACTTTCTCCGCAGCCGCCTCAGCCACTCCCGTCTCTCCGAGAATTGTATATCGTTCGGGACGCAGACTGTGAGCCATCGTCAGGGCTCTTACCAACTGTTCAGGGGAGACGTTAAGCTCCTTGGCAGTTGAAGGAGCTCCAATCTCTTTCAAGAACGTTCGAATTGCTTCCCAGTTGGATCCCTGGAGGTAAGCGCACAAGATTGCGCCAACACCAGTTCTCTCACCATGTAGACTGGTTTCACCGGCCACAATGTCAAGTGCATGACTGAACAAGTGTTCCGACCCACTGCAGGGTCGGGAGCTTCCAGCAATGCTCATTGCCACACCGCAACTTATGAGTGCCTCTACTACCGTTCGGACGCCTTCGACGTTTCTCTTGAGGATCTCCTTTGCATTCTTTGTAACAAGCTCAGCACTCATCAGTGCTAGGTCGGCTGCATAGTCGCCGTAGTACTCGTTCTTCAGTTTGTGGGCGAGCTGCCAGTCCTTAACGGCAGTAAACTTGGCAACAATGTCGGCACAACCGGCAGCCAGCAGGTTGTAGGGAGAATTGGCTATCACATCGATATCCGTGAGAATTGCCACAGGTGCTTGAGCCCTAATCGAATAAGGCCTTGAACCGCCCTTGATCGAAGCATAGGGACTTGCGATTCCGTCGTGGCTTGCAGCCGTAGGAGTGCTCATGAAGGGAACGGAGGCTTTGGCTGATGCGAGTTTTGCCACGTCAATATCCTTGCCGCCGCCGACCCCTAGTACAATAGAGGCCTTCACGCGCTTGATCGCTCCTATGACGTGGTTTACGACTGCCTCAGTTGATTCTTTGACGATAACATGGTCGACTTTCAAACCTGCCTTTGCAACTGATTTCGCAACAGGCTCACCTGCGAGAGGGTAAGTTACAGGCCCCGAAACTACGAGGGCAGTGCCAGTGTAGCCGAGTCTTGCGCAGACCTCTCCGGTTCGGCCGAGGACATTCTTGCCTACAATGACCTCTCGAGGAAGTTGCATGTAGTGTAGGGACTCATCTGCTTCCATGGCATTCACGGGAAGAATAGGACAACTAGAGTCACGGCAAGGGTAAGGGCTTCGAGCATGTAGAATTGGCGTGCAATTCGCCTTGCGATGCGGCCGACGAAACTTGTGATAGTCTGAAAGGTTTCCGAGCCGAGAACTCGCACTTCAATGGCGAATTTGGAAAAACCTGCAGACGATTCTTCCATCGACACGATGGCACGCTGCACTGTCTCTCTCACTTTCTCCGTCAGGAGTCTGAGGTCTATATGGGCTCCAACCGGGTAGTACCCAAGAGGAGACCTGACGAGCCCAGTTACAAGGTGCGTGTCTGTAGTCATTATTTCACCGTCTGATACTCCAATCTTTTCAAGGTCTTCCAGTATGGCCTCTCTCACTCCGGTGTGCATATTGTTCCCATCAATGGTCAGATAGGCAACGATCTGGTTCCCACTCTTCACAACCAAGGAGGAAAGCCCGCCGGGACCAATCCCGTCTTCAAGCCGAAACTCCTCTAGAGGATCGGCAGCGGACCCAGCTGTAAACGGCGATTTTCGGGCGAGAGCCAACTGGTCCAGCACTTTGACTGACGCCTCAACGAGCTTTCGTGCCTGTTCGGGGCTTATTGAGGTTTGATTTGAAAGGCTATTGTGAGCATCTGCGATGATGGCCGTTAGACCGCGCGCTTGAGCTTCCCGCTCGATCTCATGGGCGACTTCGGAAGGCAGGTCCTCCATGTCAATGGGGGAGAGAGTCAACGTGAGAAAAGCGACGTTACCGAAGATTTGACCAGAGACCTTAGCTTCGTCTAGAGTGAATCTGACCATGGTACTAGAGTCGTGAATGGGAGTTGCGACAGGGTATTCTGCCACAACCTTCTCTATGACTCGCTGCACATCCTCTTGCGAAACGATGTTCAACTGATGATTTGAGATCCCATGTGGGACCTGGACGATCCCCCCTTTCGATCTTTCAAGGGCTACTGTCAGCCGAGAGGGGAGTCCACCGCTGCCAAGGTCACGATAGGGTCCTGGATGGAAGTTCGATACTACAACGCAACCAACCGCCGCTTTCGTGCCTGAGAAAGCAAGAGTCGAGCCTTCGATCACTCCCTGCGTCCCCAGCGTGCCAAGTCGGCTTTCTAGAGACTCGGGATCTGACCTGAGCCAGTGTTGAAGGAACGCCCTGAAGAGCGTCAGAGGAGAATCCCGGACCTCTGGGGTGCCTGAGCGTTCGACGTCCCTTACGATCCTTGCCACTCCGGCAACTGAGACGACGACCCCTACGACAAAGGCGGTTGTTCCACGGGTCACAAGAGCACTTGTAACAATTGCCAAACCGGCGTTGGACCCGAAGATCGAAAAGGAGAAAATCGCGAGAATTGGCGGCAGTGCAGACGCCAACAGCTTCTTCCAAGAGGGCATCGATGAAATCGATGCAATAGTCAGAAACCGTATGGGCAAAGAGAAGACTAGTACTGCGAAAAATCCATCAGCCCAGAGCATCGTGTTCGAAACGACCATTCCAGCGATCACTCCAACTGGTAATGCCACTATGAGCAAGAACCAAGAAAGAATTTCCAGCCCCATGAGCCTTCGAAAGTTCAGAACCTTGTCGCCATGAAGAATCGTTGCTGAGTTTAGAGCCTCGCCGACGAGGGACGGTATCACGACCGCAATCAATGAGAAGAGCAGTGTAGCTTGGAAACCTATTCCTGCTAACGGGAGGGCAAGAACCGATGCGAGCGCTGCAAGAGTTAGAAGAACAGAGACGACCTCTGGCGTCGATGGAAACCCTACTCTTCGGATGAAATTGAATGCTCCAACGGTACTACCCACACCACCAGTGGCATGTTGAGTCACAACGCATCCACTAGGCGCGTCTCATGGCAGACACAATACTCTTCACTGGACCGGGCCCCTGTTGCTCAAGAAGGGTCCCTGTCACAATCGCTGAGGCTCCCGCCTTCGCCAAAGCTCGCGCCTGGTCCGGCGTTCGAATACCTCCGCCCACAATTATCGGAATGTCCAAGTCCGAGGAGACTTTGTGGACCATACTCGTTTCTACCGGATGTTCCGCTCCACTTCCCGCTTCGAGGTAGACAAACCGCATCCCCAGATATTGGGCAGCAAGGGCATAGGCAGCGGCCAATTCCGGCTT
>Ga0209154_1001029_pt1 | contig 16829 bp, 11 predicted proteins | sample GraSoiAngelo_121_FD_185878 | JGI IMG/M metagenome (GOLD analysis project Ga0209154, IMG submission 185878) | Grasslands soil microbial communities from the Angelo Coastal Reserve, California, USA - 14_0919_12_20cm (SPAdes) (version 2) | ecosystem: Environmental > Terrestrial > Soil > Grasslands ... | reverse complement strand
ATCCTGCTGCAACACCTGAATCTGCACCTCCCCAACTCCCTGGAAATGGCCCGAGTGTAGTGAAGACTAGACCATGCCCCCATTGAAAACACAGGTGTTTATTCTTCAAACTGCGGAAGTTGGGCTAGCGTCTCTGGCCGTAGACTGAAAATGTGATGTCTGCATAAGTATCAGGGATAGGAGCTTTTACGAGGAGCATGTCCCGCTATTTCCGAAAATCTTATGGCTGCGGCCCTCTTGCACGGCGCGGAAGGGCACCGGCGCAGCGCGAACATCGCCATCATCAGGACCGGCCGCTGGGCTGACGCACAACAACCACGCCCAGTTCGCGCAGTCGCCTGCGGTGATAGCGGATGCGCACGATGCGGTTGCGTCTCGTAAAGCAGTTGGCACGGAGTTCCCTGCAAACCAGTCTTCGACGCAGCACGTGATAGCTGATGAGAAGGAGCGCGTGCAAAAGGGCCACAACCGCGCGCTTCTTGCCTCGGCGCGGCGCCGAGGCGGTGCTACCTGCTTTTGAAACAACTGCTGCTGACGAGGCTGGAGGTTCCGGCTCACGCGGGTGCGCAGCCACGACCGTTCCAGCGCACATTTCCCCTGCAAAGAGCAAAGAACTACATCTCGTATAACTTTGGGAAGGCCCACAGCCAGACCCTATAAAGCTTCGGCCTAACGAGCCCGGGATAAGGGACAATGCTTAGTTGAGCTGGGGACGGATCTGCTCTGTGCTCAGCGCGAGGCCGGTTAGGTGAGTCGATGTGGCTGTCTTGCATCGCCAGTTCGAGTGCCTACGCTTAGCTTAGGTTTTAGCTCTGTGATATGCTGACTTCGACGACGTTCTCACTTGAACCGATCCGGAGTCTCAAACATGAAAATGCGGACGGAAAAGGATTCACTTGGCGAGAAGCAAGTCCCGGCCGAGGCATACTTCGGCATTCAGACGCAGCGGGCGGTGGAGAACTACCCGATTAGCGGTTATCGCGCCCACCCCCATTTGATTCGGGCAATGGGGATGATCAAGAAAGCCGCGGCGCTTGCCAATCGCGAATTGAAGCTCCTCGACAACAAGCGTGCCGCCGCCATTATTCAAGCTTCGGAGGAAGTCATCGCCGGCAAATTCGACGACCAATTCGTCGTGGACGTGTATCAGGCAGGTGCGGGCGTCTCGTTCCACATGAACACCAACGAGGTGATAGCGAACCGCGCGATTGAAATCCTGGGGGGCCGGCGGGGCGACTACGAAGTCTGCCACCCGAACGACCATGTGAATTTCGGGCAATCCACTAACGACGTCTTTCCGACGGCAATGCGCTTGGCGGCCGTGATCCTGTTTGACGATGTCCTACAGTCGTTGGGTGAGCTGGAGCGCTCATTTGCGCGGAAAGGCAAAGCGTTTGATCACATCCTAAAGTCGGGGCGCACGCACATGATGGATGCAGTCCCGATTCGATTGGGGCAAGAGTTCTCCTCCTACGCAACCGCGATGCGACGCGCAGCAGACGTGCTTCGGCAAGCGCAAGAGGGACTGCGCGAACTGGGGCTCGGAGGCTCGGCGGTGGGGACTGGGGTCAATACGCACCCGAAGTACCAGAAGCTGGCAGTTCAACACCTCAGCAAAGTTTTAGGGCAGAAGCTGATTGCCACCGATGATCTGCGCTACGCAATGAACTCGAACCTAGCTCTTTCGGTGGCATCTTCGGCCTTGCGGAATTTGGGGCTCGAGCTGATTCGCATCTCCAACGATTTGCGCCTGCTCTCGAGCGGCCCCAACACCGGCTTTGCCGAAATTGTTTTGCCGGCGCTGCAACCGGGCTCCTCGATCATGCCCGGCAAAATCAACCCGGTCATGGGTGAGCTCACCGCAATGGTCAGTTTTCAGGCGGTCGGCGCAGACCTAGCCACGGCGATGGCGGTGCAAGCCGGACAGCTCGAACTCAACGTGATGATGCCGACGATGGCGTGGAATGTGCTCCACGCGGCCGAGATCCTAAAGAATACGATGCGCGTAGTGGCCGAAAAGTGTGTTGATGGCATCACCGCCAACGAGGCGCGGTGTCGCTACTATGCGAATGCCACGGTAGCCATCGCGGCGGCGCTCAATCCCTACATCGGCTACGCTGCGGCGGCAGAGATCGCGAAGGAGAGCGTGAAGACCGGTCGAACTGTGACTGAGATCGCGCTTGAGCGAAAGCTGCTTGACGAAAAGTTGCTGCGCGAAATTCTCGACCCGTATCGCATGACCGAACCGGCTCCGCCCATCGAAGACGTCCGCAAAAAAGTCAGGAACGCCGCTAGTTAGTCTTTTCGCAGTTTGTGCGCCGTTTTTTTATGGAACAGGCGCCCCCAAGTTCAGACCGCGAGGCAGGTCAGGAGTTAAGAGGTGCACGCTTGGGGGGAGGCCAGGGTTCGAGCAACTGTTCCTTGCGGTAGATAAGCGCATTAATGTCGTAGGTGGCAAGCTCAAACCCATGTCCATGAGTGATGGCGTCAGTGGGACAGGCCTCAACACAATAGCCGCAGAAGATGCACCGGGAATAATCGATATTATAGACTTTCGCGTAGCGCTCGCCGGCGGAAATGCGTTTGGCGTCGGTATTCTCGGCGGCCTCGATGTAGATGCAGTTGGCCGGACAGGCAGCGGCGCAGAGGAAGCATCCCACACACTTCTCAAGACCTTGCTCATCGCGGTGCAGGACGTGAATGCCGCGATAGCGCGCTTGAAAGTGCACCGGCTCGTCGGGATAGTTTTCGGTGACGGGCTTGCGCAGCATGTTGCGGAAAGTGACGCCAAAACCCTTCGCCAGGGTGATGAACGTCTCGCCGACTTCCTTCAGTATGAATGCCATTGAGGATCAGTCTAACAGACCGAGTATGGCGCCGCAAACCTGAAAGCTATTTCCGCTATTTCCCCCCAAGGGCAGCAACGATCTGTTTGCCGTGAAAGCGGCCATTCTCGATAAATATCTCCCCAACGTTGTTGCCGCCAATCACCACGCCAGCCAAGTGAATTCCTGGCACGTTGCTCTCGAAAGTTTGCGGATTCATCGCCGGCTTATTGGTTTGCGGGTCGAGGGCGATGCCCAGTTGCCGGAGGAAATCGAAGTCCGGGTGATAGCCGGTCAGGGCAAAGACCTGAGCGGCGGGCAGCGCGCGTTCTCCATTGGCTCCCTGAACCCAGACCTGGGCGGCCTCAATGCGGGTGACGCGCGTCTCGAACAGCGCACGAATTTGCCCGGCCTTGATGCGGTTCTCGATATCGGGGCGCACCCAGTACTTGATCGTAGCGCCCAACTGGGCGCGCCGGTGGACCAAGGTAACTCGAGCGCCGGCGCGGAACAGATCGAGCGCGGCCTCTGCGGCTGAGTTTTTGCCGCCGATGACGACCACATCCTGGTGCCAGAAGGGGTGCGCCTCGGTGTAGTAGTGCGAGACGTGGGGCAGGTCCTCGCCCGGCACATCGAGGCGGTTCGGCAGGTCATAGTAGCCCGTGGCGACGACGATCTTCTTCGCCGCGTAGTGATTCACAATTCCGCGCGTCGTGCGTGTGTGCACGACGAAGCGGTGATCACTTCCCTCCACACGCTCAACGCCCTCGTAGAGGCGCAAGTCGAGTTGGTAATGTTCGGCGGTCTTGCGATAGTACTTGAGGGCCTCAACGCGGGTGGGCTTCTCAGCCGCACAGGTCAAGGGGAGGTCACCGATCTCCAGCAGCTCGGGCGTAGTGAAGAACACCATGTTGGTCGGATAACGGTAGAGCGAGTTGCACAGGCAGGCCTTGTCGATAACGAGAGGATGCATGCCCGCGCGCTTGGCCTCAATCGCGCTGGCGAGGCCGGTGGGCCCGGCGCCGATGCAGATTAGGTCGTAGGTTTCGCTCACAGTTTTAGTTTGCCCTGCGCATGACGGGATTGCAACCGCACGCTCTGGCCCTCGGTGGCCTGGTAAGGCGGAGGTAGCGCGGCGTTCGGCGCACTTGCCAGTGGACGTCGTCGCTGTGAGTATGCGGCAGAGGAAAATGGCTGAAGCAAAGATGCAGGATGCAGGGGTACCCCCCTGGTTTTTTGTAAGAGTATGATTCCAGGAGGGTTTAAGTCCAATGATTTTGCAAGTGCAGATCCTAAAGGACTTGCGGACGCATTTTTCGTAAGTGCGGATTCTAAAGGGGTTACCAGCGTGGACACGGGACCCCTCGACTTGGCTAGGGACAGCAGGAAGACGGTCACTCCGAACGAACGGACCAGCCCTGGGGAGTACAAGAGCTGCCGGCGAGGCCCTTGGACTTTCGCTCTCCTCGACTCCGCTTGGGGCGCACAGGGCAAACGCTACACAGCAAAGCGTCACGATGTAACAGTGGTCCAATCTGCAAAGCTCTTTGGCGGGCCTTGCAATTCATGTTACCTCAATGCTGATGGATGTTCAATGGAAAGTTATTCCAGATTAGCGGTGGGCATCAGCAATTCGTTCAGCTCGGCTTCGAATCGCTCGAGCTCCGCTCGACGCTCCGGTGTGACCTCGATCTGCTTCTTCTTCCACACGAAGTAGTTTCTCGCGCCGCGAGTGACGCGAACGCTCAGGTTGCCATCCACCAGGTAGCTCGGCTCAGCAACGAGCCTCATCCCGCCAGCGACTGGACCGAGCAACGCAGCGCAGTTCCCTTTCCGCACGCCAACCGCGTTCGCATAGAGTGGAAACGAAGCGCCCTGGAAACCGTGCACGGCGAGCCGTTTGAGTACAGCGATCTGCGCAGGCGTCAGTTCCAGCAAAGTCCCCTCTGCTTTTTGCACCGATTATACGGCCACAGTAAGAAAGCAGTGGCAGACCTGTCCCCATTACGGCTATGCGGAAATCACAGAAGCTACGAGCGTTCAGCTCCCCCTGCGACAGGCAAGGACCGTCAAGACTACGCCACGGCGGGATCAGAGTCCGATTGGGTGTGTTCGAGGGAGGCCAAGACGGAATGCAGCGCGGCAATCAGCTCCTCGCGCGAGACATGGCTCTTGCGGAACTGGATGCGCACGCGGAAGGCATCGTTCTCCGGTTGGAAATTGAAGATGAACGGCTGGGGCCGCGGTCCGGTAGTGGCTTCCTCACGGCGTTCGCGGCGAGCTTCGTCCCGCGAGAGCCCGCCCTGGCTGATGCGCTGCACGGCCTCCAGCATCTTTTTCTCGCTGGGCTGGCGAGCCACCTGCAGCAGCAGCGATTTGGAGACAATTCCCTTCTCGAGGCAGCGCTTGCGCACTGGGTCGGGGATGTTGCGCAAAGACAAGCTCTCGGTGACCGAAGAGCGGGCCTTGCCGATTTTTCGCGCGATGTCGTCGTGGGTGTAGTCGAACTGTGCCGCCAAGCGGTGCAGTCCTTCGGCCTCCTCGAACGGGGTAAGGTCCTTGCGCTGAAGGTTTTCGACCAGAGCCAGCTCCAGGGTTTCGGCATCGTCGGCAATCTTTTCGATGCAGGGCAATTCGCGCAAGCCGGCGGCGCGGGCAGCGTGGTAGCGGCGCTCGCCGGAGATAATGAAGTAGCAATCCTCGCGCGGGACGAAGCGGACCAGCAAAGGCTCCAGCACCCCTTTCTGTTTGATCGAGTCACTCAGTTCGCGCAGGTCGCCCAGGACCTTTCGCGGCTGTTCCGGATTGGGCCGGATTTTATCGACCGGGATCATACGACCCACCGCGGCGCCGCTATAGCTGGCGAGCGTCTCTACATAGTGGGCGTCATGCCGCATCTTCAGTGTGACGGGCAATCCGATCCTCTTCGACACGTTGGATGACCTCCAGGGCAAGCTTGCGATATTCGATGGCGCCCGGCGATTTGGGCGCGAACGTCAGAATGGTTTCCTTGTAGGCCGGGCTTTCTTCGAGGCGCACATTTTTGCTGATGCGCGTCTTGAACAGCACGGAACCAAACACCGAGCGAATCTGTTCGTGGGTGTCGCGTGAGATGTTAGTGCGCTTGTCAAAAAGGGTGATGACAACGCCCAAGACCTTCAGGTCGGGGTTGGGCCGGGCACGGATGCGCTCGTAAGTCTCCAGCAAGTCGTCAGTGCCCTCGATGGCGAAATAGGCGGCTTGGATGGGCACCAGCAGGTGCGTGGCCGCCACCAGCCCGTTCACCGTAAGGATGCCCAGCGCGGGAGGGGTATCCACAATCACAAATTCGTAATCCTTCTGAACCGGCGCGAGCGCGTCTTTGACCTTGAAGGGCGAGTCGAACTGCCCCGCCAGTTGCTGTTCCAGCTTGGCCAAGGCCAGTTTGGCTGGAGCGACAAAAAGCATCTCATCCTTCGTCGGCCTAATCACGCTGCCCAGCTCAGCGCGATGGTCGCTAAGGACGTCGTACATCGAGGTCTTCACGTCGGCCGCGTCGAAGAACGCGATGGTTGAGTTGGCTTGTGGGTCGAGATCAATTAACAGGGTTTTCTTGCCCCGCTGGGCGATGGCGGCAGAGAGGTTAATCGCGGTGGTGGTCTTCCCCACGCCGCCTTTCTGATTGGCGATGGTCAGTATAGCGGTCATATAGGCCCGCCCCGTCCAGGGACGGCTAAACGCATCCTCCCGGGCTGGCAACCGGATAACTATATATAGGGCGGCTGCCTTCTTTTGCCCCACGAATAGGCCAATCTACCCGTGGATCGCACGGAGTGCAAGCAAATAATGCAAGAAATCGAGACTTTCACACCGCCCCGGCCGCCCCTGCGAAGGAGGTGGTCAGCCTCGATCTCACCGGTGACGGCCGAGATGAATTGGTGGCAGGGATCCACTGTCCGGCTGCTTCTGCTGCCTCGCGCGGCCGGATGAGTTGACACAGCCTATTTCTAGGACTACTCTTCGCCACAGATAAGAGAGCAGCCGGGCGAGAGTCGCGAACGCTCTCCGCTCGGAAAACGCCAAGCAAGATGTCCGCGCGTTGCCTCGCAATGATCGGCGCTTCGCTGGCCCTGGCAGGTACAGCCTGGGGACAAGCCAATGCCACGCACACGCATATGGCCGAGAGCAACTCCGAGGTCGTCGTGTACGTCCGGCTCGCGAATGGCGATCCGCTGAACACCCCGGCGCGAGTGAAGCTGCTGACCTCGAATGGTATTCCGCTGATGGAGACAACCACCCAGACAAGAGGAGAAGTCGTGTTCGCGGGCCTCGCCTTGGGCGACTATTACATCGAGGTGAACGCCAACGGATACCAGCTCGCGCGAGAGGAAGTCAGCCTGCCGATTCCGGTGCGCACGCAAGTGCACATCTATCTCCGGCCGGAGGCTTCGAGCGGGCCGCCGTCCACGCCACTCGCGGCGCCGGTGCTGGCTCCCAAGGCGCAGAAGGAAGTGGAGAACGGACTCGAAGCACTGCGCCAGGGGAATCTGAAAGAAGCTCAGGCGCGGCTCGAGCACGCCAGCAAACTGGCGCCGTCGCATCCGGACCCGCTCTACCTGCTGGGAGTCCTGTACATCCGGCAGAACGACCTTCCGCGCGCGCGTACGGTACTCGAGAAGGCAACCCAGCTCTATCCCAACCATACAAGGGCTGTCGCGGCGCTGGGCACCGTTCTCTCCAACCAGGGCGACTATGCCGCCGCCATCCCCATTCTCGAAAAGGCGGTCACACTAAACGATAAGGCCTACGAGACACACTGGACGGTCGCCAACGCCTACTACCAAGAAAAAAAGTACGACCTAGCGCGGGAACATGCCCAACAGGCTTTGACTCTGTCTCAGGGAAAAGCGCCCGAAATCCAACTCCTGCTGGCGCAATCTCTGGCGGCGACCGGCCATCGCGACAAGGCCGCTGCGGAGCTGCAGGCCTTCCTGCGCGAACACCCCGAACACGCGAAAGCGGCGACAGCCCGCCGGTGGCTCGAGCAGCTTGGTCAGGGCAAAGCGAGCGCGCCGAAGTAAATCCCCGGTCCTTTCCTCCTGCGCCTCAATCGGGATGATCCAGTTCTCTACTCCAGTGAGCCTTGTCCCGGGAAGAAGACTGGGCAAAAAAGAACCGCGGGTTGGGCTCGGCCCAACCCGCGGGGTGAAGTCGTTCTGCGCAGGGACGCCTAGAAGTCGAAGCGCAGACCGAACTGGATGAAGCGCGGCTGGTTATACTGCGCGCCAATCACGCCGAAGCCGCGCGGGTTCGACAGGTCCACCCGAACGTCAGTCAGACCCGTGCTCTGTAACAACGGGTGGTTGAAGGCATTGGCCATTTGGATGTCGAACCGGGTGCTGATACGCTCGGTAATCTTCGTAGTCTTCGAGATGCCGATATCCACGTTCCAGCGGGTCAGGCCGCGAATAAACGCGCGGCCAGCGTGGCTATCGAGAAGAATGTCCGGCGTTCGGAAGTTGTTGAACACCGAAGCGGGATCAGCGAACCCATTGACTTTGAATTTGCTCGAGGTTCCGATCCCACCGGAGCCAGCGTTCCCGTCGTTGATACTCGCTTTATAGAACCGGGTACTGATCGGGATGTAGCCGCTGCAGTTACCGAAGGTCGGCCCCTGCCCGTACTCCTCGCAGCTATTCCCGTCAATCACGTCCAACGGCAGGCCGCTTGCGATCACGTAAACGGCGGCGACGTTCCAGCCGCCGACGACCTTGTCCCACCCCTTGCCGGAGGACCACTTGTGGCCTTGCCCGAAGGGCAGGTCATAGGTCACCAGCGCGTTCAAGGCGTGACGCCGGTCAAATTGGGCTGAGCCGTAGTCGCGGTCCAGGTTGAACGCATCGGAGGCTTCATTCAAACTCTCCTGGTTCTGGCCAAGCTGGTCGAACGCATGAGAGTAAGTGTAGTTGATGTCAAACGCCAGGCCGCGCGACGTCCGCTTGCGCAGGGTCACGAAGCCAGCGTTGTAGTTGGAGTGACCATCGCTGCCAATCCAGTAGTTGTCCTGGACCTGATTGGTGTCGGCTCCACCTGCACCACCGGGCAAGAAAGAGCTGATATCGGCCCAGAAATCATACACGTTCGCTTCCGGGAAGTTGCCCCCCTCCTTGTTGACCACGGCAGCGGTGCAGGTAATCGGAACACCGGTTTTGTCCCGGCAGTACGCGCTGCCCTTTCCGCCGAAAAGAGTTTCATAGAAGGGTTGCGTTGGAACAGGCTGGTCGTTGCGCAGGGCATTGGCCACGCCGCTAAACGCCGAGGCGAAGGACTGCCCGCCCAGCGTGAACATGTATGGCACCTGGTTCAGGAAGTAGCCCTGGTAGAGCCGCTTGGCGTAGCGGGCCACATACCCGACTTCGAGGAGCATGTTCCCCGGCAACTCGCGCTGGATGGTCAGGTCCACGCTGTGCGAATAGCCCACTTTGCGGTTGGGGTCAATCCGGAAATCGAGACCTTCATAGGGGCTGTTCCCGGCGGGAATGCGATTCTTCCCGGGAATAAGCGGCGGAGTCAGCTTCGCAAGGCTCGGTATGGGAATCGAAGTTCCGTCCGTGCCGATTCGAAAGGCATTCGTAGGATTCGATGCACCTGAGCAGGCCACCGCGGCACCCGATCCTGTCGGACCCTGGCAACGAACGCTGTTCCCGAAACCGATCCCCAGCGCGGGAATCATCACGATGCCCACGCCGTTGATCCGGTCGTAGGTCCGTGCGTAACCGGTCCGGATGACCGTCTTCCGATCACCGAAAATCTTGCCAAAAAAGCCTTCGGTTGCCGAGGGGTTCCAGGCTACGGCGACTCTTGGGGCAAAGTTGCGCCAGTCGGTCTGCCGGATGGGCACAAAGTCGAACTGCGGGTTGAAGATCTTTCCTTGCAGCGCCAAGGCCCGGCGCGCCGCAAGGTATTCCGACCCGATGGTCGGCTTGCCGGTATTGTGGTCCACCATGATGGTGGATTCGCCCGTCTGTTCATACGGAGGCAACTGCACGCCCCAATTGAGGCCGACGGAAACAGTGAATGACGGCTTCAACTTCCAGGTGTCACTGATATACAACTGGTAGCTATTCACCACAGTGTGCTGCAAAAGCGGGGTCCCCGGCCTGTTCGGAGAAAAGTCAGGGCCACGGGTGAGGAGTTGCGAGCCGCGATCCACGATGCCGAGAACGGAGGCGTAGAAGTTCCTCCAGTTCTGAACTTCTCTGGAACTCAAGCAATTGGTGGTAATGCCCCCTCCGCAGGTCGGTGGACGATTGGTGGCAGGAATGGTTACGTGGCTCCCGGCAGACAGTCTGCCCACAGTATAGACGGCCGAGGTCAGACCCCCAACCACTTTATCGTCGCGCTGGTGGAAGAAGCGCTGGGTTCCCGCACGGCCGCCGAAGCTAAACAGGTGGCTGCCCTTTATCCAGCTCAGGTTTTCGATAAACGTGTAGTCCTTACCGTTCCAGAGGCGGCTGCGAGCGTTCTGGGTGTCCACGTTAATCGGCTGCATCCCGACGCGAATCCCCTCGCCGCCGATGCTCAGAGCTGCAGCGGTCCCCGTGTCTTGAGGGAAAGGCGCGACGGTGGTCCACTGCCACCAGTGACGCAGCCAGTCGAAGGTGAAATCGCTGGTCAGATGGGGAGTGATCTGCCCGGTCAGGCCCGCCACCAAGTATCTGGGTGCCAGGGGTCGCTGCGCAGTCGGCTTTGGTTGTCCCCTCACATTGCCCTGGAGCAGCCCCCCAATGTCGACCTGGACGTTAGAGGAAAGGTCCGTCTTGCTATACCGATAACTGGTCCTGAACTGCCATTTCTGACTGATCTTGTGGTCGAGCCGGATCACGCCGAACTCCTCATTAATGGGCGTCGGCGCGGGCGCCGTAAACCCGGTGGTATTCAAACCATCGCCGAGCGAAGGATCATTCCCTGTGGGCTCGAGTGCCCAAATCCTCTTAATCACCGGGTTGAGGCCGAGCGCGCGCGGGTCGCAGGCTTGGTCCTGGGCAGGCCCGCAGTTCGCAGCCAATGGCCCGTTACCAGGATTCAGGTTGTAGCTGACAACTGCCCCAGAGGCATCTCGAAACCTGAGGATGCCCGCTTTCATGGTATCCGTGGGAACCAGGCGAGAAGTGTCCTGGTTCAGAAAGAAGCGCCGTCCTTCGTAGTGAGCGAAGAAGAACGTCTTGTCCTTCCAGATGGGGCCGCCGACACGGCCGCCGAAGCGATTGTCGCGCAACACGGGATTTTTCTGGCCAATGCTGTTGCGTGTCCACGAGTTCGCGTTCAGATGGTTGTTCTGGAGATAGTCGTACGCAGCGCCGTGAAAGGCGTTGCTGCCGCTCCGGGTAACCATCTGCACTTCGCCGCCCGCCGAGCGCGCAAAGCCAGCCTCGGGGTTGTTGGTCACCACACGGAACTCTTGCAGGCTTTCCACTGGCGTGGGAATCACCGCGCGCGGAGTGGCCGTAAAATTCGTGCCGCTGTATTGCCCGCCGCCCGCAGTGCTGTCTGTGGCGTCACCGCCGTCCACGAGAAAGGTATTTTGGTCGCTGCGGGCACCGGCCACTTGACCGCCAGTGTTGTCGCCTTCGCCGGTTGCCACCGGCGAGCCAGGGGAGTTAAACCCGGGGGTTGCCATGGGCTGCAGGAGCAAAAGAGAAGTCGCATCGCGGTTCAAAGCTGGCAGATTCTCGAGCGTATGCCGGTCGAGCTCGTTGCCGACCGAAGAGTTCAAGGTCTGAAGCTCCGTGCCGGTCGTAGCGTGAACCTCCACCACCTCGCTTACCGCACCGGTCTCTAGGGTGACGTTGATCAAGGTCTCTTTACCCACCGTCACTTTCAGATCGTTCATCACGGCCTGGCGGAAGCCCGGAGCGGTGACCTTGAGCTGGTACGTGCCGGGCTTCACGGAAGTGAACACGAACTGGCCAACATCGTTCGTCGCTGTCGCCAGCACGGCGTTGGTGGATGTGTCCTTCAATTCCACCTTGGCATTGGGCACCACAGCGCCGCTCTTATCGAAACCCGTGCCGGTCACGGTCCCCGTGGAGCCCGTTTGGGCCTGTACGAGCCCCGGGATGAGCACAGCAGTGAACAGCGCCAGCAAAACGACCTTAAGGCATCGCATGCTAGTTCTCCTCCTGGAGGCACACCTCCACATCTTGCTCGGGTGGGACCTCAGTCCGCTCGCCTAATTCTTGAGATGAAAAATAGTCCACCACGCCCACCACTCGCTTTGTGGCGAAAGCTAGCCCCTCCGCTCCCAGGATGTCAAGCACTTTTTTCACTGCCGCGGGCTTAGGCGTCGTGCCCAGTCCCCACCGAGGGGCGTCCGGCCACACGCGGTTGACGTTCAATGCAGCCACCTTTTAGAATGTGTTGGGCGAATCGATCGACGAAATAGCTTGGCACTTCACCAGCGAAAGACCTGGGGAAATTGACCAGAAAAGACTCATCCCGAAGTAGTCTGCTCTCGGTTGGCCTCTTCCTTTGCTGCGCTGTTGTTTCGTCCGGGATCGCTACCGGGAAAGAGCCGCCGAACGTCCTGCTGATCACCATCGATACACTGCGTGCAGATCACCTCGGTTGCTACGGTTATCGTCAAATTCGCACGCCTAACATTGACAGCCTGGCTCTTGAAGGAGTGCGTTTCGAGAAGGTTTACACTCCGGTGCCGATTACATTGCCGGCGCATGCCGCGATTTTCACAGGCAGCTACCCCATGCGGACCGGAATACACGATTTCAGCGGTAACCGCCTGTCCTCCGGCCAACCGACGTTGGCCTCCCTCCTCCGCAGTCAGGGTTACGCCACGGCCGGCATAGTCGGCTCGGCTGTCCTCGATTCTCGCTTTGGTCTCAACCGCGGATTTGACTTCTACTATGACCATTTTGACTTCAGCCGGCTTGATGAGACAAACCTCGACTCCATGGAGCGCCCGGGCAATGTGGTGGTCGACCAAGGCCTGACCTGGTTGAGCCACAACTACGCCAAGCGTTTTTTCCTCTGGATCCATCTGTATGATCCTCACTACCCCTACCGGCCGCCGGCTCCCTACAACGAACAATACAAAGCACAACCCTACGATGGTGAGATTGCTTTTGCTGATGCGCAGGTGGGCCGCGTGCTGCGATTCCTCAGACAAAAGAAACTCTATGAGAACACGTTGATTGTCCTGGCCGGAGACCATGGCGAGGGATTAGGTGAACACGGCGAAAAGACGCATGGCTTCTTTATTTATAACTCGACTTTGCGCGTGCCGCTTATTTTCAAATTACCCGCTGGCCCGGCCGCCCGCAACGGGCTGGTTTCTGCGCCAGCAAGCCTGATCGACTTGCTTCCAACCGTATTGCAGGTTGTTGGAATGCAGGCACCCGGCGGAGTGCAAGGCAAGAGCTTGCTTTCATCGGCTCCGGGCCAACGGAGCAATTCACAGGAAGATCTGTATGCCGAGACCTACCTGCCGCGCATCCACTTTAACTGGAGCGAACTAAGGAGTATCCAGGTCGGGCAGTATCATTTCATTGATGCGCCAAAGCCTGAGTTGTATGACCTCAGCAAGGACCCACGTGAGCTACAAAACCTCTTCTCGAAGCAGAGCGCCGCGGCGAACGGATTAAGCGCGCGGCTGGCCCAGTTGGTCAAGAAATATTCTCCGGCCTCGGGGCGCGAGACCGCTGAACAGACGGGCCTCGATCCGGTTCTCATGGAGCGGTTGAAGTCACTGGGATATGCAGCAGTTTCTGGGGGCAGCAATCCGACCATCAGCAATCGGAATCTGCCGGACCCCAAGGATCGCGTCCAGATGTATGAATTGGTCTCGGAAGCGATCTCCGACAGCCAACATGGCCACTACGCGGCCTCGATTGCAAAACTCCAGTCTACTTTGCGGATCGAGAAAGATTCGTTCCCTGTGAACTATCTGCTGGCACTAAACTACTACCGCCAGCACGATTTCCCCAATGCGATCCAGGGATTCCAGCAGGTCGTGCGGATGCAGCCGGACTATGCGCTGGCCGTCTATTATCTGGGTCTGGCTTATGGCAAGGTAGGCGATTCCGACCAGGCCATCCATTGGCTGAAGCGAGCGCTGGAATTGGACTCGACCAATTTTTCGGCGGCGTTTAACCTCGGAGCCGTCTATAGCCAGAAGGGGAACATCCAGGAGAGTTTGGCCGCCTTCCAGCAGTCAGTGACCATCGACCCCGACTATGCTCCGGGCTACGCCGCTTTGGGTGAGCTCCTTCTCTATCAGGGAGACGTGGACCAGGCGCTCACAGCGCTGAGGAAAGCGGTGAGCCTGGCTCCTGAAAATGCCAAAGCGCACCTTTCACTTGCGAAGGCTCTCGACGCAAAGGGATTGCACCAGGAAGCCCAGGAAGAACTTAGGAGAGCCCAACGCCAGCCCCCGCCGTAAGAGTTGCAGCCTAGGTAACCGGCAGAGCTTAGCTCTTCCGGGGCAGGCGCATGTCGGGGGACAAGGGTGGAGGGCGCAAATCTTGCCGGATGTCTCGACAAAATCGCTCAAAAGAGAAAAGACCGTCTCGAGAACCATCTGTTTCCTGGCCGGAATTGTTTTGACTTCGTCTGCTTTGCTCACCGCACTCCGTCCTTCATCTATCGGGCATGCCGCCCTAAAGGGCGTCGCTACAATTCCGTCTGCTTTGCTCACCGCACCCCGTCCTTCATCTCCCCCTATTATCCTTATCACCGTGGACACTTTGCGCGCGGACCGCCTCGGATGCTACGGATCCCGCGAGGTACAGACGCCGTTCATAGATGCCCTGGCGCGCGAGGGAGTGAGGTTTGACAGAGCTATCGCCCAAGTTCCCCTCACTTGGCCTTCTCATGCCGCGATCCTGACCGGCACTTACCCCTTCTCGAACGGGGTCCAGGATTTCACCGGTCAGCCGCTCTCGGTAAGTTTCCGGACGCTCGCCGAGAGCCTCAAAGAGCATGGTTATGCCACAGGTGCGGTTATCAGCTCGTTTGTACTGGATCGAAGTTGGGGGCTCAGTCGGGGTTTCGATTTCTACTATGACACGTTTTCTGGGAAGGCCTATCTCCAAAAAGACCTTGGCTTGGTGGATCGTAAGGCCAGAGAGAGCGTGGATCATGCATTGGACTGGCTGGGTCGTGTGCGCCAACAGCCCTTTTTTCTTTGGCTTCATCTGTTCGATCCCCATAGCCCCTACGACCCGCCGCAGCCCTTTCGTTCTCGCTATCGAGCGCGACCTTACGACGGGGAAGTGGCCTACGTGGACCAGCAGTTGGGTCGGTTCATGGCATGGCTAAAGACGAAGGGACTATATCAAGGTGCGTTAATCGTCTTCATGAGTGACCACGGAGAATCGCTCGGCGAGCATGGGGAAAGCGAACATGGTTTCTTTGTGTACAACGCGACCGTGCGGGTGCCGCTCATCATCAAGCCACCCCTTGGAACACAAGTGGCAGGACGCCAGATCTCCGCCCCGGTGGAGAGCATTAGCGTCGCACCCACCATTTTGGATCAAGCAGGAATTCAAGACTCGATCCAGAAGCAGTTTCAAGCACCCAGCCTGCTTGGCATGATGACTTCTGCCAAGGAAGCAGGGACCAGGCCGGCGTACTCCGAAACCTTTTACCCGTTCAGCTCGTTTGGCTGGAGCCCCTTGCGCAGTCTTGAAACCGAACGCTACCACTACATTGAAGCCCCGGAGCCCGAACTCTACGACCTTCACGCTGACCCGCTGGAGAAGCAAAACCTCGCGCCAAAGCAAGCCGCGCTTGTCCAGTCCTTGCGGGCACAGTTGCAGGGCTTAGTAAGCCATTACCAGCCGCCTCCGGCGAAGGAAGCCACTCCGGGACTTAGCAAGGAAGCGATTGAAAAACTCCGTTCGCTCGGCTACGTGGCCTATTCGTCCGCGGCTGGCCATGCCCTACCCACCTCCGGGCTGAGCGATCCCAAGAGCAAGCTGTGGGAATACAAGACCATCCTTAAGGCTACGGACTTGCTTCGCGCGGGCCATTACGAAGCGGGTCGCGCTCTTCTCCAGAAGGTCCAGGAGGCGGACAGCAAACTGTATTTGATCCCTTTCTTGCTGGGCGAAGCCGCAGCGCGAAAGGGCGACTGGGCGGAGGCAGCTACGGAGTTCCAGAGATCCCTTGACCTTAACCCGGGTTTTGATCAAGCCATGATGGGTTTCGGCCGCGCGCTCAATTTCCAAGGAAAGTCTGCTCTGGCCAAGCAGTGGCTCCAGCAGGCGGTGTCGCTGAATCCGCAGAACTTCAGAGCCTGGTTTGAGTTGGCGCGGGCCCAGTCCCGGGACGACACAGGCGCAGCGGTTGCCTCGCTCGAAAAAACCTTGTCCATCCAGCCCAATTTTGCTCCTGCTCTCAGGGAGCTCGGCCTGCTGCAATTGCGGCAGGAAAAATACGCGGAGGCGTCGAGGAACCTCGAGAAGGCCGTTCAGCTCGGGCTGGTGGACGCCTCCACGTACAACTACCTGGGCATTACATACAGTCGCACCAACCGATTGGACCTTGCCGTGAAGAGTTATCGCCGCGCCCTGGCTGCCAACCCAAATCTTGCCGAAGCACACCTCAACCTGGGTTTCGCCTACCAAAGACTGAACCAGCCGGCCCCGGCAAAGCGAGAGTACGAAATCGTTTGCCGCTTGGACGAGAAGCTGTGCCAACTTGTCCGGGGGCAGCAAGAATGAAACTTCATCCTACTCTGTTTTAAAACCGCTTCGGAAGGATTTGCGGCATAACTCCGGCCATGAATCACTTCGTACTCATGGACTCTGGAGATAGGAGAAAAGGAAGCAGACAGGCGTGCTATCGGGGCGGGGTGTTGGGGCCCTCGAGTTTTTTCAGCACCTCTTTCACTTTGGCCAGCATTGGGTCGTGAGGGAACTGTTCCACGAAGCTCTTCAACTCACGAACCGCGTCGGCTTGTCTGTGCTGAAGTAAGTACAGGTTGGCCAGTTCCAGGCGAGTCTT
>Ga0209154_1001025_pt1 | contig 16885 bp, 16 predicted proteins | sample GraSoiAngelo_121_FD_185878 | JGI IMG/M metagenome (GOLD analysis project Ga0209154, IMG submission 185878) | Grasslands soil microbial communities from the Angelo Coastal Reserve, California, USA - 14_0919_12_20cm (SPAdes) (version 2) | ecosystem: Environmental > Terrestrial > Soil > Grasslands ... | reverse complement strand
CGCCTCGTCGCCGCCCGCGAAATCCAGCAGCAGGTTGCCGGGCACATTCTCATGGAGCAAGGGCGCGCCGCGCGCAAGTGCCGCGCGCGCATCGATCACCGCGGGCAGCTCGCGGTATTCGAGCGCCACCGTTTCGGCGGCGTCGTGTGCGCCCGCCGCAGTTTCAGCCACCACCAGCGCGACCGGCTCGCCGACATGGCGCACGCGCCCTTGCGCCAGCGCGGGTCGGTGCGTGGGCAGCTGCTCGGCCCCGCCGCGGCCCTTCACCGGCGCTGCCGCGGGCAGCGGCCGCAGTCCCGCTGCCGCCACGTCGGCGCCGGTCAGGACGGCGATCACGCCCGGCATGGCGAGCGCGGAGGATGCGTCCACCGCCGCGATTTCCGCGTGCGCACGATCCGAACGCACGAAATGGCCGTAGGCCTGCCCGGGCAAGTTCCAGTCGGCGACGTAACGTCCCCCGCCTTTGAGCATGCGTTCGTCTTCGAGCCTGCCTTTGTGGCCGAATGGCTGCATAGCCGCGGATTGTAAAAACAAAAGGGCCCGCCGCAGCGGGCCTTTTCACATCCTGGAGAGCGCGACGAGGATGCTGCAGGGCGAGTAGTCGAGCAGCGAGGCGCCGACCGAGCCCTTCCACCAGCGTGCGGCGAACGAGGTGTGCTGGTTGTGGCCCACCACGATGAGGTCCACGCCCAGGCTCTTGGCGAGCCTGCAGATCTCCTCGACCGGCTCGCCGACCGCGAGGTGTCCGGTCGCGTTGTAGCCGCGATCGCGCAGCGTGCGGATGCCTTCATCGAGCACCGTCTGCGTGCGCTTCTTTTCCTCTTCCAGCAGCTCCTCGGGCACGAAGCCCTCGGTGAGAAACAGGCTCGGCGGCATGCTGGCCACCGCGAGCAGGTGGGTCTCGGCGTTGAGGAAACCGGCGAGATCGCCGCACTCGAGAAGCGCGCGCTTGCCCTCGTGCGAACCGTTGTACGCGAGAAGGATCTTGCGATACTTCATGGCCCCCTCCTATTTCCCGAGCAATCCAACCCGTTCGATGGTTGCGCGCTCCCCGGCCTGTTATCCACTACGACCGGCTGGCCGAGGTATTTCTGCGCGACTTCAGCGAATTTCCGGAGATGGGCGCCGGTGGTGCCCCCGGGAGGCCAGGGGCAGATCAGCGTGATCGGCTTGGAAGGAAAGGACTGTGCCCAAGCGAATGCCGGAGCGGCGAGCAGCACCGCCGCGACCGCGAGCCTCCGGATTGAATTCATGCACCTCCTCCTGGATGGCGATTATAGCCACCCCTCCGGCCGCTAGAATAACGGCTTTCCCCTCCCATGCTCGACGCTTCCCGCAGCGATCTCGTCGCCGCCGTCGCCGGCGCCGGCACCATGGGCCGCGGCATCGTGCAGGTGCTCGCGCAGTGCGGTGCGCGCACGCTGGTTTACGACGTGCAGCCGGGAGCCGGGGCGAAAGCGAAGGACGCGATCGGCCAGTCGCTCGGCAAGCTCGCCGAGAAGGGCAGGCTCAAGCCCGCGGAGGTGCAGGCGACGCTCGGGCGCATCGAGGTCGCGGATTCGCTCGAGGCGTTCGCACCCTGCCAAGTGGTGGTCGAGGCGATCATCGAGGAGCTAGGCGCAAAGCGCGAATTGTTTTCAAAATTAGAATCCATTGTTGGGGGAAGCTGCATCCTGGCGTCCAACACTTCCTCGCTTTCGGTTACCGCCATGGCCGCGGCCTGCCAGCGCCCCGGTCGCGTTGCGGGCTATCACTTTTTCAACCCCGTCCCCGTGCTGAAGATCGTCGAAGTGGTGGATGGCGTGCGCACGGAGCCGTGGGTGACCGACGCCCTCACGGCGCTTGCCAGGCGCTTCGGCCACACGCCGGTACGCTGCAAGGACACGCCCGGCTTCATCGTCAACCACGCCGGGCGCGCTTTCGTCCCCGAGTCGCTGCGCGTGCTCGCCGAAGGCGTGGCCGATTTCGCCACCATCGACCGCATCCTGGTCGACGCCGCCGGTTTCCGCCTCGGGCCGTTCGGCCTGATGGATCTCGTTGGGCTCGACGTGGCGCACGCGGTGATGAAGTCGATGTACCAGCAGTACTACGAGGAGCCGAAATACCGTCCGTCGTTTCTCGCCGAGCCGCGCGTTGCCGCAGGCCTCCTCGGCCGCAAGAGCGGCCGCGGCTGGTACGCGTACGGCAAGGACGGCACTGCCGAGCCGCTCGCCGAGCCGCCCGCGCCCAAGGCGCGGCCGGACTCGGTCTGGGCGGTTCCGGAATTGAAGGAGCTTTTCTCGAGGACCGAAAGGGATCCTTCACGAGCCTCCGTTTGCTTCGTAGCCCCTCTGGGCAAGGACGCGACGACCACCGCCCTCGAACTTGGCCTTGATCCATCCCGAACCGTTGCGCTGGATCCTCTTTTCGGCTTTGCCAAACGCCGCACGCTGATGACGACCCCGGTGACCCGCCCCGAGGTGCGCGAGGCTGCACATGGCCTGCTCGCGGCCGACGGCGTGCCGGTGTCGGTGATCAAGGACTCGCCGGGCTTCGTCGCGCAGCGCGTCGTAGCGCACATCGTCAACGTCGGCTGCGACATCATGCAGATGCGCATTGCCTCGCCCGAGGACCTCGATCGCGCGGTCATGCTGGGCCTGGGCTACCCGCGCGGCCCGCTCGGCCTGGGCGATGCGCTTGGCCCGCAGAAGGTCCTCGCCGTGCTCGAGGCGATGTACTCTTTCTTCCTGGAGCCCCGCTACCGGCCCAGTCCTTGGCTCAAGCGCCGCGCGCGCCTGGGCGTTTCGCTGCTTACCCCGGAGTAACCCATGCTAGACGCTTTTATCTATGACGGACTGCGCACTCCCATCGGCCGGCACGCCGGCAAGCTCGCCCCGGTGCGCCCCGACGACCTCGCCGCCGAAGTGATCCGGGAGGTCGTCACGCGCAACGCGCTCGAGCCGCGCGAAATCAGCGATGTGGTGCTGGGCTGCGTCAACCAGGCGGGCGAGGACAGCCGCAACGTCGCGCGTTTCGCGGCGCTGCTATCGGGCCTGCCGCCGACCACGCCGGGCGTCACGGTGAACCGGCTTTGCGCAAGCGGCCTGCAGGCAGTCATCGATTCGGCGCGCGCCATCACCGTCGGCGAAGGCGACCTGTACATCGCCGGGGGCGTCGAGAGCATGAGCCGAGCGCCGTACGTGATGAGCAAGTCGGACTCGCCCTACAGCCGCGACGTGAAGCTGTACGACACCACGATCGGCGCGCGCTTCCCGAACGCGAAATTCATCAAGCAGTTCGGCGACCATTCGATGCCGCAGACCGGCGACAACGTGGCGAAGGATTTCGGCATCACGCGCGAACAGGCCGACGAGTTCGCGCTCGCGTCGCAGCAGAAATACGCCACTGCCGAGAAGGAAGGCTTCTTCCAAGGCGAGATTCACGCCATCACTCTGCCTTCCAGGAAAAAGGATACCGCGGGAGAAAAAATCAACCTGGACGAGCACCCGCGCCGCGATACCTCGATGGACCAGCTCGCGAAGCTCAAGCCGCTGTTCGAAGGCGGCGTGGTGACCGCCGGCAACGCCTCGGGCATCAATGACGGTGCGGCGGCACTGATAATCGCCAATAGAAAGTGGGGGGATAGACGTAGTCGCAAACCTATTGCCCGCATTCTCTCGGCAGCGAGCGCGGGCGTCGAACCGCGTATCATGGGCGTCGGGCCGGCGTACGCGATTCCCCGCGCGCTTGATCATCGAGATCAACGAGGCCTTCGCGAGCCAGGTGCTCGGCTGCCTGAAGCTGATGAGCGTCGATTTGAAGGACCCGCGCGTCAACCCGAACGGCGGCGCGATCGCCATCGGCCATCCCCTCGGCGCCTCGGGCGCGCGCCTCGCCCTCACGGTCGCGCGCGAGCTGCAGCAATCCGGCGCCCGCTACGCCGCGGTATCGCTGTGCATCGGCGTCGGCCAAGGCCTCGCCGTGATCCTGGAACGGGTGCAGTAAACCCTTAGCGCTTCAGCTCGGCCGCAATCGCGGCAAACTGCTCCAGGGCAGTCTGCCCCTTGGGCGACTCGGCGGGGCTCTTGGAGAGCAGCCCCTCGTAGATGTCGCCTTTCACGTCCGCTTCGAGCGACAGCCAGCTCTCCGGCTCAATCAGATCCGCGATCAGGCGCTTGAGCGTCGCTGGTTCTGGATGTCGGGCTGCGCCTTCTTGAAGATCTCTCCCAGCATCCCGGTCTGGCTTGAGAGATGCTCCAGCGTCGCGCGGTACTGCATCTCCAGCGCCTCCCAGTCGTAGCGCTCGCCCTTCTTGCCCCTCGGGATAATGCTTGGCCGCTTGCCGGGGAGCTTCGTCTGCTCGTCGTCCATTTTCAGAAAGAGCAGGAACGTGATCTGCTCCGTATAACCCATGTACGACAGCCCGTCGTCGCGCAGAACGTGCGCGAAGCTCCAGGCCTTGTTGACGATCTGCTGAGTGGCGTTGGCGCTCACCGGGCGAGGACCTTCTCAAGTCGAGACAGCTCACTTTTCATTGCATCCGCCTTCATTTGGCGCAGGTTGTGCAGGCGCCATTTGACTGCGGGAAGCCTATCGGCGCCTTCGACCCCGAGCAGCGTCCATTCCGGCTCCGCGCGCTGTACCGAAAGAAGAAACCGCTTTGTACCGTCGTCCAGCCGAGCGCGAATTTCGCGCGCCAGTCGTTCACGCGTCTCCAGCAGCGATTGCAGCGGCAGTGGCTCAACGATCATCCCTTCAAATTGCCCTTTGTACAAAGCCGGAATATCGATCGTTTTTCCAAGCGGATCAAGCACGTCCGCAATTGAGCCGTGGTGCCCGACCAGGTAAACCAGGAACGTGCGGAACAGGGCACCGGAAATGCCTTCGTTATCCAACAGCAGCTTCACGTCGAACAAATCGCGCGGATGCTGCCGGTCGAGCGCCGCGACCAGCTTGCCGGCGTAGACGTCTTCGAACGCCAGCACCTTCACCGCCGCAAAGCCGAACTCCTTGCTTACTGAAGCCTGCACGTGCATTTCCTGCACTGCGTGTACCGTCCCGCGAAGAACGGGATTCACTTCGATCTTCACCTGCGTTCCGACTCCGGCTACCGTTAGCGTGTCGATAGCGCCCCCAGCCGCCCCCTGGCCACGCGTCACAGGAAAGGACGGCGAACCTTTGGATAACAAATCAGCGATCCTTCCGAGCGCTGCGCCCATGCCACGCTGAGCCGCGGCGTAGTCCTCGCCCGGAAGATAGGTGAGGTCGATATCCACCGAGTAGCGCGGGAGATCTCGGTAGAAGAGGTTGATCGCCGTTCCTCCTTTGAGCGCGAAGCATTCCTCGCTCCGCACGTACGACAGGAGTTGCACCAGCAAGCGCATCTGGTCGTAGTAGGGATTACCTGGCGTGCTCACCGAGATCCGCCGGCAGCGTGATCTGGTACTTCGAGTCGAGCTTCCCGCCCGGAAAGAGCGAACGTTTGCCCTTGCCCAGATCCACCCTCTTCAGGTCGAGATGCTTGAACCATGCGTGGTTGAACCGCGCCGAAAGCGCCAGGAACAGGCGTTTCGCTTTGATGCTGTGGCATGCGCGCAGCAACGTCGAAACCCGCTCTGGCCGGAGATTTACCAATCCTTGCAGCAGCACGTACGCCTCGTAGATCGATTCGCGCTCGGGCACGTTCTGCAGTAACTCGAGGATGGCGCGCTCTTCGCCTGAAAAAATCAGCGGCCAGTCGAACGTTCCCCACTTGATCTCAACCAGCCCGAGGTCCCCGAGTGCCTGCGGCGCAATGGGATCTTCGCGCTTGCCAGAGCGACGAAGCACGCCCTTCTCGTCCCTGTGCACGCGCAATTCCGCAAACGCGGCGTCGCTCCGTTGCTCGAGCTTCTCCGCAACTCCAAGTTTGTCGACCCAGTGCGGCAGCGTCTCTGGCCCATACAATTGAATCGTCTCCGTTCCGCGGAGGCGGGCGTAATGGCCCAACCCCCGTTGCACGATCGCCGTTCTCCCCCCCACGTGCGACCACGAGCCTTCGTTCAACTGCAGGCTGGCCACGACCGCCTGCCATTTCAGCGCTCCGCCGGGGCGTCGGTATACCCCATGAGCGGGAGACTCCAGCCATCCGGCGTCCTTGTACTTCTTAAGTAATTGATATGAATACAGTTTTGTTCTGAACCAGCCGGACGTCGCCAAGAGCCCTTCGCTAAGCTCTCGGTGAAGATAGTGCAGCTTAGACGATTTTTCTAAACCCATGGTTTAGTAATTTATCACTTTTAAAACAATAGGTGGTTTACAAGATTACTGAAATATAAACCTAAGGTATATAAAACATTATAATCTTAAACTGACTTCTCTTGCCCTCCTGGCTTCCTTTTAGCCCTGCTCCTCGGCCTACGCGCCTCTCTGATTCGCGCCTATAGCTCGCTAGCCGGTTCGTCCTTCGCATCCTGCGGCACCAGTCTTCCTTCGAATGCGCGCTCGAGTATCGACGGTCGGAGCCGAGAAGCACGCAATACCGCCTCGGCAGAAGACTTCGACTGATGCTCAAGTACCAGATAGCCGAGCATGCACTTCTCCAACAATTGCTTGCTGCTCGCTTAGCGGCGGCATTGGGAGTGCCAGCGCTGACACCTTTCCAACGCTCAGCGTATACAAACCACTCGTCGAAGCAGCTTGCGCGAAAATCCGAGAGACACCCGCGCGGCAATCCCTTCGCAAGGGATTTCTCGAGATTTTCGACCGTCTCGATCTGGACGGACCACGATTTCCCCGGTTGAAGCGCAGGCAGGTTCCAGCCCGTTGGTGAACTGCGTGACCGCGCCCGTGGATTCGTAGGCGAAGGGTGGCGGGCGTCGCCAGGCTGGAAGATGGGCCGGCACTCCGAGCACGTATTTACGACTCTGGATCTCGACGCCCTTTAGCGCGTGGCTCTCGGGTTTGGCCTCGTCCACACCGATTACTTTGCCGCCGACGTAGAGCAAATAATCGACCGGGCCAGTCTCCAGGGAAAACTCCCGTACTGCGACACCGGGACCGACACCGAGATTCATCGCGTTGTGGGCCTGCACGATCCAACCCGCGGCCGCGAGCTGGCGGTCGATTTCCTGTCTGGCCTGTTGTTCGGGCGTCAAGTCTTGGAATCAGGCGAATGTTGGCCGGGCATCTTAGCGCAGCCTCCCTAGTAGAATGGAATGCAGGAAACCGTCGCGAGAATCCCATGAATGCACCCCTGAAATCGAAGCCCAAAGCTCAATTCGTGTGGGAGGACCCGCTCCGCCTCAACGACCAGCTCACCCAGGACGAGCGCATGGTGCGCGACGCCGCGCACAAGTACTGCCAGGACAAGCTCGCGCCCCGGGTCCTGGCAGCTTTTCGCGCTGAAAGCACGGATCTGGAGATCTTCCGCGAGATGGGCGAGCTCGGCATGCTCGGGCCGACGCTCCCGTCCGAGTACGGCGGCCCCGGGCTCAACTACGTCGCCTACGGCCTGATCGCGCGCGAGGTGGAGCGCGTCGACTCGGGCTACCGCTCGATGATGAGCGTGCAGTCCTCGCTCGTCATGCTGCCGATCTTGCAGTTCGGCACCGAAGCGCAGCGCAGGAAATACCTGCCGAAGCTCGCCGCCGGCGCATGGATCGGCTGCTTCGGGCTCACCGAGCCCGACCACGGCTCCGATCCCGGCTCGATGCAGACGCGCGCGAAGAAGGTGAAGGGCGGCTACAGCCTGACGGGCACCAAGACGTGGATCTCCAACTCTCCCATCGCCGACGTCTTCGTCGTCTGGGCGAAGGACGACGCAGCAGATATTCGCGGCTTCATTCTCGAGAAACCCATGAAAGGCTTATCCGCACCGAAAATCCACGGCAAGGTGGGCCTGCGCACCTCCATCACCGGCGAGATCGTGATGGACAATGTGTTCTGCCCGGAGGAGAACGCGTTTGCAGAAGTGCGCGGCCTCAAGGGCCCGTTCACCTGCCTCGATGCGGCGCGCTACGGCATCGCCTGGGGCGCGCTCGGCGCCGCCGAGGACTGCTGGCACCGCGCGCGCCAATACGTCCTCGAGCGCAAGCAGTTCGGCCGGCCGCTGGCGGCGAACCAGCTGATCCAGAAGAAGCTCGCCGACATGCAGACCGAGATCACCCTCGGCCTGCAGGGCTGCCTGCGCCTCGGGCGCATGAGGGACGAAGGCAGCGCCGCAGCCGAGATCACCTCGATCATGAAGCGCAACTCGTGTGGCAAGGCGCTCGAGATCGCGCGCCACGCGCGCGACATGCTGGGCGGCAACGGCATCTCCGACGAGTTCGGCGTCATCCGCCACGTCGTCAACCTGGAGGTGGTCAATACCTACGAAGGCACGCACGATATCCACGCGCTCATCCTCGGGCGCGCGCAGACCGGCATCCAGGCCTTCGCCGGTTAGTCGCCTCGCGGCATAGAGGATGGCCGAGAGTTCATCCCCCGACATCGTCCTGGCCGATCTAGGGCGGGGCGATCATCGAGCCGACGTGCTCGCCTTGACGGCAGCCTATGCGCTCGATCCGATGGGCAAAGGCAGTGCTCTTACGCAGGAGGCTCTCGAGCGCCTCATCGACGGCCTCAGGCGGCACCCCACAACGCTCATCTTCCTCGCCTATCTGCAAGGACAGGCGGCCGGAATCGCCACCTGCTTTGTAGGATTCTCGACCTTCTTTGCGCGGCCGCTTCTGAACATCCACGATTTTGCAATCCTGCCGCAGCATCGTGGTCGCGGCCTGGGACGGCGCCTGCTGCGCGCGGTGGAGGCGAAGGCGCTCGAGCTCGGCTGCTGCAAGATTACGCTAGAGGTGCAGGAGAACAATGTGCGGGCGAGGCGCGTATACGAGCGCGCCGGGTTTGCGCAGGCGGTCTACCGCGAGGCTACGGGCGGGTCGCTCTTCTACGCCAAGATCCTGGAGGCATGTGTCCCGGGTTGACATCAGGCCGCTGTCGCTGCTCTTTCTTGCCATGCTGGCAGCGGCGCAGCCGGCGGAGCCCCCGAACGGCGTGCTGCTGGTGGCCAAGCCGAGCCTCTCCGACCCTAATTTCCAGGAGACGGTGGTGCTCGTCACCCAGACGCCCGACGCGCAGACGGTCGGGGTGATCCTCAATCGCCCCACTGAAACGAAATTGTCTGGGGAGACCGTGTTTTTCGGCGGTCCGGTTCGGCGCGAGACCCTCGTTGCGCTGTTTCAGTCGCGCGAGCCGCCCGAGTCGCCGGCGTTTCACGTCATGCGAAGCGTCTACCTGACGATGCAGCCCGAGGCCATCGAGCGCTTGTTGGCGAGCCCTGGACAGCGCTTTCGCCTGTACGCCGGATTCTCGGGCTGGGCGCCGCTCCAGCTCCAGGACGAGCTCGCGCGAGACGGATGGTATGTGCTGCCGGCGAGCGCGGATCTGGTGTTCCGCAAGGACACCGCTGGCCTGTGGAGCGAGCTTCTCGCGAGGGCGCGCGGCGAGCACGCCGCTGAAGAAATCCCTACGGCTGTCGCGCTGCGTTGAAAGGAAAAGCCCCGCAGGAGCGGGGCTGGGTCGCCCGGTTGCCGGGCCAGTGCCGCAAGAGCGGCACTCTTTCATGGTGGCTTGCGCCACTCCGCGGAGACGCGCGCGCTGTGTCCTTTTTCACGGCGATGGATGAGCTACCCGGACAGATGGCCCGGGGTCGCGCATTGCACGCTCCACCTGCAAAATAAGAACAGTTGGGCGCTCTGTCAATAGGGCGGCGCGAGAATCGCTGCGCCGCAGCGTATACTTTGCCTATGAGGCAAGTCCTCCGCAGCCTGGTGCTCCTCGCGGCGTTCGCGCTCGTCGCTCCGGCGTTCGCGCAGTCGCAGGATGAGGCGATCCTGCTCGTGGCGCATCCCGCGTTCCGCGACCTCGAGTACCGGCAGACGGTGCTGATCGCCGCGCCCGCGCCCAACGGGGGGCACGTCGGCGTCATTCTCAATCGTCCCACCATGCGCTCGCTCGGCAGCCTGTTTCCCGAGCACGAGCCGTCCAAGAAAGTGATCGATCCGGTTTACTACGGCGGGCCATTCTCGCGCGGCGCGTTAGTCGCTCTGGTCAAGGCCGACAGCGCGCCTGGCGCGGGCGCCGTCCTGCTGATGAAGCATCTGTACCTCGCGTTCCGCGCCAACACGATCGATCACGTCATCGAGACGACCCCCAACGAGGCGCGTTACTTCGTGGGCTATGTCGGCTGGCGTCCGGGCGAGCTGAAAAGCGAGATCGATCGCGGCTTGTGGTCGGTGCTCGACGCCGATGTCGAGGTCATCTTCCGCAAGGATACCGACGGCATGTGGGAGGACCTCCTGCAAGCCTCGCGCCGCATCCGGGCGACTGCCCCTGCCGCGTCGCAGCGCGCAAGCAATTACTAGATCACCCCTTTTTACCTCTCAGGCCGCGACGCGGGCGGGCGCTTTCTCGAACAGCATGCGCCCCCCGCGGTAGTCCACGCGGACGGTGTCCTTGGGCGCAAAGCGGCCCTCGAGGATCGCTTTTGCCAGCGGGTTCTCGATCTCGGACTGGATGGCGCGCTTGAGCGGCCGCGCCCCGTACACCGGATCGAAGCCGACTTTCGCCAGCTCCCCGAGCACGGCGTCCGACACCTCGAACCCGTAGTCCATCCTTGCCAGCCGCGTCTTGAGCACATTGAGCTGGATGCGCGCGATGGCGCGGATCTGCTCCTCGCCGAGGGCGTGGAATACCACCACCTCGTCGATCCGGTTCACGAACTCGGGCCGGAAATGCGTCTTCACTTCCGCCATCACCGCGACCTTGATGACGGCGTAGTCGCTGCCCGCCATGCTCTGGATCATCTGCGAGCCCAGGTTCGAGGTCATGACGATCACCGTGTTCTTGAAGTCCACGGTGCGCCCCTGGCCGTCGGTCAGACGGCCCTCGTCCAGGACCTGGAGCAGCGCGTTGAACACGTCGGGGTGCGCCTTCTCCACCTCGTCGAACAAGATCACCGCATAGGGCTTGCGCCGGACCTGCTCGGTGAGCTGCCCGCCCTCGTCGTAGCCGACGTACCCCGGCGGCGCGCCGATCAGGCGCGAGACCGAGTGCTTTTCCATGTACTCGGACATGTCGATGCGGATCAGATGATCCTCTGAATCGAACAGGAACGCCGCCAGCGCCTTGGTGAGCTCGGTTTTGCCGACGCCCGTCGGCCCAAGGAACAGGAACGAGCCGTAAGGCCGGTTCGGATCGGCGAGGCCTGAGCGCGAGCGGCGGATCGCGTCCGAGACGAGCCGTACTGCCTCGTCCTGGCCGACGACGCGCTCGTGCAGCCTCTGTTCCATCTTGATCAGCTTCTCGCGCTCGCCCTGCATCATCTTCGAGACCGGGATGCCGGTCATGCGCGACACCACCTCGGCGATCTCTTCCGCGCCGACCTGCGTGCGCAGCAGCTTCATCTTGCGGCCAGGCTTCTCCGCCGTTTCCGCCTTCTTCAGCTGCGCCTCGAGCTGCGGCAGCTTGCCGTACTGGATCTCCGACATTTTCTGCCAGTCACCCTTGCGGCGCGCCTCTTCCATCTGCAGCTTGAGCTTCTCGATCTCCTCCTTGATGTGCTGGGTGCCCTGCACCGCGGCCTTCTCGGCCTTCCACTCTTCCTCCAAGTCGGCATATTCCTTCTCCAGCCGCTTGATCTCTTCCTCGATGAGCTTCAAGCGCTTCTGCGAAGCCTCGTCCTTCTCCTTCCTGACCGCTTCCCTTTCAATTCGCAATTGAATCAGGCGCCGCTCCAGGCGGTCGAGCGCCTCGGGTTTCGAGTCGATCTCCATCTTGATGCGCGCCGCCGCCTCGTCGATCAGGTCGATCGCCTTGTCGGGAAGGAACCGGTCGGTGATGTAGCGGTGCGAGAGCTCGGCTGCGGCCACGATCGCCGGGTCGGTGATCTCGACGCCGTGGTGGACTTCGTAGCGCTCCTGCAGCCCGCGCAGGATGGCGATGGTCGCCTCGACGCTCGGCTCGCCGACCGTCACCTTCTGGAAGCGGCGCTCGAGCGCGGCGTCCTTCTCGACGTACTTGCGGTATTCGTCGAGCGTGGTGGCGCCGATGCAATGCAGCTCGCCGCGCGCCAGGGCCGGCTTCAGCATGTTGCCGGCGTCGATGGCACCCTCGGCCTTTCCCGCGCCGACCATGGTATGCAGCTCGTCGATGAAGACGATGGTGTTGCCCTCGTCTTTGGCAAGCTCCTTCAGCACCGACTTCAGCCGTTCCTCGAACTCGCCGCGGTACTTCGCCCCGGCGAGCAGCGCCGCCAGGTCGAGCGCCAGCAGGCGCTTGTTCTTGAGGCTCTCGGGCACTTCGCCGTTGACGATGCGCTGCGCCAGGCCTTCGACGATCGCAGTCTTGCCGACGCCTGGCTCGCCGATCAGCACCGGGTTGTTCTTGGTGCGGCGCTGCAGGATCTGGATGCAGCGGCGGATCTCGTCGTCGCGGCCGATCACCGGGTCGAGCTTGCCCTGGCGGGCGCGCTCGGTGAGATCCAGCGCGTACTTCGCCAGCGCCTGGCGCTGCGATTCGTCGCCTTGTCCGGACACGGTTTCGCCTCCTCTGACCTCCTCGATCGCCTTCTCCAGAGCCTGCCTCGCGACCCCGGCGGACTTCAGAATCCTCCCCGTCTCTCCCTTGTCCGCCGCGGCGGCCAGGAGATAAAGCTCCGAGGCAATGTACTGGTCGCCGCGCTTCTGCGCTTCCTTGTCGGCGACGTTGAGCAGCTGAGCGAGCTCGCGCGACACCATCACCTCGCCCGCGGTGCCCTCCACCTTGGGCAGGCGGGCAATGGACTCGGCAAGAGCCTTCTTGAGAGCATCCGGATTGCCGCCCGCCTTGCTGATGAGCCCGGCCATCCCCCCGCCCTCCTGGTTGAGCAGAGCGACGAGCAGGTGCTGTGGCTCGATGTACTGGTGGTCCCTGCCCAGCGCATTGCTTTGCGCCTCGGCGAGGGCCTCCTGCAGCTTGGTGGTGAACTTTTCAAAACGCATCGTCTTGATCTCTATGGCGATCGTGTTACGGCTGTAGCCGAGATGGGGGCTGCCGGGACACATTCAAGCGCGTTTTTGCTAGCAAAATAGCGTCATGGAACGACGCGCCCAGTTCAACCTCGCCTACCTGCTGTTTGCGCTGGTCGCCATATTGGCGCTGCAGCAGTGGTGGCAGCGCGCGCAGACCGTCGAAGTGGTGCCCTACAGCGAGTTCGAGAAGCTGCTCGCCGAGCACCGCATCGACGAGGTGGTGATCTCCGACCAGCGCATCACCGGCAAGCTCAAATCCGCGGAAGGCGGCAAGACGGTTGCCGTCGCCAACCTGGTGCCGCCGGATCTTGCCGAGCGACTGTCGAAGTACGACGTCAAGTACACCCGCGTCTACGAAAGCACCTTTGTGCGCGACCTGCTCTCCTGGGTTCTGCCGGCGCTGATCTTCTTCGGCGTGTGGTATCTCCTCGCCCGGCGCATGGCGAGCCAGCAGGGGCTCGGCGGCGGCTTCATGAGCATCGGCAAGAGCCGCGCCAAGATCTACGTCGAGAACAAGACCGGAGTGACGTTCGCCGACGTGGCCGGCGTCGATGAGGCCAAGGCCGAGCTGCAGGAAGTGGTCGAGTTCCTGAAGGAGCCGAAAAAGTACGGCCGCCTCGGCGCCCGCGTGCCAAAAGGCGTATTGCTCGTGGGCCCGCCCGGAACGGGCAAGACTCTTCTCGCGCGCGCGGTCGCGGGCGAGGCGGGCGTGCCGTTTTTCTCGATCTCGGGCTCCGAGTTCGTCGAGATGTTCGTCGGCGTCGGCGCGGCGCGGGTGCGCGATCTGTTCGAGCAGGCGCGGCAGAAGGCGCCGGCGATCATCTTTATCGACGAGCTCGACGCGCTTGGCCGGGCGCGCGGCGCCTATGGACTCGGCGGGCACGACGAGAAGGAGCAGACCCTGAACCAGCTGCTGGTTGAAATGGACGGCTTCGACCCGAGCGCCGGTCTGGTGCTCATCGCCGCGACCAACCGGCCGGAGATCCTCGACCCGGCGCTGCTGCGCGCCGGGCGCTTCGACCGCGTGGTGCTGGTCGACCGCCCGGAAAAGAAGGGGCGCCTGCAGATCCTGCGGGTGCACGCGAAGAAGATTCGCCTCGCGCCGGACGTTGACCTGGAGAAGGTCGCGGCGCTCACGCCGGGTTTCTCAGGCGCCGATCTCGCCAACCTCATCAACGAGGCGGCCCTGCTCGCCACGCGCCGCGACGCCGACTCGGTGACGCTCGAGGACTTCAACCAGGCGATCGAGCGCATGGTGGCCGGCCTCGAGAAGAAGAACCGCGTGCTCAACGAGACCGAGCGCCGGGTGGTGGCGCACCACGAGATGGGCCATGCCATGGTCGCCATGGCGCTTCCGGGCACCGATCCGGTCCACAAGATCTCGATCATTCCGCGCGGCGTCGGCGCCCTGGGCTACACGATTCAGCGGCCGACCGAGGACCGCTTCCTGATGACCCGCGGCGAGCTCGAGAACAAGATGGCGGTGCTGCTCGGCGGGCGGGCGGCCGAGGAGGTGATTTTCGGGCACCAGTCGACCGGCGCGGCGAATGACCTCGCCAAGGTGACCGAGATCGCGCGCAGCATGGTGGTGCGCTACGCGATGGTGAAAGCGCTCGGCCACATCGCCTACGAGGAGGAGCGGCCACCGTTTCTCGGCGGTCCCCAGCCGCAGGGGCAGCGTGAATACAGCGAGGCGACGGCGCGCGAGATCGACATCGCGGTGCGCGAGATCGTCGACGCCGTCTACGAGAAAGCCAAGGCGATCCTCACGCGCGAGCGCGCCGCACTGGAGCGCTGGGCGCACAAGCTGCTCGAGAAGGAAACCTTGGGCGAGGACGAGCTCGGCGAGCTCAGGGCTTCGTTACGCCCTGCCTGAGCCGCCAGCGCTCGGCCGCGTCGTCGTCGGCGGACTTCGCCTCGACCCAACGCGTGCCTTCGGCGGCGTGCTCCTTTTTCCAGAACGGAGCGCGCGTCTTCAGGTAGTCCATGATGAACTCGCACGCGGCGAAGGCATCGCCGCGATGGGCGCTTGCCACCGCGACGAGCACGATCTGGTCGTTCGGCTGGAGATCGCCGTAGCGATGGATCACCGTGCAGTCGATCACCTGCCATCGGCAACGCGCTTCCTCGACGATTTTCTTTATCGAATTTTCGGTCATCCCCGGGTAGTGCTCGAGGCTCATCGCGATCTCGCGCACCAGGCCGACGAAGCTCGCCACCGCGCCGATGCTGGGATCCTTTGACAACGCCTTTATTTCAATGCCGACGTCAAAATTCTCCTCTTGAACGAGAATCTTCATTCAGCCTCCGGTCACCGGCGGGAAGAAGGCCACTTCGTCGCCGGGCTTGATCGCCGCGCTTGGCTTCACGATGTCCTGGTTCACGGCGGCGGTCACGCGCCGCGTTTCGGCGAGGGCTTCCGCCCACCGGCCGCCGCGGGCGCGCAAGTGGGCGCGCAGGCCGCCCACCGTCGAGATGCCGGGCGGCACCTCGATTTCCTCAAGTTCCTTGCCGAGCTGTTCCTTCACGCTGGCAAAGAAACGCAGCGTCACCTTCACCGGTACAGCTCCGAGTAAGGCAGGAAGCGAACCATGTCGCCCTTCCTGATCGCGTGATGCGGCGGGTTGTCGACCAGGCCGTCGGCCCACGCCGTGGAGGTGAGCACCGCCGAATCCTGCGTCGGATAGAGATCGAGCCCGCCCTGCGCATTCCATTTTACGCGCAGGAACTCCTGCCGGGCATCGGGCTGCGGCCACGCAAAATCCGCGCGCGCCCCCACCGCGCGCGGCAGCACGTCGGAAACCCCCTGGGTCCTGAGGACAAACGGCCTCACGAAGAGGAGGAAGGTGACAAAGCTGGAGACGGGATTGCCTGGCAGGCCGATGAAAAACGCCTGCTTGATCGACCCGAACGCGAGCGGCCGCCCAGGCTTCATGGCGATCTTCCACATGAGGAGCGCCCCCTCCGCCTCGACCGCGGGCTTGACGTAGTCCGCTTCTCCGACCGAGACGCCACCCGAGGTGACGATGAGGTCGCATTGCGCGGCCGCGCGCCTCAGGACTTCGCGCGTCGCATCGAGGCTGTCGGGCACGATGCCGTAGTCGCGCACCTCGCAGCCGAACACCTCGGCGAGCCCGCGCAAAGTGAAGCGGTTCGAGTTGTAGATGCGCCCCGGCGCGAGCGGCTCTCCCGGCATCACCAGCTCATCGCCGGTAAAGAACAGTCCCAGCCTGATTCTTCGAAACACGGGCAAGGTCTTGATGCCCACCGAGGCCGCCAGTCCCGTGTCCTGAGGGAGCAGGCGCTTGCCCGCCGGCAGGATCTCGCCGCCTTGGCGCACGTCGCTGCCGGCAAGCCGGATCCACTCCCCCGCCTTGGGTGCTTTTTTGATCAGCACTTCGTTGCCGCGAACCTCGCAGTGCTCCTGCATCACGACCGCATCGGCACCCGGCGGGATCGGCGCACCCGTGAAGATGCGCGCCGCCGTGCCCGGTTCGAGGGGTCCGCCGATGGCTCCTGCCTGGATCCGTTGCGCCACCTTCAACCAGCCATGCCTTACGTCCTGAACCCGGACGGCGTAGCCGTCCATGGCGCTGTTGTCCATCGGCGGCACGTGCATGGTCGAGCGCTGCGCTCGCGCGAGGACGCGGTGGGTCGCTCCAAGAGTTGCAACCTCCTCGATGTCGACTACCGCGCGCGCCTTGGACAGGAGCAACCGAAGGGCATCATCAACAGAAAGCAGGCCCTGGTTCATGCCAGTTTCAGGTATTTGACGATGAAGTTCTCAATTCCCGGGTGATCATCGAGTTGAAGCCACGGCAGCTTCGTCTCGATGCGCTCGTCGCTCGCGACGGCGACGATAT
>Ga0209154_1001022_pt1 | contig 16898 bp, 18 predicted proteins | sample GraSoiAngelo_121_FD_185878 | JGI IMG/M metagenome (GOLD analysis project Ga0209154, IMG submission 185878) | Grasslands soil microbial communities from the Angelo Coastal Reserve, California, USA - 14_0919_12_20cm (SPAdes) (version 2) | ecosystem: Environmental > Terrestrial > Soil > Grasslands ... | reverse complement strand
CACTTCTCACTGGTCGCAAGGTATGTTCCCAATCCGATCATGATTACGCCAGTCGCCGTCCTCTGCTGCCGACGGAACCTGGCGGAAGTGCGAATGCGGTTTCCAAGCGGGCCAGCCAGGGCGGTTACTATCAAGTCCGCAGACGTATTCAGCGCAACTGAAATGCTGCCCAGCACCAAAAATTGAGCAAAGACGTGTCCGCTGCCGCGGTTTACGAACTGCGGAATGAAGGACAGAAAGAATAGCGCAGTCTTTGGATTCAACACCTCGGTTGTCACCCCTTGCCAGAAAGCGCTTCGCCGAGGAAAAGTACCCTGTGGGAGGAATTCTTTGTTACTCAGCGCCGCCTCCCGCTTTTGCGCGTCGAGAATCATGCGAATTCCCAGGTAGCACAAATAGGCTGCTCCCGCACACTTCACGGTGGCAAAGGCGCTAGCGGATTTCGCCAAGATCACGGAAATTCCGGCGGCAGCGGCAAAAACATGGACCATCCCGCCGAGAAATGTACCTAGCGCGGAGAGGATTCCCTCCCGTTTGCCGCCGGCCAGGGTTCGCGCTAATACGTAAAGCATTCCCGGCCCCGGCGCGATGGCAAGCAGAAGCGCTGCGCTCAAAAACAGAAAGAACTGCGTGGCGTGAATCATCATGGCGCATTCTATTCGATCATTCTTCAGGACAGCTAGCTTAAGCGTGCGAAGTTCCAATCTTCGCAGATCCTATGCCGTCAAAATTCTCTCCAGCTCCTCCAACGACTCCACCCGCTTCAGCCCATTATTGCTGTACGCACCCGCCACATCGAACAATATTGCCTGCAAGCCCGCGCGGGTCGCCCCGAGATAATCGACGGAATAAACGTCACCGACATAGAGGCTCTCCTCGGGGCGAACATCCATTTCGCGCAATGCAGCCTGAAAAATCTCAGCCCGCGGCTTCTCACATCCAAACAGGCCCGAATCCGTGATGGTCTGAAAGCAATCCGCAATGCCGCAATGTTTCAGCACGGATGCGATTTGGCCATCGGCATTGGAAATCACGCCTAGGCGATACTGTTTGCCCAAGCGTTGCAGAATCTCCTTCGTGCCCGGGCGAATATCGTACCAATTGGCTGAAATTCGCGTGTTCTCGACGAGCAGATCCCGCAAACCGTCCCCCTCGATCCCCAATTCATCCATCAAGTGTGAATAGAACAGAAACCAGAACCCGTGATCCGCCGGTCCTCTCTCCACAATGGCATCGAACTCAATTTTGGTACGGCACTCCAGCGCGCGCAGCAGTTCCGGCGACGGCGAGATCTTGCGCTCATACAAAGGGGCCAGAATTTTTGTGCGATTAGGGAAAAGTAGGGTATTGCCTACATCAAAAAAGATGGCTTTCAGTTTTTGCGGCATGCAACGATTGTAGCGCGGGCTATTCGTCTCAGCGCCGCCTCAGGATTCGGCGCAGGTGCCCCACGGGGTAATCCGCCAGATCCTAGCGTTATGTTATCCGGCTGCTGATCCAATCGGTTCGCTGATCGCTGACTTCCCGCCCAAAAAAGGTTACTATCTTAACCTTTCTTTACAGAAACAGTGCACCTATGCTCCTGCTCATTACCTCAGCAACTAACACCGTCCTCGGTTCACTGGGCACCTCCTTCTCACATCTGCAGCCAGCCATTGCTGTATTTCTCCAGTATTCGGAGAAGAAGAACAACCTCTACACCATCCTTTGGGCCTTGGTGTTCGGCTTCGCGACGCTCAACATTCTCGGATTGGTTACCCGCCGCTTCGAGCCCAGCCGCACCCGTCTCAGTTTCGGTGAGACTCTTGCCATCGTCGTTGTCGCTTTTTCGGTCTTTCTCTTGGGATGGGAGATGCTGTACTTGTTCAAAGTGCTTCCCATCAAGCTAAAACCTCATGAGCCGTAATTTGCGGTATGATGCGGTGATGGCCAAATCCGCGCCAGCCTTCGAAGTAACTTGCCCGTGCTGCGGCGCGGTCCTCAAAGTCGACTCTGTCGACAAGGCCGTCATTTCGCACACCGCGGCGATTAAGCCAAAGATGTTTGCTGATATCGAAGAAGCTGCCAAGGCTATGAAGGAGCAGGACAGCCGACGTGAATCCATATTCCGGCAATCGGTGGAAGCTCAAAAGCATGCCTCCGACCTGCTGGAAAAGAAGTTCCAGGAGGCCTTGAAGAAGGCTAAGGAATCTCCTGATACCGGCAAGCCTATCCGGGACTTCGATCTCGATTAGTTTCAAAACGAGAAACACCTGTTTCCAAATCTTTACTGATTTCTAGTAATCCACAGCAATGGTCCGTTATTAAAGCGTTACAATAAAACCACGATGTCCGACATTCCCCTCCTTCTCGGTCATCGGGGCGCCCGTGCGTTCACTTCCATTCCAGAGAATAGCTTCGCCTCTTTCGATCTCGCTATAGAACAGGGCTGCGACGGATTTGAATTTGACGTTCGGCTGACGGGCTGCGGCCGAGCTCTGGTCTGCCACAATCCTAAAATCGGTAGCGTGACGGTTTCACGCGCACGGGCAAATCAACTGCGCGACCTCCCGCAATTGGAGGAGGTGATCGAACGGTACGGCAATCGCGTTTTTCTCGATATCGAGCTAAAGGTCAGAGGCCTCGAACCGAAAGTGCTCGCGGCATTGCGCAACTACCGTCCGCAGCGCGATCACGTGGTCTCCTCCTTCATCCCCGATGTTGTTCTGGAGCTGAAAACGCGTAGCGCCGCCATCCCGCTTGGGATTATTTGTGAAAAGCGCGCTCAATTAGCCCGCTGGCCGGGACTGCCGGTCGAGTATGTAATTGCGCACGAATCTCTGGTGGACGAGCACCTGATTGCCGAGGTGCGCAAAGCTCGACGCCGCCTCTTTATATGGACGGTGAATGATCGCAATAACATGCTGCGCGCCGCAAAGTGGGGAGTCGAGGGCATCATCTCCGATGAAACTGAACTGCTGGTGAACACGCTTCGCCCAAAGCTGGATTAGAAGAAGCAATGGCCATGAGTAGGTGTCCCTTCCCAAGCTGGCATCTGCTTGGTACTTCGTTGCCTGGGGTTGATAGAATGCCCACTCATTCAGGAGGACAGTCATGGCCGCAGCTGAGCAAGTCATCCAGGGAATCCTGCAACAAATCGAAACCGCCTGGAATCGTTACGACAGCGTCAGCCTTGCAGCGGCGTTTGCCGAGGATGCCAACTTCATCCAAATCTTTGGGGGACAGTTGGACGGGCGGGCTGCCATAGAGGCGGCGCACCGGCACATCTTCGAGACGATCTACAGAGGCAGCCATGCCAGTTTCGTGCTACGGAGCATCCGCTTTCTGCGCCCCGATGTCGCGGTGGTATTCGCCCGAGCGCACGTGAAGTTCAAGGAAGGCAACGAGGCGCGCGAAATAGAAACCCGCCCAACGTTGATCGTGGTAAAGGAACAGGACAAGTGGCAAATCGTCGCGTTCCAAAATACCAAGATCTCCGAGGTGCCAGCCGCAGCCCAAGCCGCGGCTCGTCTTGCAACTTAGTGGGGAAACTTCGGCTCGCCCTCAACCAACAGCAGGGACCATCTTTCAAGATGCCGATGGCGAAAAGAAACCGCGCTTTGGGCGTTGTAGGGTCTGTAGGGCAGGGATCCGGCGATTTCGCCCTGGGCAGACCCCTTGCGCCCGCGCTATAAACCTTTGTGCAGGAACGTCGCTCTTTCTTTCTCAAATACATCGAGCTCCGCTGAGACTTCGCGCTCTGTCCACTGCATCACGGCACTAACACGGACCGCCGCTTGGCGGGCGCAATCGTGCGACCAGCACGCACCCAGCGCCGCCGGAACTCTTCGCAATAGTACGTCGCCAAGAGTCGCGGCGCATTCACTGGCAAACGCATACGCCGCTTCGGCCACGATGTGCTGAGTATGCGGGCATAGTGGAGCACGCATTTCTGCGCTGCTTCGCGCCATGTGTGCTATTTCCAGCGACCTCCTCCCATGCCACTCAACAACGGCCGCCGCCGCGGCTTGGCCAATTCCGCCCGTGGCAGAGACTTGATCCGTCCAGCGATCCAACATTGGCTCAAGCTGACCTTCACATGCCACGCCGAATTCCTCCGTCGATTTGCGCCGCACGCCGATCTTCCTGGCGCACTCGCGGGCAAGTTCCGCTGCGGTTGTCAGCTTCCCGCCGATCACACTAATCATGCGTTCCGCTCCATCATCGGCATGATCATGAAGATAATGCTTGCGGGTCACCGCTGAGAGACTCACATTGTCCGAGAAGGGAAGCGGCCTGATTCCGGCAAATGAACAACGAATGTCTCGCGGCGAGATTCCTGCTCGGGGAAATAATTGCAGGGTGGACTTCAATAGATATTCGATCTCGTCGGCCGAAGGCTGAGCTTTGGCCGGATCGCCACGATCCGGAACTTCAGTTGTTCCCACAAGCACCTGTTCGTTCCACGGAATCACAAAAAACGGTCGCCCATCAACGGCTTCGGTGTAAACAGCCGCCTCCGGCATTCCTGCGACCCGTGGCAGCACGATGTGAGATCCGCGGACCCCACCTACCATCGCCTGCTTCGTATGAATTTGCGATTGCCAGCATAGGCGGTCCACCCACGGTCCGGTGGCATTCACAATCCAGCTTGCCTCCACACGCTCCTCTTTGCCGGTAAGCCGGTCGCGCAGCAAGACTCCCGTAGCTTGCTTATGACGTATATCCACCGCCAGCACCTGACTGTGATTACGCACCACTGCACCGGCTTCCAGTGCTTCCACTACCCAATCGGCGACCAGTCGCTCAGGGAACTCGCATTGCGCATCCTCGAAGCTGAAAATCGACCAGCGCCGACCAGAGTCCAGCAGGAGCTCCAGCTTGCGTTGATCTTCTTTCGCTGATTCGGGCCGGAGCCCTTTACCTCCCAGCCGGCGATAGAGCCAGAGCCCTGCACGAACGGCCAGTGCGCTACGTCGGCTGTTCTCATCCAGCGCCAACACAAAATGCATGGGATGCGCCAGGTGCGGCTTTCGCCTGACTAACCGCCCCCGCTCCCGCAGCGACTCGCGCACCAACCCGATCTCAGCATGCTCCAGATAGCGCAATCCTCCATGAATGATCCGCGTGGACCGGCTGGTCGTCCCGGAAGCAAAATCATGCTGCTCGACAAGAAGCGTCCGTTTACCGCCGCGGGCACACTCGCGCGCAATCGCAACGCCGTTAATTCCGCCGCCAATCACGATTACCTGAAACCGCTCCCCTTCCAGCGGAGGTCGAGTTTTCGGATCGATTTTCATATGCCTACCGAGCCCCTGAGAACCGAGAACTGGCAACCTTCATTGCCCGCCCTCCTGCCGCTCATTTACAGTGTTTATCGCATGTCGGGCACCGGAGAACGCTTTGAACGCGCAGTGTCGATCATGGCCAGGCTGCGCGGCCCTGGCGGCTGCCCCTGGGACCGCGAGCAGACGTTCGACTCTATCAAACCCTACACGCTCGAAGAAACCTACGAAGTCCTCGAAGCCATCGACAATCGCGATTGGCAAGAACTCACGGGAGAACTCGGCGACCTCCTGCTCCAGGTTCTCTTCTACTCGGAGATAGCTAAGGAGCAAGGAACTTTTTCCATCGATGACGTTCTGGATCGCCTTTCCACGAAACTGGTGGACCGCCACCCCCACGTCTTCGGCGATGTAAAGGCTGAAACTTCTTCAGACGTCCTCCGCAATTGGGAAGCTCTGAAGGCTGAGGAGAAGAAGAAACGTCTGGAGGCGGGTGGCGGAAAAGCGCCCAAACCAAGCGGCTCACCCGAATCCGTTCTCGCCGGAGTTTCCCCTGGTATGCCCGCGCTGCTCGAAGCTCACAAGCTCAGCTCTCGCGCCGCGCACGTTGGATTCGATTGGCCCAATATAGAAGGCCTATTTGAGAAACTGGCGGAGGAAATCAGCGAGCTGCGCTCCCAACTTGAAAGATTTCCTCAGCCTGGCCCCCAGCCGTCAGCCCGAGGTATCGCCGGATCGGGCCGCCAGCCGATTCCCGAACAGCTACGCGCCCGCCTCGAAGAAGAAGTCGGCGATTTGTTTTTTGTCCTGGTGAACATCGCGCGCTATTTGTCACTCGATCCGGAGTCGGCGCTCAAGAAGACCAATCGTAAGTTCAAACGCCGCTTTCAATGGATGGAGAATCAACTGCAGTCGCAAGGCCGCGCCCCGCAGCAGGCTGATATGGAAGAATTGGAATCCTTATGGCAACAGGCCAAGCAGCAGGAACCAGCGAACGAGTGACCGCCGATTCTCTCGTGATCCGAAAATGTCACGAGCTCGATGAAATCCGAGCTTGCGTGGCACTGCAAAAGGAAGTTTGGAACTTCACCGACCTCGAACTTGTTCCGCTGCGCATGTTCGTAGTCGCGGAGAAAGTCGGTGGACAGGTCATCGGCGCCTTCGACGGCAAAGAAATCGTCGGATTCGCCCTTTCCATCCCCGGGGCCCGGGGCGGCCACTCCTATCTGCATTCGCACATGCTGGCGGTTCGCAAGCGGTACCGCAATGCCGGGCTTGGCCGCCGCATCAAGCTGCTTCAGCGCGAGGACGCCATCGCGCGCGGTTTCGAGCTGATCGAGTGGACCTTTGATCCGCTGGAAATAAAAAATGCCTATCTAAATATCGAAAAACTGGGCATAATCACGCGCCGTTACAGCGTCAATCAATATGGCATCACTACTTCGCCCCTCCAGGGTGGCCTGCCCACTGACCGCCTGGTCGCCGAATGGTGGCTGAAATCCAAACGGGTGGAGAACCTTCTCCGTAATGGAGAGCGGCATGGATTCCAAGTCGTGCAGACCATTCACGTCCCCGCCAGGGTTTACGAATGGAAAGCGAATGCGGCCACGCGGCAGCGCGCTAAGGAAATTCAAGATCGCAATCGCTCCCAGTTCCTGGCCGCATTTGCCGACGGAATCTGCGTTCTGGGTTATGAGCGCCATCCCGAAGGCAATGGCAGATTTTTGTTGGGAAAATGGGACGAAAACTGGCTCTATGAGGCATAATTGCCAGTTTCTCTCAGGCCCGTTCCCAAAGTGCCACGACCATGAGGAAAACTGAACTCCTCGAAGATCAGGCTTTATCCACACGGCTGAAAGTCGAAGCCATCACGTTGCGCGAAATTCGCATGCCGCTCGTCCATTTTTTTGAGACGAGCTTTGGCCGTACCTACAGCCGTCGGATCCTCTTGGTGACCGTACACTGCGATGGGGTGGACGGTTGGGCCGAGTCGGTCGCCGGCGAAGACCCGTACTACAGTTCCGAATGGACGGAAAGCGCCTGGTCAACTATCAAACAATATCTTGCGCCGGCAGTTCTGGGGCACGCCCTGAATTCAGCTAGCGAAAGCGTCCCCATGATGGCCAAGGTGCGTGGGCATCGCATGGCTAAAGCCGCCGTCGAGAACGCCCTCTGGGACGCAGAAGCAAAACAAAGAAAACAGCCTCTATGGAAACTTCTCGGCGGCACAAGACAGGAAATTCAGTGTGGAGTTTCCATCGGCATTCAAGATTCCATCGAGCAACTGATCGACAAGGTCCAACTCGAACTCGCCGCTGGGTACCGCCGGATCAAACTCAAAGTGAAACCTGGATGGGACCTCAAGATTCTCGAACGTGTTCGCTCGCGGTGGCCCAATATCTTGCTCAGTTGTGATGCGAATTCGGCCTACACGCTCGATGATATTGATCATCTTCGCAAATTCGATCAATTCAACCTGCTCATGATCGAACAGCCGCTCTGGAACGATGACATCTATTACCACGCGCGGCTTCAGCGTGAACTGCGCACTTCTATCTGCCTCGATGAATCCATTCGTCACGCCCGCGATTGTGCCGCTGCCGTCGAAACCGGAGCTTGTCGGATCGTCAATATCAAAGTCGGCCGCGTGGGAGGGTTTAGCGAGGCCAGAAAGATTCACGATCTCTGCCAAGCCAACAAACTGCCGGTGTGGTGTGGAGGCATGCTCGAATCCGGCATCGGCCGCGCCCACAATGTGGCGCTTTCAACGCTCGAAAATTTCAAGTTGCCCGGCGACGTTTCTGCGTCAAGACGCTACTGGAAGGAGGACATCATCGAACCCGAAGTGGAAGTCACGCGACAGGGAACGATTACGGTTTCCGATGAACCCGGAACAGGCTACCGCATTCGCGAAGACCTGATCGAAAAGCTCACGACGCGAAAGGAAACACTGCGAGCAACGTCCTAGATCTAGCAGTCGCCCGAAAAGCCCGCTATCCGCCGCCCCTCTGCTGCCGGTCAGCAATTAACTCAGCCTCATACTTCTTCAATAATTCAACCCCCTGCGCAAACGTGAGATTGGGAGGCGCCGGGTGGAAATCGCTGTAAATCTCGTTTGATTTGAAACTCAAGTTCTTGAAGAACAGCGCCTTCCCCGTAAAGGAGAGATCCATCCGCGACATCTCCCAGTGTCCCCCAGCGACATCCGCCTGCTCGACTAAAAAATGCCCGCCTCGGTCAAGATGGCCCAGTATCCCCCATCCAAACCCCACATTTTTGACGAGTGTACCGTCAATCTTGGCGATCCGCTTTGCCTGCTCATCAATCAATAAAATACCCTGCATGGCAGTGAGCACCTGCTCCACCCGTGACGGCGGATTGTATCCGGGATTGGGCCGGAACTTCAGCCGCACCAACTCATCACCTGGCTTGCCGATGCCTTGTGTCCCCAACTCCGTCCCATCACGCTCGTATAAAAAAGCATCCGGCAAGGCTTTCATGATTTTCAGAACCCGGTCCGCATCCTCCTTCTCTTGTTTCGCCTTCTTCTTAAGCTCAGCGGGGTCATTCATGAACCGCTCCAGGCGCGCGCTCTCCGCCTGGCGCTGCTCCGGCGTAAGCGGATGATCATTGATCGCCACCAGCATGCCGGCCATTGCATCGCAGGTCTCAACCACCAACTTCGTCTGCGAACCTTTAGGTGTTATTTTGTGCTCGCGAAACATGAATTTGGCTTGGTCGTTATTGCTGTTGATCTCATTCCGCACCGTCTCCCGAACGAGTTGGGCAGGAGGAATGGAAGGCTGCTCCTCAGCCAACGCTGCGCTCGCTGCCAAGGACAATGTCGCGAGCACCGCCGTTAATATCATGCGGATTTGGCTAGGGTCTGATTTCATGGCCTGCCTCCATATCTTAGACGAGCACGACCCTCCTACTGTTGTCCACGTCATTTGATCGTCTGCTGACCAATTTCGCAGCGCGCGCTTGCCCGTACCGATGCAAGTTCGCTATAGTCATGCCTCACGCCATGCTCGAGCTGCTTCGATCGAACAGGGTTGGATTTCCCCTCTCTCGCCGCGCGGCCAGGCGCAGAATAGTTTAGAATTCTTTCTTCCCGCTTCCATCCCGCATATAAATACCTCAAGGAGGCATAGTCATGGAACTGCCTAAGACGGGAGAATTCGCACATATCGGCAAGTCCGTCGCCATTAAGGGGGAACTTTCCGGCAGTGAAGACCTATACATCGACGGCCAGGTCGAAGGCTCGATTGAATTGCAGGGAAGCAGTCTCACGGTCGGCCCCAACGGCCAGGTACGTGCCAATGTGAATGCCAAAGTCGTTATCATTCATGGCAAGCTGGAAGGCAACATTCGCGCTAGCGACCGCGCAGAACTGAGAAAGTCAGCTCTCACCGTAGGCGATATTGCCACGCAGCGAATCGCGATTGAGGATGGCGCCTATTTCAAAGGCAAAATTGAGATTCATAAAGAAAGCCCCAAACAGGCGCCAAATTCCGCCATTTCCAGCACCGCTTCCGCAAGGTCATCGCCCATGCCGAAAACTGCGGTAACTGAAACCAAGTAGTTACCGTCCACTCTCCCTTGCGTCCGCGATATATTTAACTGGGGGAGGTAACGCAAGTGGACGCCTGGCAGGGAGGATGGCACCTGGCACAAATACCGTCATGAAACTCTTTCGTGGTTCAACGAATCCCGGTCAGAGTCGCGTTGCCACCAAGGTCCCCCGTCTCAGCCGCCGCTCCAGTGGTCTGGCGGAACTGGCCAAATTGTTGAACTCCGAAGCATCTTTGTGCGTGCTCGATCTGGGTTACACGTCTCCGTCCAATATCCGCTATTTCACCGAGCGCGGACATAAGATCTACAGTGAAGACCTTCTGGTAGCCTCCACCGACCCGGCTCTCCTTACCAAGGATGAAGCCGGAAATTCAGTTCCGGATGAAAAGCAATTCCTGGCGGACAACCTGGTTTATCCTAACGCGCAATTCGACCTTGTCCTGTGCTGGAATATGGCAGATTACATGGAAGAAGCCCTGGTAAAGCCGATAGTCGGACGGCTTTGGTCGCTGATGAAACCGGGAGCCATGTTGCTAGCCTTCTTTCATACCAAAGAAGCAGGTCCGGATGCGCCTTGCTATCGCTACCATATCGTGGGTACTGACAGCCTCGAAATGCAGCCAATCGATCCGCGCCGCGAAAGTCGCCGGGGGCCCGCTGGGGCGGTTCAAACCGTCGCGAATACCCACTTCCGCCTGCAGCGCGTGTTCAATAATCGCCACATCGAAAATCTTTTCCGCGATTTCGCGTCAATAAAATTTTTCCTTGCCCGCGACAATGTGCGTGAAGTGCTGGTGGTGAGGTAGTCCCGGTTCTAGCGGCGCTTTACGGGTCCTCCGCACTAAATATTCTGCAATTTTCGGACTCTTCTCCAGTACAAGCAACAACGGCCGCCGGGCTGGACGCGGCAGAGTCAGCAATCGTCTGAGTTGTGAGGATGCGCGGAATACAGGCAGCAGCGAGCGTTGGTACGCGGAGCGATATTGTTGGATCGCCTGGCCCAATGAGGTTTCCCCAGCAAAGAATGGGGTTAGGCACTTCGCAGCCATCGCGCCGCTTCGCAGCGCCAGTGAAATTCCGTCGCCGGCGAACGGATCGACAAATCCAGCAGCATCCCCAGCCAGCAGGATCCCCTCTCTCTCGGGCTGCGGTTCACGAAAAATCAGCGGCGAGGTGCTCACTGGATCGATAAGCAATTTCCAACTCCGGCTTCGCTTCCGCAATGCTCCATGCTGCTCAAATACCTCGTCCAGCGTACTCGCGACATCAGCGCGCACCATCGCACATGCGTTCACGCGACCTCGAGCCACGGGCTGCACCCCGCAATAGCCGCCGTCAAAAAAATACAAATCGACGGACGCTTCCGGTGATGACTCGGCAAAGTGGGCCTTTAACCCGACCCATTTCTGCTCTGCCACCGCCGTCGTGCCGTTCAGGATTGACCATCGGCCCGAAGCATTGATCACAGCCCGCGATTCAAACTCTCCATCAGAGCTACATATACGAAACGGTCCTCGACCCTTAATTTCCCGAACCGTGACCTGTTGCCGTGCATCTACGCCCGCAAGTTGTGCAGACTCCCAAAGAGCTGCATCAAGATCACATCGCGCGATGCTGGCCGCGGGTGGATCAACGACAGCTCGGATCATCCTGCCGTCAACATACAAGCGAGTACGCGAGATACGAACCGCATCATTCAGCACTGTCAAATGCTGGCCGTGAAGCAATGACCCAAGCAGTTCCAGCGACTCCGCCGAGACAAACTCGCCACACACTTTATGCCGCGGCAAACGCCCACGCTCGAGCAATAGCACCCGTGCGCCGCCGCGAACCGCAGTAATCGCCGCCGCACTCCCGGCAGGCCCCCCGCCGACCACGCTCAAATCAAACATTGATGATGTCATTCTGAGCCATTCGTAGCCGCTAAATGCGGCGAGAACGTGCGAAGAATCTATGTATTTGGCGGCTCAGCCCCTTGCAGCTCATTTCCATACGATTACTGCCATCCGGAAGAAGTACCGCCGTTGTATTTCCACTCGCGAGGCGCGAGTTTGCCGCAGCAGGGCGCGCATCTCTTCGACCGTATACGCCTGACGAACCGAAGCCGGGGCATCGTGCCGCGTCAGCCGGCTCCGATATAACGGCATTCCCGTGTAGACGAATGCCAAGTGTAGCCACGACCGCACAAGATCGTTGATCAACACCGCTGACCGGCAAACTCTCAATGCTTCGTTGATAAAGCGCACCAAATCCCCGGGCCCAAGGTGATGAGCAAACAAACCACAACTCACCGCATCGAAGCTATCATCGCGAAACGGAAGCGCCAGCGCATCACCAGCGATGGCCCTGTATCCATTGCGTAAGTGTGACGCAGCTCGATCTAGCAGCGTGAGTTCGATCCCTACTCCGCCTCGCTCAAGACGCTGCTTGCAAATCTGCGGCACATCGCCCGGCCCAGAAGCAACTTCCAAGACTGAAAGTGACGCCTTGCCCAGTTCCCGCGCGACGCGCCGCAGCATCCACTCCGTCGTGCTCACACCACCGAACCAGCGATTTACCCGCCGCAAATCAGCCAATGACGCTGAAATTTCATCTGCCGTCCCGGAGTCTGTATCAAGCCACTCCGCAGTGCCAACACGCCGCATGATGGAATTGTAATGGTGGATGATAGGCGGGGTACTTCGCTGAATTGTCAATTTAAGCTGACAATCAGCAAAACCTCCCTTCGTGCAGCTTCGTGCCATTAAGAGGCAACCTGGGTAAGCTATTTCTGTTGGGACGTTCCATTGATGTAGCTCATGGCTTTGGTCCAAACAACATCAGCGACTAGCCGTCCGGTCTGGCGGCCTACAAGGTCATCCGCTTTAAAGTGAATGCCGCCATAGCGCCGTGAAATACCCGCCTGATCCGCGGCTTCGGTAAACGTCGCCCAGGAAAGGGTCACGAATTGAGCCGGTGTCACGCCGGGTTCAACTGTGGATGAGCCCGGAAGTGCGGTAAACGATGTGCCCAAGTTGTCGCTGCCCGTAAACCGCTGCAACACTTCTGCGGCGGAAGCGCTGAACGTGCTGTGTCCGGAGATGTAGCTTGCGAATGGCGGAGTAGCGATGTAGCTCTTGAACTCCTCACCATCAATCAGTTTAGTTCCCATACCTGGTCCAGCCCAGGCCCGAATCGGTTTGCTTCCGAACAGGAATCGAATCGCTGACACCGGCCGGATCGAATCGGCAGCCCGCTTGCAATCCCAAACTGCGATTGAAGCGTCCATCAGCGCGTTCCCGAGAATGAAGAACATTTTCACATCGTCATCAATCGTGTGCCCGTCGCGCCGCGAGATTTCCTGGGCGAAGATGTTCCAGTGGCCAGGAGGTGTGCCACTTCCGAGCCCGTCCGCCCAGTACTCAGCAATAACTTTCGCGGTGTCGTTCAGCCGCGCACTGAGGTGAAGCACCTCAATTGCCTGTTTGCGATAGGAGCCGTGCGGATACTGTGCCGGCCCGTAAGCCAGAATGAAGTCGCGAAACTGCGAACCTGAGGTCAAGGCGAAGGGCTTGACCAAGCCCCATTGCGGTAAGAGCCACGTTTGCGGAACGCCATTCACCAGCAGTGGCTGCCATTTGTTTGGATCGTTGAGTGTGTCCGCCGTATTCACCGGCACGTACCCGGTGTAATCGGAATAGGCGCCCGGATGGAGGTCGCCCAGTTGGTTCGATCCATCCGTGTGGCGATAATTCAACAGCGCCTGCGCACAAATATTACCGATGCCGCTGGGACTGCTTGTATCGGCCGAGATATCGGACGGGTCATACCCTAGGCTGCTCATAAGAGCGCCAAAAACAGCGGTTTGTGTGGAAAACAGGTCAACCAGCACACGATAAGCAGCGAAGCTCGTGGCTTTTTCTTTGTTCGCCGCCGTGCGCTCTACCTCAGGACGGCGCAAGCTGCTTCCCAGTCGTGTGCCCTTCGCCACCGGGTCGTATGCGGCCCAGGCGTCGAACATTGCGGTGTGGGTCATGGAAAATGCCCGTGCAGCAATCGGCGGCGCGCTTTTCGTGTTGCCGATTGCATCCAGCGTTGCTTCGTTCCATTGAAGTACAACATTGTCGATTGCGACGGCAGGCTCGATGGCAGTTAACAACAGCGCCAATCCGATCAACAGGGCTTCCGTCCTACACGTAATGCGCATTTGGCATTGCAGAAAGCACACAGTCCTCCTCCAAGGTTAGGCAGGCACAAGGATGCTGGCATTCGGCGCACAAGATCGCATCCGGTGTGGAGCTATTCGCGCAGGAATAGGTTCGTGACAGTTGGCCTACAAACTGCCACGCACCTTTTAGTCGATACTGATGTGACCATCCACGAGTATTTCGGGAAATGTAAGACCCGACACGTCTAATCTCACCGTGGTACCCGGTCCGCCTGCGTGAACCAACGCTGTGAACGGAACGTCCTGACCAGCTCCAAGGCCAGTTACGGTCGCGGTCCCGCGCAGCATCGCAACACCCTTTGCAATCTCCAGAGATGTCACTTTGCCGGTTACGTACATCACGTTCGCGTCGAATTCACCGCTAGCCGCGCCGCTCACCTGCGATGATGCGAATGCCAGACATTCAAAATCCCCACCTTGCGCATCGGCATGGAAAGCGACCAGGGTCGTGACCGGCACTGGCGCGGCACCACCGGTTCCTCCTTCAATCATCGTTTTGCCTGCGCCTGAGACGCGAAGATGTTTTCCCGCTTCGCCCTTGGCGATAACGCTTGTCGATGGTCCAACCACCGCAAGAGCTATGAGCACAGCGCCGACACAAAGCCACCAGCTCCGCACGCGGGGGCGGGCGCGGAGCTGAGCCCTGAGCTTGGAAGCGAAAGAATTATTCGAAGACATAGTTCACCTCGTTTCTTGAAGTTGAATGACTTCAAACACTCCTGATGTTGTTCCCCGGAAGCCCATTAAACGCTCGGGTGCCGATAGTCAAAGGATGGGGACCCGTGTTAGGGCACGGGTCCCCTCGGATGCTCTCTCTCAACCGAAACAACGAGACTACGGCGCTACGTGGAAAAGCGTCCGATTGGCGTCCACACCGGGTACAGGGGGCACTCGTTCATGAAACGCTACGAAGCCCTTGGTCGCGGTGATGCCTTCGAAAATTCCGCTCGGCGAACCAACGGGTTGATGGCAGCTAACCGTGAGGACACCTGAGCTGCCATCCGAGTACTTGATGAGAAGGACCGCGAGGCCTGACCGGGTGTTCGCCGGGTCGCCAATGTTATCGATAAAACCCGGCGGAAGCGAACCCGGAGCTACAGTAAATCTGATGAACCCGATCACGCTAAACGTACCGCTTGCTGTGCCGGAAGGTCCGGACGTCGCCCACGTGCCTCCACCGGTTGGTGCAACTCCACCCCCGAAGGTACCGTGGCCACTGATCTGAATTGTCGTAAGGTCGGCCGCCAAGGCGTAGTCCGACCCGCCCGTATTGACCGTGGGAACGCCACCCGGGAAAGTTAAGCTGATAGTGTCCCAGCGAAATGTTGCGCCAGCAGCACTTGGAACCATATTGCCAAAAGCGAACAGTGCAACCATCGCCAGGGTGAACCGTATTACAAATCTCGAATGTGATTTCATTAGCGCACCTCCATGCGATAGCCCTGGAAGGGCAATGCATTTCAGTTTTGGCGAGGCAGCAGGCCCGGAGAGGCTGAGCGCTCGCCAGTGAAGGTTGATAGAAGGGTCTCTAACCAACTGCTCAAATCGCGTTTCTTTTCAGACACCGATTCAGAAGGTCAGTTTTGTTCCGCCACTTGGATTTTTGGCCGGCTGCGGTGAGAAACGCATTCGCCTCAGGGGGTGTTGCAACTCCGAACGTTTGGAAAGTGCTCTTCGGAGAGGCGATTCAGCGCGTATTCTCCTGCCGAATAATCCCGGAGTCAGCTGATTGTGGCGGGCCCCCATCATTGACACCCTGTTTGCAAGCTGTTAGAAGTTAACGTTCCTTGTAAGAGTGTGTGCCGCCGGAGGTTTGTTCCCCCGAAACATGTCCGAGGAGACCAAAGCCCCAACCCCGCCGCCGAATGGCGAGCCCAAAGACTCAGCGGGAAAACCGGGTCCTCCTTCGGTTGAACCGGTTCCTGCGAAAAAACCCGGAGATCCAGCCGCTGTCGCCAATGCCGCTGCGCCAGGAGCCCCGCCCAAAGCCGCTGCGCCACACGCGCCGGCAGCTCCAGCGAAACCAACGGGGCCTGCGCCCGAGCCATGGAATTCTGCCTTGGTAGCGACTCTTAAAGGGCAGTATGGCTCGGGAATCCGCGAGGCCAGCACCTATCTCGGGCAGAACTATATGGTGGTAGATCCGTCTTTAATTCCGGAATTCTTGCAGGTACTGCGCGATCAGGAGCAGTTTGATTATTGCGTAGACGTCACCGCCGTCCATTACCCGCAGCGCGAAAAACAGTTCGACGTCATCTGGATTCTCTACTCCTTCGCGCGCAACGAGCGAATTCGGGTGAAGACCATGATCGCGGATGGAGAGATCGTGTCCAGCTCGGTCCCGATCTGGCCGGCAGCCAACTGGCTGGAGCGCGAAGTCTATGACATGTTCGGGATTCGCTTCGGGACATCCCGATCTGAAACGCATCCTGCTGCCCGATGGTTGGAAAGGCCATCCGCTGCGCAAAGATTACGGCATTATTCAACAAGATAACGAGTGGGTACAGATTAACCTGGGGATCGAGAGCGGCCAATGACGGATCGTAGCTCGCCTTTGGAACTGGAACAGGCCGACAAGACCTTTCTCGATTCCAACGAGCTCATTATCAATATGGGCCCGCAGCATCCGGCCACTCACGGCGTGCTGCGCGTCATTTTGAAGTTGGATGGCGAAAAAGTCCTCGGCACGGAATGCGTTATCGGCTACCTGCATCGTGGCGTAGAGAAGATCGCCGAAAACCGCACCTACACGATGTTCAATCCATACGTCGACCGCATGGACTATGTCGCGGCGGTGTCGAATGGATTAGGTTACTGCGAGGCAGTTGAAAAACTGCTGAACGTTGAAGCTC
>Ga0209154_1001020_pt1 | contig 16925 bp, 18 predicted proteins | sample GraSoiAngelo_121_FD_185878 | JGI IMG/M metagenome (GOLD analysis project Ga0209154, IMG submission 185878) | Grasslands soil microbial communities from the Angelo Coastal Reserve, California, USA - 14_0919_12_20cm (SPAdes) (version 2) | ecosystem: Environmental > Terrestrial > Soil > Grasslands ... | reverse complement strand
GCATCTGACTGCTTCAGGGTTCGAGTCGCTTCCGCCGTCACGTACCGGCTTTGACTTTGCAGTTGCTCCCTGCACGCCTGAAGCAACGCTTTGCGTTTTTGCCGGGTCGCATTATCGCTGACGATGCCGGGAGGAGGAAATGGCTCTCTCGTAGGCGCTCCTCGCAGAAGCATAATTCACCTGTTCTTCCGGCTATTTGAGAGATCACACTGACAGCACGCTGGGAGAGTGACAGCACGCGGGGAGAGTGGGTTTGACTCAGTGTCAACACCTTACACCCAGACGCAGGATTGTCAAGCAGAATCCGGAGCCGCGGTCGAGAGAGTTTTAGTTTCGTTTGGCTTTCCACTTGACCCACCTTGTACGTTGGGCCGCCGCCATCTTTCTGCGGGCCTATATTGAGACCACTCTCGCGGGCTTCTCAGCTTGACTCCTCTCTTTGGCGCATCGTGCACGCTGAGCAGCTGCAATCCTCGCCCGCCCAGCAGCCGATATCGAATACCAGTATTCTTGATCGTCGCGTTGCGTCTTTACCTTCCACGAATTTCACGAACTCGTTTACAAGATCATCCGTATCGCTGAACCCGATGCCGATCCCAAAAACCCGGCTGATCGACCAGCACAAGTCGATATCAAAGTGCCTGGAGGATCAGGTGGGATTGTGTACTCACTTGAGGTTTATCAGGACAGTCGACTCGTCCGTCTGCTTAAGGCGAAGTCTACAATGGGACTGGTGACCGTGGTTACAGCTACCGTCAGCAGGTTCGCGAACTGCACCAGCAAGGCTGGAGGAGATGTCCGCCTGAAAACTCGCCGTGTCGTGCGCGGTGATGGCGGTCATTTGGACTGCAGAACGCAAAGGAGGCAAACGATATATCGGCCAAGAAAAATGGCAAAGGGGAACAAGACACTGGCAGCCGTACTTTGCATGGCGATATTTCAACAGATAGGTGCCCGTGCGGTTTACTGAATAGAGCGACATTGCTGAGGAAGTCGTTGTTTCCAGTGCTTGCCGAAAGGGGTTTGATACTCGAAATCGTCCGTCAGGTAAAAGTGACTCCAGAACGCTTCGTGAGCAGCGCTATGTTCAGGGTAAACAACCACCCAATAAATGCCGGATGGGTGGTCCTGTGTTGCGGCAAACCAGGCACCCACGGGTACATGGTCATAGCTCGTCTTTTCGTTTGCCAAACGTGTCAGGTCATCGTTCGTCTTTTTCGGGTCGGCGGTCAGATGCCAAAATTTCCGTTTCTGTTGCGCTATGTCCCCGATCGGGTCGGGCCCTTATGATTTGGACAGAACAGGCTTCCATTCGCACCCGCGTAGGTCACGTCGCGCTCTCAGTGGCTTGAGACCCGATTTTTCGCGTAGTTCGTTGAACTGGTTGCCAACGTCCTTCTCGGTTGCGATTAAATCAGGTGCCTGAGATGTTTGAGCCAATGAAGACGCGAAGAATATGACCAACAGGACGACCTGAACGCCACGGTTCACAAGGATAGTCTACGCCCACTGAGGGATAACTATTTGTCAGGCGTTTGCGCTGAGAATCCGAATCGTGAGGCGATTTTTCCGACAATTACTTGCTCGTGCTGTAGAACCTGTGGCCGGAAGCGAGGAACGTAGTTCCGGGAGCGAAGGAAAAGGATGAAGTGGAAGACTATCTGAATCGCAAGGTGTGTAGTGGGGAGACATCGCTGTCCGAGGCACAGCGCGAGATTGCAACCGATTGGTATGCGGTCTACAAAAGCATTCATGGGCGCTAGTAAACGGCCAGCTTGGCCTAGCGTGGCAGTGCTAGACGCTCAATTGGGCCGAAACGGGCTAATGCTTTAAGATAGGCTACAAGCGAGGAGATAAGGTTATCAGTGGCCGTGGCGGGGATCTCGCGCATTTCGACCAACGCATCGTTCGTGACCCGTAGATCTGCGGAGGAGAACCGGTCTTCAAGGGAACAAGGGTCACTCTGCGTAGTGTGCTTGCCAGCCTTGCGGCCGGCGATAGGCCCGAGGCGATCTTGGCTGGCTTTCCCAGCCTGAAGCCGGAGGACGTTCAAGCGGCGATTGCATTCGCGGCTGCGTCGGCTGAGGAGGATTTGCCCGTACCGGCTGTTCCTCGAATTCGATGAAAGTCAAACTCGATGAAAACTTGCCTCTACAAATCGCATTTGAACTCCGAGCTCGCACCTATGACTTACAGACCGTTGGCAAGGAAAACCTCACGGGGCGTGTGGATGCGGATATCTGGCAGGCGGCCCAACGCAAGGGCCGCCTGCTAATCACTCAAGACAACTCAAGACCTTGATTTTTCGGATACCGGCAAGTTTGTGCCGGGCCCATCACGGAATCGTGCTCATACGCTTGCAAACGCCCAGCCGACGAAACTTGATTGCTCGGGTGACCGAACTCTTTGAAGCGGAAAACGTGGGCGGTTGGGCCGGTTGCTTTGTCGTTGCGACAGAGCGAAAGATCCGTGTACGGAAACCCAGGCCTGCCCGCAACTGATCCGACACGCGACCTGCTCAAGAGCCTGCCTGATGTTTTCAGCTGTCCGTGGAACCCTCTCCACAATTGGCAGAGATATTGCGATGGAGTTAGAGTTGTGAGATCGCGGTCAGCGCAGACCTGCAGTAAGAGTGTGCCTGGACGAAAACGAGCCGCGGCGCTCAGAGTCGAGAACTCAAGGCTGGCGTACCCTCACCATGAGCATTTGTTCGTCGCCAAGTGAGTCGGGAGTATCGCGGGCTCAGTACGCCTTGGCGAAGTATGCCTGCTCACCTGCAGGCTTCCCGCATTTAATGCAGCTGCCGGAGCGGCGGGGTTGCTTGATGGGTATACAGCGCAGCGTGGCCTTGGTCTCCTCTTTAATCTTCTGTTCGCAATCCGGGTCGCCGCACCAGAAGGAAAATGCAAATCCGCTTTCGATCGCAGACTTGAAGTCATCATAGTTCTCCGTGTCCAGAGTTTTAGCCTCGCGAAAGGCAAGGGCACGGTCATAGAGAGATTTCTGGATCGCTGCTAGCATCTCCCCTACCGCGCCGGCGAGCGCATCCTGATTAATAGATAATTTGCCCTCCTTGCCAGGTTTGTCGCGGCGCGCCAAGACAACCGTGTTTTTCGTTAAATCCTTCGGACCGATTTCGATGCGTAAAGGAATCCCTCGCATCTCCCAGTCGTTGAATTTGAAACCCGGACTCACGCCTTCGCGTTCGTCGAGAATTGTGCGGAAGTGGGACGCAACGAGCTCAGCCCGGATCCTTTTGGCCGCTTCCAAGACCCTTGCACTCTCCTCCTCAGTCTTGTAGATAGGAACGATCACCACCTGCTGGGGTGCCAGCTTGGGCGGCAACAAAAGCCCCTGGTCATCGCTGTGAACCATAATGATCGCGCCGATGAAACGTGTAGATAAGCCCCACGATGTTGTCCAGCAGTCCTGGAGTGTTCCGTTCTTGTCGAGGTAGCGGATATCGAAGGCCTTTGCGAAATTCTGCCCGAGATTGTGCGACGTCCCGGCCTGCAGTGCCTTGCCGTCCCCCATCATGGCTTCGATTGAGTAAGTCTGATCGGCACCTGCGAAGCGCTCGGATGGGGACTTGCGGCCGGGGATAACGGGGATCGCGGCGTCATTGACGGCAAAATCTGTGTAGATGTCCAGCATCTGGCGTGTCTCGGTTTCAGCCTCCTCGAAAGTCGCGTGTGCGGTATGGCCTTCTTGCCAGAAGAACTCGAGTGTACGGAGAAAGAGCTTCGTTCGGAGTTCCCAGCGGACTACGCTGTTCCACTGATTGATCAAGACAGGCAAATCGCGGTAAGACTGAATCCATTTCGAATATGCATGACCTATGATGGTTTCCGAGGTCGGACGTATGACTAGCGGCTCTTCGAGTTCCTCTCCACCTCCGTGGGTTACCACCGCCAGCTCGGGCGAGAAACCCGCTACGTGAGATTTCTCCTTTTCGATGAAACTACGCGGGATCAGCAAAGGAAAAGCGGCGTTGACGTGACCCGTAGCCTTGAACCGCCGATCGAGCGCCTGTTGGATGTTTTCCCACAAAGCCCAGCCGTAAGGGCGCACAATCATACACCCCCGCACCGGAGCGTAGTCTGCGAGCTCGGCACGAAGCACGAGCTGGTTGTACCATTCAGAGAAATCCTCGGATCGCGAAGGAACTTTGAGTTCGGACATTCGATCAATTGCCTCGATAAGCTTATTGTCGACGAACGTCTTGGCTGTTACCTGGCATCTATTAGATTCCTCTGCGGGCACAGATGCTGCTGGGAGATGAGTCACTTCGATGAATACGAAAGGGGTCGCGCACGTCAGTCGGGCCGATACAGCCCATCGCTTTTGATGTCAAACACACGGTTCAATCGCGCACGGTAGTGGAGCGCATCACCGGGTTTGGATAGAAAACGGGCACCCTGGCACTTGCGTAGGCCACGTCTTTGCTGAAAATGACGAGCAGAGCAAGCCCGGTCGGAAAGCTTGCCGGCTGGCAAGTGTTAATTGCTGTCTGCAGCGCTCCGGTACCGCCTAGTTCGTGCCGAACAGAACTCGGCGGGAAATTCGGGAAAAAATACTGCTCCACGCAGTAGCTGCGGTATTCGTATTCGGTTCTTCCGCAACGCGCGCAACCCCGGGTTCTCGTTTGAGCACTGGTCAAAATTGACCATCTTGCTGCTGAGTAAACACGCATTATGTAGCCATGAGAGTCACCGAGAAACAAGCACTGGCGGTGCGGTGCCCCACTTGTGGCGCTAAGCCGGGAGAGAAATGCGAGCTTAGTACCGGGCAGCCGCGCACTGAACCCCATCGAGATCGGCGCCTGGCGGCTTCGGACAGGTAACTCTCTGCGCAAGCACGGAATGAGCCCGCCTCAATCGTGCAAGCTAAACCTCGCCGTGATGCTTCGCGCATCGTTTGTTTGCACTATGGGTCCAGCAGCACCGCACTTTGGGACTACAATTGAGGATTATGAGTTCTGTTGCGGCATCCAAAAAGAACCGCAGGTTTAACCCTAGCACCTTCCTCGCGACAATTGGCCAGGGCAGGAAGAGCCTGACCGTTGCCAAGAAAGAGAGGATCTTCACACAAGGGGATGCGGCGGACGCTGTCTTCTATATCCAGAACGGCAAAGTGCGACTCACTGTCGTATCCAAGACCGGCAAGGAAGCCACGATCGGCATATTGAGCGAGGGGAATTTTTTTGGCGAAGGCTCGCTGGCCGGCCAGGCTCTCCGTATGGGATCCGCAGCTGCCATGACGGACTGCGATCTTCTGCGGATCGAGAAGAAGGCGATGATGGACGCGCTTCATCGGGAACACGCTTTTTCCGATATGTTCGTGGCGTATTTGCTGGGCCGTAATATCCGATATGAAGAGGACCTGGTCGACCAACTGTTCAATTCCAGCGAAAAGAGACTGGCCCGTGTGCTTCTTATGCTAGCTCATTTTGGTAAGGACGGAGTGCCCGAGACCGTGGTGCCGAAGATCAGTCAGGAGACCCTGGCAGAAATGGTCGGCACCACTCGTTCCCGAGTGAGCTTTTTCATGAACCGGTTCAGGAAATTGGGCTTCATTCACTACGCCGGAGGGGTAGACGGCGGGCTACAGGTTCACAGTTCACTGCTGAATGTAGTTCTGCACGATTGAGCGGCTCCGCACCGATCTTCTCTTCGCAATCAAGAATAGCGCTATCGGTGGTCTGCGACGTTGCTGGTCGTACCCAGCGGAGTGGCAGCCGTAATCTGGTAGTCCTGGTAGTCAATGGTGAAATAGGCATGGCCTCCCAGTCGAATCGCGCTGCTGCTTCGATTGGAAGTGGGAAGCCAGAAATTCCCTACCTTGGCATAGGCCTGTTCGATCCGAGTTTCTTTCGTCCAGAAGGAAGGGTTTTTCGCGGGCACAGCCTCAATATGCACCGCACGCAATCCGTCTGCGATACGTTTTATGGACTGAAGTCCATCTGGATGCGGTCCCTGTTCATAAAATCTCTGCGCGCCCGCCTCGCCTTTGTCTTGATCTCCAAGATCTACAGGCAGATGTATGCAGATACGGGAATTGCCACTGACAGTGCACGAGTCTCTCGATCTGCGCGGTGGGGCCGCTGGTTGGCAAAGCCTTGCCAGCGGCTGTTTGCGGGTTCCCCAATGCCGCACCTTGAAATTCCCGGGATGTGGAGCGCAACCGCCGGTCTGGAGCAGACCACTTCTGCCAGCGATTGAGCGGGCGTTAAAGTCCAGGAGGTGCCAGAAGCATTTTCTCGCCTGTGACAGTGTTCAATTGTGACCAGACGAATGCAGCCAGGCTTGTGGTAACAACATGACCATGCGTAAGCGACAGTGCCTGGAATGCGGTGGTGAACTGGTGATGGCGGTTCGTCCCAGCGAAAATGGTCGGCTCAGCCCTAGCTCGGGAAACATGGTGAGGCCAAACGCCAAGTGGAGATGCGGCACCTGTGGACAGGCTTTTAGTGCAGAGCAACTTCGCGCAGATAGACGAGCGAACTCGAAATTGGTCGATCAAACATGACAAAACTCGGGACGGAAAGAAAACCAAGAGTTCCCACTCTTGGAGTATTCGGAGTCCGCGCGCTCTCCTCGACTGACCGTCGCCCAGCGACTACGTTCCCTTGTAAGGCTTATACGGAGGCTCAGGCAGCTGTGGCTTGGTAGCCGAGTGGTTCACCATGATATGGCTCCCGAGAATCGGTCGAGGGGGAAGGGCGGCGATCATCCGATGCCTAGTTTAGCCGCCACAACTTCCAGTCATGACCCTTACCCTATCAACAAAGATGGTGCGCCTTGCGGAGGATCGGGCGATGTTCAAAATTGCTCGGTCCGAAAATTTCAGGCAGGCTTCGGTGACGCAGCGGAATGAGGAAGCCTGTTCATTTAGTGACAAGCTCGCTAGCAAAACCTGCACGGTCTGCAAAAATCAGGAAACGGGCGAGAAAAATGCACCTTGTTCGCCAAGCGTCTGGAATGGGAGTGTCCAATTTTGACCAGACGCATAGGAGGTCTGGATGCGAGACTGCTCGCACGTGATGATGTACCTGCAAAACGCAGAGAGAGTGGCTACGAACCGTGAAGTGCTTGTGGTCGATGACGAGCCGAGTGTCCGCGAGACTGTTGCCGTGCTGTTGACGTCAGCCGGATACGATGTGACCGCTGCGGAGGATGGCTTTGGGGCGCTTTTGCAGCTAAGAAAGATGCTGCCTGACGTAATCGTTTCCGACCTCAACATGCCGCAGATGTCAGGTTATGAGCTACTCTCCGTCGTCCGCCGGCGTTTCCCACAAATCATGACTGTGGCGATGAGCGGCGACTATCAAGGCGATGCCGTACCCCCTGACGTGATTGCCGACAGCTTTTTTGCTAAAGGGCAGAGTCCGAAGCATCTCTTGGCAACCGTTGCGGACCTAATTCGAACATCCGACACCTGGGTGAGTGCCCATCTGAAGGAGGGTGCTCCAGCTTGGATTCCTCGCAATGGGAATGACTCACAGGGCATGCCGTATGTGGTAGTGACATGCGCAGAATGTCTGCGGGCGTTTCAGTTGACGGTAGTAGAAGAAACCGCCGGCGAAGTGTTTGAAGCGCCATGCCGCTTCTGTCCGAGCAAGAATAGATACATCATTGAACGCGCACGCGACTATATGCGTGATGAAATTTCTGCGCTGTGTTGAACTTTAAAACTGAGTTCTGTTGATCAGTTTCATGGGCGTGATTGGAACTTAACGCGTGGGCAGGCTCGGCTCGGGAAGACACGGTTGACCGCCTGCAAAAGTCCGTGGATGTTCTGCATGCGATTATGTCAATACCGGACAAAGGTATCCCGGAAGAAGTGCTGAGCAATGCAAAGTGCATCCTGGTAGTGCCAGACCTCATTAAAGGTGGCTTCATTTTTGGGGCAAGCACGGACGTGGCGTGGCCTCTTGCCGTACTACTGCAGGCTGGAGTGCGCCCGCGTTCGTCTCAGTTGGTCGAGGAAGTTGGGGATTGCAGATCGGAGTCGAAGGCGTGGACCTGGTCATGCTAGGCATGAACGACCAGGATTTCCAGCATTTGCTCTCTACTAAGTTTCAATTGACCGGCGAAGGATTAGTTGCAGCAGGCCCGGTTGGCCGTCACGCGGCCGCCGGAACCGACTGGAAGATGAACACTCGAATGCTGACCTACTCACGCTCGAAGGGAGTGTTCGCCGGCCTGACACTCGAAGGTGCGGTCGTGCAGCAGGATGACGGCTCGACGCGCGCTATTTACGGCAAGAACATGAAGTTCCGAAACATTCTTTCGGGCAAGGTGTCAACTCCGGAAAGTGCGGCCGCATTCATCAAGGCCGTGTCAGATGCAGGCCAACAAGTGCACGTTGCGGAAGCGAAAGAAGACAGGAAGTAATCTGTGTGGGATCCTACGATCATCGGATTTCCGCTGACCGGAACCACGTACTGGTTCCGGTCAGCACCACAGACTTGGGGTGACGGAACTCACGATGGAGGCGTCAAATGCGCTGCTTTTGGGAGCAAATGGGTGCCCTTGGCCCGATCTATCGCTTGTTGGGTCAAGGGTTCAATGATGGTGAAATCGCAAAGAAGTTGGATCTCACCGAATTAAACGTACAAAGCTGCATAGCCTGGACACTTCATTTCTTGAAGCTGAAGGACCGTCAAGAGCTGGTCGTATACGCCTTAGCTGCAGCATAGCTTTGCCTATCAATCGAGAGTTGGCACATAATGAGAGTCAGTCTACGGAAATATCTCTGGGCGCAAATAGCTTGCCTCAGTCTTTTGCCTATTCTGGCATTTGCTCAGTCCTCTGATTTTGCGCAGAATCTGGAGGCTTGCAAGAACGGCCGCGGGGCCTGCGATCGCTCTAAGCTGACCGAATCCGAATCAGCCGGCGTGGCGCTCGCCGATCACCAACGCAACATTGCGAATTGCAGAGACCGCTTCGAACCCTGTGTCCATTCGAAACTAACCGAACCCGAAGCTATCGCGTTGGCACTAGCCGATCACCAGCGTAATATCTCCAACTGCAACGATGGCATGGGGTCCTGCGACCGGTCTAAACTGAGCCAGTCCGAAGCCCGTGAAATGGCCGTCGCGGAGCACCAGCGCAACTTCGCCAACCGCAAAGACGGGGTAGGCGATTGCGACCGCTCCAAACTGAGTCCGTCGGAAGCGGGAGCAGTGGACACTGCCAAACGCCAGCTCAACGTCTCCGACTGTAAGAATGGCGCTGGGCTCTGCGATCATTCCAGGCTAACTCCTTCGGAAACGAGGGTAGTGACCGCCGCAGAACACCAGCGCAACGCGCAGAATTGTGAAAATGGCTGGGACGAGTGCGACCACTTAAGGCTCACTCCCTCGGAAGCCCGTCAGACAGCCGTCGCGGACCACCAGCGCAATCTCTCTGCTTGTAAGGACGGCCAAAAGACCCGCGACTACTCCAAACTCACTCGGCAGAAGCTAGGGCATTGGCCTCCGCCGACCGCAAGCGAAATTACTCAGCATGTCTCAAGGGGCCAGGGGTACTGCGATCGCTCGCGGCTAACGCCCTCAGAAGCCAGAGCGATTCCGGCCCAGTACAACCCAATTCCCCAATAGCACTGCAGGGGTGACAAGACCGCATAGAGCTTACTCGCGAACACACATGTGAAGGAGAGCAATTCATGGTGAGAACGACCAACACCTTTCAAGGAACCAACCGACGAGATCGGAGCGCCGATACGAGGCAAGCTTCCCCGGACCCTGGTCCACAACTTCCTCTACTCCAAAGGTCAAGGCGCTGATCAAGAAGCTTCATTGCGAATGTATGACGAAGGCTGTCCCAACGCAGGTATCGCCAACAACACCCGACGCGACGGGATACTCGGGACCGGGGGGAGCTACTTCCAGTGAGTAGGCGATCTTAATGAATCGCCCACTAAGAACCCTGCTGTACGAGCTGCTTTTCGAGCCTATCCTGCGGCTATTGCAACGAGTCTGGGATTTTGTTACCTGAAATCACGATCCCGCAACGGAGAGTGGTGGGCCAGTTTAGGCGAACCTATCGGTCCCGTAGCACTCCCGCCCCGTCGTCCTCGCCCCAGGCCTTGACGTATTGCGCTTTTCCAATGGCTCCTGGGCCGTTTGGCCCCATCTCGTGAACTGTTTCAAGGCCTTCTGTCGACTGCGCTCGCAGGCGATGATGGGCGCACTTCGCCGCCCAGACTCGTGTTCCTCGGAGCAATGAAACGGCTGCCCAGCACGGTACGCATAGCTCGGGCGATCTTAGCAAGGAAGGCCATTTGCGCGCCTTGGCCGAGCGGCGCCGGCAGGTTAGGGTTCCGAGATTGAGCTATTAGGTTGAGCGAAAGAATGTTGCCGGGGGAGCAATGTGAGCGTTATTGAGCAGACTGGGCAACCCTGGTTTGGTAAGGTTCAGTCAGGGTCGTTCGAAAGGCTGGCCATATGGTCCCCGACAAAGTCACGTGTTCCCCACCGCCACCCTTGTTCCATTTCTCGGGCGATGTCCCGCGATTTTGTGACCAGCTCAACGTCTACGGCCGCGAAGAAGAAGCCTCATCACGAATGTACGACGACGGCTGCCCCAATGAAAACTCAACCGTAGATGGTGCTACTGGGTATTCCAAAGATGAGGTCGAAGCCCTAGAGGAAGAAGCTCACTCTGAAGAGGAGAGAGCTGTATCCAGTCGGTAGCGCCGTTAGTTACGGATCATCAACTGCGCACTTTCGTTGTACAGCTTGTGTGGAGCCGACGGCCGGGATTTTGCAAGGAGATCTAGAAAAAGGGGAGAGTTCTTGTGACAGCATGCTTGGAGAGCGCTCAGCAATCGAAGATGGATCCAGTGACCCCTACCTGGAACCTAACTGTGAGGGACCGCCGACTCATGTGGCTTCAAAAAAAACATCCGGGTGCGTCCGGCCATAAACTCCAGCTGTGGGCAACAGGGGCCTTCAAGGAATCTTCGGGCCCCGCTACTGGTCTCGGTTGTGGGATAAGGCGTGACCTGTAAACTCAGACCGCCAAGTTCGCAACAGCGAAGGGAGGAGCCCGAGTGGTGGAGATGAGATCCAAAATGGTAAAGCCCGGTACTGCTACGTGGCGACTGTGGCTAGGACTTGGTCTTGGCGGTCTCGGGATTCTTAATGCTGTGCTCAGCCTTAGCATCGGCAGCGACAAGATGCTGATACTTCTGGCGCTATCCGTCCTGATGGCTGCAGTTGGCTTAGCCCAGTTTTCGTTGTGGTCCACGCTTCGACAGTCCTGGCTCTGACAGGTGATGGATTTTCATAGCTTTCCCCGTTATTAACCGGATTCGAATGAAAGGAGTCTGCAAGCATGGCTACAAAATTTACCCCCCTCCACGATCGCATTCTGGTGCGGCGCGTAGAAGAAGCTGGCACTACTCGCGGCGGCCTCATCATCCCCGATTCTGCCAAAGATAAACCACAAGAAGGGGAAGTCATCTCAGTTGGCAAAGGCAAGACCAATGACGAAGGCAAAGTGTTCGCTGTCGCGCTAAAAGAAGGCGACCGCATTCTGTTCGGCAAGTACTCCGGTACCGAGATTAAGATTGATGGGGAAGAATTTCTCATTATGAAAGAGGAGGAAGTCCTCGGTGTCGTCACCGGTGTGGCGAAGAAAGAGACCGTTGGAGCCAAGAGATAGCTTGCTCCCTTGAGCGTCCCTGTTGGCGTATCTGCGCTCTTCACAGCTAGCAAAGTGACGACGCGCGGACTGCAGTAACACGCCGGAAGAAGATCCGAATCGAAGACTTCGATATTCTTAGGAGAACGAAATCATGGCAAAGCAAATCGTGCACGGCGAACAATCGAGGCAGGCGATCCTACGCGGCGTCAACCTATTGGCGGACGCGGTCAAGGTGACCCTCGGCCCTAAAGGCCGCAACGTTGTTATCGAGAAGAGGTTCGGATCTCCCACCATCACCAAGGACGGTGTCACGGTTGCAAAGGAGATTGAATTGCCGGACGGCCTCGAGAACATGGGCGCACAGATGGTGCGCGAAGTGGCCTCAAAGACCTCCGATGTCGCTGGCGACGGGACGACCACGGCCACTGTCCTGGCGCAAGCCATCTACCGGGAAGGGGTGAAGACCGTTGCGGCCGGCGCCAATCCGATGGCCATAAAGCGCGGCATCGAGAAGGCTGTGAACGTTGTTTGCGGCAACATTGATCCCAAAACCGGCGAGCGCGCCAAGGGTGAGCTCGACAAGTTCTCCAAGCTCGTCACCGGCGACATGATTGCCCAGGTTGGCAGCATCTCCGCCAATAATGACGAGACCATCGGCCACATCATCGCGGATGCGATGAAGAAGGTAGGTAAGGACGGTGTCATCACCGTCGAAGAGTCTAAGACGCTTGAGACCCAGCTCGAAGTCGTGGAAGGAATGCAGTTCGATCGTGGCTATCTTTCTCCTTACTTCGTAACAGATCCCGAACGCATGGAAGTTGCCTTTGAGAACGCCTATATCCTGATCAATGAAAAGAAGATCAGCTCCATGAAAGACGTGCTCCCTCTGCTGGAGCAGATCGCCAAGAGTGGGAAGCCGCTGCTGATCATTGCAGAGGACATTGAGGGTGAGGCCCTGGCGACTCTCGTCGTCAACAAGCTGCGTGGCACGCTGCAGGTTGCTGCCGTAAAGGCGCCTGGATTTGGCGATCGCCGCAAGGACATGTTGCAGGACATCGCCACGCTCACGGGCGGGAAGGCTATCACCGAAGACCTAGGCATCAAGCTGGAGAATGTGCAAATCAACGATCTCGGTCAGGCCAAGAAGATCACCATCGACAAGGACAATACCACCATCATCGAAGGCAACGGCAAACGCAGTGATGTCGAAGGCCGGGTGAAGGAAATTCGCAGCCAGATCGACAAGACCACCAGCGATTACGACCGCGAGAAGCTGCAGGAGCGGCTGGCGAAGCTGGTCGGTGGTGTGGCCGTAATCAAAGTTGGCGCCGCAACCGAAACCGAAATGAAAGAGAAGAAGGCTCGGGTCGAGGACGCCATGCACGCTACCCGCGCGGCCGTTGAAGAGGGCATCGTGCCCGGCGGGGGCGTGGCCCTGGTCCGCTGCTTGCCTGCTCTCGACAAGCTGAAGGTCGAGGGTGACGAGCAGATCGGCGTTAACATCGTGAAGCGCGCCCTGCAGGAGCCGCTGCGCTGGATCGCCGAGAACGCCGGCGAAGAAGGCGCTATCGTCCTGGGCAAGGTCAACGAGTCTAAGGACAATAACTTCGGCTACAACGCGCTGACCGGCGAGTACGAAGACCTGGTAAAGGCCGGCGTGCTCGATCCTACCAAGGTGGTGCGCACAGCCCTGACCAATGCCGGCTCGATTGCGGCGCTGATGTTGACTACCGAAGCCCTCGTCGCCGAGATTACGGAAGAGACGAAGAGCGCCAGCGCTGCCGGCGGCCATGGTGGGATGGGAGACATGTATTAGGAACGAGGCACACGGTCGGCTAGTGGCGAAGAGCGGCTGTGGCCGGGTCGCGGTGGCTGGTGATGGCGTGAGACGGCAACATGGTCGGTGGTCACTCAGCGGCTATGGTCAACCGACACTCAGTACTTCAGTGCCGTGAACGGTCTCGGCTCGCGAGAAAAGAAGTGATTCCTGTTTGCCCTATTCAGTTGGCCGCTAGCGCCGGCTTGATGCGGTATTCAGCTTCATCTCTGCTCGGCCAACAGCCAGCGCGCCGCTCGGATGATAGGTCAACGCCGGCGACAACTGCCAACACGATTCCGGGCGTAGGGCCGCGCACTCGGAATCTATCGCCTAGTAGCCTCCCAACCGTGAAATCGCGCGAGCTTCAGCGTCTGATGGGATTCATCCGTATAGCGGGCGTTATGAGCAGCTCTGGGCCGTGCGGTGTGCATGAACGCCCCGTAACTCGAATTCCCGTCCACAACCAAAAGCAGACTCGGTACGTCTGGGGGTTTGATCGTGGAACACGCCTTCAGGGACGGTTACGGCACCCAAATTGCCCCACCAAAAGAGAAGCGAATCGATCCAAAGACGGTGTCAAATCAATTCGCTAATCGCTCTCTTTCCTGTTGCACTGCGTAAGAGATCATGCTCTTATCGCGCATGTCCCACTCGCGCCTGTTCGTTCGCACCCCCGCGTCGTAGAGAAGCGGCTCCGAGGCAGCATTAGTCGGAGATGGCCCAAAGTCGTTGTATGAATGGGAACGCGCAGCATACAGCATCGGATATTCGTGGCTGTGCAAGTCAGAAAGGGTCTGCCGGTCGAGCAGAGTGCTGATGAGGTCGCCTTCCTCCGTCAGCGTGAACTGCGCAACGAAGGAGCTCAGTTCGCGAACGCTAGCGATCTCAATATTCTTTCCGATATCTCTTGCGCGCTCCCTGGCGGCTGTTTCGTTTTCTGCCGAAGCGACGACGCAATTTCCGTTTCTCATCCGTAGGACGAAAATTGTCATTTTAGCGAGTCTCCAGGTCTTGCCATGCTCACACCTGCCATGATCATGGCTTGAGTTGGTAATCTCCCACGAGAATGCTAGCGGCGGGAACTTGTAAAAGCCCCAACCTCGTCACCGTTAGGATCAGCTTTGTCGAGGGCCCTGGGAAGCTGTTGCAGGCGCGGTGCGTGAGTTTCTTGAGGTCTTGTTCCCGGGAGGCCGCGACGGCGAATTGCCATGTCATTCGTGGATCATTGGGCACGAGGACCACTTCCTAGTCTTAATGCCAAGGCAATCGTACTCCTTTTGTCCGATCATGAAACACGCGAAGTAGACCTGCGCTTTCTGGCGCGGACGCAACACAAAACGGGGGTCCTGAGGTACTCTGAAACCCGCTGGAATGGGCTGGGCCGCCATAGCGAAACGCGTCCATACTGCCCCCACAGACCCGATGCCGAATTGCGATTGACAATCCCGCTGCATGAGACTAGGGTGGTAATTGAGCATCCTCCTCTTGCTCTTTCAGGTCTCCTGAACTAAGTCAGCCCATCTGAAGTCTTTCCTCTTAGATTTCCCCATCAATCCATGGAGGTTAACCATGTTTGCTCGTGTTGTTGCCATGCAGTTGAAGCCGAACACACGTCAAGAATTTACCCAGTTATTTGAGAGCCAAGTCATTCTCACTCTCCGTAAGCAGCAGGGTTTTAAGGATGAAATGTTGTTTGTCGATCCAGGTGGACCGGAAGTGGTCGCAATCAGCCTGTGGGACTCGAAGCAGAGCGCGGAAACTTACAACCGCACAACTTACCCAGAAGTGCTGAAGACCCTGGGAAAAGTGATTGAGCCCACTCCTGAGGTGAGAACTCTTGAGGTTGCCTATTCGACCTTCCACAAGATCGCCACTCGGGCAGCGGCCTAAAGGCGCGCCGTTCACGTCGACGAATGCTTATAAACCGCTTTTCAAGATTTCCGAAGGAGGAAATTATGACAGTATTGACCCGTTGGGATCCTATCCGTGAGGTGGCCACAATGCAAAACCGCCTAAACCGTTTTGTCCGTGAGCTCTATAGCCCCGAAGGCCCGGAGGAGGCATTGACCACTACCGGTTTCGCACCTCCGGTCGATGTCTACGAGGACGAGCACAACATCACCCTGAAGATTGAAGCCCCGGGCATCGACGAAAAAGACATTGATGTCCGCATCGAGAACAACACCCTTACCGTCCACGGCGAGCGGAAGTTCGAGAAGGAAGAGAAGGAGGAGAACTTCCGTCGCGTCGAGCGCCAGTACGGAAGCTTCACCCGTTCGTTCACGCTGCCGAACTCGGTGGACCCGGGGCAAGTAAGCGCCCACTACGATAAGGGCGTACTGAGGATCAACCTCGCAAAAAAAGCTGAAGCCAAGCCCAAGCAGATCAAGGTAAATGTTGGCAGCGAGAAGAGCATAGAAGCCAAGGTTCACGGCAAAGCCGCATAAAAGCAACGCCTGGATCCGGGGTTACAGATAGCGCAAGAAAACAGGAGAAAGGGGGCAGTTCATGTTACTTCCCCTTTTTTACCTGTACCTCGCATTTGTCATTCGGAACATTAGAAGGAGGTTCTTTCCATGAAAACCTTTTTACTGGCCCTTTTTCTGTGCTTTTCCGTGGGCATCGTGGCTGTTGCCCGGGACTCTCCCATTCTGGCGCCACTGAAGCATCAAGCCGCAAGGATCCGGTCCACATCCATTATGGGCACTGTCAGTGAACACGGCGAGAAATTTAGGTTTGTGACCGACCAAAGGGCCTGGAAGGTGGACAACCCGGAGACCCTTAAGGGTCACGAAGGACATTACGTGCGAGTGAACGCCCATATCTATGCGGACAAGGATTCGATTCACATTACAGAAGTGAAGATGCCAACTGCAAGCGAGAGCAGGAAAAATGACGCGCAGTGAGCGCCGACCAATCGGCCATTGGGAAGTGTTATTCACCGGCCCGCACAGCCCGTCACGAAACAGAGAATTGGTAATTGCCGTAGTAGTGCAAAAATGGAAATAGGAGCAACCATGAAGAATATCAAGTTTGTTGTGAAAGTGAGCCGTGTCGGTACACACGCCGCTGAATACGTGAAGCGGATTGATCGGACTCCTATCCAGATGACAACCCACCTTAACCTAGCACTGGTTATGGGAAGATTCACGGCCGAAGACGCTGTCAAATCCATCCAAAATTCCCGGTGCAGTCCGGAATTAGTGCCCGTACAGGTTAATGCCTAGTATCGTACTGAAACTAGTATCGTACTGAAAATGGAGGCCTCAGCCCACCCGGTAATTCTGCAACGACAGGTTTCCTTCGGATACCGTTTGTAACCAGTGCCCGCCCCAAAGGGCGGGCTTGGACAGAATGGAATCTTACTTTGCTGCTTCGGAGCTGTGGCCTGCAACCTGTCTCCAGACACCGTTCTTTCTGACGAACGTGTCGGTACTCAGGACAGTCTTAGC
>Ga0209154_1001019_pt1 | contig 16941 bp, 15 predicted proteins | sample GraSoiAngelo_121_FD_185878 | JGI IMG/M metagenome (GOLD analysis project Ga0209154, IMG submission 185878) | Grasslands soil microbial communities from the Angelo Coastal Reserve, California, USA - 14_0919_12_20cm (SPAdes) (version 2) | ecosystem: Environmental > Terrestrial > Soil > Grasslands ... | reverse complement strand
GTCGTCTTCCCAACGTCGCCGACGAGCTGAAGCGCGGCGAAGCCAAGCTCGTCCAGGTCATCAAGGAGCCGATCGGGACCAAGGGACCGCGCGTCACCGCGCAGATCTCGCTGGCCGGTCGGTTCCTGGTGTACATGCCGTTCGCGTCCAAGGTCGGCGTCTCCCGCAAGATCGAGAATCGCGATCAGCGCGCCAAGCTGCGCGAGCTCGTCTCCAAGCTCGTCCCCAAGGATTCGGGCGGCTGGATCATCCGCACCGTCGCCGAAGACCTGACGGAGCAGAGCTGCAAGCACGAGATCGATCACCTGTACGGCCTGTGGAAGAAGATCAAGCGCAAGTCCGGCTCCGTCCGGTCGCCGGCGCTGCTGCAGCGCGAGACGTCGCTCACCCGAGGCATCATCCGCGACCTGTTCTCGGACAAAGTCGACTCGCTGCTCGTCGATTCCAAGATGCTGCACAACGAAGTCGTGCAGTATCTCAAGCAGATCGATCCCGACCTGATCGAGCGGGTGAAGCTGTACGAGGCCGAGACGCCGCTGTTCGACGAGTACGACGTCGAAGCCGAGATCCGGGCGCTCTTCAAGGCGCGCGTCGAGCTCCCCACCGGCGGATACCTGATCATTCAGCCGACCGAGGCGCTCACGTCGATCGACGTGAACACCGGCCGCTACACGGGCAAGAAGGACCCCGAGAGCACCATCGTGAAGACCAACCTCGAGGCGGCCCGGGAGGTGGCGCGCCAGCTGCGGCTGCGCGACATCGGCGGCATCATCGTCGTCGACTTCATCGACATGGAGTCGCGCGGGAATCGCGACAAGGTGCTACAGGAGCTGCGCGTCCATCTGGGTCGCGACCGGGCGCGTACCAAAGCGTTCGCCGTCTCCGAGCTCGGGTTGATCGAGATGACCCGCCAACGGGTGCGTCCCTCGCTGTGGCACTCGATGACGGCCGAGTGCCCGACCTGCAACGGCACCGGGCGCGTGTTCCGGCCCGAGGTCGTGGTACGCCGCATGGAGCGCTCGCTCAAGCGCGCCGGGGCGGAGCACAAGGAGCGCCAGCTCGCGGTGCGGCTGCATCCCGATGTGGCGCTGTACCTCGTGGAGCAGGAGCCCAACTTCCTGCGTCAGCTCGAGAAGCAGACCGGCCTGGAGCTCGAGGTGCGCGACGACCCGATGATGCGGCTCGACGAGTTCCGGATGATGGCGAAGCCGGCGGGCCGCGACGTCACCGAGCAGTATGCGGTAGCCTGACGGTACGCGGTACGCAGTGCGCGGTTGCTACCGCGTACAGCGCACCGCGTACCCCTTGAACAAACCTCAAGTCAGGATTAGCGTTCCGACCTTATGCCTTACGCCATTTTCTCCACCGGTGGGGCGCAATTCCGCGCCGAGCCCGGGGTCACCATCAAGGTCCCGTTGCTCGCGGCCGAGCCCGGGAGCAAGGTGACGTTCGACCAGGTCTTGCTCGCGAGCGATGGCAAGCAGGTGCACGCGGGAAAGCCGGTGGTGAAAGGAGCCAAGGTGACCGCCGAGATCGTGCGGCACGGCAAGGGCAAGAAGATCAAGATCTACCGCTTCGCCCGGCGCACCGGCTACCGCCGCCACGGCGGGCACCGGCAGCAGTTCACGGAAATCAAGATCGCCGACGTCAAGCTCAAGGGCGACTGAGAGACTAAATGGCACACAAGAAGGGTGTCGGATCCTCGCGCAACGGCCGCGATTCCGGACCGAAGTATCTCGGCGTGAAGCGCTTCGCCGGCGAGCTCGTCACGGCGGGCACGATCCTCGTGAAACAGCGGGGGACCAAGTTCCATCCCGGGTTGAACGTGCGCCGAGGCTCCGATGACACGCTGTTCACCGTCGTCGCCGGCCAGGTGCGGTTCGAGCACAAGGAGCACAAGAACAAGAAGCGGTACCGCGTGAGCGTGTATCCGGTGGCGAAAAACTAGGGCGGCAAGAAAAGGGCGGCGAAAAACTGGGGCGGCAAGGGCGGCAAGGGCGGCAAGGTCCAACGTTGCCGCCTTTTTATGTACCCGGTTGCGTGTTAGGGAGTGCGGAGTCCAGACCTGATCCGCGTAGTCTCCCTGCCCATGGCCTCCTACGAGCGATTCGCAGCGTGGAAACTATCCTACGACCTGGCCCTCAAGGTCTACGATGCAACTGATTCGTTCCCGAGAAGCGAGCTATACGGATTGACGTCGCAAATCCGACGGGCTGCCTTCTCAGTGGCCGCAAACATCGCCGAAGGAGCGGCGAAGCGCGGGAGGCGTGAATTCAGGCGGTACCTCGACATCGCCCTCGGCTCCGTAACCGAACTCGAGGTCGCGTTGCGCCTGGCTCGCGATCGCCGATACCTCACTCATCAAGCTTGGGAGCAGCTCGAACGACTCCGAAACCACGCAGGGGCAGTGACCTGGCGGCTGTACGAGGCCGTGCGGTGACTGCCTTGCCGCCCTTGCCGCCCCTGCCGCCCTATTTAGTAGGCCGGAGGGAGCTTCCGATACCTCTCCAAGAGCTCCGTCTGCCGGCTCTTCAGGGGAATCTCCTTCCCGCGGATCAGTACGTGCTCCACGGCAGTCGTGAACTCGAAAGGGTCGCCCGACCACACCACGACGTTGGCGACTTTCCCGGGCTCGAGCGAGCCGTAGCGATCGGCCACACCGAAGATCTCCGCCGGCGACAGCGTGACGGCGCGCAGCGCCTGCTCCCAGGTCATCCCGTAGGCGACCGCGTTCCCGGCCTCCTGGCGCAGGTTGCGGGCGTTGTGCGTGTCGGTCTCCATCAGGGCGACTTTCACGCCGGCCTTGGCGAGCAGCGCGGCGTTTTCATACCGCACGCCGAGCGCGTCGTACGACGGGATGTTGTCGAGCGGCTCGACCAGAGCAGGCACGCCCGCCCGGGCGATCTCGGCGGCGATCTGCCACGCCTCCTGCGCGCCAGCGAGCACCAGCCTCAGCTGGAACTCCCGCGCCAGCCGCAACGCGGTCTCGATGTCGCTCCGCCGGTTGGCGTACGCGATCAGCGGCTCCCGGCCGTGCAGCACCGGGAGTAACGCCTCCAGATCCGCCGCGGACGCCGAGAGCGGCCGTATCTGGGCCCGGTTGAAATCGGCCCGGCGCCGCTCGTACTCGAGCGCGTCCCGGAACACACGCCGCACGCGCTCGGCCAGCGCCGCCCGCGAGCCCCCCGCGTAATCCTTGCCCGTCTCCGAGTCGTTGAGGACCAGGCCGGCCGGCGATTTCACGAGCATCTGCTCGATCGTGGCGCCGTCCAGATCGATCAGCACCGCCTGGCCGCTCAAGAGGTTCCCTGTGGGCGTGGCGAGCACAGTCGTGATGCCCTCGATCCGAGTCACGGGGATCAGCACCGACGCCGGATTGATTCCTTCCGCCACATTGAATGCGGCGGCGATCGTGTCGCCGCGCACCGCGCCCTCGCGCGTCCCCGCCACCGCGCCGATCTCGACCAGCCCGACCTGGCCCGCGCCGTCGATCAACCCGGGGGTCACCCATTTTCCCTGCGCATCGATGCGCGTGGCATCCGACGGCGTGGCCACGCCCGCTCCCACCGCGACGATCCTGCCGTCGCGGATCAGGACCGTGGCGTTCGTGAGCTTGGGACCCGAGACGGGGTACACCGTTCCGCCGGTGATGGCGATGGTTTGGGCCAGCAGAAACGCGATCATCGGTCGCTCCCCGGCGACTGGACCTGGCCGAGCTCGAAATCGGTGCGCGGTTGGCGGGTGCCATCGCCGCGGTCGTACACCAGCCACCCGTCGTTGTAGACCTGCACGGCCTTGGAGTACACCGAGAAGGGATCGCCCGACCACACGACGACGTCGGCCATCTTGCCGGGCTCGAGCGTGCCGATGAGCGAATCGAGGCCCAACGCCCAGGCGGGATTCGCCGTGATCCAGCGCAGCGCCTGATCGCGCGTGATCGGGATGCCGGCGCGGCTCCCGGCGGACATCGCCTTCGCCGCTTCCTGATTGAGTCGCTGAATCCCGCTGGGGCTGTCCGAGTGGATGTTCAGGCGTACGCCGGCCTGCTGCAGCAGGGCGGCATTTTCCTTGATCCCGTCCATCGCCTCTTCCTTGAATCCCCACCAGTCGGCCCACACCGCCGCCCCCGTGCCCGACGCCGCCAGGAGATCGCGGATCTTGTACGCCTCCACCGCATGGTGGAACGAGCGGATGGGAAAGCCGAACTCCCGGCCCAGGTCGAGCATCTGTGCCATCTCGTCCGCCCGGTAGCAATGGTTCTGCACGTAGATGTCGCCGCGCAGCACCTCGGCGAGCGTTTCCAGCTTGAGGTTGCGATCGGGGGGATCGCCCTGGTGATCGTGGTTCCACTTGTCCCACTTGCGACGGTACCCCTCGGCCTGGATGAACGCGCCGCGGTACCCGGCCATGCTGCCCATACGGGTCGACGGACCGCCTTTTTGCCCGTACACCCGCTTGGGGTTCTCCCCGCAGGCCATCTTCAAGCCGTAGCGCGCCCCGGGAAACTTCATCTCCTGCACCGTGCGGGCCGGGATGAGCTTCAGGATCGCGCTCCGGCCGCCGATCAGGTTGGCCGAGCCCGGAAGCGCCTGGATGGTCGTGATGCCGCCGGCGATGGCGAGCGGGATCTGCGGATCTTGCGGCCAGAACGAGTGCTCGGCCCACACTTCCGCGGTCACCGGATTCGTCGCCTCGTTGCCGTCGGACTCGGCGTCGGTCCCGGGGGCGGCGTACACGCCGAGGTGCGAATGCTCGTCGATCAGCCCGGGCGTCACGTACTTCCCCGTGCCGTCCACCACGACCGCTCCGGTGGGGGCATCGACCTTCGCCCCGACCGTGACGATGCGGCCGTCCTTGAGGACGATCGACCCGTTGGGAATCTCCTGGCCCGCCGCGGTCATGATCGTCGCGTTGCGGATCAGTACCGCCGGGTTGGGGTGGCGCTGGTAGGTGGAGGGATACTGCTGGCGATCGATGCTGGACTCGCCCGTCGAAGGCTTGGCCGGCGCCTGGACCGGCGCGGGAGCCGGGCCCGCCTCGCGAACCGGACGGGCCGCTCCGCTCGCACACCCGCCCGCGCAGGCAAGCAGCAGAAGCCACGCTTTTCGCATGCTCGATGCCCTCCCTGTTCTCGCTACTTCACGAGCTCGATGACCGCCGGTTGCCCGACGAATTCCTGCTTCACGACGCGGTGGGGCGAGTCGACAGTCACGTACAGCACCAGCGGCACCCTCGGCCCGGTGACGTCGACCCGGTACGCCTGAAACGTGCCGGCGGGTACCACCACCGTTTCCGGCTGCCCCACCCTGAACGTGAGGACCTTCGTCGCGACCTCGCTGGGCGTGAACACCGCGAGTCGGACCGTCTGGCCCGGGGCGAGCACCAGCGACGATCCAACGAGCGGCGCGACGTTCTCGTCCACGATCCCCGGAGGCACCGCCGTGTCCACCGGAACTTGTTGCACGCTCCCGTCGGGCTGCGGCACCAAGTTGTTGCCTTTCACGCGCCCGCCAGCGTAGACCAGGTGGGCTTCCACCTTCGTCCCCTGGCGAATCATGACCTGGTCGAGCCGGCGCGCAGCGGCATCCGCCGCGGAAAACACCACCGTGGTCCGCTGGTCGAACATTCCGTTCCCCGCGCCTGCGTGCTCGGAGTACACCACCGAGTCGCCCACGTGGGTGATGTCCGCGACCGCGAACCCGCGCGCCGTCCCCTGGACAACCACCTGCGAGCTCTCGGTGCGGGACTCGAGCTGACGCGGGTCGAGCGTGACGGTCGCCACCAGAGGATTGAGATCGCCGGGCGTGAGCGTCTTGCCGTCGACGTCCACGATGCGGACGGGACCGATGGCCCTGAGCCGGTCGTACAGCCTGGCGCCGTCGCCCACGACCACTACGGTCAGAGCGCTGCGGCGAAACAGCCGCGCCGCAGCGGCCCGCGCCTGGAGCGCCGTGACGGCACTGAGGCGCTCGCGATACAGGCGCAGGTAGTCGTCCCCCAACCCGAGGAGCTTCGCGTTCGCCACCTGGCTCGCGATCTGGCTCGGCGTCTCGATGGTGAGAGGAAACGAGCCCACGAGAAAGCCCTTCGCCGCCGTGAGTTCCGAATCGGGAACCACGTCCGTCCGTATCCGGTCGATTTGATGCAGCAGCTCGACCAGCGCGCTGTCCGCCACGTCGGTGCGCACCTCGGCGGTCGCCTGCCAGTAGCCCAGGCCGCGGTGCCGGCGGAGCGCCGCGTACGCGCCGTACGTCCAGCTCTTCTGCTCGCGCAGGATGAGGAACAGCCGGGAGTCGGCGCCGCCCCCGAGCACCTGCGAAGCGACACGCCCGGGATAATAGATCGGGTCGGTGGGCAGGATGGTGGGGTTGCCGGCCACGATGTTCGCCTGTGCCGAGCCCTGCCGGTGCACCAGCAGGATCTCCGGCGCGAGGCGCGTGACGGGGGCGGGCAGGGCGGGGCCGGATGGCGGTGCGCCGCGCCAGCCCGCGAACGCTTTGGCCACGAGGTCCCGCACCTCGGCGTCGGCGACGTCGCCGGCGACCACGAGGAGGGCGCCCGCCGGCCGCAGCCGCTCGTGCGCGAACTGCGTGACGTCTTCCACCGTGACGGCGCGGTAGCTGTCGCGCGTGGCGCTGCGCCCGTACGGATTGCGACCGTAGATCTCGCTCGCGAAGAAGCGCTGCGCCACCGCACCGGGCTGCGACAGCTGGAGCGCGAGCGCCGATAGTGAGCGCGTACGGGCCAGGTCGAGCTCGCCCGTCGGGAACGTCGAGTGCAGCGTCACGTCCCCCAGCAGGTCGAACACGAGCTCGAGCTGGTCGCTCAGGGCGTCGGCCGAGATCGTGAGAAAATCCTCCGCCGAGCTCGCCGACAGGCGCCCGCCCACGCCTTCGATGGTCGAGGCGATCTGCTCCGCCGTGCGCGTCTCGGTCCCCTTGGAGAGGAGCTCGGCCGTGAGCTCGGAGAGTCCTTCCTTGCCGGCCGGGTCGTAGATGGCCCCCGCCAGGAACGAGAGGCTCACGGAAACGACGGGCTGCTCGTGGTGCTCGATCACGACGACGGCGAGCCCGTTGGGAAGCATGGCCTCCTTGAACGGTGGAAAGCGAACCGGCGCGAGCCGGGTGGGCTTGGGAGGGGTCGTGGGAAGGCCCTGCGCGGACAGCCCGAGGGCCGGCACGATGGCGAGGACCGCGAGTGCCGCCCGCCTCACTGCGCCGCCCCGCCCGCGGCGGGCTTCACGATGATCACGAGGGCGTTCGCGGGGTCCAGATACTTGCCCGCCACGCGCCGGATGTCATCGGCGGTGACCGCCAGGAAGCGGTCAAGGTCGCCGTTGATCTCGGCCAGGGACGCGTGGAACATGTCGTAATGCTGCAGCTCCTCCGCCTTGCCGAGGGTCGTCTCGCGCCCGCGAATGAAGCCCGCGCGGAACGTGTTCTTCGCCTTCGTGAGCTCGTCGCCGGTGACGCCGGTCGCCCGTAGGCTGTCGAGCTGCGCCGAGACCAGCGTATCGAGCTTGAGAGGATCGACGCCCTGGTTGGCAATGGCCAGCGCCAGGAGCACGCCGGGCCCGCGCCGCGAATCGAACGGGTTCATCGCCACCTGCGTGCCGAGCGCCGCCTTCTCCCGCCGCACGACCGTCACGTTGAGCCGCGAGCTCTCGCCCTCTCCCAGGATCACGTTAAGCAGCTCGAGCGCCGGCGTGTCCGGATCGGCGTGCGGCGGCACGCGGTAGATGCGCATCACCGCCGGGAGATTGGCGTGCGCGTCCGTGAGCTCGCGCCGCGCGGGGCCCGGCCCGAGCCGGCCGGCGCAGCTCACGGGGGGCGGGTCCGGGTGCCGGGGTATCTCGCTGAAGTACTGGTTCACGAACCGGCGCAGCTCGAGCGGCCGGAAGTCGCCGACCACGACCAGCGTGGCGTTGTTCGGGGCGTAATACGTGTCGAAGAACGCCTGGACGTCGGACAGCTGCGCGGCGTTCAGGTCGTCGATCGATCCGATGACGGTGTGGGCGTAGGCGAAGCACGTGGCGCTGTCGAACGGCCACGTCATGCCGTCGATGAACGCCGGCGCATACGGCTGGTTGTCGACCCGCAGCCGACGCTCTTCCTTCACGGTCTCCCGCTGGTTGTGGAAGTTCTCGTCCGTGATGGCGAGCGAGCGCATGCGGTCCGCCTCGAGCCAGAGCGCGAGGTTCAAGCGGTTCGAGGGAATCGTCTCGTAGTAGTTGGTACGGTCTTCCGCCGTGCTGCCGTTCTCCGAGCCGCCGGCGCGCGAAATCAGCTGGAAGTGCTCGCCCTTCTTCACGTGAGCGGAGCCTTCGAACATCATGTGCTCGAACAGGTGCGCGAAGCCGGAGCGACCGGGACGCTCGTTGCGCGAGCCGGTGTTGTACCACACGTCCACCGACACGATCGGCGCCGAATGATCTTCGGAGTACAGGACGTGCAGGCCGTTGGGCAGCGTGAACGCCTCGTAGGAGATGCGGCCGGCCTGGGCCGCCAGCGCGGGAGCGAGCCACAGGAGCAATCCGCCCAGCACGCCCACACCACGCACACGGCCGCTACGCATCGATCGCGACCTCCCTTGCAGGACGGAAACCGTGAACCCGGTCACTCAGGGGTGGGAACCACCGGCCCCGAGTGCACCAGCTCGAACGCGAACACCCCATCCAGCGTCTCGCCCTTCACCACGCGCCGCGGCGCGGTCCGGGTCGCGAAGATCCGGAAGTTGCCGCTCTTGAGCGGCTGGACGTCGAACCGCCCCGCCGGGACCCGGATGGTGGTGGGCGATTCGGCCACGAAGCTCAGGGTCGTGAGCGAATCGGCGAACTCCTTGTACGCCGGGACGCCGAGCGAATCACCCGGCGCGACGTTGGTCACCGCACCGGCGATGAAGACGTAGTCTGCGAGCACCGTGCCCGGCGCGAACGGCCGGGTCACGGGGATGATCTTCACCTCGCCGCTCTTCGTGCCCACGCGGCGCCGTCCGGAGATCTCACCGTGCTTCACCTCGAGATCGTGCTCCACCATCACGGTGTCGCTCGTGGGCGAGAACAGGTCGATGTGGTGAAACGTGGAGATCGGCAGGCCCGTGAGCCGGTCGAGCACCACGCGCAGCCGCTCCTCCTCGACGGGCCGGAATTCCGAGCGCGCGGTGTACACCAGCTGCTGGGTCGTCTCGAGCGGCCGGATCTCGAACTGCCACACGGCCCAGCCGCGCTCCTGGCCGCGGAAGTGGAACACGAAGGAGTCCCGCGTCGCCGGGACGGCGGCGAGATCGAAGCGAAGGGACTGGGAAGCGGTGCCCTGAGCGGCGGCGGCCCCCGGACTAGCGAGCAGCAGGAAACAAAGCCAGCGCATTAGTTTCGAGAATGGCCTTCTTGTGCGGGTCGCTCAGGGGCAGCGCGAGAAACTGATCGATGTTCACGCGCATGTCCTTCACCCCCGGGCTCGGCCAGTCCGTGCCCCACACGACCCGGTCGGCGAGCTCCGAGAGACGCGGAAAGTACTCCAACAGGCGCGCAGGCGGAATCCCGGACACGTCGAGCCACACGCGCGGGTGACGCCGCAGCACGAAGAACGCTTCTTCCATATACAGCGGGCGGCCGCCGTGGGCCATCACGATCGTGAGATCGGGAAAGTCGATCGCGACGTCGTCCAGCTCGAGCGGGTTGCCGTACTTGGAGCGCGCGCCCGGGAAGATGCTCGTGCCGGTGTGGACCATCACGGGCAGGCCGCGCTCTTCGCAGCGCCGATAGATCTCCCCCAGCGCTGTCAGGCCGTCGGTGTAGGCGTTCGCGGGGAACCGCTGATGCGGCGGATGGACCTTCACGAGCCGGATCCCCAGGTCCACGAGGCGGTCCACGTCGCCCGCGGCATCCCGCGTGAAGCGCGGGTGCACGCCTCCGTATGGGAGCAGCCGCTCGGGATTGGCCGCGGCGTACTTGGCGGAAAAGACGTTCGCCGCATCGGTGAAGCCCATCACGTCGGGCGAGGGGTAGTTGACGAGCCCCGCGCGCCACACGCCGGTACGGTCCATCTCGTCGAGCAGCGCCCGGGGATCCTCCATGACTTGGATCATGTGGTCGCGATCCACGTCCTTACCGCGCCACATGACCGCGAGCGCCGCGGGCTTGAGCTCGCGCCACGGCTGAACATGAATGTGGACGTCGGTGATCCGGGTCAGTCGCTCCAGCGGTAGAACCCCTTTCCCGTCTTCTTCCCCAACTCCCCCTTCGCCACCTTGTCGCGCAAGATCGCGGGCGGCTCGAACTGCGGGTCCTCGAGCGTCCGGTGCAGGTATTCGGCGATGGCCAGGCGGACGTCTAGGCCGACGAGGTCGGTGAGCTTGAGCGGTCCCATCGGATGGTTGTAGCCGAGCTCCATGGCCTTGTCGATGTCTTCGACCGAGGCCACATCCTGCTCGAGCATGCGCATCGCCTCGAGGCCCAGCGCGACTCCCAGCCGGCTGGACACGAACCCGGGCGAATCGTTCACGACGATCGGCTCCTTCCCGAGCACCCGCGCGAACGCGACCGCACGCTCCACCGTCGCCGCGGCAGCACGCGGGTGCCGCACGATCTCCACCAGCTTCATCGCGTGGACCGGATTGAAGAAATGCAGCCCCACCACCCGACCCGGGTCACGTGCGGCGCCGGCGACGACCGCGACCGACAGCGACGACGTGTTGGTGGTGAGCAGCGCCCCCGCCGGAGCCGCCCGTTCAAGCTCCGCGAAGAGCCGTTGCTTCACCGCGAGATCCTCGACCACGGCCTCGATCACGACCTCTGCGTCGCTCACCGCTGCGGAGAGCTCCGGCGCCGCCCGCAGTCGCGCGGCGACGGCGCTCAGGTCGGCCTGACTCAGTTTGCCACGCTGCACGCCACCCTGGAGCAGGTCCCCGATCTTCCGGATGGCCACGGGGATCGCCTCGGCGCGGCTGTCCGTGAGTCTGACCTCGAAGCCGGCGAGCGCCACGGCGTAGGCGATGCCGTGCCCCATCGTCCCCGCGCCCACGACCGCGACCGGTCCGGCGCTCATGCCGCCGCCGCGTCCACCGTGCGGCGTCCCTCCTCCGGTCGATTGGTGCAGATCCCGTCCACCCCGATCTCGACGAGCTGCCGCATCTCGGCGACGTCATCGACGGTCCAGACAATGAGCTGCATGCCCGCGTCGTGCAAGGCGTCCACCAGCGAACGATCGACGAGCGTATGCTCCTGCCAGAGGATCGTCGCACCGGCGTCGCGGAGCAGGGCAAGCGGTCTGACCGGGTATGATCCACTCAGCACCCCGCGACGCAAGGACGGGCACAGGGTGCCGAGCCGCAGGACCACCCGGTGGTCGAAGGCGTGCACCGCGTAGCCCGGTCGGTTCGGGCCGTTGCGCAGCACGCCGAGCAGGGTCTCGTCGAACTGCGGTGGCAGCGATTTCACTTCGACGAACACCTGCAGCGCGGGGCCGAGCAGGCCGAGCACGTCGCCGAGGGTCGGCACCGGCTCCCCGTTCGCGAGCCGCAACGCCGTGAGCTGTTTTCCGGTCATGCGGGCGATGCGCTGACCGGCGATCGCCTCGTCGTGATGCACGACGATGACGCCGTCGGCCGTGGCGTGCACGTCCAGCTCCACCGCGTCGGCCCCCAGCGCCGCCGCGGCGCGGAACGCGGCGAGCGAGTTCTCCAATTCGCGACCCGACGCGCCGCGGTGCGCGATGACCAACGCCCCGGGGGGGCGAGGGGGGCTCACTTGAGCAGGCTGTCCGCCTTCTTGGGCTCGATCCAGCCGGGCTCCTTTTCGATGTCGTGCACGATCTGGTAGTGCTCGGGCTGCGGCAGCACCGTCTTCAGGTACGCCTGGTACTTCGCCGCATCGTCGATCGGCTCGCCGTCCACCGTGTACTGCTGGTGGGCATACACGCCGATCTTGCGGTTGAACTTGGTGTCGGGCACACGCAGCCAGCGCTCGCGGTCGGGGATGAACATGTTGAGCCGCTCAACCAATTTTGTGATCTCTTGGCGGTACAAGTCCCTGCTGTACTCGTTGAGCTTGGCCTTGTCCGGCTCGCCCTGGTTGTCGCGCTCGTCGTAGCGGCCCTTCAAGCCCCACACGTAGGCCCAGTGGGCGGACGACGAATTATCGGTGCCGAACAAGTCGAACGCCGTGGGGATCCACTTATAGAAGAACCGCTGCATCACGTCGGGCGGCATCACGCCGGCTTTGACGATGCGGATCAAGCCGTTGTTGCCCGTGCCCAGGTGGAACGACTCTTCCTTCAGCATCGGATTCATGGAGCGCGACAGCGGATCGAACGCCGAGGTGGAGAGCATCGTGAGCTGGAACTTGCCGTCTCGGTCGATGAACTGCGTGTAGGTGAAGAAGTCGAGCCAGTTGTCCACCAGCTCGTTGAACGATCCCAGCAGCCGCTCGCCTTCGTCGGCGCGCCGCTCCAGCAGCTTGGCCGCCTCGCGCTTCCCTTCGTCGCCGAAGTGGCTGCACAGGAGATACGACATCTGCCAGCCGTGCCGCATCTCCTCGGTCATCACCCGCATCAGCGCCAGCAGATCGTAGTCCGACGGGGCGTGGGTGAGCAGATTGCGCTGCTGCTCCACCGAAGCGAACTCCGTGTCGCCCTGATACACGATCAGGTTCAGGAGCGCGTCGCGGATGCGCTGGTCGGGGATGTGCATCACGGTGGGCCACTTGCGCTGGCCTTTATAGTGCCCGAATTCGATGTGGGGCACGTCCTGCTCCCCGAACTTCGCCTCGAACTTGAAGCTGCGCAGGTCGCCCTGGGGCAGACCGATGCCGTCCTGCCAGTAGCGGAAATAGTCGATCCACTCGTCGAAGTTGTTCAGCTTGCGTACCATCAGTCGCTCCTCTTCGCGATTGACGCCCCGCCCGCGATGCGCGCGCGCACGTCGGGGGTGGCGAATAGTTCGTTCTGTTGCGTGATCTCGAGGTCGAGCACCGCTTCCAGGGCCCCCCCGCCCGCCTCGCTCCGGTACAGCGCCGCCTTGGCCCGGCGCACCGCACTCGGGGGCTGGGCCGCCCAGGCGGCAGCGAGCGCGCGGGCGTCGGACGCGAGCCGGGCGTGGGGCACCACGCGGTCGAACAGGCCCAGGTCGAGCGCCTCGGCGGCGGGCACCATGCGCGCGCTCCACACCAGCTCGAGCGCCTTGGACGTGCCCACCAGACGGGGCAGGAAGAACGTCCCGCCCCAGTCGGGCACCAGCCCGAGCTTGTGGAACACCTGCCCGATCGACGCCTGGTCCGACGCGATGCGGTAGTCGCACGCGAGGGCCAGATTGGCGCCCCCGCCCGCGGCGGCGCCGTTCACGACGGCGAGCACGGGCTGCGGCGCGCGGCGCAGGGCGAGCGCCACGTCCTTGCCGGCGGCGACCAGCGCCGGCCCGTCCGACCCGAGCACGCCCAGATCGGCCCCGGCGCAGAACGCGCGTCCCGCGCCCGTCATCGCGATGACGCGTACGCCGTCGCTGCCGCTCAAGAGGCGCAGGGCCTCCAGCAGCTCGTCGCACATGGCGCGGTCGAACGCGTTCAGCTTCTCCGGACGGTTGAGCGTGACGCTCCCGATCCCAGCCGCGATCTCCACCAGCACGCGCTCGTATGCCGCCATTACGCCCGCTCCACGATCATCGCGATGCCCTGCCCGACGCCGATGCACATGGTGGCGAGACCAAAGCGCCCGTGCGTACGACCGAGCGCGTGCACCAACGTCGTCAGGATGCGCGCGCCCGTGGCGCCGAGCGGGTGCCCCAGGGCGATGGCGCCGCCGTAGATGTTCACCTTCGCCGGGTCGACCTTGAGCTCGCGGATGCAGGCGATCGCCTGCGCGGCGAACGCTTCGTTCAGCTCGATGAGATCGATCTGGTTGATGGTGAGACCCGCCCGCTTGAGCACTTTCTGGGTTGCGGGGATCGGCCCGAGACCCATACAACTCGGGTCGACCCCGGCCACCGCCGTCGCAACCACCCGAGCGAGCGGCTCCTTGCCGCCCCTGCCGCCCTTGCCGCCCATGACGAGCAGCGCTGCGGCCCCGTCGTTGATCCCACTCGAGCTCGCCGCGGTCACCGTGCCTTCCTTCTTGAACGCGGGCTTCAGCTTCGCCACGCTCTCGAGCGTCGTCCCTGCCCGCGGGTACTCATCCCGGGCAAAGCTGGTGCCGTCGGGGAGGGGGACCGCCACGAGCTCCTCGGTGAACACGCACGCCTGGAGCGCTGCCGCGGCGCGACGCTGGCTCTCGACGGCGAATGCATCCTGCTCGGCGCGCCCGATTTTGTAGCGCTGGGCCACCACCTCGGCCGTCTCGCCCAGCGAGATGGTCCATTCCGGCTTCAGGCGCGGGTTCGTGAAGCGCCACCCCACGGTGGTGTCGGCGGTCTCCGGGGCTTTGCGGCTCCACGGCTCACCGGACTTGAGCATCACGTACGGGGCGCGGGTCATGTTTTCGACGCCGCCCGCGATCAACACCTCGCCCTCACCCGCCTTGATCGCCTGCGCCGCGCTCGCCGCCGCCTGCAGCCCCGACCCGCACAGCCGGTTCACGGTCTGTCCCGGTACTTCAACGGGGAGCCCGGCCAACAGCAGGGCCATCCGCGCCACGTTGCGGTTGTCCTCGCCCGCCTGATTGGTGCATCCGAGAATGACGTCGTCGATGGCGCGCGGATCGATCCCGCTGCGCTCGACCACCGCCTTGATCGGGATGGCGGCGAGGTCGTCCGCGCGCACGGACGCGAGGCTTCCCCCGTGCTTGCCGACGGGGGTGCGGAGGGCGGCGCAGATGTACGCGTCCCTCACAGGCCCTCCAACGCGGAACGCGGAACGCGGAATGCGGAACAGCGCGTCCGACCGTCGAGAAGCCGGCCCGTCCGTTCCGCGTTCCGCGTTCCGACTTCCGCGTTCATAACCCCACCCATACCGTCTTCAGCTCCGTATAATTGTCCAGCGCTTCGCGCCCCAGGTCGCGCCCGAATCCCGAGAACTTGTAGCCGCCGAACGGGGCCGCGGGGTCGTAGAAGTTGTACGTGTTCACCCACACCGTCCCCGCCTTGATCGCGCGGGCCACGCGGTGCGCTTTCTGGACATCCCTGGTCCAGATCCCGGCCGCGAGGCCGTACAGCGAGCGGTTGCCGAGCTCGATGCCCTCGGCTTCGTTTTCGAACGTCAGCACCGAAAGCACGGGCCCGAAAATCTCCTCGTCGACGATCTTCATCCCTGGCTTGGCGTCGTCGAACACCGTGGCCTCGACGTAGAACCCCTTGCCGTTCACCTTGGCGGGTTTGCCGCCGGCCACCAGCCGGGCGCCTTCCTTCTGCCCGGCCGCGATATAGGAGAGCACCGTCTCCTGCTGGCGCTTGGAGACGATCGCCCCCAGCCGGGTGGCCTTGTCGAACGGGTCGCCGGGCGCGATCTGCTTGGCCCGCTCGGCGAGCTGCGCCACGACTTGATCATGGACCGAGCGCTCCACCAGCAGCCGGGAGCCGGCGGCGCAAACCTCGCCTTTGCCGTAGAAGATGCCGTTCTGCGCGCCGCGCACCGCGGCCGCGAGGTCCGCGTCGGCGAAGATGATGTTGGGGCTCTTGCCGCCCAGCTCGAGGGTCACCCGCTTCACGGTCGCGGCGGCCTCGCGCATGATCCACTGACCGACTGCGGTGGAGCCCGTAAACGCGATCTTGTCGACGAGCGGGTGGCGCACCAGCGCGGCGCCGGCGGTCGCGCCCGGCCCCGGTACGACGTTGAGCGCGCCCGGCGGCAGTCCGGCGTCGAGCGCGATCTCGCCGAGCAGCAGAGCGGTGAGGGGCGTCTCGTGCGCCGGCTTGAGCACCACGGTGCAGCCCGCGGCGAGCGCCGGCGCCACCTTCCACGTCGCGAGGTTCAGCGGGAAGTTCCAGGGCACGATCGCGCCCACGACGCCCACCGGCTCCCGCAGCGTGTACGTGAAGAAATTGCCGCTCACGGGCAGCGTATCGCCCGTCAGCTTGTCGGCCCAGCCGGCGTAGTAGCGGAACGTCTCGATCGCCATCGCGACGTCGATCTTGGACTCGAACAGCGGCTTGCCGTTGTTCCTGGTCTCGACCTCGGCGATCTCCTTGGAGCGCTGCTCGAGCAGGTCTGCCATGCGGTACAAGAGCTGCCCGCGGCGGCGGGCCGGCAGCTCGCGCCATTCCTTGGAGTCGAGACAGGCGCGGGCCGCCCGGACCGCGGCGTCGACGTCCGCTTCGCCCGCCTCGGCGACTTCCGCGAGCGGCTCCTCGGTGGCGGGGTTGACCAGGCAGTAGCGCTGCGCCGCCGCCCGCCACTCGTTCCCGATCAACAGGTCCGTCTTCACCGTCCCTTGAACTCCGCGACGCGTTTCTCCACGTACGCCGCGATGCCTTCTTTCGCGTCGTCCGACTGGAACAGCTGCTGCTGCAGCTCGCGCTCGAGCGTCAGCCCCGACTCGAAGGGCACTTCGGCGCCGGACTGCACCGACCGCTTGATGAGCCCCACCGCCTTCGAGGCCTTGTGCGGCGGAGTGAACTGCTTGGCGTACAGCATCACCTGGTCCCAGTAGTCGTCGGCGGGGAAGACTTCGTTCACGAGGCCCAGCTCCTTCGCCTTGTCGAAGGAGAAGGTCTCACCCTTCACCATCATCTCGATGGCCGTCGACTTCCCGACGATGCGCGCCAGGCGCTGCGTGCCGCCCGTCCCGGGAAGGACGCCGAGGTTCACCTCGGGGAGCCCGATCTTGCCGGCGTTTTCCTTGGCGAGGCGCATGTCGCACGCCATCGCGATCTCCAGGCCGCCGCCCACCGTGTGCCCGTTCAACGCGGCGATGGTGAGCTTGGGCGTGTGCTCGAGACGGTTCAGGGTCTCGTTCGCATGCAGGCAGAAGAAGTACTTGTAGCGGGGCGTGATGCTGTTCAGGTAGGCGATGTTGGCGC
>Ga0209154_1001010_pt1 | contig 17006 bp, 13 predicted proteins | sample GraSoiAngelo_121_FD_185878 | JGI IMG/M metagenome (GOLD analysis project Ga0209154, IMG submission 185878) | Grasslands soil microbial communities from the Angelo Coastal Reserve, California, USA - 14_0919_12_20cm (SPAdes) (version 2) | ecosystem: Environmental > Terrestrial > Soil > Grasslands ... | reverse complement strand
TCGGCACCGACAATGGCTCCTTCGAGCTGCAGGGGCGGCGAATCACCGTCAACGGCTACGCCTGCTTCGACGAAGACGGCCGGCTCGCCGGCTCCAACATCGACATGGCGAGCTGCGTACGCAATGCAGTCTCGATGCTCGGGCTCCCCCTCCCCGATGCGGTGCGCATGGCGAGCGAATGGCCGGCCGAGTTCCTCGGGCTCACGCACGATACCGGCCGCATCGCCCCGGGCCTCAAGGCGAACCTGGTGCTCGCCGACGATGCGCTCAACGTTGTGGAAACCTGGATCGCCGGGCGCTCATCCCGGGACGGCGACGGCGGGTGACGGCCTGCGGGCACGGGGCCCCACCGTGAGTGCCCTCCGGTGTGCGGTCGTCAGGCCGGCGCCGTGTCGGGCTCCTGAAATCCCCCTTCCCGGTAGGTCAGCACCAGCGTGTCGCGCACGCCGTCCTTCCCCTGCCCCTGGATCGGGGTCGTCTCGTGAATCACGCGCGCGTCATCCAGCAGCAGCATCGACCAGGGCTCCTGCATGGTAAAGCGCACGCCGGAGGCGCCGCGCGCATCGAACACGCGCGTTTCGCCCCCGAGGATGTTGCGCCGTCCGACGAGAATCACCGCGACGAAATCCACGCCATCGCGATGCGCGCCCTCGGGCGTCGGACGGCCGACGCCGCTGGCGGTGTCGATGCGGAACTGGTGTGCCTCGATGAACCAGCGCGCCACGGCGCGAACCTCGGCAAACAGCTCGCCAACGGACCTCAGCAGCTGGCGCCACGCCGGCGCGCTCATGACCGCAGGCTCCACGGGCTCGAACCAGCGCGTCAGTCCGCCATGCAGAGCGTTGTAGGCGGTGGGCTGCCAGTGCGGGCGGTGCGGCACCGCCTCCAGCAGGCCTGCGGCCGGGGTCTGCACGAAACAGCTGTGCCGGCGCGCGCGGTAGTTGCCGCCATCGCGCAGGTACGCATCGCGCGGCAACCGTTCCCAGCTGTCGCGCAGGGCATCGAGAGCCGCGAGGTCGAGCTGCAGCGTGGCGCGCGCGCTGGCTGCCGGCAGCAGCGCGTAACCTGCCTCCGCGAGCTGCGCTCGCAGTCCGGAGCGGTCAGGAGTCATAGACGTCTCCAGTGGCAGCCTCAAAGTTCACGGGCGCCTGTACCTATCAATACCGCGAAAGGCGGACGCCGCGCCAACTCGTAAGGGCCTCGCGCGTGCGCCCAGGGCGTGCCAATGTGGGGCTCGGGCGCCGGAGGTGCGGATCATGATCGACCTTTATTACTGGACCACGCCGAACGGACACAAGATCACGATGTTCCTGGAGGAGACGGGGCTCCCCTACCGGATCGTGCCGGTGAACATCAATACCGGGGCGCAGTTCGATCCGGCGTTCCTCGCCATCTCTCCCAACAACCGCATCCCGGCGATCGTCGATCACGATCCCAGGGGAGGCGGCGCAGCGCTGTCCGTGTTCGAGTCGGGCGCGATCCTGCTGTACCTCGCCGAAAAGACCGGGCGGCTCCTGCCAACCGATCTGCGTGGGCGCTTGGAGGTCCTGCAATGGCTGTTCTGGCAGGTGGCGGGACTGGGCCCGATGGCCGGCCAGAACCATCACTTCGCCCGCTACTCGCCCGAGCCGATTCCCTACGCCATCGAGCGCTACGTGAAGGAAACGAACCGCCTGTACGGGGTGCTGAACAAGCGCCTCACCGACCGTGCGTTCATCACCGGCGAGTACTCGATCGCCGATATCGCGGCCTACCCCTGGATCGTGCCGTACGAAGCGCAGGGACAGAAGCTCGAGGATTTCCCGCAGCTCAAGCGCTGGTTCCAGGCCATCCACGACCGTCCGGCCACCGTGCGCGCCTACGAGAAGGCGGCCTCGATCAACCCGGCCGCCAACACCCGCACCCCGCTCACGGAGGAGGCCCGGCGCGTGCTGTTCGGCCAGACCGCGCGTTGAAGGACCGCTGATGCCGCGCGCCTGGCCCGCCGGCACTGCCGCCGCTGCGGCCGCGATCGCACACCTGGCGCTCGGCGCGCCGCCGGCATCCGCGGCTGCGACCCCCAACGACATCAGGATCGACGGCGCGGCCATACACGTCGAGCTCGAGCCGCGCGCCTTTCGCGACGGCGGCGATGCGGTACGGGAATGGATACGCCGTTCCGCGAGTATCGTCGCCGGCTATTACGGACGCTTTCCAGCCACCCGGCTCACCGTGCGGGTGATGGCCGAGGCCGGTGAGGGTGTGCACGGGGGTAAGAGCTTCGCCAATCCCGACGCCTCCATTCGGGTGCAGGTCGGGCGCGAGGTGCGCGGGGCGCAGCTGCTCTCGGACTGGGTACTGGTGCACGAGATGACCCACCTTGCGCTGCCGGATACCGGCGAGGCTCATGCGTGGCTGTCGGAGGGAATTGCGACCTACGTCGAGGGAGTGGCGCGCGTGCAGGCCGGCAACCGCAGCGAAGCGGATGTGTGGGCGGAAGAGATCCGGCAGATGCCGCGCGGCATGCCGCAAGCCGATGACCGCGGACTTGACCACACTCACACCTGGGGGCGCACCTATTGGGGCGGCGCGATGTTCTGTCTGCTGGCCGACGTCGAGATCCGCACGCAGACGCACAACCGCTTCGGGTTACAGGACGCGCTGCGCGCCGTGGCGCGCGAGAGCGGCGGGCTCAGCGCGGACTGGCCGATCGAGCGCGTCCTGAGGACCGGCGATGGGGCGGTCGGCACCACGACGCTCGAGGATCTCTACGCGCAGATGAAAGACCGCCCCGTCACGCCCGATCTCATGAAGCTGTGGCAGCAGCTCGGTATCGAGCCCGAAGGCTCCGCCGTGCGCCTCTCCGACAGCGCGCCGCTCGCCGAGGTACGCCGCGCCATCATGCGCGCGCCATAGCGGGCGGGCCGGCGGTCGCATCGCGCTCGGTCTGCGCGGGCGAGAAAAACCCGGTCAGCACGGCCGTCACGGTGAGCACCGCGCAGATGAGGACATATTCAGCGGCCAGCGACCGCCGCAACCGCGGCAGCGCACCGGGCTCCCCGCGCGCCAGCGCGGGCGTGAGCCGCAGCCTGTTGAGCGCGGCGAGACCCATCAGTGCCGCGAACAGCATCAGCTTGGCGCCGAGCAGCAGGCCATAGGGCGCCAGCAGTGCGGCGAAACCCGGCAGCAGCACCGCCGCAATCCCGGCGCCCGCGAGCGGGATGAGCGGCACGAGCCAGAGCGCGCCGGATGAGAACGCCTCGATCACGCGCGCCGCCTGCGCACGCGGCTCCAGGGCGCACAGCTGCCGCAGCGGCCACAGCGAGCCGAACCAGAACGCGGCGAGCATGAGGTGGACGAGCAGCAGCGGCGCGAGCAGCAGGCGGTGCGGATCGACCGCGCTGTGCCCCGTCAACGCGAACGAGCCCAGCGCGGCGAGGCCGCCGGCAACAGCCGCGCTCCTGGCGGCCAACCCGTCGTACCGCAGCCCGAGCGCCACGCCCGCAACACCGGCGGCCCGCACCGCCAGCGCGGCACCGGTGGAAGAGCTCAACACCAGCCGGTGGAGGGACGCGTCGGCGATCCCGGCCCACTCCCCCGCCAGGTGCACCGGCTCGATGAGGTACTGCGCCGCGAGCACCGCGAGCGCCCCCGCCGCCGCGCGCACGCCTGTGCCGCGGATAGCGGGCGCGGAGTGGGCGAGACGGTGCGCAAAGGCCGCGCTGAAGAGCGCCGCGCCCGCCGCCTGGAACAGCAGCACGAAACTCGCGGCGCGCAGCGCGACCCAGGCGAGCTCGGTCATCACACAGCCGGGAGTCTGCCGCTCCGGGACCGCACCGGTCTCACGCGGTACTACACGGGCCGACGCGCGCGCGGGAAGGATGCGGACGGCGCCGCAGCACGGCCGCGCGGCGGCGCTCGCCGTCCCGGGCCGGCCTGCCAGCGCCGCCCCTCGTGCCGATGAGCGCCGGCGAGCGCGGCCACGCGCGCGGGCGGCGCGCCCGCGGCAGGGGCTGCGGCCACCGGATAGGCCGGCAAGGCCGCAACCGGCAACGTGCGCCGCAGTACCTTCTCGATCTCGCGCAGCAAGGGCGCCTCCTCCGGCGACACCAGGGAGACGGCGGAACCGGAGCCACCGGCACGCGCCGTGCGACCGATGCGGTGCACGTAGTCTTCGGGCACATTCGGCAGCTCGTAGTTGACCACGTGCGGCAACTCCTTGATATCGAGTCCGCGGGCGGCGACCTCGGTCGCCACGAGTGCCGTGATGCGGTTCTCCTTGAAATCCGCCAGCGCCCGCACCCGCGCGCCCTGGCTCTTGTTGCCGTGGATCGCGGCGGCGCAAACGCCGCTGCCCTGGAGCTGCTCGGTCAGCCGGTTGGCGCCGTGCTTGGTGCGAGTGAACACCAACACCTGGTGCCAGTTGCCGCTCACGATGAGGTGCGCCAGGAGGTGCCGCTTGTGCTCCTTCGGCACCCGATACACGTGCTGCTCGATGCGCTCGGCCGCGGCGTTGCGCGCCGCGACCTCGATCGCCACCGGATTGCGCAGCAGACGGCCCGCGAGCTCGCGGATCTCCTCGGAGTAGGTCGCCGAGAACATGAGGTTCTGGCGCTCGCGCGGCAGGAGTTTCAGGATCTGGCGGATGGCGTGAATGAAGCCCATGTCGAGCATGCGGTCGGCCTCGTCCAGCACGCAGCAGCGCACCTGGCGCAGGTCGAGGAGCTGCCGCTGCGCGAGATCGAGCAGCCGCCCCGGAGTGGCCACCAGCAGGTCGCACCCAGTGCGCAGCGCCTCGATCTGCGGCCTCTCGCTCACGCCACCGAAGATCACGACGGTGCGCAGCCCGGTATGACGGCCGTAGTCGCGGGCACTCTCGGCGACCTGCGCCGCGAGCTCGCGCGTCGGCGTCAGCACCAGCGCCCGCGGGGCGCGTGCCTGGTGAGATGCAAGGTTCTGCAGGATCGGCAGGATGAACGCTGCGGTCTTGCCGGTGCCGGTCTGCGCACCGGCCAGCACATCGCGGCCGGCGAGCACCGCGGGAATCGCCTCGCGCTGGATGGGGGTGGCGGTGACGTAGCCCTTTTCGGCCACGGCACGGGCCAGCTCGGGCTTCAGCCCGAGATCGGTAAATGACATATAAAAGGAAAACCTCTGTTATCGAACTCGCCCGGCAGCTTTTGGCTGCGGCGGTCAGACGCGAGGCTTGGAGTTAATGGTAAATCGAAGTGCGCCGGCGAGGCACAGACTGCGAGCGAAACGGTGCTGACCGAGCACTGTAAGGACGTTTGGCGCCGCGCACTGTACAGACTTTGCCCGGGCGCGTCCAATTCGCCCGCCAGGCCTGTGAAGCGTGACGATAATTCGACACAGTGGACGGGCCACCCCGCGCGTTGCGGGGCCAGGCCAGTTGGGACATCATCGCCTCTCATGGCACAGGGATTGGCATCATGAACCGCATATCTGTCGCACTTGCCGTTGCGGTCGCGGGCCTGTGCTGCGCGGTGGCCGGTTGCTCGACGCGCACCGATGTGTCGGTAACCGGCAACACCCCGGCGCAGTACTCGCACGTGTGGATCACCGCGCAGGAAGTGTGGTTCAACACCAGCGCGACTGCCGGTCCCGACGACGGCGGTTGGGTCAAGTTCCCCCTGTCGACCCCGGCCACGGTTGATCTGGTGACCGAATCGGGCGGCAACCTCGGCAGCCTGGTCACCGGACTGAAGCTGGCCCCGGGAACCTATTCGCAGGTACGGCTCATCCCGGTGGATCCGGCCGCGCCCCTGACGAGCTCGGCGCAGAGTGCGGGCGCGCGCTACAACGCGGAAGCGGACTACGTCGACAACGTTGGCACGACCGGCACGCCGCACCAGTTGCCCCTCGAGCTGCTCAATCCTGAGCAGGGCATCGGCATCCCGGGCACGCTGAAGGTGCCGGTTGGAGATGTCGGCGCCGCGCTCACCGGCGCGACGACCACGACCGGCACCACCACGACGGGCACTCCCACGACCACCCCCACGACGCCGACGACGACCACGACTACGACCTCATTCGCGATCACCTTCGACGGTGCGCGCGACCTCACCCCGTTCAGCTACGCCGGCGCGACCACGCCCAACGCCATCCTCTTGAGCTCGCACGCGAGCGCCTTCGATCTGTCCGAGGTGGGCGGCATCCAGGGGCAGCTGACACTCACCAACCTCGCCGGGATTAACAGTGCGGCAGGCCTGCCGGCCATCCAGGTGAGCGCGCAGTCCCTGAGCGCCGACGGCACGCGCCACGTGGTGGTGAGCCGCGCACCGGTGCATGCGGACGGGAGCTTTCTCCTGTACCCGCTGGCGACGAGCTCCTCGAGCCCGACCGAGTACGACCTGGTCATTCACGGCCCGGGAATCGCGACCATCATCATCAAGGCGGTGCAGGTGACCCTCGCCAGCAGCAGCGCGGCGACTACCACCACCACCGGAACCGCGGCCAACGCGACTCTCAACACGGTGTCGGTGGGTACGCTGATCCCCCGGGCAGCCAGCTCCTACACTGCAAGTGTCGGCACCGCGGCCGGTGCCGCGCTGCCCGCCGGCGCACAGGTCGCCTTCTACCAAACGCTGGCGACCGCGGGCGAAGTTCCCTATGTCATCGAAGCGAGTCCCATCGATCCCTTCAAACAGGTGCTGGCCAACGCCCAGGCGCTGTCCACCGGTACGCTCGATTCGGGCACCTACTCGACGAGCGGTGCGTCCGTGACACTGGTCAGCACCGCACCCAGGGAGGGCGCCGGAGGGTACCTGGTCGCGGCGAGTGCGCCTTCGTTCGCCGACGGAGCCCTCACGACCTCCGTGTCCGCCACGACAGCGATGCCGGTCACCGTGCCGACGCTGGCGCTAGCCACGGGCGCCACCGCCGGCTCGATTTCCGCCTCCGTCACCCAGGCGACGGCGGGCAAATACGATCACGGCGAATTGCTCGTGATCCATGACGGCACGCTCATCGCCACGACACCGCTGGATACAGCGCTCGCCCAGGGTGCGGGCGCAACCCTCACCGTCAGCGGCCTGCCCGCCGGCACCGCGGCGGCTCTTTATTACGTCGCGGTGCGCGCCTGGAACTCGCGCGACGCGTCCGGGACCCTGCAGCGCCAGTCGTATCCCACGGCGATCGATCTGCGCGGCAGCACGACGGGCGCCGTGCAGCTGACGATCAACTGAGATTGGCGCGAAACCGGTAAACTAGCCCGCTTTGCGGACCGGGCGACCAAGTCACTGTAATTGCGGGGAACGGATTGCCGGTCTGTGCCTCTAAGCGACGGTGCCGAGAATGCCCGCGCCCATCGGTTCGGAGGGGATAGCCTGATGACCGTCGTTTGCACCCGCGGCAGCCGCTGCTCTGCGCGAACCCTGACCACCCTCGTGTTGGGATTCACTGGCCTGCTCACCGGCTGCGGCAGCAATTCCACCGCCTCGCTGGGCACGCCGGTCATCACCCTTTCACATACCAGCAGTGACTTTGCCGCTTACCGAGTGGCGATCAATCCTCCGATCACCCTGACCGACAGCAACGGCGTGTCCGAGCCTCTGATTCGGTATCAGACGACGCCCGAAAGCGTCGATCTCGCCGCCCTCACCGACCTGACGGAGCTGCTCGGAGTGCCGGCCGTACCGGCCGGCACGTACAAGTCCGCCACGCTCACTCTCGATTACACGAGCGCGAGCATCTGGGTCAACATCAACGGGCAGGCGGTCCTCGCCACCCCCGTAAGCAGCACCGGGACCGCGCTGACCACCGCCACCGTCACCATCACCTTCGATCCCGGTCATCCGCTGGTGATCACCCACGGCAAATCGACGCGCCTGGCGATTGATTTCGACCTCGCCGCATCGAATTCCATCAACACCGCGACCACACCTCCCACGGTGACGGTGCGACCGTTCGTGGTGGTGACACCGGCGCCCGCCGATGCCACCGTCACGCGCGTACGGGGCCCGCTCGTCACGGTGCAGAGCGGCTCGAGCGACTACACCATGAACGTGAGACCCTTGACTGACCTGCTGACGACCCCTTACGGCGCCGTGACCGTGAGCACCGGCGCGCAGACCTACTTCAACATCAATGGTGTCGCCTACACCGGAGCGGCGGGACTTACCGCCATGGCGTCGCTGACGGAAAACACGGCCACCGCCGCCTACGGAACGCTCGGGGATCTGTCCGGTATCACGCCCGGCTTCCACGCCACGGCGGTGTATGCCGGCACCAGCCTCGAGAGTCCCATCGCCGAGCACATCAGCGGCGTGGTCGGCGCCCGCAGCGGCAACACCCTGACCGTGCACGGCGCGACCTTCCTCACTCCCCCGGTCGGCACCGCCAGCTACACCGCAAGGTACGCGAACAACGCCACGGTCACCATCGGCAGCGCTACCGTCGTCAGCGAGGACGGGGTGGCGGCGAGCGGCCTGACGCCCGCGGCCATATCGGTCGGCCAGGAACTCGACGTGTCCGGCCAGGGCAGCGTCGACAGCTCCGGTAATGTCAGCCTGGACGCCACGGCTTGCAGCTCGGCGCCGCCGTGCCAGGTGCGCCTCGCCCCGACCCGCATCTGGGGGACGCTCAACTCCGCGACCCCGGGCGGCGCCCTGCTCGATGTCCTGTCGCTCGGCAACTTCGCGCCTGCCGGTTTCAACTTCGCCGGCACCGGCACCGCCGGGCAGGATGCCAACCCGAGTGCTTACGCACTGAACACCGGCTCGCTCGACGAAAGCGCCATCGCTGCCGGCACGCTGCTGCAGGTCGACGGCATCGTCAACGCGTTCGGTTCCGCGCCACCGGACTTCACCGCGACCGCCATCACCGCCGGCACCGCGACCGAGCAGCGCCTGGTGGTGGAATGGATCAACGGCGCTGCGGCGACCGCGCCCTTCATCAGCGCGAGCAGCGCCGGCCTGGTCGTGGACCTGAAAAACGCCGCTCTCGGAACCATCCACGAGATTCGCACTGGACCCCCTGGGCCCGCGAACACCGGGCCGGGGGTGCGGGATCTGACGTTGCTCCCCACGAGTCCGCCTTTCACGATCGTGGGCGCGGCCCAGGCTGATCTGCGGCTCGCGATCGGCAGCGCCACCCTGTCCACCGGGGTGTCGGTATTCAACAGCATCAGCGGCTTTGCCACTGCGCTGTCCTCGACCTTCAAGGGCACCAACAAGATCTACCGCCTGGTCGCGGTCGGGCAATACAATACCGGCACCAACACCTTCGTCGCCTCGCGCATCAGCGTGGCCCTGATGTAGCCGGCGTAGGCGGGCTCCGGGAGAGAGCGCATGCCCTGGAAGCGGCGTCCGTTCGGCAGCAATCGGCTGTCACGCGCGCTCAACATCGCCGACCTGCGAGAGATTGCCCGGCGCCGCGTGCCGGGCTTCGCGTTCGAGTACGTCGAGGGCGGGGCCGAAGACGAGGTGACGCTGCGCGCCAACCGCGACGCCCTGGAGCGTCTGCGGCTGATCCCCCAGACCCTGGTCGACACCAGCGCGCGCCATCAGCGCACGGCGATTCTCGGGCGGCCCGCCAACTCCCCGCTCGTCATCGCCCCGACCGGCCTGAACGGCATGCTGGACCCGCAAGGCGACCTGGCGCTCGCGCGGGCGGCCGCCAGGCTCGGCGTGCCGTTCACCCTGAGCACCATGTCCACCACCCGGCTCGAGGATGTCGCCAACCGCGCCGGCGGACGGCTGTGGATGCAGCTCTACGTGCTGAAGGACCGTGCCATCGCGCGCGACATCATGCAGCGCGCCGCGGCGGCGGGTTACGAGGCGCTGGTGTTCACAACCGACGCCAACGTGTTCGGCAGCCGTGAATGGGACCAGCGCAGCTATCGCGCCCCCGGCAAACCTACTGTCCGCACCGCGCTCGACGTGCTGCGGCATCCGCGCTGGCTCTTCGAGGTTCTCGGCCGCCACGGCATGCCGCGCTTTCGCAATCTCGAGGCCTTCCTGCCCCCATCCGCGGCCACCGCGCTCGGCGGCAGCACGGTGATTCCACCGCTGTTCGATGCGACCATCAGCTGGGATGACATCACCTGGATCCGGCAGCTGTGGCGCGGCCGACTCCTCATCAAGGGAGTACTGAGCGTGGCGGACGCCGAGCGCGCTGCGGCACTGGGGTGCGACGGCATCGTGCTCAGCAATCACGGCGGGCGGCAGCTCGACTCCTGTGTCGCGCCGATCGAGGTGCTGCCGCAGACCGTGCGCGCACTCGGGGAGCGCCTCCCGATTCTCATCGACAGCGGCTTCCGCCGTGGTACCGACATCCTCAAGGCGCTCGCACTCGGTGCGCAGGCGGTCATGATCGGCCGCGCCACGCTGTACGGCCTGGCCGCGGGGGGCGAGCCGGGCGTGGAGCGTGCGCTGAGCATCCTGACCGGCGAAATCCACAGGGTGCTCGGTCAGCTCGGCTGCAATTCCATCGCCGAGCTCGGCCCGCAGCACGTGCGCGGGGCCTGAGCCGGAGCCGGTTCGCGGGCATCAGCGTTCCGGGGACTGCAGCAACTCCTCGAGATCGTGCTTCCACAGCACGGCGTAGGTGTGCGACCCATGCCCATGGGTGCGCTCGCTGAACGGTATCACGCGGGCGCGGCCGTGCGGCACGCGCCTGATCTCGCGCTCGAGGATCTGCAGCTCGGGGGGATTGATGAGGTCGTCCGCAGAGTTGATCGCGAGCAGCGGCGCCTCGATCCTCTCCAGTGCCGGCCCGGGGTCATAGTCGCGCGACGCCGCCACGGCGTACAGCAGGTCGTTGGCGTCTTGCGTCTTCAGATGGTCGTTCACGTAGCTGTCGATCACCTGGTCCGCCTGCGCGCGCGTCGGCGCTTCCTGTTGTCGCAGGACCGGGTTGCTGCTGACGAGCCACAGCATCTCAGCGGCGGTCCTGAGCGAGGGCGGTTGCGTGCGGTACTCCCCGCCCAGCCAGGCAGGATCGTTGCGGATCGCGTCGATGATCAGCCGCCGCCAGATACGGTTACGGCCGGACACCTGCGTTGGCAGACTCGCGAGCGGCATCAGCGCGTCCATGAATTGCGGGTGCTGCTCCCCCCACAGCCAGGTATGCATGCCGCCCATGGACGTGCCCATCACCAGGCGCGCGTGATTCAGGTGCAGGCCCTGCGTCAGCAGCCGGAACTCCGCCTCCACCATGTCCTGGTAGCCGTAATGCGGAAAACGCGCGTGCAGCCCGTCGCTCGGCTTGCTGGACTTGCCGTGACCGATAGCGTCGGGCAGCACGACGAAGAAGCGCGCAGCATCGAGCGGCTGCCCCGCTGCGAACAGCTCACCGGCAAATTCGGCTCTCACCAGACTCGCGCCGCTGCCGCCGGTGCCGTGCAGGATCAGGACGGCGTTGCGCACCACGCCGCGCGCGTCCGCGCGGGGCGTGCCGAAGGTGCGGTAGTGGATCCTCACCTCCGGCAGCGACTCACCGGAGGCGAACCTGAAGTCCCTGATGAGGAAGTCACCCTCTGCCGGCGGCGGATAGTCCGCCGCGGCGCCGCCCGCAGCCAGCAGCAGCGCCACCAGACTCGCCCCGATGCACCCGGCGCGGCGCCTGCGCCGTCTCATACCCTGAGACTCTTCAGCCAGTCCTCGACCACGCGCTCGAGCACCGACAGCGGCATCGGCGCAGCCGTGAGCCCCACATCGTGGAAGTCGCGGATGTCGAACTTCGCGCCCAGGCGGCGGCGCGCCTCCGCGCGCAGTTTCAGCCAGCGGGTGTGGCCGACCTTGTAGCTGCACGCCTGCCCGGGCCAGGTGCAGTAGCGCTCGACTTCCGTGGTCATGGCCGTGACATTCTCACCGGTGGTCGAGACCATGTAGTCGATCGCGCGCTCACGGCTCCAGCCCTTCGCATGCAGCCCGGTATCGACCACGCAGCGCGCGGCGCGGAACAGCAGCGACTGCAACAGACCCAGCCGGCCGAGCGGGTCGGCCTCATACAGCCCCATCTCATCGCACAGCTGCTCGGCGTACAGCGCCCACCCCTCCGTGTTGGCGGAGAAACCGCCGCCCGCCTTGCGGATCAACGGCAGCGAGGGCATCTCCAGCACCAGCGCCAGCTGGAAGTGATGTCCGGGCTCGGACTCGTGATACACCAGCGTAGGCAGCTTCCAGCGTGACCATTCGCTGCTGTCGCGCAGATTGATGTAGAAGGCGCCCGGGCGCGATCCGTCGAGCGCCGGAATCTGGTAGTAGCCGCCCGGCGCCCCGGCCTCCGTGTAGGCCGGCACCCGGCGGATTTCCACGGCCGCCTTGGGCCGGATGTGGAAATACTTCGGCAGACGCGGCTGCAGGGCGGTAATGAGCCCGTTGCAGTAATCGAGGATCTGCTGCCGGCCGGCATCGGTGTCGGGGTAGAGGTAGCGCGGGTCCCTGGCAAGCCCCTGCATGCGCTCGGACACCGTGCCACTCTTCTTGCCCTGCGCGCGCAACAGGGCATCCATGCGCGCGTCGAGCTCCTTCGCCTGCCCGAGCCCGAGGCGGTGCACTTCGTCCGCACTCAGAGCGGTGGTCGTGCCCTGGCGCAAGGCGACGTGGTAGAGCGCTTCCCCCTGCGGCAGGCGGCCGACCCCCGCCTCATGCGCGGCGCCGGGGCGCAGCTCGGCAAGGGCCTGCATCTGCCGCTCGAGCGCCGGATAGACCTCGGCGGTGACGATGCGCGCGGCATCCGTGCCGTAGCTACCCTGCAAGCCGAGCTTCTGCGTGCGCTTTGCGATCGAGGTCGTGAGGATCGAGTCAGCCGGCTCCGTGCTGTGCAAGGTGCGCATCTGCTCCAGCGTGCGCTCGATGAGGAAGTCCGGCGGCGCAACCTTCAGTCCCGCATCGTGCCGCACGCGCTCGGTCTCCTGATCGAGCACTACGGCAAAGGCCCGCAGCCGTGCGAGGTACGCCTCGGCGTCCTCCCTGTTCTCGATCCGATGCTGCCGGTCGAGGAAGGTCGGGATGCTCTGGTACGCCCCCGTCAGCTGACTGACCACGTACGGGCGCACTCCGTCGCCGTACTCGAAGGGCTCGGTGCGCGCGATCGTCTCCATCTGGAACTCGACCGTGTCGTAGTTGACGAGATCCGCCCCGGAAAGCGTGCTGCGGCCGAAGGCTCTCAGGCGCTTGAGGCGGGAGGCGTTGTCCTGCTTGGACTCGCGCACCCATTGCAGCGAGGCCTCGGTGAGCTTTGACCTGGCCCACGCGTACTTGCCCTTGTCGAGCCCGAGGACCGTGAGCTGGTCGGGATTTTTCGTCAGCCGCTCGTCCATGAAGACATCGAACAGCGCATCCAGGCGCTCGATGACCTCGCTCGCGGGCGGCGCCGTGGCGAGGGCCCGTCTCAAAGACGGCGCGACACACGCCGCGACCAGCGAACCGGCGACGGTGACAAACTGCCGACGATCGATCACGAGAGCCTCCTCCGTGTGGCCACGCATCCGGCGCCCGCCCGCTGTCGCGGGCCGCGGCGCCGGTTCACCGGTGGGCGGCCAACCGACGGGCTGGCCGCACGGGCTCAAGCCGCCAGCGTACCCTTCTGTTTTGCGGTGTGTGTCGCGATCAGGTCCATGAGAGCCGGCGAGAGGCAGTCATACGGCTCGAGCCTCAATTCCTTGAGGCGCGCGCGCACCTCGCCCATGCGCGCCGGCGGAAAGCTCGACTCGATGATCGAGGAGACGAACGCCGCGAACTCGGGAGCCGACCAGCCCTTGTCCTTCGACAGCTCGGTGTGCACGAAATCGAAGCCGTAGAAGGGGTGATTCTTGTTTTCGATCCGCCCGTACATGTGCACGCCGCACCCGGTGCACCCATAGCGCTGGATCGGCGCCTTCTCATCGACGATCTTGAGCTTGTGCGCATTGGCGCTGACGCTGAGCTTGTCGCGTCCGATGACCGCGACCATCGAAAACAGCGCGCCCTTGGGTTTCCAGCACTTGGTGCAGCCACACACGTGATTGAACGCGGTGTTGCCCTTCAGACTCACCGTCACGGGTGAGGAGCTGCACTTGCAGGTGAGCGTACCGCCCGCGAAGTCGGTCGCGCCGGGCTGCACGCCGCCATCGACGGCCGGATGAATCGTAGTGGCCATGAGGTTCTCCTGATTCGCGTTTTTGAGAGCAGTGAGCGCCCCCGCAAGGGATGCAGCGCCCTTCAGAACGTAACCACCGAGCGGATCGACTCGCCCTTGTGCATCAGATCGAAGGCGTCGTTGATCTTCTCCAGCGGCATGACATGCGTGATCAGCTCGTCGATCTTGATCTTCCTGTCCATGTACCAATCGACGATCCTCGGCACGTCGGTGCGGCCGCGGGCGCCGCCGAACGCCGTACCTTTCCACACCCGCCCGGTGACCAGCTGGAACGGTCGGGTCTTGATCTCCTGCCCCGCTCCGGCGACGCCGATGATGACCGACACGCCCCAGCCACGGTGACAGCACTCGAGCGCCTGGCGCATGAGATCGACGTTACCGACGCACTCGAAGCTGTAATCGGCACCGCCGTCGGTGAGGCTCACCAGGTGCTGCACCAGGTCCCCGCCGAGCTCCTTGGGGTTCACGAAGTGGGTCATGCCGAAGCGCTCGGCGAGCGCTTTGCGGCGCGGGTTGACATCCACGCCGATGATCCTGTTCGCGCCGACCAGGCGCGCCCCCTGGATGACGTTCAACCCAATGCCCCCCAGGCCGAACACCACCACGTTCGCGCCGGACTCGACCTTGGCGGTGTTGATGACCGCGCCGATGCCGGTCGTGACGCCGCAGCCGATGTAGCAGACCTTCTCGAAGGGCGCGTCCTCGCGGATCTTGGCGAGCGCAATCTCCGGCAGCACGGTGTAATTGGAGAAAGTCGAGCATCCCATGTAGTGATGCACCATCGTCTTGCCCATGGAGAAGCGGCTGGTGCCGTCAGGCATGACGCCCTTGCCCTGGGTGGCGCGGATGGCCGTGCACAAGTTGGTCTTGCGCGACAGGCACGACTTGCACTGCCGGCACTCGGGCGTATAGAGCGGAATCACGTGATCGCCCTTTTTGACGGAGGTGACCCCGGGCCCCACGTCCACGACGACGCCGGCGCCCTCGTGCCCGAAAATCACCGGAAACAGGCCCTCCGGATCCGCGCCGGAGCGGGTGAATTCGTCCGTGTGACACACGCCGCTCGCGCGGATCTCCACCAGTACTTCGCCGGCCTTCGGGCCGTCCAGATCCACCGTGACCACTTCAAGCGGCCGTCCGGCAGCATGCGCAATGGCAGCCTTGGTCTTCATGCCAGTTCCCCGTTATTGGTGTGCAAGCGCGGGCCGTAAGTCTACGCGCCTGTGCGTCAAATTACAGAAACGACTTGTCCGGATGCGACCCCGATGGCGACAATGAGACCTCGAGGGAAACATTGGCGCGAGGCAGCCATGGCAGACACAGTGTTCGGCAAGATCGTCCGCGGGGAGATTCCCTGTCACAAGGTCTACGAGGATGACAAGGTGCTGGCGTTTCTCGACATCAATCCCCTGAGCCACGGACACACGCTCGTGGTTCCGAAGGAGCCCGCCGAGACTCTCGACCGCCTGTCCGACGAATCCGCAGCTGCGCTCGGGCGCGTGCTGCCGCGCCTGTGCCGCGCCGTCGTCGCTGTGACGGGGGTAAAGGAATACAATGTGCTCGAGAACAACGGCACCGGCGCCCACCAGGCGATCGCGCACGTGCACTTCCACATCATCCCCAAGCCCAGCGGCCGCGAGGGACTCGGCATCGGCTGGCCGCTGACGACTCTCGAGCCCAAAGCGGGAGCCGACCTCGCCGCGAAGATTGCCGGCGCGCTGTCCTGAAACCCGCGCTCGCGGCAAAATCCCGCCGGTACCCCACCCCTCCGCGGGCTCGCTTGCCGGCGGGTCGACGCAAGTCATTGATGTCGCGGGCCCTGCTTCTTCTTATTGCCGCTCCCGGCGCACGCTTGTAGAATGCGCGCCCTCCTGGTGCGGGGTGGAGCAGTCTGGCAGCTCGTCGGGCTCATAACCCGAAGGTCGCAGGTTCAAATCCTGCCCCCGCTACCAACTAATAGTACGTTTCCCGGGTTACGCAGCAGTGCGCCGGCATTCATCGTAAGGCGGGCAGCCAATTGCCGTCCGGTCTGAAACACCGGGATATCACCCAAGAAGCTGCGCAGCGCGGCGCGCGCGGCCTCTACATTCTTGCCCTGCAGCGCCCTATTGATGTCGGAAACAGCGGCCCTGTAGGCCCCCTCCGCAGGCAGAGCGGCATCCAGTCCTGTGGTTCGCCGCCACACAGCACGCTGCAGATTCGCCCGCTTCTGTCGTAAGTCTTCGATGACCCGCCGAAGTGTCGCCGCTCTCGCCGGCCGTTGCACGATAAGCGTCTCGAGGTCGGCTATCTCCGCATTGATCAGGTCGGCTGCAGGGCTAATGCCCCGTTCGGCTGCGTCATGCTCGCGCCCATACCACTCCCGAATAAGAGAGCAGCAGCGCTGCACAGCTTCATTGCACAGCAGCTCCGAGCGTACGGGTTCGAGAATGGTCCTCTCCACTTCATCGCGTCTTGCCGTCGCGTCCACCGGACAAGCCGCTCGACCGCCATGCAGGTATGTGCCACAGGCGTACCGCGCGGGCTTGGAAGTCACGACTAAACGAGCACCACATCGCTCGCAGACCAGTAGTCCGGAGAGTAGATAACGCCTCGGCCGGCCCAGGCGCTTGCCGGTCGCTCGTTCCTTCAGGCGCTGCTGTGCCGTGGCCCACGTTTCCTCGTCGATCACCGCCGGACACGGGGTTACTACCCATTCGCTCTCGGGCCGCATGCGTCGAGCACGTCGACCACTGTCCGGGTCCTTCACCCATGTGGACCGGTTCCACACGACGCGTCCCATATAGCGCTCATTGCGAAGTAGCGGATTCAGCGTTGAGATGAGCCAGCACCCATCCCTGCGACGCACCGAGCGCTGCCATGCAAACCCGGGTGACGGAATCTTGCGCACGTTCAGGTCGCGCGCAATCGCCTTCATAAATTCG
>Ga0209154_1001007_pt1 | contig 17053 bp, 9 predicted proteins | sample GraSoiAngelo_121_FD_185878 | JGI IMG/M metagenome (GOLD analysis project Ga0209154, IMG submission 185878) | Grasslands soil microbial communities from the Angelo Coastal Reserve, California, USA - 14_0919_12_20cm (SPAdes) (version 2) | ecosystem: Environmental > Terrestrial > Soil > Grasslands ... | reverse complement strand
TGATGTTCCCTCTGTCATCCACGGCAATCTGTGGAAGCTGCGAGTTACCTGCACTATTCGACGCATTCACCGGTCGAGAGAAGACCACTTGGCCATCTGCCGCCATCGCGGCGACCACCAGAAATGCACCGACTGTTCCCACCCGCCAAGTCATTTGGCGCAACTCCGTCCTTCCCTGCATCATTGGTCACCCCTCAATTGGTCCTATTTTTTATCCGCGCCGGGGAACAGTTCGTGTGGTTGGGCTTAATTCAGAGTTTGATGGCCCGGATGCGGGCTTTCCAGCGTCGCGTTCAGCCTTTCTCGAAAAGAGCTGCGAAGCCTCGAGCAGCTACACCGTGGGTGACAGTAAGGTCAGGGGGCAGGGCACACAATCAGGTGTTTTGCTGAACCTCGACGTGGGGGACGCCTGACGCACAAATCGCCAAAAAAACCGGGGCTCGGTGCTCTTTCGTAAGGAACTCTTCAATTCCTTATATCAACGGGACAGCGCCTGCGCCGTCCTAATCCAGGTAGTCTGGCTCGCCGGCGCTGACATACGGACGGGCTAAAGAACTTGCTATCCGGCGTCCGGCCCAAATACACGGCATTCAGATCTGTACTTCCGTTCTGAAAACGCTTCTGGGCACTGATTAGCGCTGCGAAAACAGAAAACCACACATTGCGTACCGCCCTACCCGCATTCGGGCAATCACCCGATTGAGAATGATCTGAAATTCCTGCTAAAAGCAGCGATGTTTGGTTCCCGAGGGGTAATTTATGCAAAGTCTCACAGGCCTCATGGCCGACCATCTGGCGCCGGCTAAGCGGGCCGCATTGCGAGCTCGACCGCGAATCGCAATTCTAATTCCTTGCCTTGATGAGGAACTCACCATTGGCGGCGTGATCGAGCAGTTTCGAAAAGAGCTGCCGCAAGCGAAGATCTACGTGTTCGACAACAACTCTACGGACCACACTGTGGAGCGAGCACGTGAGAAGGGGGCGGTGCTCCTTCGCGAGCGCAGGCAAGGCAAGGGTTGCGTTGTTCAGAGCATGTTTCGCGAAATCAACGCGGATATCTACGTTATGGTGGATGGAGACGGAACTTACCCGGCATCCAGCGTGCATGTGCTTCTAGAACCAGTGTTGAATCATGAAGCCGATATGGTGGTAGGTTCGCGCCTGAACCCCGATAGCAGGAGTCAGTTTCGCGCTACGAATCGGTTGGGAAACTACCTGTTTCTGTGGCTCACGAGGACGATTTTTCATACCCATATCGAAGACATGCTTTCCGGATATCGCGTATTCAACCGGAGCATCGTGAAGCAGCTTCCTCTTCTTTCGCGCGGCTTTGAAATAGAGACGGAGTTGACGATCAAGGCGTTGGAACGAGGCTACCGAGTCATCGAAATTCCCGTTGATCTGGGAAGTCGGCCAAAAGGCAGCCACTCCAAGATTCGACACGTGCACGACGGTCTGATCATTATGCGCATGATCTTCTCTTTGGCGCGCGACTATAAGCCGCTCACGGTCTTCGCGAGCGTCGGTCTGATTCTCATCCTCTCAGGGTTCGTCCCTGGGACCATCGTCATCTCAGCATTCCTCCGGACGGGTTTGGTACCGCGCCTGCCCTCTGCCGTTTTAGCCGTCGGCTTGGTGTTGTCCGGACTCGTTGTCGGAATGGTCGGCCTGCTCTTGCACACGGTAGCAAGACGCTTTCGGGACTTGGATTTGCAAGTCCAACAATTGGGTCGCGAGATCTCTGAAACTGCACGGGAATGACCTGGGATAACCTGCCGGGAAAACCTCGCGAGAGGAGTTTGACGTTTTTCGCTACGATGGCATTTCATTCTTCACGGCTGGCCACCGGAGCCCAAACAAGAATGGCTTTCACTGCCAAAGCGGACCTCGCTAATAAACTGGACAGAGTAAATGATCGTTACTCGCCGCCGACTTGCGATGACGCGCGAAGGGCACGATGCCTGGAAAAGTGGGCGCGCACCATGCTGTGGATCGGAGTTTTGATCCGGCTGTCCTTTACCTTTTTCGCGACAAACAATGGGGGAGACGCTCTTGCGCGGGCGGCAACCACCGCCGAATGGTTAAAGCATCCAAGTCTTGCTCTTGAGTTTGCAGGTCTCCACTGGCTGCCCATCCACTTCTGGATGATGGCTTCTCTCTCTCTCTTGGTGCGAAATGTGACGTGGGGATGTCGTCTTCTGAGCCTTCTCTGCGGCATCTTTTCCCTGTGGGCGTTTTGGCGGATCGCCCGTGATGCGTATGATGTGCCCGCCGCCCTGTTGTCCGTGACGCTGTTCGTGTTCTACAGCCTGCACATCGGATACAGCACAACTTCTTCTTCCGAGGTTCCCTACCTGGCATTTATTCTAGCCGGCCTTTTGTCCTTCCTCGCGTATCGGCGAGACCAGCGTTTGTTGACTCTCGCCCTAGCAGGCATTTTCTTGACCATCGGCGCCGGCATCCGTTACGAGGCATGGATATTCATTATCCTGATCGTTTCACTCCTTCTCTGGAATGCGGGGGATACGAAGTGGCTCAGTTGGAATCACTTTCGGAGCGCGCTGGTATTTGGTTTCACGGCTGGAATGTGGCCCGTATTTTGGATGGTCCATCAGTGGCGGGCACACGGCGATCTGCTCTTTGCGCTTCGTCACAATAGAGCTTCCATACCTGACCAGTTGGCGGTGAACCCGTCTCATGCGGGCCTCTACCAAGTGCTGCTACCGCCAGGCGTTATCTTGCTGACCCTCACGCCCCTCGCCGTTCTGGGTGGATTCTACGCCTTGCTGCTAGCTGTTCGAGAATCCAAAGCAAGGGAGCTTGCATTGATTGCGTGCGGGTTCATGCTCATGCACTTTCGCAGTTTCGCTACCGGAGGTATCTTGGCGGGAGCCCGCTACACACTTACGGACGGGATGCTGTTGGCGCTGTTGGCGGGATACGGTTTGTGGCGCCTGGCAAACAAACTTGGCATCTGCGGTTACAAAAGGCTGTTTTTCTTTACCACCGCAATTGCGGTTTTGAACTTGCTCGCGATTCTTTCATTCAGTTGCACAAACAACGAGTATGCAGATAAGTTCAGGTCGATTTCTCCCCTCTTGCAATATCCAAGACGCGTCGAGGGAGTCGAAAAATTCCTGTTCCCCCGTCTTCAGCCGACAGATGCCGCACTCATCGATAACTATAGTGAAGAATCGAATATTCTTGCGGCAGCGATCGGCCTGCCTTTGCTTCCGGGCGATCGGACATTTCCGATAAGCCGTTCCGGTCCAAGCCAAGTATGGCGCTACATTCAGGTTCGGCGACCTAAGTATGTCATACTTGCTGACGCTGGAGTCCTGAGGCCTTATCTCCCGTTGCCCGGAACCTGCCGGGGAACGGTAGAACTCCGTGGCCTTCAATTCAGCTGCCTGTTTCGCAATGAAATGTACTGCGTCTATTCCGTCTCTTATCCTCCGTTTTGGTCCTCTCCGGGTAGCTCTCTCTCCGTAAACCAAGCGAAAGCACCTTGAGGTATCAACCAGCCTCCCCTCTGACGAACCAGTGCATTCGGCACCCTTGCATGGTGCGCCGACAACCGGCTCACGAACTTAGCGTACCTTGATCAGAAAAACGTCGGTACACTCTTCTGGAACGTGCATCTTAGCCGGACATCCGTTGGGATGGGCCATGTTGCTGCTGAAGATCACGTACCTTCCATCCCTGCTGAGGGCTGCACGTGGCGTCGCCCAGTAGCTCTCCGCGCTCCGCGAGCGAGCGTGTGCCAAGCGATAAATCGCTTTACCGTCCACACGCGCGAGAATGATCTCGTCCTCATAGAGCTGCCAATTACTTTGCGAAGGCCCCTGAAAGTTCCTATTGCTATTGAATAACTCAGGACCGGACTTCCGGTCATCGAAGAAAGATATTGCAGCCCAGGGCTGTGATGCATCGCCCCGATAGCTCACATGCCAGGCCGGCTGGTTGTCCAACAGACAGACGGCGGACGACATATCATCGAGTCGCCTCACGTCAAGGCCCCATCCGCTCGGGCAGGGGTTGCTTTCCCCGGGGAGAGTAGATGGTCTTCCCACCTCGATAAAAACGGGTTTCCCATCCAAATCGTAACCTGTGTCGCAGTGATTCGTGCCATCCTGCAGACGCACGAGCTCGCTCCCGTTCCACAACCGGAGCCCTTGCTCCGAGTCGCTTCCATTCTCCGCGAATTGCATGAGAAGTAGATTATCTGCACTGAGTTGCAGCTTGTGTACACAGCCAGGCTGAGGCACGTCTGTCACCTCCCATTTTGTTGTACAGACGGTTGTATACGTCGAAGTCTTGGCGTGCTTGTTGAGCGACCATACAAAAACGTCCATCGTGTTGTCGGCGTTTTGCCCGACCAAGGCGATATGGTCTCCATCTTGCGATAGATCAGCCGCATCCGGCGATACGATCCCGCGATACTCCTTGAATGTGTGCACCGCCGCAGTCTGTACGGAGTTCCTGCGAACGATCCCCGTGTAGAGGGTCTTTCCATGGGTATAGTAGAAGGCGCTGCCGTCTGCCGCATCCCACAAAGGATGGCCATTGTTCATGGTTGGCATTTTGCCTGAAGGCACGACAACCCTCCCCTCGATACTCTTAATGCGCCAGGCGCCGTTATTGGAGCCAATCAACAGCATCGAATCTGAGGAATTCATTGGCGAGAACGTAGAATAGTAGTGGTTGAGGCTCGGGTGCGTCCCGTCACTGAGCGTTTCCTCGGAACCGCTGTCGGTCAATCGCTGTATCCGACACGCGAAGACCGGGTCTACGTAGCTCTGACCTACCGGTGGGGGGTTGAAGGTGGCCCAGTCGGGCGGAATGTGAATCTTTGCGTCGTCCGGCTGGCCGCACAGGGGCACTCGTATCTCGCCGTCCTTCCGCACGCTCAAGGTTTGGTGGGAGACAGAGCCTTGGATCTGCAGAGAAATGACCACGCATCCGCCGATCAAAAAGAAGGAAAGGACCGCAACGCGTGATCTAAAAGCGGTTCTGTTTTCCACTAACGTTCCTTGAAGCAGGACTAGCGATAGATCGTTCGGCAGTTTCCATCAAAACTGCTTCAAGAAGTTTCTTCAATCAGGTAAACACCTAAACTTGTTTGCGCAAAGTTTCCTTCGGCCCACATAACGCGACTCACTCCAATCATCTGTCCTTCCGAGAGGCGATTTCGTTGCAGCCAGGAAGGGGCACCGGGGGCGAGCAAGGGTGGCGCTCGCCCCTTAGAAACTTGTTTCTGGGATTGATCCTTCTTAGATATCTATTTCACTTTGATGATGAACACGTCGGTGCAGTTGGTAGCCGTCTGGAAGTTCGCCGGGCAGCCACTGTGCGCGTACGCCATGTTGCTCGTAAACGCAATGTAGGTCCCGTCCCGGCTGATCGCCGCGTGCGGCTGCGCGTTAAAGTCCTCATTGCTCCGCGAGTACGCCCGCGCCAATCGGTAAATCAGGGTAGGGTTGTTGTTCGCGTCAATCCGCGCTACCACGATCTCATCCTCGTACAACTGCCAGGTGCTCGCCGCCGCCGCCGTATAGTTCGACGTATTATCGAACCACTCCGGACTCGGCGTGCGGCCCCCGTCGAAAAACGACAACCCCACCCACGGCTGGTTCTGGTTCCCGCGGTACCCCACGTGCCAACTCGGTTGGTTGTCCAGCAAACACACCGCTGACGATGGATTGTAGATCTGCCGTACGTCCAACCCCCACCCGCTCGGACACGGATTGCTCTCCCCCGATAGCGTGGAGCTCCGCCCCACCTCGATGAATACCGCGTTCCCGTTCAGATCATACCCCGCATCCAAATGGTTCGTGCCATCCTGCAGGTGCGCGAGCGGCGTACCTCCCGTCCACAACCGGTTCCCCTGCTCCGGCCCCGTCCCGTCACTCGCAAACTGGATGATCACGTTGTTATCCGGCGTCTCGATCAGCTTGTGCAAACAGCCATTATTCGGCCCGTTCACCGACCCCGTGCAACTGGTCGTGTATACCGGCCCCTTGCTGTTCGTCACCAAGTTATATACGAACACATTCTCCGAACTCGACCCGCTGGTGTCCCCTCCCACGATCACCACGTGCGCCCCGTCTTGCGACACGTCGGTCTCATCCATCATGTTGATCGCCGCGTATTCGCTGAATTGATGCATCACCGCCGTCGTCACCGCCGCCCCGCTGATCGTCCCCTTCATCAGCGAGTTCCCGTTTGTGTAATAGAAAACCTTCGCGTTCGTCGCGTCCCACAGGTACCACCCGTCATTCCCTCCCGGCACATTCCCTATGGGCACCACCACATTCCCCGTCAGGTCGGTCACCAAACGCCGTCCCCAGCCATCCCCCAGCATTAAATAGCTGTCGTCGGCGTTGAACGGCGACACCGTCGCGTAGCCCATCCCCAGCGGCAGGTAAAACGATCCACTCCACACTTCACTCGACGCATCGGTGAGGCGCGTCACCGTGCACCCAAAGGTCACATCCACATAACTCTGCCCCTTCGCCGGCGGCACAAAGCTGCTCCAATCCGTCGGCACATGATTGGAACTATCTCCAGACTTGCCACACGTTGGGGCTCCGCTGCTGGTGGTTTGCGCCACCCCACTCCCGCTCAGCGAGATCGTCGCCGGGGAGTTGCCGGCATTGCTAGCCACCGAGACACTTCCGCTGACGCTCCCCGCTGCCGTTGGTGCAAACACCACATTCAAGGTGGCCGTCTGGCCCGGCGCCAGGGTGGTGTTGGCGCTGACTCCGCTTGCGCCGTAACCCGCGCCCGCGGTGTTTACCCCCGATATAGTCACATTCGAATTCCCGTTGTTGCTCAGCGTAACCGCCAACAAGCTGCTGTTCCCCGTAATTACGTTTCCAAAACTCAGGCTGGCAGGATTTGCGTTAAGCATGACGGTGCCGACGTTGACAGTCAGCGTCGCAAGGTTGCTCGTCGCGTTTCCTATAGAGTTGCTCACCACCACGTCGAACGTTGCCCCGCTGTCCGCAATCGCCGTTGCCGGGGTCGTGTAGCTCGAAGAAGTCGCGCCCGCGATGTTCGCTCCGTTCTTCTGCCACTGGTAACTTAGCGGTGCCGTGCCGCTCGCCACCACCGTGAATGTTGCCGTCTGTCCCGCCGTCACCGTCTGATTCACTGGCTGCGTCGTGATCGTCGCCGCCACCGATGCTGCCGTTACCGTCAAGGTTCCTGGTGTGCTCGTCACCGTCCCTGCGGAGTCGCCCACCACGACCGCGAATTTCACCCCGTTATCGGACATCGTTGTCGCTGGTGTCGTGTAGTTTGCCGACGTTGCTCCTGCGATGCTCGTTCCGTTCTTCTGCCACTGGTAACTCAACGGCGCCGTGCCTGCTGCGGCCACCGTGAAGGTCGCCGTCTGCCCCGCCGTCACCGCCTGATTCGTAGGCTGCGTCGTGATCGTCGGCAGCACCGGAGAGAGTGAATTTCCGTTGGTGCTCGCAACCCCCGCGCAACCGTTGACTAAGAGCACCGCCACAAAAGCGAGCAACGTGACGAGTACGCGGCCAGGCCATGAGTTCTGTGCCTCGTAAGACCATTTTCGCCCATTACGTGATCGCGGTTCGTTAGCGGTTCGCCCGGTTCTTACAAGGCCTTCCCGCCGATCTTTCGCCGGCGTGGCAACGAGGTCCGTTGAGCCCTCTACGCGGGACAGAAATAAAGCGGATAGAAATCTCTTCCATCTCACGAAACGAGCTCCCTTAGTGATGATCTGCAGTGCGGCGGATCGTGAGACTGCGGCGTCTAGGGGAGCTGCGATTCGCTGAATGGATAGTTTCTCGCAGCGTCTCGAGGGCTGGAATGCTCGCGGAGTTGTCGGTTACGCCGGAAGTATTTGTTTCTGTGATCCTGCCAGCTTACGGAGGATAGAAGTTCACCTGAGTAAGGGATGCCAGCAAAACCACGATTTTTTTGCCGGACCGTCTGTCAAGCGAATGTCCAGGGGCGTCCTACAGCGGTACTACTGGGAAGCGGCGAAGCAGAGGAGGGCTCCCAGGTGACGATTTTAAGATGGAGAAGCTCGTGAAACAGAGTCCTGACTTCCTTCAGCCTGTGCCCACCAGGAAGCAGTCGGTCTCCTTTTGAATTGTCGCCGAGCTCCAAGCCTCTTTTACTGCACTTTGATGATGAACACGTCGGTGCAGTTGGTAGCCGTCTGGAAGTTCGCCGGGCAGCCACTGTGCGCGTACGCCATGTTGCTCGTAAACGCAATGTAGGTCCCGTCCCGGCTGATCGCCGCGTGCGGCTGCGCGTTAAAGTCCTCATTGCTCCGCGAGTACGCCCGCGCCAATCGGTAAATCAGGGTAGGGTTGTTGTTCGCGTCAATCCGCGCTACCACGATCTCATCCTCGTACAACTGCCAGGTGCTCGCCGCCGCCGCCGTATAGTTCGACGTATTATCGAACCACTCCGGACTCGGCGTGCGGCCCCCGTCGAAAAACGACAACCCCACCCACGGCTGGTTCTGGTTCCCGCGGTACCCCACGTGCCAACTCGGTTGGTTGTCCAGCAAACACACCGCTGACGATGGATTGTAGATCTGCCGTACGTCCAACCCCCACCCGCTCGGACACGGATTGCTCTCCCCCGATAGCGTGGAGCTCCGCCCCACCTCGATGAATACCGCGTTCCCGTTCAGATCATACCCCGCATCCAAATGGTTCGTGCCATCCTGCAGGTGCGCGAGCGGCGTACCTCCCGTCCACAACCGGTTCCCCTGCTCCGGCCCCGTCCCGTCACTCGCAAACTGGATGATCACGTTGTTATCCGGCGTCTCGATCAGCTTGTGCAAACAGCCATTATTCGGCCCGTTCACCGACCCCGTGCAACTGGTCGTGTATACCGGCCCCTTGCTGTTCGTCACCAAGTTATATACGAACACATTCTCCGAACTCGACCCGCTGGTGTCCCCTCCCACGATCACCACGTGCGCCCCGTCTTGCGACACGTCGGTCTCATCCATCATGTTGATCGCCGCGTATTCGCTGAATTGATGCATCACCGCCGTCGTCACCGCCGCCCCGCTGATCGTCCCCTTCATCAGCGAGTTCCCGTTTGTGTAATAGAAAACCTTCGCGTTCGTCGCGTCCCACAGGTACCACCCGTCATTCCCTCCCGGCACATTCCCTATGGGCACCACCACATTCCCCGTCAGGTCGGTCACCAAACGCCGTCCCCAGCCATCCCCCAGCATTAAATAGCTGTCGTCGGCGTTGAACGGCGACACCGTCGCGTAGCCCATCCCCAGCGGCAGGTAAAACGATCCACTCCACACTTCACTCGACGCATCGGTGAGGCGCGTCACCGTGCACCCAAAGGTCACATCCACATAACTCTGCCCCTTCGCCGGCGGCACAAAGCTGCTCCAATCCGTCGGCACATGATTGGAACTATCTCCAGACTTGCCACACGTTGGGGCTCCGCTGCTGGTGGTTTGCGCCACCCCACTCCCGCTCAGCGAGATCGTCGCCGGGGAGTTGCCGGCATTGCTAGCCACCGAGACACTTCCGCTGACGCTCCCCGCTGCCGTTGGTGCAAACACCACATTCAAGGTGGCCGTCTGGCCCGGCGCCAGGGTGGTGTTGGCGCTGACTCCGCTTGCGCCGTAACCCGCGCCCGCGGTGTTTACCCCCGATATAGTCACATTCGAATTCCCGTTGTTGCTCAGCGTAACCGCCAACAAGCTGCTGTTCCCAACGCTCACATTTCCAAAACTGACACTGGTTGGGCTTGGCGACAGGATCCTTGACCCTGCTGACTGTATGTTGGCGGTTGTATAGGCGGCACAACCGGACAAACTAACACACGTCAGGGTGCTTGCAAGGGACAGCATCAGTAAGGCTAAAGGCCGAGGATACAAATACTTGCGGCCTGACCGGGGATATGGAAAACCGGTCTTTCTCGGTTTCATTCATCTTCCCAATGTTTGCGGCAGCCCTGAGGGCTGCTCTAGCTGATTGCTACCTTTTTACCCAACTCCCGCTCAGGTTACGGTAGGAGCAAAAACCGTCTGGAACCACTGCCGTGAAGTTCAGTTTTGGGTCAGGTACAGGCCTTGCCCCGCTTGTAGGCCCATGACTTACAGTAATTTGCCCTAGCCTGGGCCCGCGGGAACGCCTTCGGGGATCCGAAATGTTGGGATAACAGACTTTGCGTGGCCCAGATCGGCGCTCTCCGGAACAGGAGGGGCCAGTGCCCCTGAAAGTAGGCGGGCCTTTGGGCTCGCCATCGCCTGTTGGAGCCAGCCGCACCTCGATCACAAAGAGATCACTCGCCCGGCCAAGGGGCGTTCACGGGGTCGTTCGAGATTCAAGCCTGTCAAATAAGGCATGAAGGGTCCCTGAGCGATACAGCATCGCTCCAAGGGCCGTCCCGAGAGTGTTCGTCAAAATATCAGTCGTGCCGGAGTCCCGCATCGGGATATACCACTGTAGGACCTCGATCGTTAGGCTAAAGACGGCGCCAAGAACAATAGTTGCGAGCACCGTTCTTCTGCTCGCTCGCCCCCAAGAGAAGTACATACAAAAGAAGAACCCAAAAGGCACGAATCCGGAGACGTTGATGAAAACGTCCCGAAGATAGGGCCTGCTGAAAGAGAATTCTGTCCATGGAGCTTTCAGAAACGGCTTGAATGGGATGCGGAAGCTCTCCGGAATCACGAGATCAGACCCGGACGTGATCTGATTATGCACGATATTCCCTGGCCGCTCTCGAAAGACATACAATCCCGCCGGCTGGTCATTCTTGAGGACTTCCGGCCGCCCGTGAAGCCAAGCCTGATAATGTTCCGACACCTCGCCTGGCGTAAGTTCCCCACCGAACAGGGCCATGCCCAAAAACTCTCCACGCCAAGAGTCGTATACGTCCGGAGCGCTGCCGACAATGAGCTGGCCAGAAAGATCCTTCGCCGTGACCCTAAACGTGGAAGATTTCTTGGTGGGAACTCCGTCCACGTAAACGGTCGTACCATGGGCGCCGGAGCTGATGGCAATGAAGCTTCGCCGACGGGCTTGAAAGGCATGCAAGACCCACAAAGCCGCCAACGTGGAGTGACGGCTGCTGGCAAACGGCTCCTCCAGAACCACCAAGGCATCGCCGGCTTGGCGAAGGCGGAATTGGTCCGGATTTGCACTGGAGGAGACTGCCAGGAGAGCCGTCGAATATTTTTCCTGAGAGGGTTCAAGCCATATCTCCAGACTGACGCCGGCGGACGTGCCGGAATCGGGAAGTTCGAGTTTTTTTGAACTCAAAACGATTCCCGCTCCGCCAAAGCGCAGGCCATCCTCATTTCCTAGCCAGGTCACACGATTCTTAGGGTGCAGAAGGAACGGCCAAAATGCGGCCACGAGCATGACGCCAAAAATAAGGAGACACAGGAACGCAAGGGTTTTTTTCTCCCCCACTGTTCGGGATCCCGAGAGGCTCATTGGTCAGAAACAACTCATGGTCTTGGCGGAGAGATGCAAATGGTAGCGAACCAGGTTGCGGGCATTCAAGGCATCAAGCCCCTGACACTCATGAATGACCCTCGGCCGAGCACGACACGCCCGAAGGCCCAGCGGTGCCACCAGAATCGCCGTTCGCAGCGTCCCAGGCCTTGCGCGTCAACTGCTGGATAGCCTCCAGTTTTTTCTTCGCCAGCAATTTATTCACTGCAGGCAGTTCCTTTGCGACCAGACTGTCGAATTCGGTTTCCACGTCCCCCAATTCTTTCTTGAGCGAGTCAATGCGCGCGACCTGGTAGTCGGCAGGACGTCCTTCGTAAAACACGAAATTGCCGTAAAGTGCGGTCGTCTTTTCGCGAATGCGCTCTTCGCCGGTAACGGCACCGCCTTCTTTGGTGGCCACAATCTTCTTGCGCAGCTCATCGACCTTTTGAGAGAGACCCTCGAGCTGCTTCGCGAATGCCGCATCGTTTTTCACTCTGGCACTGCGATCGGCCAAAGCATCACGGACGCCGTTGATGCGGTCGACGGCAAAGCTCATGTCGCCAAGCAAACGGTAAACGCGCATTGCCGCGTCGAGCTCCGCCTGGCGATCTTCGAGGTTGAATTTCGCGCGAGGATCGAGCGTGACAACGAGCTGCGTCCGATACGTCTCCGTGCCTCTGGTCATCTTCACCGTGTAGGTGCCCGGCATAACTCGCGGACCTTGCGCCGCTTCAAACGCGGCAGTGGCTGCGGGCGCAACACGCGGGGCCTTGAGCCGCATGGGCCATCCCACCCGGCTGATGCCGCGACGGCTGTTCGGCGGAAGAGTGTCTACGAGCTTGCCTTGCGCGTCGAAGATCTCCAGTTTCATTTTTCCAAAAATGTGACGCTTTTTCTGATAGTAGGTAATTACGGCGGCATCCGGTGGATTCGGCCCCGTGAAGACCGCGCTTCCGTCCGCCCAGCCGCCGTTGGTCTCGAGTCTTTGCTGGGCAGGCTTGGCCGAAAGGAATGCCGCCTCTTGCCCCATCACCTCCGGAGTCAGCTTGCGAAGCGGTGTGATGTCGTCCACGATCCAAATGCCGCGTCCATGAGTCGCCAGCACGAGGTCCGATTCGCGCGGATGCACCACGATGTCGCGGACGGCTACGGATGGAAACTCATGGCCCTTGTACTGCGCCCAGTGCTTTCCGCTATCCAAGGAAATCCACAGGCCAAATTCTGTGCCGAGATAGAGGAGATTCCCGGCAACGGGATCCTCTTTGATCACGTGCGCATAGCCGCGAACGCCGCTATCGGCTGCGACCATGGACGTCCAGGTCTTGCCGTAATCGGTTGTTTTGTAGACGTGCGGCTCCATGTCCCCAAAGGTATGGCGGTCGAAGGCGGCATAAGCGGTGGCCGCATCATAGAGCCCCGCCTCGACCCAGGAAACCCAGGAGAATTTCGGCAAGCTCGGCACATTCGCAGCGACATTCGACCAGGATTTCCCGCCATCCCGGGTAAGCTGAAGATTGCCGTCATCGGTGCCCACCCAGACGGTTTGTCCGTCGCGCGGCGATTCGCTGATCGAATAGATGGTCGTATGCATCTCGGCGTAGGAATTGTCCACGGTGACGCCGCCCGATTCTTCCTGCTTCTGCTTCTCGGGATCGTTGGTGGTCAGGTCGGGCGAAATGCGGTCCCAGGTTTGGCCGTGGTCGCGCGAGCGGAACAAAAACTGGGCTCCGATATAAATCGTTCCCTTTTCGTTGGGGCTTAAGTGGATTGGCGCGTTCCAGTTGAACCGCAGCTTCCCTTCCCCGTAGTTAGGCTCGGGCCTGATGGGCCGGCCTTCGAGCGTGTTGAGGTTCACGCGGGCGACGTAACCGCCTTGCGATTCTATATAGACGTAGTTGGGATCGGTAGGATCGCCAAAGGCCCAGAAGCCATCTCCGCCACCGAGGTTTTCCCAGCGGCTGTTGGAAATTCCGCCCGGGTATTGCGAATCGCCCTTCCAGACGCTGTTATCCTGCAGCCCGCCGAAGACATGATAGGGATCGGCGTTGTCCACGCTCACGTGATAGAACTGCGAAATCGGGAGGTTATTGCCCTTCCACCAAGTATTGCCTCCATCGTAAGAGAACCACAGCCCGCCATCGTCACCGGCGATGAGATGATCCGTGTTGTCGGGATTCACCCACACGACGTGAAAATCCCCATGGGCGGCGTTGCCAACGCCGCTAAAGCTCTTCCCGCCGTCCTCGCTCATAATCAAGGTTAGATCGGGTTTGTAAATTTTATTCTCGTTTTTCGGGTCGACGATTAGATTCGCAAAGTAGAAAGGGCGCCACACCATCCAGTTGCTGCGGTCGCCTTCGTGCCAGGTTTTTCCACCGTCATCGGAACGGAACAGCGCACTTCGTGTCGTTTCGATCATGGCGTAGACCACGTCTGGTTTTGAAGGAGCAATGGCGACAGCGATGCGTCCCCAGGGTTTTGCCGGGAGTCCTTTGCCGCTCTGTTCATCGAGTTCCTGCCAGGTTCGACCGCCATCGGTCGTTTTGAAGAAACCGCTGCCGCTTGGCGATGTTGGGCTTTCGCCTCCGGACCGGAAAGTCCAGCCTTTCCGGCGAAAATCCCACATGCCCGCGAAGAGAACCTTCGGGTCCCCGGAATTCATCGAGATCATCGAGCAACCCGTCGACGGATTCGGACCTTTCAGGATTTTGTTCCAGGTTTTGCCGCCGTCGGTGGTTTTGTAGACGCCGCGATCTTCGCTGTCGCTCCAGAGCTTGCCCGGCACGCACACGTAAACTGTATCGCTGTCTTTCGGGTCGACCAGAATCCTGGAAATGCGCTCGGCATTGGGCAATCCCATGTTGTGCCAACTGTCACCGCCGTCGGTTGATTTGTAGATGCCGTCGCCTACCGAAACGCTGTTGCGCGTCCAGGCTTCGCCGGTGCCTACCCAAATCGTCTTGGGCGATTGCGGGTCAACGGTGATAGCACCAATGGATTCGACCGGTTCCTTGTCGAATACAGGCTTGAACGTCGTGCCGCCATTGGTGGATTTCCAGACGCCGCCGCTGGCCGCTCCGACATACACCGTCAGCCGGCCATTCTCTTTGACCGCAGCGATTGCCGCCACGCGCCCGCTCATCGCGGCCGAGCCAATGTTCCGCGCGCCCAGGCCGGAAATGGTATCTGAATCGACTTTAGCTTCCTGCGCCAGCGCGCGATCCGCGAAAAGCGGCGCACCGGCAACCAACACCATCACAGCAACAAGACAGCGAATTGACTTGTTCATGTCGTTATCCTCGGCGATCTGGTAACGGAACGGCATCCTCTTATTAAGACAAATCGTGGGAAATTCTCGGTGCAGCAGATTATTTTCCAGCCGCGGGTTTCTTTGCTTCCGGTTTCGTCGCAGGCATGGTGAAAAGCGAGTCGTCCAGGTCCACGTTCTGTTCGATCTTTTCGACGGAAAACTGCTGGCGCGAGGAACTTCCCTTTTGCGCCTGTTCCACCGCAAACGGGTAATAGATTCCATTCACCTGCTCGTAGTCTCCGTAATAAAGCTCTGATTCCTGGAGGGCGCCGCGGATGGTGGTCTGAATCTCCACTTTCAGCTCGAGATAGGAATCCGTATCCAGATAGTAGTAGCGAATGTCCCCATTTTTCATGCTGAGTTTGATCTTGTAACAATCGGTTCCTTCCATGGAATCGTGGCCGAGCAACTCTGCCACGTGCCCTTTTTCTTTGTAGTCCACCAGCGGGCCATCCATGTCCCCATCCACGATCAAGCTTTTCATGTCATCTTGCGACATGAGGTCCGGATCTTTGCGTCCGCTGAAGGGCGAAATCTGCCAGCCGGTCTTCCCGTCGTATGCCTGGATTTGCGCCATGCTCTGGACGATGAACTCTTCTCGCACCTTGCCAGGGCGCTTGTTTTCTTGCCGAAACTCCGCGCGAAACGAGCCGTCGCTGAACTTCACGGTGGTGCGCAAAGTGCGAATGGCTTTCAGCTTTTCCAGTCCTCCGCGGGCTTGGATATTCTGTACAATGATTTCATCCACGGTCTCGGCACGCGCGCCAGCCCCGATCAGCGCAAATGCGGCAAGCCCGGGCAGGAGAACCCGGCAAGCTTCGACGAATTTCGCCCCAACAGCCGCGCGGATGTCTGTTTTCATGCGTTCCTCCAAGAAGGTCGCTGCTCACCCAGCATTAAAATGGAAAGACTCGGACTACACCCTTGTTAATAAGGACGCAACCAGAACCACTTAGTTAGCAGACTTTCCCTCCGGTGCCAAGAGAATTCACCACGGCGGGCCTCAAGCGGTGGCATGGCAGTGATGGCTACAACATGCTTTGTCTAGAATTCCAGATGCAGTCGCAGCGAAGGCACGAGCACTGGCCCGCGATCCTGGTTATAGCCCGGATTGTTGATGTGCTGGAGGCCAGGAGCGATATAGATTCCACGCCACACGTGGGCAGTATAGTAGGTTTCCACGATGTTTTCGCGGCCATAGCGAAGCGCACCGTCACCGAGCAGGAAACCCAGCCCGCCATCGGCGAGATAAACCTGATGGTCCTTGCAAATTCCATTGGTGACCACCGCCGCGCCCGCACAGTCGAACCGGCGATGCCATAATGCGCCGTTAGCGCCCAAGCCTCCGGCGAAACTCTGGTCGACTTCCGAATAAGCAAAGGACTCGGTTTTGCCGTTATCCCATCCGAAACGGGCGAAAGCGGTAAGGTTTCGCGCGAGATTCTGCTCCAGGTTGATGCCGAAACCGTACTTGCGCGTGATATGCCACGGGTGATTCGTTATGTCCGGTCTGGGAACAAGGCCTTGCGCGAATTGCGCAATGGCCTCGCGGTAAATGCCCATGTTGGCGTAATTCGTGAAAGCCAGTAAGCGGACGACGCCGGGCTTGTTGGGGATCAGACCGTGGCGCAATTCATATTCGAAGCTCTCCGCATGGGCCTGCCAGGGCTTCCACACCAGGTCGATTCCATTGGCTACCTTCGGCATCAAGGCCTCGGCGAAACGCAACCCCCAATTACGATCTTCGTAGTCGGCAGTGACTCCGACCGTGTAGCCGCGCGTATCGGCGGCGTAATCGTAGGCACCGTTGTTGTCGACGGTCCAATTCGTAAACTGAAAATGGGTATCTGAACCCACGGAATTCTGGTCGAAGAAATCCACCATGCTGAATTTTCCAAAGCGGATTTCCAGGCGCCGACGGGGAAGCTCCTTGAATAGGGATAACGCATTGCGGTCGTTTAGGACCTTGTCCGTGCTCAAGGCGAACACTTTGTGGACGATTCCCCTGGCAAGATAGGGGGCCTTGCTGAGCAAGGGGTTGCGCACAATATCCAGATCGGTATTGCCCGCGAGACCTAGCCCCAGTTTACGAGTTAGCGCAATCCTTTCCGCGTAAGTCTTTTTAGTGCAGGCACTTACTCGCACGCATTGCTATGCCCTAAATATCTGCTTCTAATATCGCATGTTTCCCCAATAAGATTGACTTTTTTCGCTTGACTTTCGCCACTACTATGCCCTAAATATAAAGGACCCTTAACCTGACGCCACATGCAAA
>Ga0209154_1001005_pt1 | contig 17068 bp, 20 predicted proteins | sample GraSoiAngelo_121_FD_185878 | JGI IMG/M metagenome (GOLD analysis project Ga0209154, IMG submission 185878) | Grasslands soil microbial communities from the Angelo Coastal Reserve, California, USA - 14_0919_12_20cm (SPAdes) (version 2) | ecosystem: Environmental > Terrestrial > Soil > Grasslands ... | reverse complement strand
GCGACGACGACGATGACGACCATGAGTAGAGCTGCGAGTATGGTGTCGATGCCTTTCTTGTCCCGTGTTATTTTTCTGATTTTTCTCATTTTTTTCACTCCTTTCGTGTTTCCCGTGGGCTTGTCTTGGCTAGTTCCCCAGGTTGGGTGCAAGCCGGAGCATATCGAGAAGGACGCGTTGATTTGTCCGCTGATACCGTTGATCCGTAGTGGAGGTTTCTAGAGTTGCTGGTCATGCGTGGTTTCTCCCTGCGATGGTCATTCTAGTGTCGGTGTGGTCTATCCAGAAGACCCATGACTTTGTCGTCTTTTGTCCGCTGATGATTCCTTCCACCACGAGCTCGAGAAGTAGCGCTTTTGTGCTCTCCCAGTTCTTCAGCCCGGACTTGATCCGTACGTTCTCGACGTCCATTGGTATAGGCGCGCCGGAGAGAACGTGAAGTATTCTGTCACGCAGCGTATCCTTAGATCTGTTTGGGCGACTCAACATGTTTCTCGCTCTGGGGCTATGGCCTGGACTTTACCCACAAGCCACGACTATAGCCAGAGTCGCACCGGACATATGCATCCTGTAACTTCGCAAATTCTCGAACAGTTACATGAGCCGCAGTCGTCAACCTATGGCTTTAGATGGATATCTGCCAAGCTTCCGGGATATTCCCAGAATACCTCGAGGCGATGGACTAGATTGATCTTTGTGGACTAGCGAATGATTGTTTTCAGCGGGCTTTGGCCTTGATTGCTTCCTTCGGTTGTAGTGTTGACCAGATCGTCTCGAATATTTTTTCGTGTGACTTTACCAGTAGGGGATCGTTGGTCCATGTTGCCACATCTTGGCCGGCGTTTACGTTTGTATCGTCTGGGATGTCTTCCAGGAAGATTATTTCGGCTGAGTCTGCGCTGGCGAAGTGCATGATCGGAACTGTGACGTTTCGGACCTCGATTACCTCGGCCAGTTCTCTTGCGACACTTGCGTTGGTTTGGTTTACCGGTGCGACAACCTTTACTTTCGCTCCTCTTTGAGCTGCTTTCTCCAAGACCTCTGATTGTGCCTTGTAGACTCTTACTAGTCCGTTGGCGGTTGTTGTGAAGAAGACGTTGACTTTGGCTTCGCTGATCATGTCTTGTACTCGTTTGTAGACTTTGTCGCGGCCCCTGACGCTCCATAGATCGTATCGCTCGTAGGGCTTCTCTGTGTAGACGTACTTTGACGATTCAAACGCCATTGCCAGGTTTTCTACGACGTTAACGCACTCCGTTGTCTCCTTGTTCAACTTGTCAACTAGCGGAACCAGGACGTCATTGGGCGAGACTGCCATGTATCGCTCTGGCTTGCCTGGCACTATGCGTAGTAGTCCTTTGCTTTCTAGGCCTCGTATGGCTCCGTATGTCTTGGGCCTCGGAACCTTTCCGAGGAAGCTGATCTCGCTCGCGTTTCGCGGACCCATTTTCGTCAGGACGACATAGATTCTGGCCTCGTACTCGGTGAGGCCGAGCTTCATCAGGGACTGTACGCTGAACTCGTCCGCTGCCAAGACCTTTACTCCTAGATTTCTTGGGTAGTCGCTGACTACCGTTTTTAAACTAGTTTCGGCTGTCATTGTCAATAACCCACCGCTCTGAAAAACAACCACATCATCAAATCACCTACAACCAAAGTTACCAGTAAGCTTGCGGTCAAGAACACCAAGTGAGGAAGACCCGGCGTCACCCACACGCCATCAGAAAACATACCCTGCTCCTTGTAACTCTCCAATCCTGACACTAGCTTGTCCCGCTCTTCAGCCGCAGACGCGACCAGGTGAAACTGTCTCACAGGCTTCGAATCTACGACAGAAACTTCCTCTGCCGGATACAAGTAGACCTTAGACTGAAGCGCGTTGAAACTGGTCTTGTACGAAGTTAACATTATCACGACTTTCCTCAGAATAGATTCGCGCTCGAATCCCTGAAACAATCCTCGACCGCCAGAAGCGCGTTGAAACAGATTTCTTGCTAGAAGGAAGACCGCTGAACCAATTGATAGCAGGAACGAGTTGACCAGTATAGCGATGGGGAAGGGATAGAATACGAAGGGGGGCTGCCAAAACGGGGCCAAAAAACTAGGTGATACGGGCAGTGCTAAACCAAGACACATCAGTGCTTTGCTGTCTGCTCCGCCCATCACGCTGAACTGGAACAGGAGGAAGGCTACGAGAATTGTCGCGCCTGCCGAAATCGCCAAGATGGGCAATGCATCGGGGGCGAAGATTATCCTGAGCGCGAAGACCAATGCGGCCGCGGGTCCGTATAGAAGCCAGAACTTGTTGGAGATCTCTCTAGTCTTGAGATCGCTTAACGAGGCGACAATGAAGACGCCTACTGTCAAGAGCAACGCTGCCAAGTCCAGTGAAAGAGGCGTCGTTAGATTCATTCGATCTCGGAACCTCCCTTCCGCTGGAGAAATGAGCATATCACTTCTGGAACCAGCGCTAGTGACGCCCGGTACTAGTCAGCAGTAATGCCCTACCGTTTAGCTCAAAGCTTTTAATGCAAAGGACAAACGCACTGACCGTCGAGGCAAAATCAGAATGCCAATGGCGTTTGTCCTGATAAATGCAGAAATCGGCTCCGAAGATGCGGTTGTCAAAGAACTCAAAGCGGTCAGCAATGTGAAAGAGGCCTACATGGTCTACGGAGTCTACGACATCGTTGCCAAGGTCGCGGCTGACAGTATGGACAAACTCAAAGAGATCATTACCTGGAAGATTCGGCGACTGAACAAGGTCAAGTCAACGCTGACGATGATAGTCATCGAGAACTAGCCGACCTCTCCAAACTCTCAGATTCTAAGTTCTCCGAGGCATCGACAAATATGCTAACGGAGTTACACATTGGAATCGACGACACTGATTCCGAGAAAGGCGGATGCACTACTTACACTGCTACTGTTCTCTTCCAGAATATGATCGAGAGAGGATTCAAGGCCTCCGACTTTCCGTGGCTTGTCCGCCTGAATCCTAACATTCCGTGGAAGACACGTGGCAACGGTGCCCTTGCAGTTCATTTCTTCGTCGATGAAGAGCAGATCGAAAACGTTCAACGCCTTGCGATAGAAACTGTCGAAAGGACTACGGTTGCGTCGGCCTGTGGAACTGATCCTGCAGTAGCGTTCCTGAAAGGAGACGTGCCGGAAACTCTTCGCGAATACTCTACTCGTGCTTTGCATGATGTCTTGTCAGTCCGCGAGGCGAGAGCAGTCGCAGCAAAAGCAGGAGCAAAGATTCACGCGTTAATGGGAATCCGAGGAATCATCGGCTCGCTTGCGGCGATCGGGGCGAGTCTAGATTCTGTAGAACACACTTTCGAAATCATCGCGTATCGAATGAGAGAGAATCTTGGAACCCCGAGGAAAATTGATCATGAATCCGTGAAATTGATGAACGCAAAACATGGAAATGGGACCTTCAACAATCTGGATTCTGAGTCTGGAAGGGTTCTGGTCAGCCCGCATGGCCCGGATCCAGTCCTTTTGGGGATTCGAGGATATGGTCCCCAAGATGTCCTAAGTGCCTTCAACGAGGTGCACCTGGGGGAAGAAGTTGAGAGAGTTATGATCTTCAGGACCAACCAAGGCACGGACGCTCACCTTGGAAAGATGAGAAGAGCGGCTGAACTCAGGCCTCACCAATCGGGGTCCCTCACTGGGAGAGTAGAGGATACGCCTAGAGTAGTGAGGGGGGGTCACGTCATCTTTCGATTGAGAGATGATTCGGGATTGATTGACTGCGCAGTCTATCGGCCTACTGGATCCTTGGCGATGGCGGCTCGGGATCTATTGCCTAGTGACAGAGTCACAGTCTGGGGGGGAGTTCGGGGACTGCGGCAGGGAAGGCCAACACTGAACGTGGAAAAACTTGAGGTGCTTCACTTGGTAGAGAAAATTGAACCCACTAATCCTATGTGCAAAGATTGTGGAGGTCGATGCGAGTCAATGGGTCGAGGGCAAGGGCTCAGATGTAAGAAATGTGGACAACGAGATGAATACGCTTCAAAGATCCAGGTTCGACAGCAGAGACATCTTCAGTCAACTATCTACGTTCCTCCCCCAAGAGCTCGTCGGCACCTGACAATGCCGGATTCGAAGCCGAGAAACATTTCCAACGAATATTTGCGAGTAGAAGATTTTCAGCTGCGCGTCGAAGATTTCAATTAAAGCCTTTAAAACCAGTTAAAACCGCTTCCCCGCTTGTAGCGGGGTGGGGTAGCCAGGTTTAACCCGCAGGGCTCATAACCCTGAGATTGGTCGAAGCTCTCGACCCTCAAGCGGTGGTTCGAAGGGCCCGCGTGCGACCCGAAAGTCCACCCCCCGCTACCATATTTCTGAGAAGTCCATACGCTACGAAATACCGATGAAATCCGACTGTCGCTTTCAATATCCCGAATCGCTCGCTCTACACCCTCGATTATTGATACGGCGATGCAGTCCCTCGGAAAAACCTGCTCGACCCAAGCCTCCTCTACCGGGTCTAGCGAGGCTCTTATCATGCACGTTGTGATATCGAGTGCGAGGATTGCCAACGATTAGCTTTAGAATTTCAGATGAGGAGAAAGGCGTTACGCGAATACGGACCCTCCTTGATGCAGTGAGGAAGAGGGTGAGGCTCTATCTACAATCTAAGAAGACTCGCAAGGCGCTGGATAGGCTTAGAACCCTTCAGGCGAAGGATCGAGCCAAAACAACAACTCTTGAGGAATTGGAGCTAATCAGGGAAGATAGGAATCGCTGACCGTTGCGGACGGCAGTTTTCCTGTGGAAGCTATCCACAAGAGACATACCTTCTCGAGGGGGAGAGGCCGTGAGAATCCAACCGCGCAACAAGACCCAGTTTGCACTCTTCAGTCAATAGGGACAATTGAAAGACTGAAAGTCTAGTCTTTAGAGGTCTTAGAGGTCGCAGTCAGTTCGGGAGTGAGCCTGAATGTACCGTTCCCCTCGCAGACGACATGGGGCGTCACAACAATACTGGTAGTCATGCCTCCACTCACCTCTGCATTTGGCTCAGCCTGCAAATGGTCGCTTGACACGACTAGATTGACCGGCCCGTTGTTGGAGGATCCTTTGGCCGATGCAACATCTATTCTGACAATATTTATCGTTCCTTCCTTTACGCTTGTCGAGCCGAGCTGCGCGACGGTCGTTAGCTGCAAAATGTCTAGCGTTCTTGGCGTGTCGTTGAGTTGAATCCAGTCTCCGGTCAAGTTCAACACACCCGACCTGTGGACTGACACGGAGGTGATGTTCACCACAAGGCTTGTCAGGGTGACATTACGGCCTTGGCTCCCATGACATGTCACCGTCAGCGGATCGGCTTGGATAGATATTTGCAGTGTCCCCGTTGAGGGGAGTAGGTTCTGGGGTCTGATTTGCAGTCCAGCAATGAGAGCTATTGCAATCACGAGCCCTACAATGCCGTATACGACCAGTTTTTTCGTAACGGGATTTGTCGTGGTTTTTCGCTACCATATGAAGGGTCTATCCGACTCATAGACCTACGATTTTGATCGGCCTGTTCAACCGTTGTACGGTCATGGCTGTTGTTTCCAAGCCTTCCAGGTCTCAAACCAGAAGATGGCCGAGCCTAGTCCGCCGAAGATTAATCCGAAGAACGTGTAGAGGTTCAGGTCGGGGATGACGTACACATAATAGCCGAACAGTCCTGTGAAGAGAGCGGCGTACAGCGCGAATCTGGGTACGAAGACTCTCCCTAAACGCAGAAACTGTTTGAGAACGTCTACTTTTACCTCCTTGATCAGACGATATTCTCCGGTATCCTTTGAGACAAGCCCGAGATCTTTGAGCTTGTCAAGATGGTACAAGGCGAGAGTGGGACTGGAAAAGTTGAGGGCTCTCTGAACCTCCCGAACCCCTACTGTCTGCTCTTTCGCATTCATCACATACCAGTATACTCTGAGGGTGTTCCCCTTGAGCTCGCTTGCAACTTTCTCTGATTCCATCTGTTCTTGCGAGTTCAAAGAAACCGGTTCCTCTAGAATGAAGGTTCGTTGCGAGTCCGTTCTAAATAAGTGTAGGCAGCTCAAGTGGAGCCTAGTGTGGAGCTTAAACCAAAGCTTCCTCGCGAACGGCCTTGACGGAAATTGAAAGCTGTCTTATTTCGCGAATTCGGCGGCCCAGAAAAACTGAGCTATGAAGATGTTGCGGAGCCGAAGATCAATGAGACCGAGGTTCTGATCCGCGTCAGAGCTTGCGCACTTAACCACCTCGACATCTGGGCGAGGCAAGGAACACGAGGAGAGAGGATTCCCATGCCTCACATTTCAGGATGCGACATTTCAGGTGAAATAGCTAGAGTTGGAAGTCTAGCCAAGAATCACAAGCCTGGCGACAAGGTTTTGATTGCGCCTGGAATAAGTGATGGAACTTGCGAATACTGCGCAACAGGCTGGGACAGTCTCTGCGAATCTTACAAGATCATCGGCTACGAAACGCAGGGAGGATACGCAGAGTTTGTCGCTGTCCCGGCGGAGAATGTTCTACCGATTCCTGATAATCTGAGTTTTGAGGCAGCCGCCTCCGTCCCTTTGGTTTTTTTGACCGCCTGGCATATGCTAACGACGAGAGCACGTCTCAGTGCCGGCGAAACGGTTCTCGTTTGGGCGGCGGGAAGTGGAGTGGGAAGCGCGGCGATCCAAGTCGCGAAGGTCCTAGGCGCCAAGGTCATAGCCACCGCGGGAAATGACGAGAAGCTCGACAAGGCTAAGCAAATTGGAGCTGATTGGGTCGTAAACCATCATACCCAAGACGTCCCAACTGAAGTTAAGCGAGTCACGAATGGTCGGAAGGTGAACGTGGTCTTCGACCACATCGGTCAAGCTACATGGGAGAAGAGCATGCGATCGATGGCTCCAGCGGGACGGCTAGTGAATTGCGGCGTTACGAGTGGCGGGAAGGCTGAGATCGATATCCGCTATGTCTTCGTCAGGCAGTTTTCTCTGATGGGATCTTACATGGGTGGACGGGGAGAGCTGCTCAAAGTCCTGACGTTCTTCGGAGATGGCCGACTCAAGCCTGTTGTCGATTCCGTATTTCCCCTAGCCGATGCACGGAAGGCTCAGACGAGGATGGAGATGAGTGAACATTTTGGCAAGATTGTTCTGAAGATCTAGTCCTCGAAATCGCTTAGAATAAGCCCTGATCCGGAATCGAGGCAGGCGATTTGAGATCACGCAGTTTGCGCGTTGACCTGCACGTTGAGCTACACGATATCGAATACAGTCGACCGGCTGATTCTGCGCCCTGTTTCGCAAGACTCGCCTAGAACAGTTTCAACTGGCTGGACCCCTCTCGAAAAATCTCAAAAGTAGTTGATGCTCACGACACGGAACCGCTGTTCCGGAAACCTATCTATTCGAGGAATTCTTTGAGTGAATCCCGCATTGTAGACTCTTGAAGCGGAGTCGGGTTCCAGCGAGACCTAGACTTCTCGCGCCCAGCTTGGGCTTATTCTGGGACCGAGTCTGCGATTAGTTTTCCGTTGACTACTTTGACGAACAGGTATCGATTGTCCCGGAAGATTATCGTAAGCTCGTTCTCTCCCTCTGTGACAGTCAACACATCTTGTCCTATTATTCCATCATATTTTGCCATTTCAGATCGCCTATTTCGATTTTTCTTGTGTGAGATTTCTTTCTTAAATCTTTGATGATTTAGCGCACGTCGATCTTGAGAACGGGTGTCTTGGCTACTGTTTCTCCTCTCTCTGTGAAAACGTGCTTGCCCCATTTTGCGTGAACCTTGGCTTCGAGAGTATGATGCCCCTTGCCTAGTTTCGACGCGGGAAGTCCGAAGGTTCGGGTAACGTCAAAGAGCATCGTCTGAGCCTCCTCCTCCGTCTTCGGGTATAGGATAGTTTCGAATTCGGTAGCGATCGTCGCCCAGACTCTGTAGGGCAGTTCGGGGTTTCGGGTCCAGAAGAATACTCCTCGTCGGACGAACTTCTCGCGTTTCAGTTCGGCCCCCGGCAAGACTTTGGCTCTTTGTTTGGAGAGGTCGACTCTGTAGGCCATTCGGAGTCCGAGGTCGTGCTCGTCGTAGGCTTTCTCCCAGAGGGGTCGGACGAAATTGCGTCTGATGCCGCCTTTGAGCTTGAAGCCGACAGTGAGTGCGAGGTTATCGTCTAGTTTCGCAAGTTGAGGGGAGGCGGTTATACTCAAGTCCTGGATGCTGGCCCATTGCTCGCCTTTCATCCTCTCGAGAGATGACTGCAAACTATCAAACGCTTCCTGGTCTAGTCCGTCCGGTGGTCATCGAGGATAGAAAAAGGTCTTTGGTTGAAGGGGGAGTTTAGGTGCCCGTAATGGGCTCGATGTGGACGCTGCTGCATCCGCAGCCGTCAGCGTGCTTTCCTCTTCGGAGTGAACCTCTGTAGAGTCGCGCTTCGAGTTTCTCGCCGTTCTTCTTCTCCCACTCGTCTACCGTGATACCGTACTTCTTCTGTATCCTGTCTCGGTACCATTCGGGTATGACGTTGAACGAGCAGAAGGGAATGATCCTCATGTCCGGTGTCAAGTAGTGGATGTCGCAGCGTTGTAGTCTCTCTTCGTCCTGGTTGTATTTGTCTTGGAAGTGCATCATTCCGAGGAACATGCTCTTGATGTGGAACTGTCCGACCGCGCTGTAGTCGTGTTTGAGCAAGGCTCCGACCAACAGCTTTGCTAGGTTGAGTCCTGCGGGCTGTTTGTCTTTCTCGATAAAGCTGTTGAGTCTGCTCATGAACTTGGCTGCTACGAGGTACTTGTTTGAACCTGAGTTGAGTTCGTCGGTCTTCTCGTCAAGATACTCGAAGAGACCCTTGAGATCGACGAAGCTTGTTATTGGTACGAGTGACTTTGTGTTCTTGTCTTCGAATACGTAGGTTCCTGCGCCGCATGCGAAGTGGATGGACAACTCGTATTGTGGTCTCTTGGTGAAGGCCTCAACGAAATGGGTTACTGGTGAGCAGCTTGGGACTGGGAACCATGCATCTCTCGGGATCTCGCCGTTAGTCTGCTCCTCAATCCTTTCAATGCAGTCAGGAATGGTGATTCGGTACTTCTCACGCTCTTGCTTCTTCATTCTTCCCGTGAGGGAGACTGGCTGGTAGCTGATGGCTCTAACAATGTCGATGTTGCGTTGTGCGAAACGGAGTATTCCTCCCAGTTCGTGATCGTTTATCGATTTGATGACTGTTGGGACGAGTACGACCCCGAGGTTGGCCTTACGGCAGCTCTCGATGGTGTAGGGTGCTTCCCAGTGATTCTTGGGATTGGTCTTGGGGCTGACGCCGTCGAAGCTCATGTAGAGGTTGCTTAGACCCGCGTCCCTGAGCTCCATTGCGAGGTTAGGGTTGAGCGCTAGGTTGATCCCGTTAGTGTTGAGCTGGATATGGTCTACGCCTTCCTCCTTGATGACCTTGACGATCTCGGGGAGTTCAGGGCGTAAGGTCGGCTCTCCACCAGTTATCTGGAGACTGTTTCCTGGAACAGGCCTCTCGGCCTTCAACGCACGGACCATTTCGCGGACCTGGTCCATGCTGGGCTCGTACACGTAGGCTCCTTCCAGACCCTTCTTCACGTAGAAGAAGCAGTACCAGCAGGTAAGGTCACATCGGTTGGTAACTATGATGTTGGCTAGTCCAGTGTGGCTGAGGTGGTTTGAGCATAGACCACAGTTGGCTGGGCATGCGCAGCTCTCGATTGGGACGTTTGGAGCATGGGTTCCTTTGCCGTCGCTCCAGTAGGTTGCGAACTTCTGATACATGTCGTATGATCCAAAGTAAAGTTCCTCTGTCTCACCGTGTTCTGGGCAGGTTTTGGTCATGAAGACCTTGCCTTCTCGTGCGAAGACGGTGGCCGGTAGGATGCGGTTGCACTCTGGGCAAACGCTCTGTGTTCGGCGGATGAATTGTCCTATTTGTTTAGGCTGAGGAAGTAGTGCCTCTGGTAGTTCGATTTCAAGCAGTGCCATTCATACCACTCTGAGTAGTGAATACGCAAGGTCGCATGGATATTAAGCCTTCTGGCACCGATTCGAAGGTGGAATAGGGTAACATTGAAGGGGGTTGGCATATGCCCGTACCAGGGTCCTTAAGGAAAATGCCCGTCGACGAGGATCAAATCGCTGAACTCCTCTTACGCCAATTCAACCTACCAAGAGAAGAGACTCAGGCTTACCTTAAGCTCCTTGATACTTCGGACCTTACCATAGAGCAGCTCGCGAAGGAGCTGAACCTCACTGGAGAAGGGACGAAAGGGCTCGTCGCCAGCATGATTGAGAGGGGCCTCATAATCGAAGCAACTGGCACTTCTAAGAGGTACGCTCCTTTGCATCCCCGAATGACTTTGACGAATATCTTCAAGATCTATGAGAAGGATCTGGTCCAGTCGCTCCGGGACCGGAGAGCAACAGTTGACCGAGTAGTCAATCTCCTGATACCAATCTACGAGGAACGGAAACCGAACAGCGCGAAAACGAAAGGTTAGCTGGTCTGTTCCGGCTGTTGCTGGGGCAACGGATTGGAGCTGTAGCGTTTCTTGTCCTTACTATTCTCAAGAATGTCCGCGAAGGGTTCACTATCGTCTTCCTTCTCCTTCTCTCCTTCGGCCGTTTGAGAGTCGACTGCTTCCGTCGGGGCCTCCTCTTTCGCCGCGAGTTCTTGGGCTGAGACTTGCGACTGCTCCGCCACGCTGACTTGCGCCTCTGGGACAGGCCTTTCGACCATCATCGGTGGCTGAGAAGCCTCCATTGGTACCTCGCTCTTCGGGGACTCCCGAGTTGCTGGCACTTCCTCGCTGGGCGCTTCATCAGTGGAGACACTGGAGAACTCTCTCTCGTGTGGGATAATTGGACGCGCGTCCTTGACCCCATAGAACTTGTCCGTGAAGTATGAGTACACATCAATTGCTTGAGCAGCAGGGTGCGCAGGAAAGTCGTCCTTCAGATTGCACAGAGCACAAAGGACGGTCGCATGCCCAGTATCTTTGGCGATGGTTACTCTTACCGCTTCTTCTCCACATCGCGGGCATACAAACACGGTGGGGAGTTTCTTCTTGACAATTCGGATTACTCGTCTTCTTCTTCTCCCCAATGACTAAAGACTCCACACGCTTAAGGGTCAGGATTCAATATTTACCTTTGGTTCGATGCTGTTTGAAGGTTGTAACAGACCACTCCTACCGCTCCTATCACGAGGTGCTGAACCTCCACCGGGTTGGATTCCCACGAATCTTGTCAGAGCTCTCAACAAGCCCAAAAACGACTCGTGGCCGAACAGCATAGATGGGATCCGCAGAATAGGAGTGCAATTCTGAATCGTATTTTTTCTTGTGCGCACCTCTAACTTCTCGACGTACAATAGAATCGTTAAGCTCCTCTGTGAAACCTTCAAGGATAAGCGCCTCACTAGCCCCTTCCGGACAGATTACGCAATTAGGATTTGCCGCTAAGTTACGCGATTTTCGTGAGCGTCGTCCCGTACTGAAGTAGAACATGCCATCCAGCCAGATCCCCCAGACAGGCATAACGTGAGGTCTCCCATCTTTTCGAGTTGCCGCCACCCGGTACTTGTGTGCCGTCGATAAACGTTCCACCGCCCAACTCCAGGGCAGAGCTTTCCATTCTCTTTGAAACATCATGCCATAACCTGCCATGTGGGGTCGACTGGCTTTCGGGTTGCACCGTCGATTCTTTTCTGTCAACACTCGACTCCTGACAATTCCAACACTCTTGCCCAGATTTAGAAGCGACCCTCAAAGCTCCACTCGCGGGCTAGAGCTGAAATATGGAATCACGACGATGTCCCCGTTCCTAATCGGCGAAACTCGATGGCTCAATTGAGACAAGTCTCGCGCGAGATTCACAAACACATCCGTGCCCGAAGCTACATCGGAGGATCTGCGCTGGGAGTCTCAGATGGGCTCGTGACCAATCTTGCCTTTCTAAGCGGGTTCGCGGCCTTCGAGTCCAATATCCATCTCGTACGTATTGCTGGAGCAGCCTCAATGCTTGCAGGAGCGATCAGCATGTTCTTCAGCGGGATTCTTGCTGGACGCTCCGAATACGAGCTGTTCCAGGCTGACAAGAAGCGAGAAGCGGGCGAGATTGAGGAGGAGCCTGAGGAAGAGAAGGGAGAGTTGAGAGACTTCTACATCGCCAAGGGCTTGACTCCGGAAGAAGCCGAGAAGATCGTCGGACGAATAGCGTCAAACAAGGAGAAGTTCCTCGAGGACATTCTGATGCACGAACTTCATGTTCATCAGACTAGACTGCCGAATCCGATCAAGATGGGCGGAGTGATTGGACTATCCTTCCTAGTCGGCGCCCTAATCCCTCTGGTTCCTTTCCTGTTTATCCCAACATCTGCGACGGCGTTGGTCGTCTCGGCTTTGATATCGCCACTGTTCTTGTTCACTGTTGGCGCTTGGAAGGGGCGTGTAGTAGGAAGGAAACTGTGGAAGAGTGGACTCGAGACGTTACTCATAGGAGTAGCCGCTGCGGGAATTCTTTACCTAATTGGTGGAGTGATCGGCTTCTTCTAGACTAAGAGCGCACGTCAAGCTTCTAAGCCGTCACTTTTGAGATAGCGTCGCGACTCTCGGTCCAGGAATCATTTCCTGTCCACCTATGTACTTCCTGAGAACTTCTGGTATCTGGATGGTCCCGTCCGGTTTCTGATTGTTCTCAAGGATCGCGACGATCGCGCGTTCAGTCGCAACTAGAGTACTGTTCAGTGTATGCAAGTACTTCGTCGGCTCGTTAGGCTTCTCCCTGTAGCGGACTTTGGACCTTACTGCTTGATAGCTTGTGCAGTTGCTGCAGGACGCCATTTCCCTGTATTTTCCCTGTCCGGGTAGCCATGCTTCAAGATCATATTTTTTCGCGGCCACCGTTCCTAGGTCGCCGGTACAAACGTTTACGATCCTATACGGCATCTTTAGGGTCTGCCAGAACTCTTCCAAGTTCCTGAGCAATTCTTCGTGCAGATTCCAAGAATCTTCTGGTCTTGAGTAGATGAATTGTTCTACCTTCTCGAACTGATGGACCCGGAATATTCCCTTAGTGTCCCGTCCGTGGGCTCCTGCCTCTTTCCTGAAGCAGGGACTCACACCGGCGTAATGGAGCGGAAGCTTTCCGCCATCAATAATCTCGTCCATGTGAAATGCCAAAAGAGCGTGCTCCGCAGTCGCTAAGAGGTAGAGATCTTCACCTTCCACTTTGTAAATCACATCTTCAAAATCAGCCAAGGCAACTGCGCCCGCGACGACGTTTCTATGTAGAAGGTTGGGTGGCTGGAAGAGCTGGAATCCTTTGCCAGCGATAAAGTCTAGCCCGTAATGCATGAGTGCAATATTCAGCCGGACGAGATCATCTCGCAGATAGTAGAATCGTGCGCCTGCGACTTGTCCCGCTTTCTCCACATCGATCAAACCATGTCTCAGGCCGAGATCGATATGGTCGAGCGGTTTGAAGTGAAAGTTTGGAATCGTTCCCCATTTTTTCACTTCAACGTTATCGTCTTCGTCCTTGCCAACGGGCACTGATTCATGTACCAAGTTTGGAAGGCTGAGCAGGATCTGGTCGGCTTGCTGTTTGTAATTGTCAACTCCTGCTTCGATCGCTTTGATCCGATCCGGAATCGCTTCAGCCTCTTTCAGGAGTGGTGAGACATCTTCGCCTTTCTTCCTCGCCGTCGCAATGCTTTGCGTGATCTCGTTTCTTCTTTTTCTGAGACGGTCGGCCTCGGCTTGTTCTCTGCGCCAGTCTGCGTCCAGTTGTAGAAGCCTTTCAAGCTCGCTAATCTTTTCGGGCATGCCTCTATGACGGAGATTCTCGCGCACTTTCTCCGGTGATTCTCTCACCAGACGAATCTCTAGCATGCCTATCTCTCCGGACCATGTGCGTTTCTCTATGGGTAGAAAAAGAGATTTTCCCGGAAGAGGATGTTAGTTTTAAGCGGTTCTGCTAACTCTTCGTCGGTTGAGTTAGCTTCGGAGCATCGACTCCAGGGATTACCGTAGGCGTCGGGTTCCCCTTCACAGCTTCAGCTGCCCCGCCTTGCGCCTCTATCATGATGGGAGGCCGGGAACGTGCGAACCTCACCCGTCCCCGCCGAGCCAGGATAACCGCTGCTACCCTGTCTCGGTCCATTACTACTCGGCATTTTCCGCACCAGAGCTTACGTTTCAGTCTCTTGTCTGATTGGAGTCTCTCCCCGCATCTCGGACAAGTCACGCTGGAACCTCTAGTCTCATGCCTAGACAGATGAATGATGGGCAGGCCTACCCATCGAGCCTTGTACTCTATCTGTCGCTGGGCTTCACCGAAGCTCCAGCCGTTCATCCTACCACGATAGTTTCTACCCTGACCGTTACCCTTCCTGTAGAGAGCACGTATACCATGAACGTTCTCCAGAACGACTGCCTGGTTCTGCTCGACCGCTAAAGCCACAATCCTCCTCGTTGCGGTGTGGAGGAGATGACCAGTCCTAGCGGTTCTACGCATTCCATACTTCGAGGCTATGACCCTTCTAATCCTCACATCGTCCCGTTTGAAAGATGCAACTATACGCATCGTAGTACTGGCTATACTCACTGTCTCCGAGAGATCGTAGTGACGTGTCTCCTCATCGTTTCCAACCGTTAGATTACGAAGATTACGGTCAACGCCCACCGTGGAGGTGCATTCTACTGTGGGAACGTCGTGGGCGATAGAGAGGCAGAGCCTGTTCCGGGTAAGGGTGAAAGAACGCACCTCGACTCCCGGTCGAGAGATAAGGTCTAACGTGTGCTTGGTCAGGGGCATGCTGAGACGTTTCCCTCTTGCGATCGGAATCTCTAGCTGTCCATTCTTCGTCTTGAAGCTGTAACAGGAGATGAGCTGTGGTCTGACAGCATAGGGTTCTCTAGTCGGGAAGCCTCTCCTGAGAGACTTCTTCCTAGACGCCAGTATTCCCGCTGCTCTCGATATGGCGCAGAGCTTGTAGCAGCTGGGAGAATCATAGTAGGCCAGCTGATTATAGGAGAGTAGTGAAAGCTTTCTCAGCGAGGATACGTCGTTGGCTATGCCTATCCGTATGGACTCGTTGACCATCCTTCTAAACACTTCCAGTAGTCCCAGCACTTCCCGTGTTGGAGCATAGTGTTGCCAGACGGACTTGAGAGCCCACAACGAACGACATGAGCCATGAACCCGCCCTATACGTCAGAGAGGCATCCGACGATAAGTTAACAGAGCTGTTTTAAGCCAAGACTTTTCTACGTCAGAGGCGACGACGCCTCCGTCTTGCAGACTCACCAGCACGATGTCGTCTACTACGGCGTCGTCAACCTCATCGACAACAATTACGTCATGGGTGCCGTCGACGTCTGGCGTTGCCGGGCTTGCAACCAGCTCTTTTGCGAGGACAAGAGGTATGGAATGACTGACCTCGCGCCCGAGGTGGGTCTGCCGAAGATCGAGCCGAATACTCAGTGGGCCGCGCTCATCTGCACCCGGGACAAGGGATCCAACTGGACCCTAACCCAGGTGAAGCCTGGAATGACAATCGCTCATTCTTGTACGCCTGACACGAAGGTCGAATTAACTGTCGGGCCCAGTTACGATCTGGAACAGGGGCCGGCCAGTGGAATAGGCAAGCACCGGATCATAGTCATTGAGAAATTCGTAAACCTAGCTGTCGATGTTCAGACCGGCCAGAAGCATACAACCACAACCAACGCCTACCAAGCACTGGGGAAGCCCTTCAGCTTCACACCTCCGCTTTCAGCGACAACTATCGCGCCCTCAAAGTACAACATTCTGAACCTCACATCACTTCTCTTTCTCGCAACAACCGTTTGGAGCATTGTCCTCGCTATATCATCCGCTGGATTGCCCCAGTCACTCGCGACCGAACTTAGAATTCTATTCGCACTTGTGGCCGCCGGAGCCTTGGGCAGCACTTGGATGCTATCCAAGAGAAAACTCTGGAGTCCGCTGTTAGGACTCGGAGTCGCTGTAATCGGCCTAATTGTCTACGCCTACACAAAAATCGGAGCTGGGTTCAGCGTTGCAGACTATGCCCTCTCACTACTTCTCTTAGCTGACATCGCCGCGGGATGGTTGGCCCGGGAAAGGATTAAGGGATTGATCGAGAAGCAGTGGCACCCGCTCGACATGCCTGCCTACGGGTGAGACTTTGAACAAGACGACAAACCCGTTCCGGAGAGAAGAGGATCCCACCCTTGAGTACGAGATGGATGTGTTCATCGATCACATGGACGAGGCCAGCGGTGTCGGGGGCGGTGTTGCAAACTTCCTAACAGGCTACACGATATACAAGGGCGAAAAATATCCATTCGAAGCCGTCGCGTACGGACGCATCGGCGGCCAGAACGTGATGCCTACACTAACGTCTGACGCTGTCCAGAGACTTGAAAGCCTCCACGTGGATATGGAACTCTTCACTGCTAGGCTCCAACGCAAACTTGTTGAGGGCGAGCTAACTGTCAATATTCCAGAGGGAGCAACTCCTCCCGAATAGACTGTATCAGTTCGAATCCGATTCTTACTATCCGATTGGAATAAGCTGTTCGCCGTCGTAGTACGCTTTCAGATCGCAATTCTCGCACCATGCACCGACGCGGCTGTCAGCCTTGTCAGAGTAGTACACGTTTAGTTGGGGCTGACCGCATCTGGGACACGGGTAGTTAGGAACCTTCTCCAGAGCGATCTCCCCTGATCGTGAGATGGCGCGGGGACGCTCATAACCAGGAGACGAATCCAAAACTAAACGGCATTCTCGTCCCGATGAAATCCGATCGGGACATCAATGAATTTCTTAAAAGGTCAATAATCCGGCGTTCTATATTGGATTTTGCCGCCCGTTTTCCTGACCGTATTTAAAGCGGCTGTTACCTTGGTCTTTCGGGATTGGTAACAGGTAGGGAATACGCCCTCCGAGTCCAGAGTGTCTATTGACGGTGAAAGCGAATGAGTCAGTGTATGGTTGTCTGCCGTGACTGCGGTCAAGAGATACTCGAGGTGGACCGCA
>Ga0209154_1001003_pt1 | contig 17079 bp, 13 predicted proteins | sample GraSoiAngelo_121_FD_185878 | JGI IMG/M metagenome (GOLD analysis project Ga0209154, IMG submission 185878) | Grasslands soil microbial communities from the Angelo Coastal Reserve, California, USA - 14_0919_12_20cm (SPAdes) (version 2) | ecosystem: Environmental > Terrestrial > Soil > Grasslands ... | reverse complement strand
GACCATGTTGAGATCGACTATGCTAATACCGATCTCGGGGTCAAGAACTCCGCGGAGACTATTGACAACTGAATTCTTGTCTATCAAAGCCTAGGTGATCTCCGGGAGAGTTACTCTGGCCTTGATTGGGCGGGGAAGGTATTTACACTCTCTTGCCCTAGAACGACAGATCCCTGTGAGAATTTGGTCTACAGTCTGACCTTGTACAAGATTGCGATTCCTCTCCTTGAGGAATCTCAACTGTCAACTTGCACGACTTTAGGGGTCGATTCGGTCTAGGGTCGTCACGGGAAGAAATGTCTGTTAGCGAGAAGACCAGAAGGGCCTTGAAGGAGTTTGGATTGACGGAATACGAGGCCAAGGTCTACGTTTCACTAGTCGAATCGGGCACTCAGACTGCTAGCGAGCTCAGCCGTACCGCTTCAATCCCTTACTCGAAGATCTACGAGATTCTGGGAAATCTTGAGAGGAAGGGATGGGTCGAGACAGAGCAAGGTAGGCCTAGCAAGTACTATCCCAAGGCTCCCTCGACCGCTCTAGAATCATCAAAGGCCAGGTTAGAGACGACGCTGAAATCGAGCCAGGCAGACGCGATGGAGGAGCTTCAGCCGCTCTACGAGAAGAAGGGGGTCCGTGAGAAACCGGACATCTGGATAGTTAGAGGCCAGAACAATATCTTGGACAAGATTAGAGAGACTCTTGGACGGACGAGGAGGGAGCTTTTCGTGGCGATGCCGGTGGCGCCTGACCCGATCGTCTCGATCGCACTACCAATACTCGCGTTGATGAGGGATAAAGGGGTCAAGGTGTCGGTGATGGTTCCGCAGACGACGAGCCGTGAGACGCTTCGAAAACTGAAACCGCTTGTCCAGGTCCGTACTAGAGAGCAAATGTTCGGAGGCGGAATAATCTCGGATGATGATCAGATAATAATTCTTCTAGGAGAAGATCCCCTGAAGGGACTGACGCTGGCCATCTCCTCGGATCATATCGGACTGGTCAGGTTTGGTAAGAGCTATTTCGAGTATCTCTGGGAGAGCTCAAAACCACTCACCTAGCAAGAAAGACTGTCCAAGGATTGTCACATTATCACAGTCCCAAGCAACAGTTAGAATCAACCGCGGAAAAGGCAGTCTCGTGCCGCGAGAAAAAAATTTTCGGCCCTTTTTTCCGAGAGGGGTCTCGCGAGCTGAAGCTGTTCTGGGCGATTCTTGCATCCTGGCGCGCAGAATGGAAAGGTCGACTGTTTTTCCAGAGTGGAAATCAAGCGTACGGCCCTTCATGAAAATTTCGGGATCTAGAATCGCTTATCCCGATTTCTGATCCAGGCTTGTTCTGCCCCTGCCGGGTTTGATGAAGAAGATTCTGCGGCTTTTTCGGTTTCGAAGAGCGTGTGAGGGTTGGATTACTCTTTGTTAATTCCCTCGCAGAGTCGAGTTTTGTGTCACGGGGAGCAACTACTTTTGACATTTTTTGGCGAGGGGTCTCGCCAGTTGAAACTGAACCGGGCGAGTCTTGCGAATTAGGGCGCAGAATCAGCTGGTCGCCGGTTTTTGACATCGTGTAGCTCAGCGTGCAGGTCAACGTGCAAACTGCGTGATCTCAAATCGCCTGCCCAGATTATTGATCAGGGCTTGTTCTGCGCATGTCAGGATTGAGAGAACAGTTTTGGGATTCCTTATCTTCTGCCCCACGTTGTTCCAATTCTACGCGCGGGGACCCACCCTTATCCTCGGTGGGTCCTCGGAAAGAGATTGTGGCGATGTGGGCTGCAGGGTAGTCTTTATTCGCCCACGGTCTTGCATTGTAGCCGCAGCATCCTGCTATGCGGGGGTACCAGAGCCAGGTCTAATGGGCAGAAGGCGTGATCATAGCCTGCCCTGGGCTTAGGACCCTGTGGCGAAGGCCTTCGTGGGTTCGAATCCCACCCCCCGCACCATCGCACTAGTACACATCTTCGCCGCGGCGCAATCTGTGATTCAAGATTCTCTCGCCAGCAGAAACGCGGTCGCGGAAGAGGCCCCACCCGCCTCAAAAGAAAAACGAAGCAGACCACGTCCAAGCATGCATCATGTGATCTCCCGTCGATGAAACTCTCTCTACGATCGGTCCTCTCGGGCGAATGCGATTCGCAGAAGAACAAGTATAGGAACGACCAGGCTTGGATAGAGGCACCAGATCGCAACTTGGAACTGTGCCAGAACCTGACCCTGATCCGCGCCCGAGGCATTAGTCCAAATTGCCAGCACCTGATCCACGACATTTATGGAAACGAATGTTAGACCCAAGACGACGAAAGCAGCGATTATTAGTCCACCAGCGACAAGCGTCGAAGCATGTCCCTTCGAGATCAACCCGAATACTACAGCAGAGACTCCCATAGCCAATAGGATAGGCATAGCCAGCTCTAGGTACAGATTTTCCGAGTATCCAAGCCAGTTGAGAGACAGAGATTGAAGGAGCCAAATTGAAATCATGACAGTGAAAGATTGAGTGATTATGGCTATGAGTAGTGGAACCCATCTTACTCCAAACTGAGATCGCGGATAAAACCGCTCTCGAAGGCTAGCCCCTCCCACTCCAAAGACTAATCCGACGAAGAAGAGAAACAGGCCTAAACCTACCAATAGAAGGGAATTCTGAGACGATGTGAGATAGAATACGACAGAAATTGCTTGGGCCAGGAATAGACAGTAGATAGTCGCGCGGAAATCGTCCACCATGTAGCCCACCATCGCCGCGACCCCAATTGACAGAATAATTGCAAAGCCCACAATCGCTGAGAAGTAGATGTCGCCACTAGCGCATGAGATACACGTGTCCACCCCGAGAGGAATGTTCCAAACAACCAGTCCCTGAAAAACTCCCCACACTCCTCCCAGGGCCAGAATAGTGTAGCGTTCATTGAACTCCATTGATTATCCCCTGACGAAGGCAACGACAGAAACACTCGGCAAGTCCAACGAAGAATCCTGCCAAGCCAAGCTAACCACTTCGAATGGCATGTTATTCTATTAGTCTGGATCTGACACCCATTGAAGCCGAATCAATAAGTCTTCGCGAGGAGGCCCATATCACAGCTTTCTCTGACCATGAAGCCGGGTGCGATCTCTACGCCGCAACGTTTACTCCCTTAGTATTTCGACCGATGGCGAGTTTCGACGGGGAGAATGATTCGTTACTTTGGAGAGACATGAGAAGAATATTGACAGGCAATTTCTATCGGATAAGTCTTAAGTTTGAGAAGTGAGATTGTTAGACGACCTGACGTAATTGGTTGACTGTCCTTCATGCGGATACCAAAATCCGCAAAATGGATTCTTCTGTCAAGCTTGTAACACCCCTCTCTGGCACTCTGGGAACCCGCCGACCAATCCTCCGAGCCGCTCTAGTGTCGAGGACAAGAGGAGAAGAGTGGCAGCGGCTCGAAGAAGGGCACAAAAGTGGAGAAAAATAGCAATTGCTTCAACGGTAATCATCGTCGTGTCGCTTGTAGTCGGATCGAATCTTCTCGTAGGATACGAAATGGTGAACGGAAGTTCGTTGAAGATCCTATCCGTGTATTTTGCTCCAGGAACATCTTCCACAATCGGTAATATTCTCGTCGATGCAGAATTGGAGTTCACGGGGAGAACTGACTGGGATTCCCCTAAAGGACTTCAACAGATTGGTGACCCAACCTACTCTGCCATGCTCAACGAGACCCCAACGCCAGTCTCTGCCTGTTTCACCGACCGCATCTACATCACCCCGAATGACTTCATATCGTGCAATCTCATGATCGCTAACGTTAGTTTGACAGGAATTGCAGGTTCCTCCCTCACCATCACCTATACCGGAATCGTCCATTACTATCTCTACTATGAGAGAGTCACCCTATCTGATTCAATGGCCCTTGGCACCGTTTCTGTTATCTGATGCGATTCTGAAAAAGCATACTGAACGATGCAAGGCTAATGTGCACCAATGGGATGAAACCGTCCCTCCGATTAGCGCCAGGTCTAGTTCACAAATGTACAAAAAAGGTGCAAGATAGCAAGCAGCATTCGTAGCAGCGCAAATGCTGACGGTAAGTGATTTGGAGTTATGATGTTGTCCTCAACTCCGCACCAGTGCCAACCCCCGGCCCCGCATAGGTCATGATCGCGAGAACAGACCAGACACCTTCACCTCGCTACTGCTCGTGTGAGGTCACTCTTATAGCGGCGTTATACAATCGAGTCCCGTCAGTATCAGCAATGACCCTTCGCTTGACGGTACTTCTACTGATCGTGCTGACCCTCTTGCCCAGCTCTCTCATCCAACTCTCAAACGCGTTAGCAGTCCAAGTCACTATAGGACAATCGTCCATCACCATGAACATGCAACTCCTACTCCAGGAAAATCTTACCAGTCTCCCTTCTATCAACACCATCCTTAGCGAGTCGAACTCGTCAACTGTCCTCCAGCCGATTCTCCAGCCAATCAACAGCTCTCTCAACAGGCTAATCCCCGGCGCCAGAATCACAAGCTTCCAGCTAGACGCGCAGACACTCAACTCGTCAGGAACGTGGCGTCTCGAAGAGAACTATTCCATCGTAATAACCGGAGCAAACACGAACCTAGGCAGCAGCATCAGATCAAACCTCGCCTTCATCGCAATGAACGTATCCCAACCGCTAATGGTTTTAGACCAAGAAATCAACGCGGTAGGATCAGCATACCTACTCACGCCACTGAACGCACAAGACCCGAAGATCACCAGCTACTTCATTGATGGCCACCAGACCCTCTCAGCAGTAATCCCTGCTCAGACCACAAGCACATTCTGGCTGCTCGACCTCACATGGGTCCCCCCTATCTCGTCATGGCCCGAAACCCAAGACCATCTCAAACAGACCACCACATGGACCCTCGATCTCGGCTCGCCCCGTTACAACCTGACATATGGACGAAAATCCCCCGAAGGCCCACTCATCAACGTACACATGGCAACCTACTACCCAACCTTCACCATATCCGTCCCGGCGAACGCATGGGTCGACGGAAACACGATATCCTTCGATACCCCGACACCTTCGGAGACCACCATGCCTCTGATCATAGGAGCTTCCCTAGTCGCGTTGATCATCGTGGTCCTCTGGGACCGGAGACTAACCAGCGCACTTCGAGTCAGAAAGAGAAAACAGTAGAATACTCACGCGTCTATAGATAGAGTCCAAGCAGCCCTTTTTTTGGGTAGAATGCTCACTCACGTGTAGAGATGACAGGCGACGTAGTGTTCTTTCTCGACCTCTACCAGAGGAGGCTGTTCGTTGACGCACCTCTCATGGGCATAGGGACACCTAGTGTGGAATCTGCATCCAGAAGGCGGATCCACAGGACTGGGAATCTCTCCACTGATCACGTCCCTCGCCCGTTTCGACTCCGGATCGGGCACCGGCACCGCGGAGATAAGTGCCTGAGTATACGGGTGGAGGGGCAGATCGACAACACGCTCAGCAGACCCGAGCTCCATCATCTTACCCAAGTAGAGGACGGCTATACGATCCGCGATGTGTTTGGCGAGCGCGATATCGTGAGAGATGAACAGAATCGAGGCCTGAGATTTCCTCACGAGGTCAACCATGAGATTGATTATCTCAGCCCGGATGGACACATCCAACATGGAGACAGGCTCGTCCGCGACGACAAAGCTAGGGGTCAGAACAAAAGCGCGAGCAACAGCCACCCTCTGTCTCTGACCGCCACTCATCTCGTGAGGAAAACGATACATGAACTCTTCCGGTGGCACAAGCTCAACCTCGCTCAGCATCTTCTTCACCCGCTCCTCAACCTCTCGCTCCCCCATCTTCCGAACCCTCGATCTACCACTCGCATCAAATTCCAGATTACCCAGAACCCGAAGTGGCTCCGCGATAATTTCTTTGATGATCATACGCGGATCGAGAGACTCGAACGGATCCTGAAACACGATCTGCATCTCCCTACGAAGCGGCTTCATCTTACTGTCCGGAAGCTCCGTAATGTCCCTTCCAAGGAAGACGATTCTCCCTCCCGAAGGGGAGACTAGTCTCAGGAGAACCTTGCCAAGAGTCGTCTTTCCACTACCACTCTCACCCGCAAGCGCAAAAATCTCTCCCTTCGACAGAGAGAAACTCACATCATCAACAGCCTTCACATTCATCTCTTCCTTACTGAAAACAGTCTCGAAGAATCCGCGCTTCAGCGGATACCATTTTCTTAGATTCTCTATCGACATAACAGGAGCCGCAGGAATCCTCGGATCGTCCTCGACCTCCTCTACTTGTTCAAAGCGTTGAAGGTCAGGCGGCAGATCCTCCTCGTCCCCTCTGATCTCTCTAACGACCGATAACCTTCCCACCTTATCCACATCCTTGATCCGATAGCACCTGTTGAACTCCCAGCCCTTGACGCTCCCATCGGGAAGCATGTGGCTCGGAGGAACCATGCCCACAATGACACTCCCGTCCGCAGCACCAAACCGAACAAGGCGAAGGTCCTTCCTTGCCTTCTTCTTCCCGGACTTCTGCCCTTCCGCGACGACCTTGGAGTCCGTAACTTGTCCCAGTGATTCAGAAGGAGCCTGCATCGCCGTCCTCCTAGTATAGATGGCAGGCAACCAGATGCCCCTTTTCCTGCTCCTTCAAGATAGGCTCTTGATGCTTGCAGACATCCATCACATACGGACAGCGAGGATTGAATCTGCAAGCGGGAGGAGGATTGAGAAGATCAGGCGGTTGTCCGGGAATGGAGCTCAGGCGGACCCTTTCACCTTTGATGCTGGGGAATGCTTTGATGAGCCCCTGGGTGTACGGGTGGAGCGGATTCTTGAAGATAGAGACGGCATCGCCATACTCTACAATCTTGCCCGCGTACATTATCGCGACCTTCTCACATGTCTCTGCTATGATTGATAGATCATGACTGATCATGATCATTGCAAGCCCAAGTCGATCCTTAAGATCCCTGAGAAGCCTCAAGGTCTGAGCTTGAACAATCACATCCAACGCTGTTCCAGGCTCGTCGCCAATCAGCATGATAGGATTCGCCGCCAGGGCCATCGCGATAAGTGCTCTCTGCCTCATCCCGCCGCTGAACTCATGGGGATAGTTCGCGGCCCGCGACGGCTCGATTCCCACAGTTTCAAAGAGCTTTGCAACTCTTTCCTTGACGTCAGAGTCAGTGACTCCATTCTCATGAAGCTTAATCGCCTCAGCAATCTGATCCCCAACCCTGTAGACCGGGTTCATCGCGTTCATAGCACCCTGAAAAACAATAGAGATCCCCTTCCACCGAATCTTTCTCATCTCACCCTCAGGGAGCGCGACCAGATCCTGTCCCTGAAACATGATCTTTCCTTTACGAATATAGCCTCCCTGAGGCAGAATTCTCAAGAGAGAGAGGGCCACAGTGCTCTTGCCAGAACCCGACTCTCCAGCGATACCCAGAGCTTCCCCCTGCTCAACACCAAAGCTAACGTTCTCCACAGCCCTCACCCATCCTCGCAGAATGCGATAGTGAGTCGTTAGACCCTGAACTTCCAGCAATGGCAATACTGATTGGCCGCAATTGAAAATCGAAACGGTAAAGTTAAGCTTTGGGGCTAAGAAGAAACCTAACCTTGCACAGGAACAGCGTACATGGCACTGATAGAATAGCGTCCTATCAGCGGATCCAGGAAGGTTATGACCTGAACCGTCAAAGTGCCTTTCGCCAGAACCTGGCCGCTGTGAGTAGTATCGAAAGATTGAAGGGAGCTGGCCTGTTCTGGGGTGAGCTGGGTCACGATGACAGCCGAAACCGTCGAATGGGTTGCCAATTGGCCTCCGACCGTTTGTACGACGTTTGTAGAGGCCCCACCAGGATAGAGGGTATCGTTGCTGTTCGTGGCTTCGAAGAACATGGACAACACAGCGTCCCCGAGACTGAATCCAGAGTAATCCGAGGGATTCGATATGGAGATCCGCGAATCAATTGTCGACCAGTTCGAACCCTGAACGATAGACACGCTGTCCACCCTGACGGTAAGCTGTGCAAGCGCGGGGTAATAGTTAAGATAGTTCAGAGTTATAGATGACAGATAACCGGCAGATCCAACACTGAGGAGAATGAACGCGACGGCCACCAACTGTTCCCGATTCCACCTCATTCTCTCCTCACCAACCGGGTAGGGCGATACTTTGCTGAATATTACTTTCCCTCAATGGCTCAAGACTCCTCTCGTCACTGCTGGCTGGGGAACCGTACTTGCCGCGCTTACGGTTGGTACAATATTCCAAGGGTTCCTCCTCCCGACAACAGGCGGCGGACTTCTACCTGAAGTCTATAACGCGGGCCCACTAGTGTTGTCGATTTTCTATCTAGGATGCTTGGGGGCATCAACTCTCGCGGCTATGACGATCGCCGAACCAGGGCCAGCGATTGTCGCCTTCTTCGTTTCGTACGGCTTCTCCGCATTCCTCACGTTCCTAGTCTTGGCGCTACCCGAACTCACTGGAGTAGTCCAGACCAATGGCATACTGCAGGAGTTCGCGATTCTACACACATTCCAGGCCATCTTTCCAATAGCACTCCTTGTCGACCTGGTCGGAACCCTGCTCGGATTATCACTCGCGGAGAGACTACTCTAATTTACCGGCGCTTCCTGAGCCTTGGATTGAAGATCTCGTCCAAGGCGTATCCTATCAGAATGAAAGACAGCGACACGAGGGCTATGCCCAGTCCTGGAGGGAGCACCCACCACCAGACTGGTGGGAACCTTACTAGATCTTTGCTCTGCTGGAGATTCGCGAACATGTGTCCCCATGAGACGACAGACGGATCTGATAGGCCTAGAAATGCAAGTGCCGACTCGGAGAGAATCGCTCCTGGAACCGTCAATGCCAAATTCACGTAGGTCAAAGATACAAGATTGGGGAAAATGTGCTTGACAATAATTCTACCTGTTCCTGCTCCCGAGGCCCTAGACGCTTCGACAAACGGCCTCTCTCTTATAGTAAGCACCTGGGACCGGACGATCCTGGCGAAGCCCATCCAGCCTAGAAATCCGATGACGATAATCAGATTCCAGATGTTGGGCCCAAGCACGGCCACAAGCACTATCAGTAGAGGGAGACCTGGAATGACGAGCATCATATCGGTGAATCTCATCAGCACCTCATCTACATACTTGCCGAGAAAGCCGGCGAGAAGCCCGACCACTAGCCCAAGCGAGATTCCTATTCCTGCTGAGAGTAGACCGACCAGGAGAGAGATTCTAGCACCGTAAATGAACTGGGTATACACGTCGACTCCGGCATAGTCCGTTCCAAGGATTCCCCAGGCGGTCCCGAACAATTCAAATTGCATATCGTCAACGTTAACCTTACCTGGACCATAGAAGGTTACCTGGAGCCCGAAAGAATATGATCCACTGTCGGAGAAAATGATCGACGAAGGTAGGAATGAGGTCGACGTGCCCAGGAAGCTCTCGACCGCTGGACTCTTGCCGTTAATAATGAGAGATACTGGGGGATACCATGATTTGCTTCCAGTGTCGTTCGCGTCAACACCGATCTGGTTTCCGTTCGGAAGCTGGCTTGTGTGCAACGGGAGATAGAAATCCTGAACGATAGGCTGCTGTCTCTCTACGAAAAGGCTAACGTGGACCGGCGACGGCAAGCTGGAATTCGTCACCAGATACTTCACCGTCGCGAGAAAGTCTTCTGGTGGACCATGATAGGGAAACTGGAAGGTCTGACTTAGACGAACAGTCGCAGAACCCTGGCCGCTGTAAATGAGCTGGATGCTACCCTTAGAGGTGGAACTCGAGACGACATTGGGAGTATAGGACTCTTGAATATTCGCCAGTGTTGAGGGCGAGGCAACGAGATTCCAAGATTGCACGTCTGAAGGTGAGGCGATTATCGAGCTCGATGGAACGACGACGTTCTTGCTTAGATAATAGCCGTCGGGATAATTCATCACCCATTCTGGCTGAGCTAGGACACCCGCCACTTTCTCGTTAGGTCCGTACGGGGTCAGCAGGGGAGCGCCTAGGGCTGCGAACACAAATCCTACTAGTAGTATGAGGCCGACGAGGGCCATCTTGTTCCTGACAACAAGCTTGAATGTGCCTGAAATCCTGTTTAGGTTAAACCTGACTCCTTCTTTGGTAACCAAAGTGAATCCTGAGCCTTTTGATCTATTCGTATCGTATTCTGGGATCGACGACGCCATAGAGTATGTCTGAAACGAGGTTCGCGGCGATTACACAGAGAGCGATGATGTAGAACATGGCCTCCATTACGGGAAAGTCCTTGTAGCCGATAGAGTTGAACAGCCAGAGCCCGAGTCCGTTCCAGTCGAAAATAGTCTCGGTTATGATAGCACCGCTGAGTATGAATGCAAAAGACAGGGCTGCATTGGTGATGAGTGGAAGAGAAGCGTTCTTGAAAGCGTGCTTGAAAAGAATCGCTCGCTCTGTTAGACCCTTAGCCCTCGCCGTGACAATATAGTCCTCGCTGAGCGCCTCCTGCATAGTCGCCCTTGTCAACAATAGGAAGGCTCCCAACGAGAAGATCGTGAGGGTCAGTGCCGGGAGGAAGAGGTATTCCAGACGGACGGGAATCTGGGCCCACCATGTCGGGTATCCCGAGACGTCCCAGACGGATGGGTAGTTGCTTCCAGATGGGAACCAGTTTACTGCCTCGGCAAAAACGTAGATGAGCAGTGTCCCGGTGAAGAAGACTGGAAGACCCAGTGTAGCGAGGGATGTGGTGGTTGCGAAAGTGTCCACGGTCGACCCTCGCCGTCTCGAGATAAAGACTCCTGCGACTGTTCCAATTATCAGCGCCATCATTGTGGATGTGCCCAAGAGTAGGAGAGTGTTGACGAGTCGTCCTGACTGGATCATTTCAGACGTAACGTCGAGGTTACTGCGGGAGCTGAATCCGAACTGGAACGTTAGCATATTCCTGACATAGTCGTAGAATTGTACCCAGTAGGGCTTGTTCAAGCCGTAGAGTTCGAGCTGGCGCTGGTACTCGCCGGGAGGCAGTCGCCCAGACTGGCCGAGTACGGCATAGAGGGCACCGTTTACGCCGGGCATCGCCTCGAAAATAATCCAGTTGAGAATGATTACGAAGAAGATTAGGACGATAGTGTAGAGTATACGCTTCACGAGGAACGAGCGGAGACTCAAGCCTTGTTCAAGAGAAAAATAAAAGGAGGGGGTTTATTTGAGGCTTGCCGTTTTCTAGCAGTCGTATCCGCCGGTCGGGTATGCGGATGTGCATCCAGCCACGCTGGCCGGATTGAGCGTTATGGTGTTCTCGTATAGCACTGGATTCAGTGGAATGATGCCTGTAGGCGGACTCGAAACCCAGTTGGACGGCGCGACCCAGTTTAGTCCCACGAACCGGTTGACAATCGCAACCTGTGCGAGACCAACAGTAACTGGACCACCGTTGGCTCCGATACCACGCTGGAAGTGAGCGCACGGCGCAGCAGCAGTTATTGCAGCACCGAAACAGCCCGCGACGACGCTGAAGTTCAAGAAGTCCTTGGTACCATCACCCGTGTCACCTGACCAGAGATACGTGGCAAGGTTACCGTTGCTGCGGAAGTAGATACTGCTGATACTCGAACCAGGAGCCAAGCCCTTACCGAACCGGGTGAGCACATAGCTCCCACCCACCGGAGGATTCATGGTCCCGGAGGAGGAGCAGCCTGTTCCGATCGTTCCGGTCGGGCTCTTACACATCCACGGGCCCGATCCGACGAGTATGCCGCTGCCGAGCGGGTCGAAGTTGGCTGTAGTCTTGTTGGGGTCCGCGTTCATACACGTGCTGGGAACATTGTTGACGCCGACGTATCCGTCCCAGACGCTGCCGGAGCAGGTCGACCAGTAGTGGCCCGGTAGTATAGTGACCGATGTTAGAGTTGAGAGCGTGAAGGGTCCTACCGCGTTGACGTTCACGTCGAACTGTTCAGTGCCAAGCACCGTTACTCCAGTGACGGGGGCTAGGACACCGCCCTGGAATGCGCCAGTGGCTTTGAGCGTGAGAAACGTGAACTTGACATCCCATGGAGTGACTCGTCGGCCGTCTTGCCAGAACATGTCGCTCCGGAGGGTGAAACGGAAAGATTGAGTTGTGCCTGGAGGTGGGGTGTACGAGAGTCCTGAGTTCGGAAGCTGGTTTGCGCTCAGAGTCATCCAGTAGATCAGCTGGCTGCCAGAGAGGGGGTTGAGCGTTGTGAGACTGTCGTAGATGTTGCTGATTATGTAAAAGTCCCATACTGTGCTTGCGACGTACGGGTTGATCGATGTGGTTGTCTGCTTGAATCCTTGCCTTATGGTTCCCGGTATGGCCGGGCTCGGGTTCCAAGCGTCGAGCCATGTGAAATAGTTGGGTAGGCCCGCGCCGGCGTTGTTGATGACTCTGTTCCATCCGTTGAGGTAGCCGAACTGAGCGTTCTGCTCGAAGACTTCCATTGTATAAGCGTGGGCGCCAAACCGGTTCTCAGCCTGTTTGCCGAAGCTAACAGAAGACGATAAGGATGAGGCGAACTCCATCTGGTTGGTTAGACTATCGTAGACTGGATCACAGAGATACATATAGTCCGCAGCGCTCACCGTTGGAACCGACTTTGCCGAGCATGGACCCGTCGGAGATTTGATCGATGAAATGCCTGAGACGAACTGGCTGTTGTACGTGAAATAGAAGCTAGAGTCGAAGGGAAGCGGACCTGTATTGCTTCCGTATGCTGCTGTATACATTCCCCAGCTCAAGTTGACAGTTGTCAGCGAGGTTGTGAAGCCTGGAAACGCGGTGATGGGACCACTCGTCACAGTCAAGTATCCACATGGCACTGTGTAGGCGCCCGTGAACAAGTAGCAGATCTGCTCTGCCATACTGTTCCCGAGATCGAGTCTTGGAGTGTTGTCGTTGCGGATGAAGAAGTTGACCGGATTGCTCAAAGCAGCAGAGCTGATGCCTGTCAAGACGGATGTAGTTGGGTTGAAGCCGGTTGCGATGCCTGCAGTAACGAAGTGCTGAGCAGCAGCGTTCATATCAGCGCTACCAGGAGCCTGGTTCCAGACAAAACCTCCCGCACCAGCAGCAGTCCCGAGATGATACGCGAGACCGCCTGAAGGCGGGCTATTACAGTTGGAGTAGGACTCTGGAAACATAGGGTCCCAGTTGCACGGATTGACTGGTGGGAGCCCGCCTACGTTGTCGGACGGGTTGGGTGAGTCTAGTGCTATTGCTTGGCCGGAGAGGCTTGGGTCGTCAGCTGCGAATTTTGCAGTGTCTATCATGTGCCATATTCCCTGGCGTATATTGACTCCGGCTGTAGAGTTGCCGAAGTTCATACTGACACCCCAGAAGTTGGCGGCAAGCATGAACTGGACTTCAAAGTTGCCGGCTTGGCTGATGCTTGAGGTGATGCGGAAGTTGGGGCTTGTTGTGAATGGACCGGTCAGGTCGGGGGTGAGTGGCCAGTCTGTAAAGTCGATGCTGGGACTGCCTGACTGTATGTTTGTGAATTCGGATGACTCGTCGGTAAAAATGAGCGCTTGTTCTGTGTCCATTGCCGCTCCTGCGGGGATCCAGTATTCGGAGCAGGCTCCAGACGAACCCGTTGTCTGGCAGATCTGTGAAAGCGCGTGAGCAGGCTGGATGTTTGGAAGATGAAAGTTGGAGGACATGGGACCTCCGAGGCTGGCAAGCGAGAATGCGACGAGGAAGATTGTGAGAAGCCTGAACATGTCGAGGCTCTTCAAAGATACCAAGCCCACTCTCGACCACTGTGACTGTAAAAACCTATCCCAATAGTAGAGAGTATAGAGAAATCTCCAGCGTGATGCGGACAGTTGCAGGTTGCCCGAAGATTCCTCATAATCACTACGCCATGTCGAGGCTACGTGAATATGTCGAAGTTTTTCGAGACAACCCCTATGTCGACTATATCGATTGTCCCGTTTCCGTTCACGTCGGCAAAGGGATTGTAGCGGGGACTACAAACTCCAGGGGCGGAGCAGCCGAAGCCGTAGTTGTAGAAGAAGACGCTGACGTCTGTCAAGGTGTCAGATCCGTCCTGGTCGACATCACCGAGAGGCAGCAAATGTACAATGTTCGTTCTCGCAAGGGCACCGTCCCCCCGGTTGCCGATGGTTTCGCCTGGGATGGTGACGTTGGCCGAAAAACCGTATCGCGCCGGCCGCACGCTGATCGTGTTCCAGCTGAAACTGACTACAGCCGATCCTCCCACTGGGAGGGAGACGGTCTGTGTTCCAAGAGAATAGTTCGTCGTGTTGGTTACAGTCGTTTTCAGGGTTGCGGTTTCAGCGTAGTCCCCCAAGTTCTGGACTGTTACGTGGATCAGGACTATGGCGCTCTGGCTGATGAAGGCCCATGGATTGTGTAAGCCGCCCGCGTAGAGTTCTGACGCGTTGGCCCCGTACGAGCCGAGAAGGTTGGAGATCGAGACGTGGTGTACTGGAGAGATCGGGCTGGTCGTTACGAGATTGTAGAGGGTATATCCTGTTGTCCCTTGGTTTGTCGAGTAGACGACCCAGATGTTCTTGTCGGTGCTCGACTGAACAGCTGCAGGATAGTTGCTGTCGGCACAGCCTGTGCAGGCGGCCGTGAGCTGAGTCTCGCCACGCCAGGTTGTCCCATTGTCCCAAGAATACTCGGATCTTATCTCGAAGTTCGTGCTGGTGTTTCTTGCCCAGAAGACCCAGAGTGTTCCATTCCGATCCTGTATAAGAGACGGGAACACGTCATAAGCTGTCGAGTTGGATGTGACTATCTGCCTTGGGCTGGTCCAGCCTATGCCTGATCGCTGGATATAGTTGATCTGGAATATCTGATTTTGGCCCCTTGAAAACGCGATTCGTGGATTGTTGTCGGTGCCGATAGCTATTGATGGTTGATAGTTCCAGTTAGGGTCGCTAGGGGAGGTTATGCTCTGCTCGCTCCTCGACCACCCGGTGGAGTTCATGGTCTCATACCACAGTTGTCGGAAGACAGGTGTGCTTCCGGAGGCGGTGCTATTGTCCCGGGTCCAGACGAGCCAGAGTGTTCCGTCTCTACCGAGGGCCGCAGATGGCCGGGTGTCGTTGAGACTGGTCGGGTTCTGGAGGGGGACGGGCGTGTATGAGGACCAGACGCTTCCCGTGAGATATCTATAGTATATCTGGTAGTGTGTGGATGTTGTTGCCTTGTATGACCAGAACATGTAGATGGTTCCGTCTGAGAACTGGACTATCGAAGGGAAGATGTTCTTGCCTCCAAGGTTTGTTATCGAGTTAGTCGTAAGCCAAGTTCCATTCGGGAGCCTAGTGTTGTAGTAGATTGACGTGCTGCCTGTAAGCCCCGTATTTACCCACGCCATCCGAAGTGTGCCATCACTTGCCTGAACGACACTTGGGTCGTTATTGAGCCCGGAGATGGACCCAATGGGCCCGCAAATCTGCCAATTCGGTGACAAGGATGATGAACATGAGTAGGCTGCTCGCGCGAGCTGTGGCGGGCCTAGGATCACGATTGCGAGGAGGACGAGCATAAGGGCCCTTAAGAATTGTCTGAAAACGGTGGTTCGGTTCATAGGATTTGGATCCTTCGCTCTAAGGCCAGAGCGCGTTGAGGTGCTCTCTGTCTTCTAGCAATATAAGCCTTCCAAGAATCTGGAGAGTTTCTCGGATTGACTGTTGTTGCTGCGGCTGTCGATTTCATTCTTGGTATTCGTCCGGACATATGGGGCGTGGTATGTAGTGTGTTTCGTTGAAAAATAAAAGAAGGGAGTTTGGATTTGGGGACTGTTTGTCTATGGCTGAACGGTGAAGCTGGACGAGATGTAGCCGACGATGGTGGTCGAGGTGACGTATGGGAAGGGTTGACCGAAGTTCTGGTTTCCTGGAGCAGCTATGACAATCGCCTGGTCTGTGCCGTACAGAATGATCGTGGAGAAGATGAATGTCTCGCCGACCATCGACGTAGTGAGAGGTACCGATATGTTGAGTGTATTGGATATGCTGTTCGGTGCCATCTTGATGATGGCGGTTCCCGTGGGGCCTAGTATGTCCCCGTTGCTGCCTATAGCGGTAAGTTCCACCTGGGCGTAAACTGTCTGTGTTGGGTTAGGATTGTTCAGGACGATTTGGATGTGTCCGCCGTGACTGGCCGAGAATCCTGTTGCGCGTGTCCAGAGGAACTGTGACACTGTTGGGGCGTTCTGGAGCGTTACAACGTTCAGAGTCACCATCTCACAGTTGAGCAATGTTCCGATCTCGCCGCAGACGTTGACTCCGTATGTGCCGGGCAGTGTGTTAGTCAGTGACTCAGCGGTGACAGCGTAGTAGTCGAGGTTCGTGCCACTTGCAGCGACATCGTCGGGGAACGCTTCACCGTCTCCTCTGCATCCATCAGTGGGGTCTCCTCTGACTATGGGTCCGTTGGCGCGGAGGTAGCTTGTCGATATTTCAGTGCCGTTAGCCCAGAAGGTCTGGAAGAAGCAGACCCTGAAACCTAGCTCAGGGACTCTTAGTCCTCTTCCTGGAAGGGCTGGGTTTCCAGCCTGAATACCTGGTGTGAAGCTTGCTCCGTTGGTCTGTAGTCCACCGAGGCTCTGGACTGTTACCCAGAGGTTAGACTGACCGCCGCCGTTTCCGACTGTTTGAGTGGTCACCGTGAACGTGTTGCATGAGACGCCGATGAAGACATCTGGCCATTCGCCGTTGGGAGAACCGAGGACATGGGTCTTGCCAGCGCAGAAGTTCGGTCCCAGGACGAAGTCCTGGACTAGGAGTGTGACTCTTACGCTGTGCGAGATGCTGCCGCTCGTCGCAGTTATGGTGACGGTGTAGTTGCCGGTCGCAGTGTTCGCAGGGTTAGGACTGGTACCGATCTTGACAGTGGATCCAGAATATGCAGTGGCATCACTTCCACCAGCCGCCAGAGTTATGGTGGTTGGGAAGAATGCGCTTGCGATGTTGTTGACACCGTCATTGTCGAGAGCCACTGGTGTTACTGTAGCAGACAGCGTCAATGTTCCGGCGAAAGAGCCGGTACTGGCAAGGTTGATCTG
>Ga0209154_1000994_pt1 | contig 17218 bp, 13 predicted proteins | sample GraSoiAngelo_121_FD_185878 | JGI IMG/M metagenome (GOLD analysis project Ga0209154, IMG submission 185878) | Grasslands soil microbial communities from the Angelo Coastal Reserve, California, USA - 14_0919_12_20cm (SPAdes) (version 2) | ecosystem: Environmental > Terrestrial > Soil > Grasslands ... | reverse complement strand
CCATGTGGCCAAAGTTGCGATACGCCTTCACCAAGGCCATCGCCGCGGCGACGTGCTTCAACTCGTCGGGGCTCGGGGTTCGGGGCTCGGGGCTCGGAAGTGCCCGTGCTGGAGCCGGTCCGAGCCCCGAGTCCCGGGCCCTGAGCCCCGTGATTGCCAGAGTCTCCGCCACCTGCTCGTAGAAGCGGTCCTCTCCCTGGAGCAGGGAATCGAGCTTGCGGAGAAACATCCCCGACTCCGCGCCCTGGATGATGCGATGGTCGTAGGTCGAGGTGAGCGTCATGATCCGGACGGCCCCGACCTGGCGGATCGTGCCCGTGGCGATGATCGACCCCTGTCCCTTCATAAGGCGCGGCACGGAGGCCGAGGTGCCGAGCGTCCCGGGATTGGTGAGCGTGATGGTCGCGCCGGCGTAGTCGTCGGGCAGCAGCCGATTGGCGCGGGCCTTCTCGACCAGCGTCTCGTAGGTGGCGTGAAACGTCGCGAAGTCCATCGCCTCGGCATGCTTGATCACCGGAACCACCAGCGCGCGGCTGCCGTCCTTCTTCTCCACGTCCACCGCGAGGCCGAGGTTGACGCCATGGGGGTCGAGCCGATGGGGCTTGCCCTCCACTTCCTGAAAGGCATGGGTCATCACCGGGTACTCGCGCGCCGCGCGCACGATGGCGAAGCCGACGAGATGAGTGAAGGAGATCTTCTTGCCGGCCGCCGCGAGCTGCGCGTTGAGATCCTTGCGGCGCGCGTCGAGCACGTCTACGGGGACGTCCCGAAACGACGTGGCGGTTGGGACGGACAGCGAGTCCGTCATATTCTGGGCGAGCCGGGCGGCGGGGCCGGTGATGGGAGTCAAGCCCTGGGGAATGGGGACAGGGGAAAGGGGAATGGAGGGGGCGTTGACGCCTTCCCTTTCCCCTTTCCCTTTTCCCGTTTCCCGAAGGACTTCCTCGCGGCTGGTCGCGATGATCGGAAGGTCGGCGGACTTCCCGTTATCGAACAACTTCCGCCACTCCTCGTCTACCGAGGCGGGATCCCGCAGGTACTGCTCGTACATCACCTGCACGAAGGCGGCATTGTGGGTGCCGAACACGAACTCGCTCACGAAGGAAATGTAATCAAGCGTATATTGAGCGCCATGAAATGGTTACGCGTGCTGGCGCTGCTCCTGACCGGGACGGCCACGGCCGTCGCTTCGCAGCAGGCGGGCGGGTTGCGCGCGACGCTCGACGCGCGCATCGCCCGTGCCCCCGCCCGTGCCGTCGGACTTTACTATCGGTCGCTCGCCCGCGCCGACTCGATCTTGATTGACGCGAATCTGCGATTCCACGCCGCGAGCACGATGAAGCTGCCGGTGATGATCCAGATCTTCCGGGACGCGGACGCCGGGCTGCTGAATCTCGACGACTCGCTTACTGTGCACACCGCCTTTCCTTCGCTGGTGGAGGGCGCGTTCGTCGTCGGCAAGGAAGACGACTCGGATTCGACGCTGTACGCGCTGGTGGGACGGAACCGGTCGGTGCGCGATCTACTCGAGCGGATGATCACGCGCTCGAGCAATCTGGCCACCAACATCCTGATCGAGCGTGTCGGTGCCGACCGTGCCCAACGCACGTCGCGCGCACTCGGGGCGTGGTCGATTCAGGTGCTGCGCGGTGTGGAAGACGGCGCGGCGTACCGGGCCGGATTGAACAATACGACCACCGCCCGGGACCTGGGGGTCCTGCTGGAGGCGATCGCCACCGGCCGCGCGGCGAGCCGCGCCGCCTGCGATTCGATGCTCGCCATCCTCGGCCGCCAGGAGTTCAATGAAGGGATCCCCGTGGGCGTGCCGCCCGGTACGCGCGTGGCCCACAAGACCGGATGGATCGGGGAGGTCGTCTACCACGACGCGGCCGTGGTTTTTCCCCCGGAGGGGGGAGGCTACGTCCTGGTGGTGCTCACCGGCGGCATCAAGGAGGACAGCGTCGCGCACAACCTGGTCGCGGACGTGTCGCGCCTGGTATACGACGGGGTGAGGCGCTAGCCCGCACTCTGTCGCCGCCGCGCACCAGGGGATCGACTCCCGGCCCTCCGTTTCCCCTACATCCCGTGCTGCAGCTGGCGTTACATGCTGGCACGCTACTTGTTTTGCGCTGCAGCGTCCCGCTCCCGTCGGCGACCCGACCATGCGTCCAGACGCCCGCCCGTGAGGGCGAGTAGCGAGTTCCCGGACGATCCCGCTCTCCCCGCCCTCGGGGCGATTCGCGCCATCGGGCTCGCGCGCGCCATCCCGACCCTCGGTCTCCCGGACGATCCAGTCGAGCTGATCCTGCGCGCCTACAAGCCGGGCGCGCGCGCCACCTTCGAGGCGCGCGTGGGGAGCCGGCGGTTCGCGGTCAAGGCGTACGCGTCGGGAGCGAGCTCGGAAGCCGCGCTGTACGACGCCCTGCATGCCGCCGGACTCGCGGGCCAATCCGGGGCTCGCGTGCCGCCGCTGCTCGCGTTCGAGCGGGATCTCCACGTCATGGTCATCGGGTGGCTCGAGGGACCCACGGCGAGCGCCCTGGTGAAGCGCGGTGAGGGCCGGCGGGCAGGCGAGCTGGCCGCGTCCTGGGTCCGGCGCGTGATCTCGCTCCCCGTGACCCTCGGCCCTCCGCGGGGTGCGACCGACGTTCTCTCGCGGATCCCCACGTGGGCGGCCAACCTGCGCGCGGCCGACCCGGTGCTCGGAGCCGCTGCGGGAGTCGTCGCGGGCTTGTTGGCGCTCACGGAGCCGAAACCCCGGTCACGGCCGGTCCCGAGCAGGTTAGCCGCGCTGGTTGACGCCGTGCGGGACCGGGGTCGTGGATGGCTGGCCGGCCTGCGGGCATCCGATCCGGCGATGCGATTCGCGGCCACCGCCCTGCCGCCCGCCCCGGCGCGGACTCAGGCGAGAGAATCCGCCCCCGTCTTGGTACACGGGACGCTCTACGCCCGTCACGTCATCGACTTGGGCGACGGCCCCGGCGTGATCGACTGGCAGCAGTTCGGTCAGGGACCCATCGAGTTCGACGCGGGCACGTTCCTCGCCACGATCTGGCGCATCGGCCAGAAGGACGCGGGCCTCTCGCCCGAGGCAGCGCGGACCGAGGAGGCGTTCCTCGCCGGAACGGCGGGCCAGTTGAACCCTTCGGCGGTGGCCTGGTACCGAGCCGCCATGCTGCTGCGCCTGGCCGACAAGTACGGGCGCCAGGGCGGCGGTGCGCTGGTCGATGCGCACGCTCTGCTGAGCGAGGCCGTGCGGCAGACCGGAGCCGCCGGGTGAGTCGCGAACGTCACGCTTTCAGCGCCGCCACCGCCTTGCGCGCTCGCTCGACGAACGGTTGCAGCTCGGGATCGGCGTACTGCCACGCCTCGATGAACCGCTCGTAGTACCGGATCGCCTGTGGCGCATCGCCCACCTGCTGGTACACCGCGGCCCGCTCGACCCACGAGCGCACCACGAAGCCGGCGTTATTGATGTGGTCGTCAAGACTGTCGAGGCGCGCGTAGGCCTCGATTGCGAGGCGTGGCTCACGCAGGCGGGCCAAGAGGTCGCCCCAGGCGAACGAACGGATTCCGCCTTCGAAGCCGGTGAATTCCGCGTCCCCAGCGGCGCGATAGTGGCGCTCGACGCGCATCCGGGCGCGCGCCGTGTCACCGCGCGCCAGGGCGAGGTGAGCGTCGGCGACGTGCCAGGTGGCCCATGCCAACGTGTCGACGGAGCGCAGGAGCGGCCACAGCAGCAGAGTGTCTCGCGTTGAGAGGAACATGGCGAGCGCGAGCGTTCCGAGGCCTTGGCAGACGCGCCGCCGGCGTACATTATCGGTCCCCGCGTAGCGATCGACCGTGGTACGCAGCTCGTCCGCGAGGCTGCGCGCCCCCCGCCGGGCGGTGAGCTGCCCGACCTCGGCACCGAGATAGCCGTCGCCCAACCAGGCGATGTCCATCGCGGCCATGCGCAGGCTGCCCACGTTAGTCGAGTCGCCATGCCCGAGCTCTCCTAACGTGACGTTGTAACGCCGGCCGTCGGCCCAGCGGCCGCCGGCGCCCGCGAGCAACACGGCCGGAAGGGTCCAGTCGCCGAAACGCCCCTCTCGGATCTGTGTCAGCGTGTCGCGCGCCACCTTGAGCCCATCGTGTACGGCGGTCGCGGCTTGACTGGCGCGGCCGAGCCCGAACAGCGCCATCCCCTTGAAGAACGCCGCTTCGGCCTGCCATCCCAGCCGGTCCATGGCCCTCGCCTCGCGCACCACCTCGTCATAGCGCCGCTGGCTGTACAGCACGTCGAGCAGCATCTGCCGCGGTCGCCACGAGCCCGGCACGGCGGCCACCCATGCGCGCGCGCTCTGGATCTGCGCCGCGCGCGCCTCATCGCGCCAGCGAGCGACCGTCCGAGCCCCGAACCTCCGGCTCAACTCATCGGGCGTGCCGTACGCGGCCGAGTCTCTGACGCAGAGGTGGAATGCCGCGGACCCATCGCCCCCGGCGCAGCGCGCGAGCGCATCGAGGATGTGCTGATACGCGAGCACGTAGCTCGAATCGAGGGCGAGGGTGTGCTGGAACGCGCGCAACGCGCGTCCCAGATTGCCCAGCGTGTCGGGATGGGGGAAGTCGGACGACCGGTCGTGGTAGTGCGCCTCCCCCAGCTGATACCATGCCTCGACGTCCGTCGGATCGCGCGCGATCAGATCCGCGACGATCCGGCGGGCTCGGGACAACTGCCCGTCTTCAAAGGCGCGGTGGAACGCGACGAGCGCGCGCAGCCGGGGCGGCAGCGAACCGCTGTGCCGCTCGGCAGCGAGGAGAAATTGGCGGCGGTCGATGATGGCGGAGCCCCACCCTGAGGCGCTGTGCTCCCTGATTCCCAGCCCCCACCCCCCGGCATCGTAGAGCCTGAGGTAGGCGAGCGCGAAGCTCGTGTCGAGGGCCACGGCACGCTCGAGCAGTAGCTGAGCAGAGTCGAGCTGCAGCCGCTGGAGCGCGGCGCTTCCCTCGAGATAGGCGCGGTACGCCGCGATCGAGCTGGTCGTCTGGGCCAGCACCGAGGGTCGCTCGCCCGGCGGGGCGCCGCTCGTGCCCAGGATGCGGGCGGTGAGCGTGTCGAACAGGGGCCGCGGGTCGGCCGCCCACGCCGCGCGCACGATGAACGTCGCGAGGCGGTCACCGCTGCGCACGTCGTGCAGCTTGGCCTCGATCGCGATGGAGTCGCCCTCCCGACGCACGTCGCCCAGCACCAATGTCCCCACTCGGGCCTCGCGGGCCATCGCACGCGCCGTCTCGAAGTCGACGCCGGCACTGGTGCTCACCTGGCGGCGCCGCATGAGCGAGGCGGTGCGCTCGTCATCGTATACGCGCACGTCCTGCCAGTGCGCCGCGGCGAGGTCGAGCAGGTTCATCGCCGCTTCCGCGAGGTAGGCGCGCGTTGCATCGCCAGTCTTGTTGTTGAAGGGGAACACGATGAGGGATTTGCGCGGATCCCCCTCCGCGCGGAATCCCCGCGGCCAGAGGGTGAACGCGAGCAGGGCGACGACCCCCAGCGCGCCGGCGGTGACGAGGCGGCGGGTGCGCCACCGGGCCGCACTCCGAAATCCGGTACCGCTCAACAGCCCGTCGAGCGCTCCGCCGAGCTCGTCCGCCGTGGTGAAGCGGTCCGCCGGCTCTCTCGCGAGGGCGCGCGCGATCACGGGCTCGAGACCCAGCGCATCGTGCGCGAGCGGCGGCACCTTGCGGGACAGCGCCTGCGCAACAATGGATTGCGGCGTCGCGCCCTCAAACGGGGGACTGCCGGCGAGCATCTCGTACAGCACCACGCCCAGGGCGTAGACATCGGTCCGGCCGTCCAGGTTGGTCTCGCCCAGGGCCTGCTCGGGGCTCATGTACGTCGGTGTGCCGACGGCCATGCCGGTCTGCGTCAGCTCCGAGCGTGCGGCCGAGGCGCTTACGGCCCGCGCGACCCCGAAGTCCGCCACGACCGCGTGGCCCTGCGAGAGCAAGATGTTCGCCGGCTTGATGTCGCGGTGCACGATCCCCTGGCGATGGGCGTAGGCAAGCGCGTCCGCCACCTCGCGCGCGATGCGCGCCGCCTCCGCGTGAGGCACGGCGCCTCCGCGTGACAGGCGATCGCGCAAAGACTCGCCCTCCACGAACGGCATCACGTAGTACAGCATGCCATCCGCCTGGCCGGAATCGTAGACGGGGAGGATGTGGGGATGTTGCAGCTTGGCGGCGATCGCGATCTCGCGCAGGAAGCGCTCGTGGCCGACGGCGGCCGCCAGCTCGGGGCGGAGCACCTTGATCGCGACCGGCCGCTGGTGCTTCACATCGGTCGCGAGAAACACGATGGCCATGCCCCCGGCGCCGACTTCCCGTTCTACGCGGTAGCGGTCTCCGAGCGCGGCGTGCAGGCGTTCGAGCACGTCGTCATTCTACGGGTCGAATCCGGCCGGCGATAGGAGAATCGAGCCGCCAGTCGCTCAACGCTTCGGGCGGTACCCGGTGCCTTCCAAGAGAGAGTCGGGAATGGCCGGCCGGACGTCGTCGGCCGTGCCCGGCTTGCCGTCGGGTCCCAGCGCGAAGAGATCGTAGCTGGTTCCGTCCGCCGCGAGGTGGTACTCGTACACCCGCGGGAACACGAAGATGCCCGCCGTCTGGTCGTAGATGTTGAGCAGGCGGAGGGGAATCGGCTGGCCCACCAGCTGCTGGAGCGTAGCGGGGTAGCGGCCGGTTCGGTCGCGGTAGCGTTCCAGCGCGAGCACCAGCGCCCCGAGGTCGTGCCGCGTCATCTCGATGCGTGATCGCTCGACCACGGGCGCGTGCTCGAACCGCGCGACGAGCACGGCGCCGCCCACCAGATTGAGAAGCGCACCCGCCGCGCCGAGCATCACTCCCCACTTGGCGCGCGGCCGATCGGAGACGAGGCCCCACGTGACGGCTGCGGCGCCAAAGCAGAGTCCGAGCCCCGGCACGAAGGCGCACACGCCCAGCGCCAGCAATGGCCAACTGCGCTTGTTGGATGGCGCTCGAGCCGCATCCATTCGTGTAAACTAGCTAGTCCTTGTACGGATCGAACTCCTTCTCGCCCGCCATCACCACGATGAGCGGCGTGAGCGTGTGCAGCACTGTCACGGTGTCGCCCTGCGCCGCCAGCACGTCCGGCAGCCGCCGGTAGGCGTGCGGCGACTCGTCGAGCCCGCCGCCGCGCAGGATCACGCCCTTCCCGCCCACCCACTCGTGCAGCATGTCCCAGGTCACCTTCCCCGGACTGATCACCTCGCCGGTCTTGCGGTTCACCTTCCCCCGCGCGGCCGTCCGGGACATCACGCGACCGGCGCCGTGCACGGTCGAGTACAGCGACGCGCGCTGCCGATCCGAATCGTGTCGCGCGCCCTCGATGATCACCGCGTTGTCGCCCATCGAGCCGCCCACAAAACCCTGCTGCCCGGGAAACGCCGGCGTGGCGCCCTTGCGCACGACCACGTACTCGGTGCCCCCGTGCGTCTCCTTCCAGGCGAAGTTGTGGTGGTTGTGCACCAGCTCCACCTCCTCCCCGCCCAGCAGCGACGTCACCTTCCGCGCCACCCACTCGCGCCCGGCGTAGGCGTACTCCCCGGCCAGCGTCATCAGGTGCCAGTAGTCGTGGCCGAGCGGCTGCGCCAGGGGCAGCAGCGTCTCCGCCTCCGGCACGCGCTCGCCCCACTTCTTTCCCTGCGACAGCGCCAGGAAGCCCGAGGCGACCGTGTGCCCGAAGCCCCGGCTGCCGAAGTGCACGCCCACCCAGATGTCGCCGCGCTCGTCGGCGAACACGTCCACGTAGTGGTTGCCGCTGCCCACTGTGCCGAGCTGGTTGCGCGCTTTGGCACGGAGGCCGTCGCGCTCGTGCTTGCCCGGCACCGCGTCCCACGCCGAATGCTCGAACAGCGCGTGATCCGTCGGGGCATCATCGGCCCGGTTGTTCCGCCCCATGCCGAACGAGATCGTGCGCTGGATCTCGTCCGCCAGGAGCTCCAGGTCGACCCGGGTGTACTCGTGCAGCTGGCGGTTGGTGCGGATGGCCGCGTTGCCGCAGGCGATATCGAACCCCACACCCACGACGCTCACCTGGTCGCGGTACGCCGCCACGCCGCCGATCGGCATGATGTAGCCGAGGTGACCGTCGGCCATGAGCGCTACACGCTCGGCGCGGCTCGCCACGTCGCGCAGCTGCTCCAGCGTCTTGGCCTCGTGCGTTCCGAAGATCACGGGCTCGTTCATGTCTCCGCCGTCCTGTCGCGAGCAGGGGACCCTGCCGAGCGGCGTGGTCCGCTCACGACGCCCGCCGCCTACCCCTCACGTCTCGCCGTAAGTCGCGCGCCGTAGCGGCACGCGCCGCGGTACGCTGCCGCGACCTCCGCGCACGCTGCTTCCCGGCCCCGCGGGTCGCCGTGCAACGTCGCGATCTCCTCGCCCACGGCCTCGTAACACTTGAGGCGGTTGGTCGATCCCGTCAAGGCACGGCAGTACGCGACGCCGTCGTCGGCTCGGGCGGTCAGATCGATGAAGTTCTTCACCACACCGACATGACACCACGCCTGGTACTGCGCCTGGGCGAGCCCGCACATGCGGATCGCCTCCTGGTGGTCCTGGTGCGAGTAGGCGCTGACCTCGCGGCCGAGACCCTGGAAGCAAACCGGCTCGAGTCCGGGCGGCGCCTCGAGGCAGTGCCGTGCCGTCGCCGCCATGTCGCCACGAGTGAAGTACAGCATCACCGACGTCTGCATGTTGTAGCAGGCCGTGAGATAGCGCCGGGCCACGATCGAACAGGGGTACTGCAGGTCGCCGGGATCGAGCGGCTTGAAGGGCGCCGCCGAGGCGTGGGGATGCATCGCATGCCCAGCGTGGTGCGGTGCGGTCGCGTTCACGATGTTCTCCATGAAGGCGCCCCCGTAGCACGATTCGCGGTCCCAGGCCGCGCCTAGCAGGTCGCAGCCGGCGAGCGCGCGCGGCAGGTCGTGATCGTAGAACATGGTGAGCCCGTGTCCGGCGCCGTGCACGCACTGGAACCGCAACCATTGATCGGCACCGTAGGGCGCGCACAGCGCGTTCACGCCGGCGGCGTCGACCGCCCGTGCCCGCTCGAAGTACGCCTGGATCACGCCGTGATAACAGCCGGACTGAAAGATCTCGGTGCAACCGGTGAAGGCCCGGCGAATGTCGGCGCCGCGCCCGGCCGCCACACCGATGGCGTGCGCGTAGACGTGGCCGTCGACGCGGACCCGGGCGTCACGCCCGGCGAGCACGCGCAAGGTCCCCAGCGCCGTGCGCAGGCCCTGCGACGCGACGAGGGGGACCAGGGCGCCGTCGTAGCAATCCACTTGCGCATCGCCGGACTGGTCACGGCAGCGTACCAGGGCGGAGTCGGCCAGCGCCAGCGAATCCGCCACGGCCGGGCTGCCCGAGGCGGACGGTTTGTGGCACGCGACGAGGGCGAGACAGACGAGGCCGAGGGCGCCAGTGGCGCGGCGTGCCGTCATGAGTGCCACGATCAGCTCGGTCGCATCCTGGGAATGCGGGCGGCGAGGGGCGGCAGCGCGGGGGAGGGCGGACCTAGCTGACTCGCCGGGTCTTTCTGCGCATGAAGTCCATCAGGATGAACTGCCCGAGGGTCATCGTGTTGGTGAAGTACGCCTTGCCCCGACAAATCGCGGACACCTTCTTCACGAACTCCACCAGGCTGCGGTCCCGGGCCAGCATGAACGTGTTGATCAGGATGCCCGAGCGCCGGCACAGCGCCACCTCGCGGTAGGTGGCCTGGAGGATCTGGGGGTCGAGTCCCATCGAGTTGACGTAGATGCGCCCGTCGGGGAGCGTGAGGGCCGACGGTTTGCCGTCGGTGATCATGATGATCTGACGCATGTCCTTGCGCTGCGACAGCAGCATGCGGCGCGACAGCTTCAGGCCCTCGGCCGTGTTCGTGTGGTACGGCCCGACCTGCGCGCGCGCCAGCTGGGCGAGGGGGATTTCCTCCGCCGTGTCGTGGAACAGCACCACGCGCAGCGTGTCGCCCGGGAACTGGGTGCGGATCAGGTGGGTGAGCGCCAAGGCGACTTTCTTGGCCGGCGTGAAGCGGTCTTCGCCGTACAGGATCATCGAGTGCGAGCAGTCGAGCATCAGCACGGTGGCCGACGACGAGCGGTACTCGGCCTGATGCACCATGAGGTCGTCGTACTCGAGGTTGATCGGCACGCCCAGCCCCTCGCGCTGCAGCGCGTTCGTGAGCGTGGCGTTCACGTCGAGGTTGAGCGTGTCGCCGTACTCGTACGGCTTGCTGACCGCTTCGGCCTCGACGCCGGTCGCGAGGTGCTCCGTTTCATGGGCCCCGAAGCTCGACTTGCCGATGCTGCCGAGCAGGTGCTTGAGGGTGCGGTAGCCGAGGAAGTCGATGCCCTTTTCGGTGAGGTTGAACTGCACCTGCTGGGCGGCTTCTTTCGCCATGCCCCCCGGGCCGAACAGCGGCTGCTGCCCCGCGGGCACCTTGGGCGCCTCGCTGACGTTCAAGTACCCCTCGTCGATCAGCTTCTGGACGATCTTGTCGAGCAGCTCGGAGAGCTGGCGCTCGAGATCGGCGTCGCGGGCCGCGTCGCCCGTGGACTCGCCGCGCAGCAGCTTGAGCATCTCGGGCGTGAGCTGCCCCGAGTCCATGAGGGCCTGGAGGATCGCCTGCCGCAGCGCATCGAGCGAGCGGTCGGACTCGTCCTCGCCGAACTCGCCCCAGAAGGGATGCGAGTATGCGCCTCCGGCGAACCCCGACTGCAGCAGAAAATCGGCGAGTTGATCGAGCAGGGCCTGGAGATTGAGCGTGTCGGCCAGCTCGGGGAGGTAGCGTGTGTAGGTCGTGTATTTCATGGGCCGTATACCAATAGCTTCGGACCTGGGCAGCGATGAGCCCGGTTGACTTTCGGTTTTTGTTCGGGTATGCTCTGGCCGGTCACCTCTGCCGGAGCCCCCGATGCGCGTTGCCACCGACCTCGACACCCGTCTGAAGCTCCTCATGGACCTGGCGGTCCACGACCATGACGGCCCTCCCCAGCGCGTTCCCCCACGGCTCCGCCACATGGGGGAGGGGGGAGCCCTCCAGCCTTTCAACTTGAGAGCCGTTCGGCTGGGCGCGAGCAACGCTCAGACGTCGCTGCTGCGCGTCCTGATGACCAACGCGTGCAGCTTCAATTGCCATTACTGCCCCATGCGGCGAGACCGCGAGATGCCGCGGACGCTCCTTAAGCCGGGGGAGCTGGTGCGAGTGTTTCTCGCCGCGCACCGCCGCGGCTGGTGCGAGGGCCTCTTCATCACGACAGGGATCCCGGGGCGCCCGGCCAAGGTGATGGACGATCTCATCCAGGTGCTCGAGCTGCTGCGCTTCAAGCACGCATTCCGTGGCTACATCCACGTCAAGGCGGTCCCCGGTGCCGAGCGGGCGCAGCTGGAGCAGCTGACCCAGCTCGCGAGCCGCGTCTCGCTCAACCTTGAGACGCCCTGCGGTCAGACGCTCGCCCAGATCGCTCCGGAAAAAAGCTTCGACGTTTCACTCGCGAGCCTCGAGCACATACGGTCCCGGGTGCGCCGCGAATGGGAGGAAGAAGCCGACGGGAAGCCGCGCGACGCGCTGCGGCCCAACGGCGCGTCCGGGATGACCATGCAGTTCGTCGTCGGTGCCACTCCCGACAGCGACCGGGCCATCCTCGGCCGTGTCACCGAGCTGTACGCCCGGCCCGGGATCCATCACACGCATTTCAGCGCATTCCGGCCCATCCGGGACACGCCGCTCGAAGCAGCGTCCGAGACGCCGGTCGTGCGTGAGCGCCGGCTGTACCAGGCGGATTACTTGCTGCGTCGCTACGGCTTCGCGCCCGGCGACGTGGTGTTCGACGCCGAGGGGAACTTGCCGCTGGGGCTCGATCCCAAAGTGGCCGCGGCCCTCACGCGTCCAGAGCGGTTTCCGGTCGACGTGCGGACGGCCTCGCGCGAGCAGCTGTTGCGCGTCCCTGGGATTGGGCCGGCGACCGCGCGTCGGATCGTCACCGAGCGCGCCGGGACCGTACTTCGTGACCTGGGTGACCTGCGCCGGTTGGGCGTCGTGACCACGCGAGCGGCCGGGTTCTTGACGATCGGTGGACGACGCTGCGCCGACGTGCGCTGGGCCGAGCAAATGCTGTTCTGGGGCCCCGACGACGACGTCGGGCGGTATCACGCTGTGTATGAGGTGAGTCCGGGGACATTCCGGTGACGTGCTGCTAGCCAGCGATCCGCGCGCCCTGCTCGACCAATAACTGCCGCAGCACCGACCGGTGACACCGGGCTTCGTCCTCGCAGTAACAGCCGACGGAGAAGTTTGCCTCGGCGGAGAGTGCCGCGAGCATGGCGAGCAGCCGCCCGGCGGGCGGCTGGCGCATTTCCTGGCGATATCGCCTGCCGAACGTGGCCCACCGCTTCGGGGTAAGGGGCGCGGCCATGATCCAGCGCACGAGCGCCTGGCTCGGTGCCAGTTCTGGCAGCCAGACGTCGAAGAAGTTTCGCACGGCGTACTGGTCCTTGCGCACGCCGCGCGGCGGCCGGCGCACGGTGCCGATGCGCAGGCCTTCGCCACGCTCCCGCGGCGTCCCGAGTCGCACGATCCGGACGGCCATCTCGTGGTCCCTACCCGAATTATCCGACCGCGGCGAGCTTTCCCGCAATGGACGGAGCTGCGCGCACGTTCCGGATCGGGGCGCTGGCCCACCGCAACTTCCGTCTCTTCTTCTATGGGCAGGGCGTCTCGCTCATCGGCACCTGGATGCAATCGGTGGCGCTGGGCTGGCTGGTGCTCGATCTCACCAACTCCGCATTCGCCGTCGGACTGAACCAGGCCCTCCGCTCGCTCGGGGTCCTGGTGTGCACTCTGTACGCCGGCATCGTGGTCGATCGGGTGGACAAGCGGCGGCTCATCGTGCTCACACAAGTCCTGCAGATGGCCGAGGCGGTCGCGCTCGGCGTGCTCGTCCTGGCCAAGGTGATCGCCGTGTGGCAGGTGATGGTCCTGGCGCTCGGCTTCGGCGTGGTCAACGCGTTCGACATTCCCGCCCGGCAGGCATTTTACGTGGAGCTCGTCGGCAAGCCGGACCTGGTGAGCGCGATTGCGCTCAATTCTTCGATGTTCAACGCGGCGCGGATCGTGGGCCCCGCCGTGGCCGGCCTGCTGATCGGCGTGGTGGGCGTGGGGCCCTGCTTTCTCGCCAACGGGGTCAGTTATCTCGCGGTGATCTGGGGGCTCCTCGCCATGCGCCTCCCGCCGTTCGAGCACCGGCGCGCGCCCGAGTCGGTCTGGGAAGGGTTCCGAGTCGGAGAGAGGTTCATTCGCAGCGACCGCCGCGTGCTCTCGCTCTTCGTGCTGGTCGCGGCGATGAGCGTGTTCGGATATCCGTTCCTGGTGCTGATGCCGGTGTTCGACGTGCTGCACCGCGGCGCGGGCGGCTACGGGGCGTTGATGTCCTCGGTCGGCTTGGGCGCGATGCTGGGGGCGCTCGCCCTGGCGGTGACGGGTGCCCGGGTGCCCAAGGGGTCGACCATGCTCGCCGGCGCGGCGGCATTCTGTACGCTGCTGATCGTGTTCACGGCCGTCCGCTCGTTCGGCGCCGCCCTCGTCCTGCTGGCGCTGGACGGGTGTGCCATGATCGTCACCACCGCGCTTGCGAACACCATGCTGCAGACCCTGGTGCCCGACGAGATGCGCGGCCGGGCGATGGCGTTCTACGCGTTCGTGTTCGTCGGGATGGCGCCGTTCGGCGCGTTCCAGGCGGGGCTCCTGGCGGAGCACGTCGGCGCGCCGGCGGCCGTGGCGCTCGGTGCCGCGGTGTGTCTGGCCGCGATCGCGGTCGTGACGTGGCGGGTGCCGGCGCTACGCCGTATGGCCTAGCAATCTCCACCAACCTGCAGTCACAGCAGGCGCCGCAGCCGCAGCGCGACCCGGATCGTGTCGGCGTCGCGCCGCAGCGTGAAGTGGCGCATCGCTCCCTCCATGCGCAGGATCTTCCGCAGGTCGCTCAGGTCCGCCCCGGCGACGCCGCGCCCGTCGATGAGCAGCAGCTCGTCCCCGGCCTTGATGCCCACATCCTTGCTGGGGCTCTTCGGCACGACATAGTCCACCATCACGCGGCGCAGCCCCGGCCCGCGCGCGACGAGCCGCAGCCCGCTCATGTCGTAGTCGCACAGCGGGCCGGCGGCGACACGCGGCTCGATGATGACGCGGCGCCGGGCGTAATCGACGATCAGGCGGGACCCCTCGAACACGGCGTTGCCGATGACGCCGTCGATGTCCGTGCGTCCGAGAAAGCCCTTGTTCTCGCCTCCCAGCCCGGTGGTCGGCGACGAAACCCGCAGGCGGCCGAGCTCGAGCTCCTGCAGGCGCACGATCGTTCCGTGCAGCTCGCCCGCCAGGCCCGTGCCGATCGGGGCCTCGATCGCCGGGGACACGCTGGTGAGTCCATGCTGCTCCACGAACGGAGCGGTGAGGATCAGGCACAGGCCTGACGCGCCGGTGTCGAGCAGGAGCCGGGCCGGAATGGCGCCTCGCCCGCGGACCTTGATCTTGGCGCGCAGCAGGGGCAAGTCAGCATCCGGCGTGAACGGAACGGCCGCCCCCGGGCCCCGGTAGCGGTACGACGTCGCGTCGAACAGTCGCACACGGCGGGTCGGGTAGTCGATCTCCACGGCGAAGCGGTGGAGCACGTCGTGTCCCAGGAGGCCCTGCAGCAGGCGCCCGCTCGCCTCGCTCAGACCGCCCAGGGAATAGAGCACCGCTCGGTAGCTGTCGAGCTTGAGGTCGCCCAGCCGCAGGGATTCAACGACGGCGGTGGCGCTCGTGTCGGTAGCGGGCGTCGCGCCGACGCTCCTGGCCCAGTCGTGATCGAGTCCCGTGTGCGACAGGCCGGTGTCGAACATCAACCAGGCGGAATCGCCGTTGACGATCGCGGGGACGTAGATCGCTCCGCCGTAGGGATCGAACGGCATCACGGCCACGGCGGGCGGGGGCGTCACGGGGCCGTGGAAGCAGCCGGCCACGCAGGCTAGCAGCGCGGCCGGACGCGCCACCGCGGTCATCACCACTGCCGGCGGCGCGCCTCCGCCACCACCAGCGCCGCCGCGCCCTCGATTCCGAGCCGCTCGGTGTTGACCACGAGATCGTAGTTCACGACGTCGTGGCGGTGCCGCCCGTAATAGGTCCGCACGTACTGATCGCGCCGGCGGTCCGTGTCGTCCACCACCTTCTCGGCATCGGCGGGGTCGACGCCGAGACGCTCCACGGCGAGCCGGATACGCCACGGTTGCGACGCGACCACGTAGACGTGCAACGCGTCGGGGCGCTGCGCCAGGAGCCCCTGCGCGCCCCGCCCGACCAACACCACCCGCCCATGGGCAGCCGCCTCGGCGATGATCCGCTCGGTCAGCTTCACGATCGTCGTTTCGTCCTGCTCGGCCCGCGGCACGGCGTCCGACGTGATGAACATCTCGGGCGAGGCCACGGCGAGCGTCCGGGCCAGCCGCTCCAGCAGTCCCGGAGCCCGCTCCTCGTGCTCCGCCACCGTGGCCGGCGCGAGCCCAGCCCGGCGCGCCACCTCGTCCACGAACTCGTTGTCGATCACCGTCCACGCGAGCGCCGCGGCGACCTGCTGCGCCACGGCCGCCCCGCCCGACGCGTACTGCCGCGTGATGGTGATGACCGGCGGCGCCATCTCAGGGTTTCAAGTTCTTCCGCAGCTCGCTGATGTTGAGCAACGGCATGCCGCCCTCGGTGGGCACGAAGATGATCAGGTTGTTGGAGCTCTTCATGTCGTGCAGCACTTCGATCCACTGTTTGGTGAGCGCCTCGGGAGACAGCGTCTGGTTCAAGAGCCGCTGCTGCTCGGTCTGGAGCCGGGCGACTTCCACGCGGTGCCGCTCGGTTTCGATCTGCTGCTCCTGCGCGATCTTGTTGTTGATCGCCTGCACGACCTGAGCGGGCGGCTGCAGGTCGCGCAGGAAGAAGGCCGTGACGGTGGCGATGCGGAACTTGCCGCCCCCGGCGCGCGGCGTGGTCACCAGCGCCGAGTCGACCAGTCCCTCCATCGTGTTGGCGATCTGGGTCCGCTTGGCGATGTCGTTGATCGAATACTGCACCATGCCGTCGCGCACGCCCTTGCGAATCGCGTTCAGGACGGCTCCCCGGATCTGATCCTCGTCGCCGATCTCGGTGAAGATCTTGGGCGCCTGCATCGGGTCGATCTGCCAGCGGATCGATACCTCCACGTGCATGCCCATCTGCTCGCTCGAGAGCGCCTCGATCGCCTCGATCTGCTCGCCGCGCGTGGGCCACTGCTCCTCGCGCGTGGAGTAGCGCTCGATCGACGACCAGGGCGAGACCAAGCGGATCCCCGCGAGCAGCGGCGACGGTTCGACGTAGCCGAAGGCGTGACGCACCCCGACCTCCCCGGGGTCGATCACGACCATCCCCGACCCCAGGGCCAGGAGGATCGCCAGCGCGCCGAGGACGTACCCGCCGACCCGCAGCAGGTTGGAGGCCGGTCCGGGGCGCTGGGCGCGCACCGTGGCCGCGGTAAGAAGCAGGGAGAAGGCGATGAACAGCAGGACGCCGCCGGCGATGAGTTTGCCCATGGGAGCTCCGGTAGGGGATGGGAGAACATGCCCCCTACGCGGGATTACGAAAAGAGGTTCGGTCCTCCGCTCCCCGGCTTGCCGTAGCCCGGTCCCTTGGTCTCCGCCCGGGCGCGCGTGTAGCCGAGCTCTTCGCTGCGCGAGATGCGCTTCTCGGCCACGAGGCCCTCGAGCACGAGCTCGCATGCCGCGACCATCGTCCCGGGGTCCTTTTTCGCCGCCAGTCCGACCTGATCCACCAGATCGAGCAGCCCCGGCACGACGCTGAATCCCTTGAGACACGTTTCCGAGCGCTCGTCGCTGGAGATCTTGAGCGCCCCGCCCTCGTCGAACCAGTGGACGATGTCGTCCACGTTGGCCCCGCCCACGCGGGCTTCGAACGTCTTGCCCGCGGCCCGCCGGATCAGGTCTTTCGCGATCACTTCGGGTCCCTGGAGCTCGCCCTCGTATTCGAGCTCGAGCTTGCCGGTGATGGCGGGGAGCGCGGCGTAGATGTCGGACACGCGCGGGACCACCGTCTTCTCCTTGGTGGCGATGGTGCGCCGCTCCGCGCTCGACACCA